>Ga0099364_10000138_pt1 | contig 119910 bp, 123 predicted proteins | sample TergutTh196P3_FD_73070 | JGI IMG/M metagenome (GOLD analysis project Ga0099364, IMG submission 73070) | Microcerotermes parvus P3 segment gut microbial communities from Pointe-Noire, Republic of the Congo - Th196 P3 | ecosystem: Host-associated > Arthropoda: Insects > Digestive system > Gut ...
TTGTGCCGATTAACTCCTCGTACCAGTCGGGCAAGCCGTCCTCGTCCGTGTCTGTATCACTCATGTAAACAAAGTTTGCGGTAATGGTCGTATCGTTCTCGGGCATGATAAAAGAGTTGTTTGGCATTAGCTCGTGGAAATAAAACTCTCCGCCGTTTGACGTTTCCCAACCTGTGAAAAAATAGCCCTCGTCTGCTTCGGCTTCTATTGCTACGGCGGTATTTGCACGGTAATAGTCGGGTATCGGGCTTAGTATTCGCCCACCTGTGGTAGGTTGAACGCTTAGGGTAAACTCACTCCTTAGAAAGCGTAGATTGAAGCCTACAAGCCACCGCAACAGTGCGGTAATGTCCGCACTATCCACAACTCCGTCACCGTTTATATCTGCGATACGTTCGTCTATCGATTCAAAGCCATCGTGTCCTGCGATTGCACGAGCGAGAAAGACAACATCAGCAGAGGACACACTTCCCATACCGCCCGAAGAAACAGCCCCAAGCCGTAGCCATAGGGGCGTTAGCACTCTGTCCTCGGTAAAAACCTCGTTCTCGAAGTCTATCTTGTTTCCGCCGTTTACGTTCCAACCGTTAAATACCCACTCCAAGCGGAATAATTCGGGGGGTGTGATTGTAACTGTTTCGTCTAACGGTATTTCCTGTATAAGACTGCCACCGCCTATGTGTTCGCCACCCTCGGTGAGGAAAGTAAGTGTGATTGTGTCGTTGGCTAAGACTAGCTGTGTGGTGAGAGGAAGCAACGGCAAAACAAGTAAAACAGACAAAAAGACACAAACTGCTTTTTTAAGGTTAAGCATAAAATCCCTCCCAAACATTTAATTGATTCTATGCTACCATAACCAAGCAATCTTAACAAGCTAATTCAATCTACTGCCTAACACAATACTAATCTCAATTCGTTCGCCGTCACGGTAAATAACCAGAACAACCTCGTCTGCGGGGCGGGCGTTTTCCAGTGCTTGCTGTAAATCCGCAATGCTCTCAATCCGCTTTTCGTCAAATTCTACTATTAAATCGCCGCGCTGCAAGCCCGATTCCTCCGCAGGCGAATCGCTCTCTACATCGCCGACCAAAACGCCTGTAGACGGCAGATTAAACAAATTGCGAATCCATTCCGTCACGTCCTCGGCGTTTATTCCCAAATACGCGCGGCGGATATTTCCTGTTTCCAATATGTCCTCCAATAGGGGGCGTACGTTGTTAATCGGCAGTGCGTAGCCCATGCCCTCTATGTCCGCGCCTATTAGCTTGGCGGTGACAATGCCGACCACCTCGCCGTTTTGGTTGACAAGCGGGCCGCCGCTGTTTCCGCGGTTTACTGCCGCGTCTGTTTGCAGAACGTCCAGATTTAGGCGGTTTCGATTACTGGGAATGGGAATGTTAAGGCTAAGCGCGCTTATTATTCCGCGCGTGACGGTTTGCCCCTCGCCCATGGCGTTTCCGATTGCGATTACCGCATCGCCCATTCTTAGCAGGTCGGAATCGCCAAGCGGCGCAATAGCAAAGGGAGCTTCGAGCTTTTCGAGTTCCTCGCGTAATACGGCGATTACCGCCACATCGGAGTCTGTGTCGTACCCCACAACAACGGCGGGAATGTCCTCTATATCGTCCAGCGAAACTCGAATACTAATTGTATTCTCTATAACGTGATTATTTGTAGCAATAAAGTAAAATTCCTCGTCCTCCGCAAAAATAAACCCCGAGCCAGAGCCAGGTGCTTCCCCTCGCCCGAAAATGCTTACAGTCGGCGCGGTTACGTTTATGCTCACCACCGCCGCCTTTGCCCTGGGAATAACCTCCACAAAGCTAGGCTCCTGCGGGTCTATGGGAACAACCAGCGGATTGACATGCACGGTGGTAATTGCCGTTTCCGCAGGGCTTGGCGCTTCGACTATGGCCTGCGGCTCTGGCAGGAAATGCTGCGTAAGCGCGTAGCCCGCACCAAGCCCAAGCCCAAGGGTCGCACCGCCGATACAGAATGAGATTAGGATTAGAATGATTTTTTTTGTGTTCATGGTATTTGCTCCTTTTCATAATTTGTCTATACTACGTTGATAATTAAGCCCCTCAACAACCAAGCCGAGCGGTATTTTTGAATTAACCTGAATAGAAAATAATTCATCGTCATTGTCCCCGACAAAAAGAACCGTTCCTTTTGGGTTAAACAAGCTCCTATCGTCCATTTGCATGAGAATGTAGCTGTCGGGGTATAGCTCCGATGCCTCGTGCATAGTCATACGCGGGCTTTCCTCTATTTTTTTATACATTAAGAGCCTCCTTGCATTAAGATTTTTGCCGTGCGATTTCTATTATAATACAAATAATAAATGGACAGAGTTAGCATAAAATTGTAACAAATTTGTGACAGGTGTGATTGTAGCATATGGGGTAGAAAATACAGCAAAAATATAATGCGAATATCATAATTTATTAAATTTTATGTTACGCATTGATTAAACTTGTTAAGATTGCTTGATTATGGTAGCATAAAATCACCTAAATAGAAAAGAGGGATTCTATGTTTAAACTTAAAAGGTTTGAAAAGGTTAAAGACCTTAAAGCAGTTTCTGTTTTTTTGTCTGTTTTACTTATTTTGCCGTTGTTCTTGTTGCTACTGCTCACCACACAACCAGTCTTTGCCACAAGCACGGACGACCCAACCGACACAATCACCCTAACATTCCTTATTGGAAATGGTACACACACAGGCGGTGGAAGCCTCATACAAGAAATACCGCTAGACGAAACAGTTACAATCACAGCCCCCGAATTAGAATACTCGGGCTGGATTTTTGACGGTTGGAGCATAGACGGCGAAAACAAGGTAGACTTCGAGAACGAAAGTTTTACCGAGGACACGGAGCTAACGCCTCTATGGCTACGGCTTGGGGCTGTTTCTTCGGGCGGCAAGGGTCATGTATCCTCTGCCGATGTGGTATGGTTATGGCGTTATATCCGCAAGCACAAAGGCTTTGAAACGATGCCCGATTTGCGTGTTGCGAATATATACGGTGAGGATAGAGAGCCTACCGAAGCCGACCCGCCACTCTTTATGAAATGGCTTACAGGTCACGACTTAGATTCTCTAAAAAAGAGGTTTATTCTAAGCATTTTATCTAGTGTAGGTGGGCGTGTGTTCGGCATAACAAACGACCAATACCCACCCAATACCGTAATCGCAATAGAAGCCCAAGCAGACGAAGGCTACTTTTTCACAGGCTGGGAAACGTCAAACGGCGGAGAGTTTTATTTCCACGAGCTTATGCCAAACAACTCTTTTATCATGCCCGAGAACGATACGACCATTACCGCAAACTTTGTTTACATGAGTGATACAGACACGGACGAGGACGGCTTGCCCGACTGGTACGAGGAGTTAATCGGCACAGACCCCGAGAACCCCGACACGGACGGCGACGGTTTGCCCGACGGCTACGAGGTATTCGTTTCATTTACAAACCCATTGCTGTGGGATTCCGAGGGGGACGGAATAAGTGACGGCGAGAGGGATTCTGACGGTGACGGATTGACAAATTACGAGGAATTTCTGCTAGGTACGAATCCGAACAGCTCCGACACGGACGGCGATGGCTTGACTGATTACGAGGAAGTACACACTTACGGCACAGACCCATTAAACCCCGATACCGATAATGACGGCTTGACCGACTATGAGGAAATCCACGTATTCGGTACAGACCCTTTGAACCCCGACACATTCGGGGACGGTATTTTGGACGGCAATCGACTGTTTAACACCGTGGTGGAAGCCCCCGATTTACAGCCGAGCGATAGAGCAGTGCCGAGCATTTCTATAGACTTGCCTGCAAGTGAAATGGGTAAGGTGTCGATAAATCGCGTACCCGAAAACGATTACTTTTTCGGTGGAGATATGCCAGGGGCTACAGGTGGGGCGTTTGAGATACGGATTGATGCGGATTTTGGCGAAGCTACGTTGACCTTTGACCTTGACCCCACGCTGTTTAATGACCCCGATTTTGATGCAGGGATATTCTTTTGGGACGAGGAAACACAGCTACTAATAGATGTGACCGATTTGCTCGAAGCCCCGATTTCGGGCATGAGTGTACAGTCAACGAGCGATACAATTTCGCTACAGCTCGCCTACCATGACTGGCTGAACGGCTTTTCCTCTCGTTCTAGGATTCCTCGCTTTATTGTGCTTGATAGAACAGCACGGCGAGAATCCATTCTAGCAAGACCGCAAATACCGCAAGTGCCACGCAACGCAAATGTGCTTTTAATGATTGAAGAATCCTCGCCAGTAACGTCCGCAGAATTTGCACAAATGAGGGCGTTTGCGTTGGAGCTAGTCGAGGGGCTAGAGGACGATGACAGCGTTGCAATCGCCACCTATTCGGCAAATCTTGTCCGCTATCACACCAATTTTAACACTGGCAATGCACAAAAAAGCACCGCTATAGAACATCTCGAAAGCCCATTAAGCCCCGCGCCCCAAGGCTCGAACGCCTGCACCTATCGCACGCTTGCCTCGGGCTTTCTAGCGTTAAATAACGCTAACCGCGAAAATCAGCCAGTTGTGGTATTTTTGTCAAGCGGACTATACAACACGTCAAACGCACAATTCCTTACTTTTGTACACGACACAATACCTGCGCGCGGAATAATCGTGCATACTGTGGCTTCGAGTGTCACGCAGACCGCAGGGCGTGGACAGCTTAATACGTTGTCTGCCATGAGTGGCGGTGTGGCGGTTGACCTAAACCAAGGGGGGCTTGAAACGCTCGCTAACGCACTTTATACAAGAGTTATGGTGACTGGCGAGGATTCGGACGGTGACGGCTTGTCTGATATTATCGAGCAAATGATAGCCAACGGTGACATATATATAGACATTGATACGGAACGCCACATGCAGGGGCATAAATTGTTGGATTATCTGAACGCAGACACAGACGGCGACGGCCTATTGGACGGACAGGAAATAGAGGTACGGTTTAGGGACGCAGGGAACGGCGAGGAAAGACCGTATATCTTTGCGTATTCTAATCCTACTATGGTGGATTCGGACGGTGACGGCTTGCCCGATAATCTCGATGCACGACCGCTAGAGCCACATGACAATCGCTTTATTGTGGTGAGTGACCCTAATTATAGACCGCCGAACAGTGAGGTGGACGAAGCACAAGAGCATAGTAATCAAACGCATTTTACTATATTACCAGGCACACCTAATGCCTTAACACTTAATCAACTCTGGTTTATTCGAGAGCGAGCGTGGAGAACGGCGAACGGAGGGGCTGCAGTGAATTTACCAAACGCCTCAATGGGATTAACCTACTTTTTAGCGAATGTAGGAAAAACCTTATCCGTTTCTATTCGCTCCCTGCTTGATACGCAAAATGGACGGCGACATTTTGAAGTAAACATGGATATATTTATGAACGCCGCCGAGCAAATGACAATGGACGGCACAACTCTAATCATTTCTTCCGTTGACCCTGCTACCGTTCCGTTTATATGCACCTGTTCACCCGGTAAAGAAGAGTGTGAATGTATGTTCCCACGGCGACTTTGGGCATCGGGCAACCGAGGAGGGCGAGGGATTACATGGCCAGACTCGTATGCCATGCCGCCAAGGTACGTAAGTGACTATGACTGGGAACATTTTGTCGGAGATTCTACGTCCGCTATAGTCGGAACTGTCAGTAGAAACGGCGATTTTTACACTGCGACAATCAATTACTTCTTAGACGACCAGTATGATTGGGAAAATGACCCTACATTGAGGGCTGGACTTGTTTTAGATAGCGAAATGGCACAGCTTCATTTTTACGGTTTGGCTAAAGCATACCGTGTTGATGGCTCTGTTCTCGGAATAGGGCTTAGTTGGCAGAGGGAGCAACGGTTTGCTAAAAGTCAACCTGTCTTAACACTGCCATGAGGAAGTCAAGAATTGAGATAATTGACAATATTATTGTCATATTGATTGTTTTGATGATTTTCCCTGTGTTTCTGTGCTATTTCGCCGCGGACATACAAATGGGGACGGCAATTGAAATCCGAGAATTTAAGAACCCAGAACATCTCGATATAATGATTTCCACGTTTCAGTTTGATTTAGCACCCAATGAAACGCTTTATGTTGAGAGCTTTAGTCGCGGAGCAGGGCAAGCACCTCCAACCCTAAGCATTGCAATAGATGGCATAGAATCGGTAGACGATTTTATCTCACGATATAAGGGGTATATTACCGAGATTGATGTTGTCGAGTATCCCTATTTTTTGGAATACAGGGAACAGTTTGGTGCATTTAGGATATGTACAGTAAGCATACAAGGCTCTTCTGCTCGTGAACTCGTATTTTATCAAAATGAGGACGGCATAACTGCCAAGCTAGATGTCGGAGATAGGCTATTGCGACGACTTGAAGATGTATACGGTATTTTACTCGGGTATATCCCTTGTGCATGGCTTCACCCAATCTTTCTTGTACCTGTAGCTATCCAAGCAGGGCTAGCTATTTTCGTGGTTGTACGCTTTATTCGCAGGATAATTCACAAAACCCACAACAAAAAACACCTTAATGAGGGGGTATAAGAAATGGCACAGCTACACTTGTATGGGCACGCTAAAGAATATCGCATTGACGGCTATGTCCACGGTATACAACTCACTTGGCAGAAAGAGCAACGGTTTGATTCGTTGAATCAACCTGCCTTAACACTGCCATGAGAAAGCCAGTTGCTTGGGATATAATCGCTATCATATTAGCCGTGCTAATGATTATTCCTGTACTAATAGGATTAGGAATTGCGGACATTCACTCAGCGAGTGTGACAATCGAAGTGCGAGAATTTAAAAAAGAGCAACATGCCAAAGCAATTGCTTCTGCGTTTCAGTTTGAATTAGCACCCAACGAAACGCTATCCGTAGAGCGTTTTTTCAGAGGCTTCCTACAGGCGAGAATGGAACTAGACATTGTAGTTGAGGGCATAGAATCCAAGGAAGATTTTCTTTCACGATTTTACAGTGAGCTAGTGGAAATACGAGCATATACTAGCCCCGAAATGAAAGATGGGAAGCCACTACTCACAACTAATGGTTATCAAATACCTGCATTTTATCCCGCCCATAGAGAGTTTCGCCACGGTTTCGGATTATCTGAAGATGAGGACGGTATAACCGCCAAATTCTTCACTCGCGGAGGAACTCCGCCACCACTTGGAGAGGCTGTGCATGTTTTAGTGAAGTATTTACCTAGTAGATACCTCCACCCATTCTTTCTCGTGCCTTTAGCTATCCAAGCGAGCTTGATTCTTTTCGTGGTTGTCCGCTTTATTCGCAGGATAATTCCCAAAAAACGCAATGAAAAAGGGCAGAATGAGGGGGTATAAGAAATGGCGCATGAATACCGTGTTGACGGTTATTTGTATGATATAGAGCTAACATGGCAGAAAGGGCAACGGTTTGCTTCAGCAAATCAGCCCATCTTGGTACTGTCACCTATCGTGGTGTACCCATGAGGAAGCGGCTTAGTCAAAATACGCATGACCTTATATCAGCGTTGATGATGATGTTTCCTGTGTTGGCGATAGGGGAGATATTCCGCCCCTCTGACAATAAGCGGTGGGTTAATTGGGATATTCGCGCCCTAATAGCAGCCGTGCTAATGATTATTCCTGCAATGATAGGATTAGCCATGGCAGACTTTGACATGAGTGCTAGGTCAGTGGAAATACGAAAATTTAAGAATCCAGAGCACCTTGAAACATTGATTTCTGCCTTTCATTTTGATTTAGCCCCCAACGAAACGCTTTATGTAGAGAACTTTAGGCGCGGAATGTTACAAGCAGACCCAGAGCTAGGCAACATTGCTATAGAGGGTATAATATCGGTAGACGATTTTATTTCTCGATACAAGAGCGATATTATAGAGGTTGATGTTGTCGAATATCCCAATCTCGTGGAAAATCGGCTTGGTGCATTTAGGGCATGTCTTGTAGACCTACAAATAGATGGGTATTATCGCGAACTCATATTTTATCAAGCTAAAAAAGGGATAACCGCAAGGCTAGATGTCGAAGAACACGCATGGCGAGAACTTGTAGATGTAGGCAGTATTTTGTTTGGGAATTACCCGAGCTTGTACCGCCACCCATTCTTTCTCGTGCCTGTAGCTATTCAAGCAGGGCTAGTTATTTTCGTGGTTGTCCGTGTTATTCGTAGGATAATTCACAAAACACGCACTAAAAAAACACCTCAATGAGCCGTAAAGCTATTTATTCCAGTAAAGCATTATAATTTCAAATAAGCCAAGGAGGAACAAAAAATGCAAACCACCAAAAAAGCAGTCACAGTAATCCCAGGGGACGGCATAGGCCCGGAATGTATCAACGCCGCCATACAAATTATCGAGGCGGCTGGCGTAAATATCGAGTGGGAGGAACGCCACGCGGGCGCGCGGGTTTTTAAGCAGGGCATAGCCTCGGGCGTTCCTGTGGACACAATCGAGTCGATTAAACGGACGCGCGTACTCTTGAAAGGGCCGCTCGAAACGCCCGTAGGCTTTGGGCAAAAGAGCGCGAACGTAACCTTGCGTAAGCTGTTTGAAACCTACGCAAATATCCGCCCTGTGCGTGAGTTCCCAGGGGTGACTACGCCGTATAGCGGGCGCGGAATTGACCTAGTTGTGGTTAGGGAAAACGTGGAGGATTTGTACGCGGGAATAGAGCATATGCAAACGCCAGGCGTTGCACAATGCCTAAAGCTGATTTCGCGTAAGGGCTGCGAAAAAATCGTACGCACGGCGTTTGAATTTGCCAGAGCGGAGGGCAGAAAGTCCGTAGCCTGTGCCACAAAGGCCAATATAATGAAGCTCACCGAGGGCTTTTTAAAAAAGACCTTTGAGGAAATCGCGCCGGAATACCCCGACATAGAGTCGTGGCATGTAATTATTGACAATTGCGCCCATCAGCTAGTAAAAAAGCCCGAGCAATATGACGTGATTGTCACCACAAACATGAACGGCGACATAATAAGCGACCTCACATCGGGGCTAGTGGGCGGACTGGGCTTCGCACCTACCGCCAATTTGGGCAACGATGTGGCAATTTTCGAGGCGGTTCACGGCTCCGCGCCAAAATACGCAGGCAAGGACGTAATCAACCCCACGGCGGTAATACTTTCCGCGGTAATGATGCTTAGACATATAGGCGAATTTGAAGCGGCGGCGCGGATTGAAAACGCGGTCATGGTAACAATCGAGGAGGGCGAAGCCCAAACAGGCGACATAGTAGGCTACGACAAGGGCGTTTCCACAAGCGCGTACACGAAAAAAATCATAGAAAACCTAGGCCGCAAGCCAGCAAAATACCAAGTACGCGACTATGCGCCGATTAAACTACCAAACGTGTCCAAAAGCCCTGTTTTTGTCACACCAAAAACGCGGCGCGTAATAGGCGCAGATATTTTTGTGGAATGGGGCAACGACGCGGAAGCCCTAGGCAAAAGCATAGAAAAAATCGCCGAAGCCACGCCCTTCCGCCTAAAAATGATTTCCAACCGCGGCACAAAGGTTTACCCCGTCGGCGACACGCTGCCCGACTGCGCCGACCATTGGCGGTGTCGTTTTGTGTTGCGTGACACTGGCGCGGATGCTTCGCAGGAGCAGTTGATAGGGCTGTTGGGTGCTGTTTCTGCGGGGCATCGGTGGATGCACGTAGAGAAGCTGTCGGAGATTGATGGGGAGCTGGGGTATACTATGGCGCAGGGTGAGGATTAGGGGCGGCGTTGCCGCTTTTCTCCGAATGGGTCGTTGATGTTTTGCATTAAACGCAAGACATCAACTTGGTGGGAATGTCGCAACGAAGCATTGATTGAGTGGTACTCCCGTGAAAAAAATTGCACCAAAAAGCCCTCGAAGCCTTTGCTCGGTTTGTGGTATTATCTAAGAAAACACCACTTAGGTAATACCTTGCCGCCTGCTTCGAGGGCTTTGTTGTTTTAAACAAAACGGTTGCTAGGAAGTTCGCTGTTGGCTAAGTTTTCAATTTAGTTTTTATAGTTATTATCACACTTAACAACCCTATCATTTCAAATTCTCTCAATAACCCAAGATATAATTGGTAATCCCCTTTTTTGCAAGGATTCACAAACTTCCCGTGCATACGTTGGACAAAGAGCGATTAAAAAGACGGTTTTCTCAGTAATATTCACTTCAGATAAATAATAAACATTATGCCCAAAGAACACATCTTTTTTAAGTTGACCATCACTTACAACAAACCCTTTACAGTTTAAATCAATAGAATACCTAGTCATTATAGTTCCCCAATAAGTCGCAACATCACCTGTTCCATAGATATACACTTCTTTACTTTCTTTAACAAGGTCAACGTAAGCAGCTAATATTTTTATAAATTGCCTACTATATCGTCCACTACTATTTAAAAAACTAATATATAAAGAATTATTATATGGAGCAGTTACTAAGTTGTTCAAATGTGTATAGTCGCTATCGCCCTTTACAAAAATCTCAGTAGGGCTATTGAGAGTCATGGAGAAAGGTGAATTATTGCGATATAACAACTGCCATTGCTTAGGGTAATTCCAATCACCTTTAAAAATATATTCTTTACTATTATTCAAGTATATTAACGCACGGTCTGCACCAAAACGATTAAAAAAGTCTAAATAATAGTCAACATGCCATTGCGACATTTCCTGCATACTATAAATATTAACAAATAAGTTGAAATCTATTGAATTTTCGGTACAAACAGATTCGAGATGCCACGCAGGTATTATATAGCAATCATAGTCTAGCGGGTTTGCTGATGGATTGTCATAAAACAGCCCTATGCGGTGGTTCGGCAAATTCTTCTTCAAAAACAGATAGGCATACATTAAAGAAATAGGAACAGAGTCAGCAAGTACATACTTCACACCTTTATACACATTTAAAACTGCTTCAGCTAACCGCCCATACCCCCCCCCTATTTCCAGTATTTTCAATTCGTGTGAATTTTTGGTTAATGAATTTATCATAGATATTTCTTGTATTGTCATGAAATCAGGTGTTATTTTATAAGAAGAACTGTTTTTAAATTCATTAAAAAAAGATAAATCGCCTAATCCTTTAAGGAATTCTTCCAACTCAAAAACTTTACTTTCATTAGGTATACCTCCTGTTTCACAGTCGATGCTAGCGTTGTTTTCATCGCATCCAAGCCAACATTCCAACATTGCAGTTAATGTTTGGTTTTTTTCCAATACCCTCATAGCATTTTTTGAGGCATCAGACTTTGATGGAATCTCTGTATATTCCGAATCGTCAAGATTTACTTTAGTCCAACATGAATGAGGCATAAAATCCCCTGCCCTATCTGACATTTCGTCAACAATTTGTTTATATAGATTAGTATCTGCATCTATATTAAACGATTCGTTAGTGTGACAATGTATTAACAACCCACGAGTATCCATTTTTTTTCCTCACTTTATAATTATTTTATTATACGTCTTGTACTTCTGCAGTATAACAAAAGCATCACAGCATAGTCAACCAAAAAACCTCCCCAAAAAAACCCTCGGAGTATCTGCTACTGTATACCCCCCAACCCACACAAAAGGTCGGGTATACTCTCGTTTACAGTTTGCCATACACGCTCTAGCTTCACGCCGTCATAATCATGTACTATTCTGTTTCTTAATCCGTTGATACTAGCCCAAGGGATATTAGGATTTTTTTCTTTTACATCGGTTGATAGCTTTGTCACCAGTTCACCCAACTGGGATAAAGTAAAAACCACGGCATACATAGTTTTTTCGTCCGCAAGAAATTGCTCGTACGATATGCCTTGAACATACGAGATTGATTTTTGGGCATACTGTATCATTTTTTCAATAATTATTTTATCCTTTGACATACACCAAAACCCCCGTATTTTTAATTTCCTCATCTATCGGCGAGCCGCCAATAATATCCGTATGCCCTATCACATCAACCCTACAATTAAAGGCTTCGGCAATTTCGTTCGATATGACAAAAAATGACAATCCTCTGACAGAATCGCCTGTTTTGACGTAAAAATCCATGTCGCTATGCTCTGTAGCCACACCCTTTGCATAAGAGCCAAAAAGGATAACTTCTGCGACATCAAAAGAGGGCATAATTTTTGATAACTCGTTTTTTATGTCTATTACGCTGTAGGTATACATTTTAGAACACCCTTTCGACCTCAATAGTTTTCACCATACGCATACAGAATCATATCCTTTCCATACCCCCCTCAAAAAACCGCCCCAAAAACCCTTCCTCACTAACAACCTCCACCCCAAGCTCCCGCGCTTTCTTATTCTTCCCAGACCCCGAAAGCGCGTCATTATTTATCAAAAACGAAGTTTTCGCGGTAACCGCAGACGTTGTACGTCCGCCGTTTTTTTCTATAAAGGCTTGCAGCTCGCCGCGGTTTTTGAAGCGGTGTACATCGCCGGTTATCACAAAGGTAAGCCCAGCCAACGCCAATTCGCCTTGACTAGGCTCGACATAATCCGCTATGTCAAGAATTAACAACGCACGCGAAAACAATTCGCGGTTCTTTTCCTGCGAAAAATACTCGTGCAAGCTATAAGAAATAGCCTCGCCGAAGCCCTTTATTTCCGAAAGCGCGCCCAAAAAATCCTCGCTCGCACAGGCGCTTGCGATTTCCGCCGCGTTGTGCTTAAAATGCGCGCAGAGTAGCTTTGCGTTGGCAAGCCCTACGTGCTTTATGCCCAAGGCGTATATGAAATTAGGCAGGGGTATATTTTTTGCGGCTTCTATGCTGGCGGTTAAATTTGCGTACGATTTTTTGCCAAAGCCTTCCATTTTTACAATCTCGTCTTGGTGCTTTTCTATGGAAAATAAGTCGATATAGTCCGAAATAAAGCCGCAAGCCACGAGCTTCTCCAAGGTCTGCTCCGACAAACCGCCGATATTTAGCGCATCACGGCTGACAAAATGCGACAACGCTCGCACGCGCTGTGCGGCGCATAGCGGATTTACGCAGTACATGGCCTCAGGCTCGCCCACGATTTCCGTCCCACCACCGCAAACAGGACAGCTACTAGGCAGCTCCACCTCGCCCCCACCGCTCAAATTCTCCGCCACCTGGGGAATAATCATATTCGCCTTGTACACGCTTATTCTGTCGCCCGTCCGCAAGCCAAGCCCACGCAAAATGCTCACATTGTGCAAGCTCGCGCGGCTCACCTGCGTACCCTCTATTTCCACGGGTTCAAACACCGCCACAGGGTTTACCAAGCCTGTCCGCGAGGTACTCCACTCTACGCCAATCAGCGTAGTTTCCGCCAGCTCGTCCGCCCACTTAAAGGCGATGCTGTCCTTTGGGAATTTCGAGGTAGCCCCAAGGGATTCGCTGTATTTTACGCTGTCGAAGGTAAGCACAAGCCCGTCCGACATGATTGGCGCGGTAGGGATTTGCTCCTTGAAATTCTCCAACGCGCCGATTACATTCTGCGCGGAAACAAGCTCGCTAGTCACGACCTCAAAGCCCAACGAGCCGAGCCATTCTAGCTGTTCCGACTTTCTCGCAAGCTCCACAGACGAAGCAAGCAAGCCAAACGCAAAAAACCGCACGCGCCGCTTTGCGGTGATTTCGCTGTTTAACTGCCTAACCGCTCCGCTACATAGATTACGCGGATTTTTGTACTCGCCGTTCTCGTTGATTATGTCAAAATCCGCGTTGGAAATTACCGCCTCGCCGCGTAGGCTAAACCTGCCCTTGTGCGGTACGGTTAGCGGCAAATTCATAAAAACACGCGCATTGTGCGTTACGTCCTCGCCTATATGCCCGTTACCGCGGGTAAGGGCTTGTTGCAGCTCGCCGTTTTCATATTTTAATACAATCGTAAGCCCGTCTAGCTTCCACGAAAGCAAGCCGAGTTCATCGCCGAGAAATTCCGCTAGGGCTTCGGGGCTTTTTGTTTTGTCCAACGAAAGCATGGGAATTTCATGCTCCGCCTTTTTTAAGCCGCCTACTATTTCGTAGCCTACCCTGCGCGTGGGGCTGCCTGCAAGCCGCACGCCTGTGGATTCTTCTAGCTGCACAAGCTCGTCATACAAATTGTCATACTCTAGGTTAGACATTATTTCGCGGTTTTCTTGATAATACGCCTTGTTTGCGGCGTTGAGTGCGGTTATTAGCTCATTCATTCTATTCATTTATTATTCTCACCATATCCATAGTTATTTCTTGTTCAAATGGGTTTACCGTGCTGTTTATTAGCTCCAAAAGTGCCTCCGCATCGACTACCTCGTACCACCCTGCGCGGATTGTTTCGCCTGTAGGAATGGTGTACGCCGAAAACGTACCCTCGCGTAAATCACTCAATTGCCCTGCAAACCATAGCATTTCCGCCAGCTCCATATTAGTCCGCACATGGTCGGCGTAAATGTTAATCAGCTCGGGTACGCGCGTGATTGTTTGCGGCGTGAGAAGCTCGTCAAAAATGGAACGCAATATTTGCTGTTGGTTTTTTATCCGTTCGTAGTCCGTAACGGCTCTGTAGCCCTCGTTAGCTTGGCGGTAGCGCGCGAAATGCAGGGCTTTTTCGCCGCTGAGGGTCTGTTCCCCTGCGGGAATATTTATATGCAAATTGTCAAAGGGGTCGTCATACCGCATAGGGAACGGCACGTTTACCTTTACACCGCCCACCGCGTCCACAATCCGCACAAACGCCTGTGTCTGCACGCTTATATAAAAGTCTGGACGGAAGCCAAACAGCGACTGCACATCGGAGTACATTTGCTCCACGCCGCCCTCGTGGCCGCCGCCGCCCACGCGCCCTGCGGAATATGCCCCCACAGGCTTACGCAAACGGCGCGGAACATCTACCAGGGTATCACGCGGCACGCTTACCAAAAAAACGTCATGCGAGGGTATATCTACCGCGCCCACGATAATAACATCGGCGTTGTTGGAATTGTCTATGCCGAATAGTAAAAATGTGTAAAACAATTCTTTTCTGTCCATAACGCCGATTTTTTGGGAATCGCCGTCACTTGGAACGGTAACGCCGTCCGCTGTGCCGTCTGACGTGCCGTCCGCAGGCGTAAGCCCGCCGCTATACCCCTGCCGTGTAATAACCACCTGCGCAGGAATAGTCGGCGGTGTAGACAGCGAGGTAATCATAGCGTAAACGCCCCATGCCACACCGCTGACAATTAGAGCCACCACCGTGGTAATAACTGACGTAAATATGAATTTTTTAACGTGTTTGTTCAAGTTTTACGCGCCTCCTGTAAAAACCGCTTCTTGTAAATGTAAATCCATAGCCCTGCCGAGGTTAGAATAAAAACAACCATAACAGCGGTGTAAGCGTTCATATCCGCTACGCCTGTAATGGGAAAGTCAAATCTGCACCAACGCTCACATTCTGAGGTTTCGCAGGTGCAACACTGCATACAGCCTAGGTCAAGGCAGTTTTTGCAGTCACTGCACCACCAACAGCCCCCATCAAAGCAGTATAGGCAGTCATATTCTGTAAATTTGCAGCGAGGTACACATTCCTGTGTTTGGCAGGTACAACATTCTATACAGCCTAGGTCAAGGCAGTACGGACAGTCGCGGCACTCTATACAGCCTATGTCAAGGCAGTGCTGGCAGTCGTATGCTGCGCCTGTTATGGCTTTTATGGAGAAATTTAAACTTTCGGGGCTATAGAATCCGCCAAGGCTTGGGTTAAAAATAAAAGATGTACCGTTAGGGGCATTATAATCACCAACACTGACAAAGGCATCGCCGCCGATTCTTTCGGCTCTGATAATAACGGCAAATCGGCTATTCGCCGCGCCTAGCCTTACAGGCTCTGGCAGGTCAATAGTATAATAGCCTGGGTGGGGGGCGATTATATACGTCCTGCCGTTAAAGGTGTTTTGGTTATGCCCGATAAAGTTTACATAATTTGGTATGATGTCAACAAAAAACACCGTGTTTGCACTAAATGCCCCTACAACCACCTGCTCGACCTGCTCGCCGTCACTGCCTACCGTAAACACGCGGGCATACTGATTAGCATCTACACCGTAGCCAGTTCCGCCCATCGCTGGCAAATAATCATATTCATAGATATTCTTCTCGGATTCATATGGTTTTACTCCGTCCACCACCCATATATGCTGCGGAAAATTGGTATCCTCATACGAAGCCCAAAAAAAGCCTTGTATATGGGTATCTGCCCCCCAACTGTTTTTTACTAGCCACGCACCGTTATTAGTAGGGCGTAGGGCAGACTGGAAATTATTACGGCTGTAGTTGTCGTCCCACCCCACAATAGTAACGGCGTGGTTGGTAGCATTTATCGCAATACCCCCAGTATTGCGGTAAAAAAACGCGCTTGTTGCTGGGTTATAGTTGTTAGTGTCCTGTAGCGGCCAAAACATGGACGCGCCAAGCGCGCCATAGTCCATGAGGGCTTGTTTAATTTGATTTTGCGGCGTTCTTGGTGTGCCGACTTCATTTGCCTTAGTTACAAACATAACATTTTGTACCCTGTGGGTTCTTGGCTTATCTCTTGTTATGGAATTGTTGCGGGCGGGTATGCTTTGCAGGCTTAATACAGTGGAATAAGGGTCGTCGCTTTCCCTTACCGTTCCGCTAAAGGCGGAACGCATAAGGTACGAAGCCGATATTATATGGTTTCCGCCGTCGCTAGGGTTTGGGCGTTCTTGCATTGCGTACGCACCGCCCACATGGCTGTGTGCGGTGGAGTAAGCCATATGCAGCTCTGAAAAATTGTGCAAGCCCAAGCCGTTTTTAAGCATATGCGACTCGATTACCGCATTAGCCGCAAACGTCCAACATGTCCCATGCTGACCTTGATTTTCCACAGGGGAAACATGCCCCGAATCGCGCAGGCTAAAGCGAGCAGGAAAGTCAGAAAACCCCTCGACCTGCGGCTCTGAGTAAATAAAATCAACGTCGGGAGGTATGTACCCGCCAACAAATGGCGGGCTTGCAAAAACGGTAGACGTTAGTGTCGTTGTGCAAATGGTGACGAGGGCGAGGAATAGTAAGATTTTCTTTTGCAAATAAATCACGCTCCATTATAAGAAGTTGTGTTCATGCCCTATGAATAAACCTCACTATATAGTGCTTTTTCTACTAAGGCGTTAAGCGTAAGCCCTTTGTTACTGGCGATAATGGCGGCTTCTCTGTGTAAATCTGGCGATATGCGGATATTAAAATAGCCCTCGTAGGTTTTTTGCGGTTCTTTGCCCACTTCCTTGCACAGCACGATATAATCCTCGACCGCTTCCGCAAAGGCTTCTTTAAGAGCTACTACGCTATCGCCCTCAAAGGTAACAAGGTCTGACACATCTACAATCTTACCAAAAAAACACTCGTCATTAGCGGAATAATCCACGCTACCGCAAAAGCCTTTATATTTGAGAATGTTGTCAGTCATGCAAATAACCTCCTAGCTTTAATTGAGTAACGACAGCTTTAACGAGATATTCCTTGAGTATAGGCGAGGGGTGAGGCTTGTGCAGTCGTAGTATTTGACCAGTTTCGGGGTGTTTAAAACGCACAGCCGAGCCGCTTGTGCCGCCAACATTGGACAGCTCAAAGCCCAAGCCAGTAAGCAATGTTTCAAGCTCCCCAAAGGTAAAATCCTTTGGGGATTTTGATAATCGGGATAGGAGTTTTTCGGATTTACCCATCACTTTTCCTCTCCCGTCCGCTTTTCCCCCGCCAACTTCCGCAAGGACTTCCTACAATCCTCTAACGCCTCATGTATCGACCAAAACAAAATCCACGCTTCGCACATCAGCCGCCATATAAACAGCCCAAAAATCAATATACCCAACGCAATCAGCCAGCCGCCGCTAGTATCGGCAATCACAAAGCATATAGCAATAAAAATGATTGCCACCATACCCAAAATATGAATTGTTGATATAAACGGCCGCGTTATCATGCGCTTAAACGAAAAATAATCCTTCATTGCTCCGTCACCTCCCCTAGCACCTTGCCTATACTTTCTCGAATAACCAAATCTGCGGCATTATCATAATTCGTTTCACTCTTGTTAATCAACACCAATTTATTGCCACTAAAATATCGAAGCAAGCCTGCGGCAGGGTAAACCACTAAGGACGTACCGCCCACGATAAGGCAATCCGCGGAGGAAATGGCGGTTACCGCGGCGTTGATAACGCCGTCGTCGAGCTGTTCCTCGTACAGCACCACATCTGGGCGAACCGTGCCGCCGCATTTGCATTTTGGCACAACGCCGTCATTATTTTCGGGCGCGAGAATGTAGTCTAAATTATACCGCGCATTGCAATTTACACAATACTGCTTTAAATTTGTGCCGTGCAGTTCAATTACATTGTTACTGCCTGCCGTCTGGTGAAGCCCATCAATATTCTGTGTCACCACAGCCGAAAGCGCGCCCGCTTTTTCCAGCTTGGCGAGTGAAATATGCGCGGCGTTGGGCTTCGCGCCTAGGTGGATTAGGTTTTCCTTGTAGTATCGGAAAAACAACTCGGGCGTTTTCCTAAAGCAAGTATAACTCAAAAGGTACTCGGGCGGATAGCCATAATTTTTTTCCGCGGCATAAAGTCCGCTCTCGGAGCGAAAGTCGGGGATATTGCTCTCGGTAGAAACCCCCGCGCCGCCAAAGAATACTATGTTTTTGCTGTTTTTGATTATTTCACGCAGCATAATAAATTCCCCTTTCAGTTCGCTTTTTGCAAATAATCCTTTAGCCCCTGCTGTAATATCTGCGAAAATGGCGCGTTTGCCCGCTCCGCTTCCCGATTAAGCCAAGACGGTATCGACAATGTCTTTTTTATTGCGCGCGTATCGTTAGCTTTTCTGTATTCGTCAGTATCGGCGGCGACCAAAGTCACCGTTTCATTTGCCCCTGCACAAATATTCGCCACCAAGGTTGGGCTTGGTATAGGTTTATTTTCATTTTCAGCGTTCCACAACCACATTTCTATTGCGTCCTTAGCCATAAGCAAGGCTTCCGCCATATCGCTGCCAAAGGTGTGACAGCCACGCAAATCAGGAACAGTCGCGCTAATCATGCCGTCGTCTGGTTCAAGAATAATCGGGTACACGTATTTCATAAATGTCAATCCTTTCCACTATAAGCCTATTTCAGCCCTGCATCTTTTAGCATTTTATTCAGTGTTCCAGTGGGAATGTCGCCAGTATGCCGAGGGATTGCTATTTGAATTTCGGGCTTGTCGGGGTGTGTCGCCAGCTCGTGCCTACTACCCTGTATTATTGTCCAGCCCTTGGCTTTTATTTTTTTCTTAAATTCCTTGGCGGTCATTGCTCCACCTCCCAACATATTATTATACGTAATATTACGTACGTCAATGTTTTTTAAACCCTCCGCACTCGTTAAAAATTACAGGCTTTTTTTATCCATGTAAATTAAAGGTAGCCGAACACGGATTTGACGGATTTACGCGAATTTTGCGGATTGGCTCGTGGGAAAATATATCGCCGTTCAGTAAATTTACGTGGACAAAATCCGCAGAGCGAGGCAACCTCGGGACGGATAAATCCGTCCCCTACAAAATCATGGCGATTTGATTTAAGGTGCGATATGGTAATTTATTGTAGGGGACGGATTTATCCGTCCCGAGGTATGCACGCTCGTCAATTCGGGGCAGGTAACGTCCATTAACGCAGAGCGAAGTAACCTCGGGACGGATAAATCCGTCCCCTACAAGTTCACCAAGCCCGCCCCCATACATTCACCAAATCCGTCCCCTACAAATTAACAAGTAGTAACTCCACCCCAACCTCAGCCCCAATCAACCCAGTCTTAATCCTAACATCTATATCCAAACAATCCTCCAACGCCTTTACCAGCCGCTCCTTACTAAACCGCTTGCCATGCCCCAACGCCTCCGCCACCATAAAATCTCGCAGCTTTAACTGCCCTACGATACTCGCTACGCCCATCGTTTTTTCCGCTAGGCATTTACATAATAGCATTATTCTTATCTGGCGAATAATCATACTCAAAATCATTAGCGGCGATTCCTTTAAGGTCAGCATATCGCTGTACATTTTCAGCGCGGCGGCGGTTTTGCCTGCGCTCATTGCCTTGGTTAGGTCAAAAATGCGCGATTCGAGGGTGGGCGTACATATTTCGTTTATGTCGTTTATGGTTATTTCGTGCTTGCCGCCGCAGAAGGAAATTAGCTTTTTGGCTTCGTTGTTGATGTTTGTCATGTCGCCGCTTCCGACCACGCGCAAGAAATGGTGTACGACAGCGGACGGCATTTGCTTGCCCTTCGCCAGCTTCGTCACCCATTTATTCAAATCGGACGGGCTAAGCGGCGTACATTCAAACATGGCGTTAAGCTCGTTCGCCTTTTTGAAAATGCGCGTACGGCGGTCTATTTCCGTTTCCACAAATACTAGCGTAGTGTCGGGCGGTATTTTGGGCAAATAATCCGCCATTTTTTCGGAATCGTCCTTGCGGCCGGAAGCGAACAGCTTTGATTCTCGTACCAGTAGCATACGCCGCTCCTCCGTCGCGCCAAAAAATGGAAGCGTTTCCGCCGCCATAATAATTTCCGATACAGGGACAGCACCGTCAAAAAGAATTTTCGCGCCTAGCTTTTTTTCTATTTCATGGGCGTAATGATTGACCAAAAATCGCTCCTCGCCAAACAAAACATACAGGCTTTGTATATTGCTTTTGGCGATTTCATCTTTTAAATTACGTTGCGGCATTTTTAGCTACCTTTCTTTTTTCAAATGTGGTATATTTTATATATCGGAAAGGGACGTGTTCTATGTTAAAACGTACTTTAATCAAACTAAGCGGCGAGGCCATAGGCAGTGAAAGCGGCTATGACAACAATATTATTGATTCTATAGTAAAACAAATCATAGGCGTTGTGCAAGCAGGAACTGAGGTCGCGCTGGTAATCGGCGGCGGAAATTTTTGGCGAGGGCGGCAGGTACCCGACATGGACAGGGTAAAGGCCGACCAAATCGGCATGTTAGCCACAGTAATGAACGCGCTGTATCTCGCGGACGCTTTTCGCCGTCACGGGCAAAAAGCAAGGGTCGTCACCCCCATAGTGGTCGGCAATTTCACGGCGGTATACGATAAGGATACCGCTAGAGAATGGCTTTCGCAAGGCTATGTTTTAATAAACGCGGCTGGGCTTGGACACCCATTCTTTTCTACGGACACCATAGCGGCGTTACGCGCGGCGGAGCTGGAAGCGGATTGCTTGCTTTACGCAAAAAACACGGACGGCGTATACACCGCCGACCCAAGAAAAAACAAAGACGCGCAGAAATTCCAGTCGCTAAGCTATCGTACCGCTATTTCCCAAAACCTGAACGTAGCCGACATGACAGCCCTACAGCTTACAAAGGATGCGGCTTTGCCGTCCTATGTGTTTAAACTTTCCGCAAAGGACAGTATAATAAAGGCATGTAACTACCCCGACACAGGCGATTTACGCGGCACGTATATAAATATAAACGAAAAGGAGAGTTTTTATGGACACTAAATCATTTGAGGAGCGCATGAAAAAAACGCTTGCGGTACTGGAGGACGAGTTTTCTACAATACGCGTAGGACGAGCCAATCCGCGCGTGCTAGACCGCATTACCGTAAACTACTACGGCAGCGAGGTACCGCTTAGTCAAGTAGGCAATATCACCGTGCCAGAAGCGCGCCTTTTGCAGGTCGCGCCATGGGAAGCAAATATGCTAAAGGAAATAGAAAAAGCAATCCAATCGTCCGACCTTGGCATAAATCCGTCAAATGACGGCAAGGTGATTCGCCTAGTGTTCCCCGAGCTTACCGAGGAACGCCGCAAAGCCCTCACCAAAGACATAAAAAAGAAAGGCGAGGACGCAAAAGTCGCCATTCGCAATATCCGCAGAGATGCGATTGATGCGTTTGCTAAAGCGGAAAAGAAAACGGAGCTAACCGAGGACGACGTAAAAATACTGGAAAAAGAAATACAAACGCTCACTGATAAATATGTGGCAGAGCTAGATAAAAAAGTAGATGCAAAGAACAAGGAAATAATGACGGTATGACGTTGTTCCTTAGGCGTGCCGCAACTACCATTATTGGCTTGCCCTTGGTTGTTTTATTTGTGTACCTTGGCGGCAAGCTGTTTTTGACACTATGCTGTGCCGTTGCGTTGGTCGGCTTACGTGAGTTTTATGTCGCGTTTTCCAAGAAAGACAGGCTCATTCATGTAATCGGCTATTTAGCCACTATTGGCTACTTCGGCGCGATTTCGGAATTTGGGGCGGGCAACTGGCTGTTAATCGCGCTTACGTTCTTTGTGATTACCGTGCAGACATGCCTTGTTGTTTTCTTTAGGACATTGCCGATTAGCGAGTGTATTACTACGGTGTACGGCTTTTTGTATGTGCCGTTTATGTTTTCGTTTGTGGTGCTTGTACGCGAACATGCGTTCGGGCATTACTACGTATGGCTGATTTTGACGGCTTCCTTTGGGTGCGACACGTTCGCATATCTCACAGGCTCGCTTTTCGGCAAAAATAAGCTAAAAAACACGCCTAGCCCCTCCAAGTCTTTCGAGGGGCTAGTGGGCGGCATAATAGGCGCGACACTAATCGGGCTTGTTTACGGCGTTGTGATTAACCATTTTTTTGGCGAAAAAGATGCCGCCGCGCATATTGTGCTTATTGCTACGGTTATTTCGTTTTTTGGCGCGATTTTTTCTATTATCGGCGACCTTGCCGCCTCCGCGGTAAAACGCCATTGTGAAATAAAAGACTTCGGTAATCTTTTCCCAGGGCATGGCGGCGTTATGGACAGAATGGACAGCATAGTTACAGTCGCGCCGATTGTGTACATGGCGATGACCGTGATGTTTTGGTTTGTGGGGCTTGAGATATGAAAATAGCGGTACTCGGCTCGACTGGCTCGATTGGCGTACAGACACTAGACGTAGTGCGTGAATGTCTGCCGCACGCGCGAATTACCGCGTTGAGCGGATTTTCCAACATAGAAACCCTCGCGCGGCAGGTAAACGAGTTTAAGCCGCTTGCTTGTTGGGTACGTGACGAGCAAGCCGCAAAAGACCTAGCAGGAAAAATAAATGTCCGCTGCGAAATTTTAATAGGCGAAGCGGGCTTGATTTCCTGTGCCTCGGAAACAAACGCCGACATAGTAGTAAACGCGCTAGTCGGGCGCGCAGGGCTTAAACCCACACTCGCGGCAATCAACGCAGGCAAGCATATAGCGTTATCCAACAAGGAAACGCTAGTAACCGCAGGCGAATTGGTGACTAATCTAGCACGCGAAAAGAACGTACGCCTAACGCCCATAGACAGCGAGCATTCGGCTATTTGGCAGTGCTTGGACAATAACACGCCCGAAAAAATCATTTTAACCGCCTCGGGCGGCCCGTTTCGCGGTCTGCCGCGAGAAAAAATAGCCGCCGCCACCGCCAAGGACGCGCTAAAGCACCCCAACTGGAGCATGGGCGACAAAATTACCATAGACAGCGCAACCCTTATGAACAAAGGGCTAGAGCTAATCGAAGCCATGTGGCTTTTCGACCAGCCACAGGAAAAAATAGATGTCGTCGTCCACCCGCAGAGCATAATCCACTCTATGGTACAGTACGAGGACGGCTCAATCCTCGCGCAAATGGGCTTGGCGGACATGCGCTTACCCATCTTGTACGCGCTTTCCTCGCCAGAGCGAGTAAAAAACAATTTCGCGCGTTTAGACCTCTTGACATGCGGCGATTTAACCTTTGAACCGCCGAATACCGACAATTTCCCATGCCTTGCACTAGCGCGCCACGCCGCACAGCAGGGCGGCACGTTGCCCGCAGTTATGAATTACATAAACGAGTGGGCTGTTTATGAATTTTTAAGCGGGAGAATAAGTTTTTATGGGATTTCGGATATAATTGAACAAGCCTTTGGCATATATACAATAAAAGAGGTTAAGACTTTAGACGATGTAAACGAGGCGGAGAGCTGGGCGGGGGAGTTTATTCGTGAAAGGGGTACACCATGATTATACCGATTCTAATTTTCATTCTAATGCTAGGCGTAGTAATTTTTGTGCACGAGCTTGGGCATTTTCTTGCGGCTCGCCGTGCGGGTATTTTTGTAGAGGAATTTGCGCTTGGCATGGGGCCTATACTATTTTCCGTAAAAGGGAAAAAGCAGAGCCTTGACGGCAAGGTTACGTTATATTCCCTGCGCGCGTTCCCTATCGGCGGCTTTTGCAAAATGCGCGGCGAAAACGAGGACATGGCGGACGATACCGAGGCGTTGAACAGCAAAACCATTGCACAGCGGCTTCTCGTAATGGTCGGCGGCTCGGGCATGAATTTTGTGCTTGCGTTTGTGCTGTTTTTTATTTATGTAGCGGCGCAGGGCTATCAATATATTGATGTGGCGGAAATTCTCGAAAACGAGCCTGCGCATATTGCGGGTCTGAGAGAGGGCGACAAAATCACGCATGTAAACGGCGTGCGTGTCGATTGGGTCAGCTTAAATTCGGAATTGAACATTGCAGGGGCAAAGAAGCGCGCCATTAAGTTTCGCGTTAGGCGCGGAAGCAAGCGGCAAATTGTTTCTGTAATGCCAACACAAGCGCGTACAAATTATTCTATAGGAATCCGCACAAGACTGACCGACGAGCGTGACATGCTGATTGTCAGAGATGTAATAGAAGCTATGCCTGCCTACGAGGCAGGGCTGCTAGAGGACGATATAATCACCACCATAAACGGCAAAAGCGTGGAATCCCTAGGCTTTGACATTGCCAAGGAAATAAACGCAGGGCAGGGCGCGCCTGTTGCTATACGCGTTTATAGGGGCGGCGCGGTCTTTGACTATTCCATTGCCCCTGTGCCGTCCACGGTGTACAGCGTAGGCGCGAGAATGGCTTACAGCCTACAGCCTGGCTTTTTCAGCGCAGGCTTTTTTGCCCCGGACGAAGCAGTAACGCGCGTGGGCGTGGGCGAAATTTTGTGGAACACCACGGACATGATGTTATTTCAGACACGCGCGCCGTTTATCCTGCTCTCACAGTTTTTCGCAGGGGAAGAAATGCCAGAGGGCGGCGGCGTAATGGGGCCGATTGGCTTGGGCAGTGTCGTGACGGAGGCGTATCAGGCCTCTATTGAATATGGCGTTTGGGAAATGGTCTTTATAATGGTGTCGATTGCCGCCGTTTTAAGCACTGCGCTAGGCATTATGAACCTGCTCCCGATACCTGCGTTGGACGGCTCGCGTATTGTGTTTTTGCTATTGGAAGCCGTTCGCAAAAAGCGAATACCCACAGAAAAGGAAGCCATGATTCATTTTGTGGGGCTTGTGATTATGCTGTTGCTTGCGGTTGTTATTGCTTATAATGATATTTCTACTTGGATATTGTGAAGCGGCTCGAAAATAGGTTATAATCCTACTAGGTGATAAAAATGCCCTTTGACGGAACGGTTTTAGCGAGCGTAATACACGAGCTATGCTTTTTAAAAGGCGGGCGAATCGACAAAATTACACAGCCCGAGCGCGACGAAATTATTTTGCATATACGAGCCAAGGGCGAAAACCACAGGCTTTTATTGACATCAAACCCAACCGCGCCGCGCCTTGGGCTAATTACGGAGAACAAAAACAGCCCCCTGCAAGCCCCCATGTTTTGTATGCTTTTGCGAAAGCATATCGGGGGCGGGCGTATTGTCGCGGTCGAACAGCCGCGGTTTGAGCGGATTGTGGAGTTGCATATAGACGCGGTTGACGAACTCGGCGAGCGTTCGGGGAAGGCTCTTGTGCTGGAAATAATGGGCAAACATAGTAATATTATCCTGTTGGACACAGATAAAAAAATCCTCGGCGCAATCAAGCACGTACCACCCTCTATAAGCACGGCGCGCCCTATTTTGCCAAATATGCGGTATTCTCCCCCACCCTCGCAAGGGAAAATAAATCCGCTTGCGGACAAGCTGAAAATCCAAAATTCACAAACCACCATACAAAAAAATATTTTCAAGAGCTACACTGGCATAAGTCCGCTGCTCGCCACAGAAATTTGCGAACGCGCGGGCGTTTATGAAAGGTCTGTTTTGTCAGACAGTGAAAAAATTAAACTGCAAGACATTTTTGCGGAAATTTTTTCGTGTGTCAAAAACAACCAATTTGAAAATGCCATTTATTCCGAAAACGGCAAGCCAATCGACATAACCGCGCTTCCGTTTTCTATTTATTCGCGTTACGAAAAGCAAATTTTTGGCTCGCCGTCAGAAATGCTTGAGATGTTTTATTCTCAACATGACGAAGCCTACAGAATTAGCCAGAAAACGGCAGATTTACGCAAAATCGTCACCAATCTGCAAAACCGTTGCTATAAAAAAGGCGTGATTTTCCAGAAAACGCTCGAAGAAATACAAGAACGCGACCAGCTCCGCATAAAGGGCGAGCTTTTGACCTCGTATATTTACAAGCTCGAACGCGGCATGACTAGCTTCACGGCGGAGAATTTTTATGACAATAACCAGTTGTTGGAAATCGCGCTGGAGCCTACGCTTACCCCTGCCGAAAACGCGCAAAAATATTTTAAAAAATATAATAAGCAGAAACGTACATTTGAGGCGTTGCAGGAGCAAGTTAAGGAAAACAACCACACATTGTTTTATCTCGAAAGCGTAGCCGCGTCCTTGCTTACGACCGCCACAGAGGCCGATATTGCACAGGTGCAGCAGGAGCTAATCGAGCAGGGCTTTGTCAAGGCACGCTCCGCAAAAGGAAAAAAGAACCAACGCCCAGCAAAGCCCCTAAAAATACGAACCGCGGACGGCTTTGATATATATGTAGGAAAAAACAATACACAAAACGACGAAATCACCTTTAAAATAGCAAAGCCGCACGACCTATGGTTTCATATAAAAAACATGCCCGGCCCGCATGTCGTGCTTGTAACAAACGGCGTAGAGCCTAGCGAAAACGCCATTCTCGAAGCCGCCGCACTGGCCGTAAAGCACAGCCGCGCCAGCGGAAGCACAAAAATGGAAGTGGCATATACCGCCAAAAAGCACATAAAAAAGCCGCCAAACGCCAAGCCCGGGCTTGTTACTTATGATAGGCATCGGACGGTTATTGTGTGAGAAGTTGTTCTCGTGCTTGAAGTGATTCATGGCACGCGGATTTACGCGGATTTTACGGATTTTCGCGGATTCTTTCGGGCTTGGCGGATTTTCGTGGATTTTAAAGGCACAGAACACAGATTTTAAAGGTATGGAACGCGGATTTAACGGATTTACGCAGATTTCGCGGATTCGTTCGGACTTGGTGGATTTTCCCACTAGCCAATCCGCATAATCCGTGAAAATCCGTTAAATCCGTGTCCTATCGCCGTTTATTCACATACAAATGTAAGTTTTAATGCGGAAAAACCGCTACGCCCGAAAAAATCTGCGAAAATCCGCCAAATCCGCGAAAATCCGCGTTCCATTGCCTTTTAATTCTACCTACACGAAAGGAAAAATACTAATGGAAAACCAAAAAAACCCAACCCACCCAAACCTAATAATCTTCGACATGGACGGCACAATGCTAGACACCGAGCCTATTTACAGGAAAGCCCTAATATACGCAGGCAATCAGCTTGGCGTAGAAATAAAGCTCGAAGTCGCCGAGTCGCTTATGGGGAAAAGCACTCCCAGATGTTGCGACATTTTACGCGCTGCTTACGGCGAGGACTTTGACCTGGACAAGCTGTTTTCTGCGCGCAATAAATACATGCGCGAATATTTGGAAAAGCACGGCGTACCGTGCAAAAAGGGGCTTTTTGAAATTCTGGACAGGCTGGACGAGCTTGGCGTAGCAAAATGTGTAGCCACGTCCACATCACGGAAACGCGCAACAGAAAGATTGTCTAGCGCGGGAATCCTGCACCGCTTCCAAGCGATAATCTGCGGCGACGAGGTAGCAAACGGAAAGCCCTCGCCCGATATTTTCCTAAAAGCCGCCCAAACATGCGGCTTCGTGCCTGCCGATTGCGTAGTAATCGAGGACACCGAGGCAGGCGCTAACGCCGCGTACAGCGCAGGCATTAGGCTTATTCTTGTGCCAGATTTGGCTCCGCTAGACGAAAAAACCCGCGCACTGGCGTTTGCCGTATGCGCGGATTTGATTGAGGTTGCGGATTTACTTTTATAACGCTTTTAACCGTTCCAACGCCTTTTTTGCCGCGTCCTGCTCTGCGGATTTTTTGCTCGCGCCTGTCCCCTTGCCAAGGCTTCTGTTCCTATGCCTTACCTGCGCGGTAAAAATCCGCTTATGGGCGGGGCCTTCTTCCTTTATTATGCTATATACAGCCGTTTCGCGGCTTTTTCTTTGCAAAATTTCTTGCAGCGTTGTCTTAAAATCGCGCGTTTGCTTGCTTGCCCTGTCCGCAATCGGCTCATATAGCCGCTGTACCAATGCACGGACTTCTTCTATTCCCCCATCTAAAAAAACCGCGCCGATAATGGATTCCATTGCATCAGAAAGAATCGAATCCTTTCCGCGGCCGCCCTCTGAGGCTTCGCCCTGTCCAAGCAAAATAAAATTGCCTACGCCCATTCGCCGCGCGATTTCCGCTAGGCATGGCTCACAAACAAGCGCGGCGCGTTTTTTGGTTAAATCGCCCTCGCTCATGTCGGGGTATCTATGATACAAAAAGTCACTTATGCAAAGCTGAAGCACCGCATCGCCCAGAAATTCCAAGCGTTCGTTAGACTGCGCGGCATCTAGCTTTTGTTCATGCACAAAGGACGAGTGTGTAATGGCATGTTTTAGCAAATTATGGCGGCTAAACGTATAGCCTAAATTTGTTTGCAGGTCACTCATACTAGCTTTTCGATGTACGCGACCGCGTCGCCTACGGTTTTTATGCTTTCCATTGCTTCGTCAGAAAATTCCATGCCAAAAATTTCTTCCAGCTCTGTAATAGTTTGGAAAATATCCAAGGAATCCGCGTTCAAATCCTCCGCAAACCTTGTTTCCTTTGTTATTGTGTTCTTGGGCTTTCCTGTTTGTTCTGCTATTATATCTCGTATTTTTTCAAATACCATTATTAAATCCTCCTGTTTCATGTAGACTCGTGTAAAACGCATTGGCGTATTGCGTTTTTAATCGCAAGCGCGTCAGACGAGCCATGCGCCTTTATTACAAGCTGATTTAGCCCCAAAAGCGGCGCGCCGCCCACCTCGCGATAATCGAAGCGTTTTTTTAGCTTAGCAAACGCGCCCTTCGCAAGCAACGCGCCGAGCTTGGAAACGCCGCTAGACATCAGCTCGTCCTTAATCATGCCCATCAGGCTTTTTGCGAAGCCCTCGGTAAATTTCAAAAGCACGTTGCCAGTAAAGCCGTCACAGACTACCACGTCCGCGCCGCCTGCGAGAATTTCCCGCCCCTCGATATTACCGACAAAATTTATGCCTGTTTCCTTTAGTAATATATATGCTTCTTTTGTTAGCAAATTCCCTTTTTCTTCCTCCGCGCCTACATTGATAAGCCCGACACGCGGGTTTTTTATTCCCATACATTTCTGCATATATTCCGCGCCCATTTGCCCAAACTGCGCGAGATATTCGGGACGGCAGTCCATGTTCGCGCCGCAGTCCATAAGCAGGGTAAAGCCCTTGCGTGACGGTAAAACGGTAGCCAAAGCAGGCCGCGAAATCCCCGCACGCCTGCCGATAATCATAGTCGCGCCTGTAAGCAACGCGCCAGTAGAGCCAGCCGAAACAAAGCACTGCGCGTGACCGTCCTTTACGTACTTTAAGCCCATAACAAGCGACGAGTCTTTTTTTCTGCGAAACGCCAGGGTAGGCGGCTCGCAAGGCTCTATAACGGTGGGCGCGTGAATTATTTTCATGCCGCCGCGCTTTTCCGCTTCCTCGCGGAGAAGTTCTTCTGTGCCAAACAAAACAGGCTCTATGGGGTATTCCAGCATTGCCATACCCACGCCCTCGATTATGGCGGCGGGGCCAAGGTCGCCGCCCATTGTGTCAATCGCAATTGTTATTTTTTTCATGTGGTAACGCACTCTTTCCTAAAGCAATGCAAATGGGCTTGCCAGTGCCAAAATCAAGGCAAGGCTCTTGTAGGGGACGGACTTGTCCGTCCCGAGGTTGCCTCGCTCTGCGTTAATGGGACGTTGCTTGTCATTCGGTTGCGTGCAAACCTCGGGAGGGATAAATCCCTCCCCTACAATTAAAACGCACCATTAAAACACACGTACTCGCCCCGAATCAAGGCAAGGCTCTTGTAGGGGACGGACTTGTCCGTCCCGAGGTTACCTCGCTCTGCACTAATGGGACGTTGCTCGTCATTCGGTTGCGTGCAAACCTCGGGAGGGATAAATCCCTCCCCTACGATTAGAACGCACAATTAAAACGCACGTACTCGCCCCGAATCAAGGCAGGTTCTTGTAGGGGACGGACTTGTCCGTCCCGAGGTTGCCTCGCTCTGCGTTAATGGGACGTTGCTCGTCATTCAGTTGCGTGCAAACCTCGGGAGGGATAAATCCCTCCCCTACAATTGGAATGCACCATTAAAACGCACAATTAAACGCACATTAAAACGCACAAAAAACGCACGTTAAACCGCACAAAACCCCACAAAACCCTACTCAGCTTTCCCCAGCACCTCGCGCTTTTTGTACTGTCCGCACGCTTTGCACATATGGTGAGATTTTACTAGCTCGCCGCAGTCGCATTTTACAAGGTTTGGCATAGCTATTTTCCATGTTTGGGCGCGTCTTTTGTTACGCCTTGCCTTTGATGTTTTTCCTTTTGGTGAAATCACTGCTAATACCTCCTAATTTCAACTAATCTCTTTTATATTTCTTCTTAAATTTCTCTACTCGCCCGCCAGCTTCGAGCAGTAGTTTTTGGCTGCCTGTGTAAAAAGGGTGGCATTTGGAACATACTTCGACACGAATTTCTTCTTTCGTAGAGCCCGTAACGAACTCATTGCCGCAGTTGCATCGTACTTTTGCCTGAAAATATTTCGGATGGATAGCCGCTTTCATTTTTTCACCACCCTTTCCTCCAAGAATTTTTTAACAACGGACAATATATCATACAATTTCCAAAAACGCAAATTTGCTTTTTTGCCGCAAAAATGATACATTTATAAAATGATTATTTTGGGCGATGTAAAACTAAAAAACAACCTAATAATGGCACCCATGGCAGGCGTAAGCGATAGGGCTTTCCGCATGATTACGGCGGAACACGGCGCGGCTCTTACCGTTTCGGAAATGGTAAGCGCGAAAAGCATCGTCTACGAAAACAAAAACACGCACGAGCTGTTAAAAAATGACAGCACCCTGCACCCATGGGCGGTACAATTTTTCGGGCGAGAGCCGCACATTATATCTGAAGCGATTAAACGGCTGGAGTCGCTGTCGTTTGAAATAGTGGATATAAATATGGGCTGCCCCATGCCAAAAATTGTTAAGAACGGCGAAGGCTCGGCGTTGATGGCCGAACCGCCGCTCGCGGCAAAAATAATAGAGGCGGCAGTAAAAGCCTCGCCGCGCCCAGTAACGGTAAAAATACGAAAGGGCTTCGCCGCTAAGCAAAACGCCGTGGAAATAGCTAAAATCGCGCAGGAATCGGGCGCGGCGGCGATTGCTGTACACGGCAGAACGCGCGAGCAGTATTACACAGGCGAAGCCGACTGGCAGACCATAGCGGCGGTAAAATCGGCTGTGAAAATATCGGTGATTGGCAACGGCGACATTTTTACGCCGGAAATCGCGGTAAAGCGATTGCAGGAGTCAGGCTGTGACGGCTTAATGCTTGCCCGCGGCGTGCTGGGAAATCCGTGGCTTTTCTCACGCACGCTAGGGCTTATGGAAACAGGGGTTGTGCCGCCGCCGCCGACACAGGAGCAAATTCTGGCTATGGCAATAAGGCATTTGCACATGGCAGAAAATTTCATTGAAATGCGGAAGCATTTATGCTGGTATACTAAGGGCATGTATGGCTCGGCGGAAGCTAGGCATGGAATTGTAAATGCGAGGAGTAAGGCGGAGATGGAAGAAATTCTCAGGAAGATACAAAATAAGGTAATGTAAAGTCGCACATGAAAAATCGCCGAAGGCGAGTCAAAACAGGAGGAATAACATGAAAAACAGAACACTCGGCAAGAAATTTCTACTTGCAATCGCAAGCACATCGGGCTTTGTACTTATTAGCCTAATCGCAGTATTTATCCACTTCAACACCCCAGCACAAGCATCACAGCCAGGCGCGAGCGATGACCCAGTAATCACTCGCTCCTACGTAGACACCAAGGTAACACAGCTTTCAGAGGAAGTAGCCATTTTGCGAGGAATAATCGCAAATATCGCGCCAAACGCCCTACCCAGCCAAGGCACGCCAAACACAGGCACTGGCACTAACACAGGAACAGGCACTAACACAGGAACAAGCACAATCACCACCACAGAACGTGACGCGCTTTTTGCAGAAGTAATGGAATATTTTGAAACAATGTACGGCTCGAAGCTAAACGCCGCGCTTACTACAGACACCTTCGGCCCTGGCGACCAGCCCACGCCGCCGCAGGTAGTTGTGTTCGAGGTGCTTAATCCGCAGGAGGGGCAAATAGTCTTGTTTGATGCAGGCGCGGAATTTATTTTGCGTGGCGGCAGAGCCGTGGCAGTGACAGGCCCGCTCAACGGCATACCAGATGTTACGGCAGGCGTAGACGTGCTGAACGGCGAAAATATCGGCTTAAACCACCTTATGATGATTCCCGTCACAGACGGCCGCGGCGTGCATTTTCAAGCGGAATCATGGATTATGGTAAGGGGCGACTATACGTTGCTAAATTGAGGTGAAATATGCCACTAACAATTGAATATAAAGATGCCCAAAACAAGCTGCTAATCATGTATTTAATCAATTTGATGGACTTGCCTATGTCACATTCGCAGATTACCGACTTTATTATCGAAAAAGAGCTAATGAACCATTTCGCGCTTGGGCAGTGCTTGGCAGACATGGTAAAACGCGGCTTTCTCGACGCGACACACGAAAACGCAAAGGACGAAAACATAACGCGCTACACGCTAACCGAGGAGGGGCTGGAAAACCTAGAGCTGCTACAGGGGCAAATTCCGCGCCCTGCGCGAAGCCTAATAAACCAATATGTAGACCAAAACAGAGGCATAATAAAAAAAGGCTTCGAGAAAACCGCCCATTATTTTCCTAATGTGGAAAACGATGAATACATTGTAAAGGTGGGAATTTACGACCGCGGAATGACCCTTATGGAAATTACCGTGCCAGTAATCACCCGAGAGCAAGCGAAGCATATACAGACGAACTGGAACGAGAATTACAACGCGCTTTATGACAAAATTTTGTTGACATTGACAGAAAACACAATAAGCTAGGAGGAAAACTATATGAAATTAGTAATGGCAATAATCCACGATGAGGACGCTTTTGACATCATGGACTACCTAAGCGCGAAGGGCTTTAGCGTTACCAAGCTCGCCACCACTGGCGGTTTTTTACGCGCGGGCAACACAACGCTTATTTGCGGTGTGACTGACGAGCGAGTTCCCGAGCTTTTGGAAATAATTGAAGCAAAATGCAAGAGCCGCAAGCAAATGACCTCAGTAAACGCGCTGAACGTAAACCTAAATGAGAGCTTTGCCCCCTACCCAGTGGAAGTAACGGTAGGCGGCGCGACTATTTTCGTCTTGCCCGTAGACGAGTTTAGAAAGGTGTAGACGTATGGATTCTATGAAGGTTTCCGAAATGCTTGCGGCGCGCTTTAGCGAAGCAAACGCAGTGGAAAAACGCCAGCCGCAGGAGGATTTCCGCTTTACGCTAAATCGCCTAAGCGACGAGGGCTTGGCGGAAAGGCTACAGGGGCTAATCGGCGATATTGCGGTGCAAGGCAAGCGCGTGGCACAGCACATGGATTTTGGCGAATTAAAAATATACCGCGGCATGATTACGAGCTTTATAAACGAGGTTGTGACACATTCGCACGAATTTAGCCGCGAAAACTTTCTCGACCGCCGCGGCCGTCACCATGTTTACGGCATTGTTCGCCTTGTCAACCAAGACTTGGACGACCTAGCGCAGGAGCTTCTCAAAAAAGAAAAAAACGCGCTTACGATTTTGGATAAAATTGACGAAATACACGGCTTGCTGCTAGATATGGTCGTTTAATGAAGTCGCACGCGATTATTTTCGTAGGCGAAAGCGAGAATCTACGCGCCCATGCCCTAGAGTACGCAAAGGGGCTTAATTGCTTGCGGGAAACCAACTGCGGCGAATGTGTTTCCTGCCGCGTTTTTGAAAGCGGCAACCACCCCGACACCTTTTTTATAAACTCGACAAAGCAAAAGGGCATAGGCGTGGACGAGGTACGAGAACAAATTGTTATGCCTATGGCGGTAAAGCCCTTTAAATACAAGTATAAAGTCTTTATCATTCAAGACCCGCTCACACCGCAGGCACAAAATGCCTTGCTAAAAACTATTGAAGAACCTGCCCCTTATGGTGTATTCTTATTCCTAGCGACTAATACGCACGGCTTTTTGCCTACGATTCTCTCGCGGTGCGTGGTAAAAAGGACTAGGGGCGAATTTTCGGGCGATGCGGACTTCGAGCCGTTAGCCCAAGAAATAATGCAAATACTGGAAACAGCCGACCTTCCGCAGGCGTTTGCGTTATACAAAAAAATAGAAGCGTTGGAAAAGGAACAGCTAAAAAATTTTTTAGACACGCTATATGTAGCCTACGGAAAAAAAATACGCGATACGCAGGAACACCTTAACGCGCCGAAAATAATTTCCGATACAAAGCGGATTTTGTCACAAAACGGCAACGCACAGCTTGCGTTGGAATTGATGTTTTTTAAACTCACTCAAAGGAGTAACATATAATGGTAATAGTAGGAGTACGATTCAAGGACGTTGGCAAGGTTTATTATTTTGACCCAGCGGGAATAAGCGAGGACAAGCTGACGAGGGACACGCCCGTCATAGTAGAAACGGCGCGCGGCGCGGAATACGGCGTTATTGCGTTGGAAAACCGCGAAATAGACATGCGCGGCTTCGGACAGCCGTTGCGTAAGGTTCTGCGGCTGGCGACAGCGAGCGACATTTCGCAGGAGGACACCAACCGCCGCCGCGAAAACGAGGCGCGCGATGTTTGCTTGGAAAAAATAAAGGAACACAATTTGGAAATGAATTTAGTTGACGTGGAGCTTTCGTTTGATTTAAGCAAGATTATTTTCTTTTTCACAGCGGACGGCCGCGTGGACTTCCGCGCGCTGGTAAAAGACCTTGCTTCCGCGTTCCGTATGCGTATTGAGCTTAGGCAAATAGGCGTACGCGACGAGGCGAAAATGCTAAGCGGCATAGGAATTTGCGGACGTATACTTTGTTGTGCTTCCTTTTTAGACGAATTTCAGCCTGTTTCTATAAAATCCGCCAAAGACCAAGGGCTAAGCCTTAACCCTACGAAAATATCGGGCATTTGCGGAAAGCTCATGTGCTGCTTGAAATACGAGGAGGAAACCTACGCGCATTTAATGGTAGGAATGCCAGGCGTGGGCGACCTTGTACGCACGCCAGACGGTGACGGAGATGTGCTTAGTATCAATATTTTGAAGCAAATCGCAAGAATTGCGGTCAAAAAAACGCCTGCGGACGAGCCAGTCACGGATTATTACGGCGTAGCCGACATAAAAATATTAGAACACCGTCCGCAATGTGAACGCAACTGTAGATGTCCGAAATGCAGGGGGCAATTGTGAGTTTGAGAGAATTGCGAGAGGAATATGAAACAAAAAGCCTAAGCCCGCGCGCAACAAAAAGCATAGAAACGCGGGGGCGTAAATTTCCTGCGGAAAAATGCTGTGTTCGTACCGATTTTCAGAAAGACCGCGACAGAATAACGCATTGCAAGGCGTTCAGACGGCTTATGCACAAAACGCAGGTATTTATTTCGCCAGAGCGCGACCACTATCGCACGCGCCTTACGCATACATTAGAAGTAGCGCAAATTTCGCGTACCGTGGCTCGCGCGCTCGCACTGAACGAGGACTTGACGGAAGCAATCGCGCTGGGTCACGACCTGGGGCATACCCCCTACGGGCATACTGGCGAGGACGCGCTAAACGGGCTTTTGGAGGGCGGCTTTCGTCACAACGAGCAAAGCGTGCGAGTGGTGGAAACCTTAGAAAATTTAAATTTGACATATGAGGTAATTGACGGTATTCTTAACCATAGAACAGTTTGCAGGCCTGCCACCCCCGAGGGGCGCGTGGTACAGCTATGCGACAAAATCGCGTACATGAACCACGATGTAGACGATGCAATCCGCGCAAGGCTGCTTACGGAGGCCGATTTGCCCGCCGTTGTTAGCTCCACGCTAGGGACTTCCCCTGGCAAGCGGATTGACACGCTCGTGCGGAATCTTATCGAGCAGAGCCTTTCACACACGGAAATAGAGCTTTCGCCAGAAATTTCCGATTGCTTAAAAATCTTTCGTACGTTTATGTTTGAGCGAGTTTACGCGCACCAGCTGCACGCCGCCGAACGTGCCAAAATCAAGACCATGCTGCGCCTTATGTACGAATATTTTTTGCAAAACCCAACAAAGCTGCCGCAGGAAATAGTAGAAAACGCCGCGCCGCTAGATATTTCCATTGCCGACTACATAGCAGGCATGACAGACCGCTTTGCCCAAAAACGGTTTAGAGAAATTTTTATGCCGTCGGCGTGGGAGATTTAATTGTAATGTAAAGGTATCGTAAACTCCAAATTTTCAACCTTGACATTTCCGTGTTTATTTTTTATCATGTTTAGGTACATCATGTGTACATTATGCGACCAGGTTGCGAAAAGGAGCAAACTCCTATGTTAAGCCAATCCATACATCACCAAAATTCCATATTGGGTGCGGCATTAAGCGGCCAAGCCGCTAGAATTGACTCCATTCAAAACAATATCGCCAATGCCGAAACCCCTCGCTTTACCGCTCGTTCCGTGGAATTTGAATCAGCCCTTAGTGACGCGATTGAAAATTGGCGCACTACGGGCAATTTGGATTTAACCAAGGCGCGGGCGACCACTAGCTACAAGGAACCAGGCACACGCTTTCGCCTAGACGGAAACAACGTGGACATAGAGCGCGAAATGGTAGCGCTTTACATTCAGTCTGTCCGTTATGACGTTATGGTAAACAGCGTAACGCACAATTCGCGTTTGCTTAACTCTGTACTCGCAGGGAGGTAATTAAATGAGCTTTTTTAACACAATGAACATTTCCGCTTCTGGTTTAACCGCCCAACGTCTACGCATGGATATAATTTCCGAAAATATCGCCAACGTAAACACCACGCGCACAGCGGACGGCGGGCCGTACAAACGCAAGACCGTGTTGTTTGAAGAAATGCGCGACAACGACCCATTTTCGTTAGTATTCTCGAATATTTTCGGCAATGGCGGCAGTATTCCCGCGCCGCAGGGTATGGGCGTTCGCGTAACTAACATAGTAGAGGACGAATCCCCTGGCAATCTAGTTTACGAGCCGACCCACCCCGATGCAAACGAGGAGGGCTACGTAAGAATGCCAAACATCAACATAGTCGAGGAAATGGTAAACATGCTCGTGGCGAGCCGCTCGTACGAAGCGAACCTTTCCGCCATGAGTACGGCGCGTAACATGACCCAACGCACGCTAGAAATAGGAGCAGGGAGGTAATAGCCTATGGCAGTTATAACCGCACTTGTAGACACTAGCCCAGCGATGGCACCGATACAGCCCTTTTCGCCCAATTTGCAGCTAGTGCAAGCCCCTAAAGAGGAGCAGGATACACCATTTTCTTCCTTTTTTAACGCCGCATTAAATATGTACGAAAGCACAAACTACATGGTAGCAAGCTCCCAACAAATGCAGCTCGACTTTGCAACTGGTAGAATTGATGATATACTAGCCGTACAAATGGCTATGGACAGAGCAATTAACGCAGTAAACTTCACTTCGTCGATTACAAACAAGGTTGTGGAATCTTACCGCGAAATTATGAGAATGCAGATTTAATACCCATTTAGCACCCATCTAGTCAACTATAAAGACGTAAACCCGAGGTGGATAAATGCCCGAGCAAGTGAAAAAATATATCGACCCATTAAAAGCCCGCTGGGACATACTGACACAGCCGCAGAGATATAAGCTCCTAGGAGTGATTGCGGCGGTACTGATTGCGCTCGCCCTTATGGGCTATTTTGCGTTTCGTACGCCGTGGGTAACGATTATGAGCGGCAGTAACCTACAGGAAATAAGCCCCATGCGTGCCGAGCTAGCAAACGCAGGCATACGGAGCAGAACGGCTAAGTTTGAAAGCGAATTGCAGGTAGACAGCCGCCGCAGGGCTGATGCTATTTCCATTATGCAGGTTGCGGACGTTGTACCAAACCGCGACCATTTTACATGGGCGGATGCACTCGACACCAACCTTAGCACAACAGATGCAGAGCGTAGAATCCTTGAAATTCGGGGAAAAGAGGGGCAAGTCGCAAGCCAGCTTACCGCCATGAACGGCATTACAGGCGCGCGAGTTACTTTTTCTATACCCAATAACCGCCCATTCGACCCCAACCCAGATGTGCCTACGGCGGCGGTTGTTCTTAACGTGACACAGGGCTTTTCCGCGGGGCAAGGGCGTAATCTAGCTAGAATTGTATCGCAGAATGTAAGCAATTTAAACATAGAAGATGTCGTTATAGTTGACCAGTACATGAATACTATTTTTTCGGGCGAGGAAGAAGCCCAAACCTCTGCTGAAATCGCACAGCAACAGCAACAGCAAAGGCGTAACAGCGGAATGATAGAAACAAGACAAATTCTCTCGTCTGTATTTGACGAGGTCAATGTTGTATTTAATCCTGTGTTTGAAACACGCATAGCGGAAGTGCAAACCTCTCAATCTTTTACCACTCCCGAGGGTGGTTTTGAGGGTGCGGGTCTAATGACACGCGATTTGACTTCGCGTGCTTCGACAGAGGGCGGCGATGCGGCTCTTGAACCGGGAATACAACCCCAAACTGCGACATTTCCAAATTATCTTAACCCCGGCAATCAACGCATGTCTGCCGAGCGGCGAGATAACGATGTAGAATACGTAATGAACTCTGTGGAAGTAATCACCGAAACAGGCCCTGGCGGCATTGACGAGGCTCGCTCAACTGGCTCTGTTATGGCTGTCAGAAACCGCAATGTACACCAAGAGGACTGGATTTATGAGGGGATTGCCCTCGGCGAGGAACGCACGGCGGACGATTGGCGAAGATATACAAACGAAGCCTCTACCCCACGCCTAATAAACAGCGAAATAGACGGCATAGAAATGGAACAATACCAACAGCTAGTCGCAAACGCCATGGGTATCCCAGTAGGAAATATATCCTTCATGCTAATGGAACGCATCGTCCCCATAAGCACAGAAATACGAGTATGGGATATTCCCACCATTCTTATGGTTGCGGTACTGCTTTTACTTCTCGCTATGCTGCTCTACGGCTTGCTCCGCAAGCAACGTACGGCAGGCGAGGACGAGGAAGCCCTCGAACCGCAGCTTGCAGTGGAGGATTTGCTTGTGTCTACACAGCTAGAGGAAGCTAGGGAAGAAGCCGCACAGGCGCTAGAGGAAATCGACTACTTCAAAGAAAACGAAATCAAGAAACAAATTGATAAATTTGTAAACGAAAAACCAGAAGCCGTAGCTGCGTTGTTGCGAAATTGGATAAATGTCGAGGAGTGGTAAACAATGGCAGTTACTGCACACACCGATGCCGAGAACCTTACAGGCCGCGAAAAAGCCGCAATTCTGCTTATTACCCTAGGGCCAGAAAAGTCTGCGCAGATTTTTAAGCACCTAAAGGAAGCGGACATTGAAGCCCTTACCCTAGAAATCGCAAACACACAGGCTGTCTTGCCAGAGGTAAAGGACAGCGTGTTGGAAGAATTTTATCAAATATGTATAGCCCAGCAGTATATCACCGAGGGCGGTATCGCGTACGCCAAGAATATTTTGGAAAAAGCGTTGGGCGAAAACAAGGCGTTCGAGATTTTGAGCAAGCTAACTGTGTCGCTACAGGTACGCCCCTTCGACTTTATTCGCAAAACAGATGCAGGGCAAATTACCAACTTCCTTTCGAGCGAACACCCGCAAACAATCGCGCTCATTTTGTCGTATCTGCGGCCTAAACAGGCGGCGGAGGTTATTGGCAGTCTTTCGCCCGACAAGCAAGCCGAGGTTGCACGCCGTATAGCCATCATGGAGGGTACATCTCCAGAGGTCATAAAAGAAGTAGAAAAGGTTTTCGAGAAGAAGCTGAGTGCCCTAATGACAGAGGATTACACACAGGCGGGCGGCATAGATGCAATCGTAGAAATTCTAAACGCCGTAGACCGCACCACCGAAAAACACATTATCGAAACACTCGAAACCGAGGACATCGAGCTTGCCGAAGAAATTCGCCGCCGCATGTTCGTATTTGAAGATATACTCATGCTGTCAAACCGCGATATACAGCAGGTACTGCGCGAGGTAGACCAAAAGGAGCTTGGCATTGCGTTAAAGGGCTGTTCGGAGGAGCTAAAGCAACACATTTTCTCCAACCTTTCAAAGCGCCTTGCCGCTATGATACAAGAGGATATGGACTATATGGGGCCTATTCGCCGCTCCGACATGGAAGAATCACAGCAGAAAATAGTAAATATTGTGCGTAGGTTACAAGAATCAGGCGAAATTATAGTAGCTCGTGGTGGTGGAGATGATGTTGTCCTATAGGGGAGTTTTGAAGCCAGAAATGGTTAATCTCGACACCGACAATAAGGTAATGATTGAAATAGCTCCGCCCGAAGCCTTCGATTTGCGTGACGAAGCGGTCGAGCTGCTTATAAGTGACGAGGACACGCAAAGCTCCGCAGAAAATATTGTTCTCACCGCCGAACGCGAGGCAGAGCAGATTATCGCCAGTGCGCGCGCCGCCGCCATGGAAGAAGCCGCCAAAATCCACCAAACCGCCGAAGCAGAAGCCGCGGCACTGATTGCGGAAGCACGGGAAACAGGCTACAACGACGGCATGGCAACCGCTACAAAAAAGGGCGAGGAAATAAAAGCCCATGCGCAGAAAATCCTTGACGACGCGAACGCCGAGCGTGAAAAAATGCAGGCCTCGCTCGAACCCGAAATCGTGAACATGGTAATCGCAATCACGGAAAAGCTGTTGGGCGATACAGTAAAAATCAACCCTGCCATTATAGTAAGCCTAGTAAAACAGGGCTTTGCAGGGACATCTGTTACAGGCGATATAAATATTCACGTTTCCGCTAACGATTACGAGCTAATCGCCGAGCGTATAGACGAAATTTCCGCCGTTGTGGACGGCTCGTCCAAAATTCAATTCATAAAGGACTTGAGCCTTTCGCCCATGGACTGCGTAATCGAAACACCTATGGGCGCCATCGATTGCAGCTTGGGTCAACAGTTTGAAACACTTAAGGCTAATTTGTTGTATATTTTGAATGAACAAGGGTGAAACAGGCTTGAATGTAGTGTTATCCCCGAAAGCGGCAAGATACCTCGAACGCCTAGGCGAACCCATGAAAGGCAGAATTACAGCCGCATTAAAAAGACTGGAAAATGCTCCTCCGCAGGGGGATATAAAGGCAATGGCAGGGAAAGACGGATTTCGGCTTAGGGTCGGCGGGTATCGTATATTGTTTGGCATGAAAGCAGATATGATTATTGTTACAGACATTGGTTTGCGAGGTCAAATTTACAAAGGGAGGTAGTCGCATGACTATGCGTCAAGAAATTCATGGTTATATAGATGCTATCTCTGAAAGCAAGCTACTGGCGTTAAAACCCCTGCTTTTTAATTTGGCAAATGAATCCGCCGTACTCGAATGGGACTTAACCGATGAGGAGCGCGCCTTAATAAGACAAGGCATGACAGAATATGAGGAAAACCCAAGTAGTTATATCCCACTCGACAAATTAAACTATAATGCTGTGTAAAAATACATGTCTTAACTGAGAGGCAACCGTGAGCATACTAGCCAAATATCAGCCCATACTCGAAAAAAGCTACATTCGCAAGCTAGGAAAAGTTTCCCAGGTAGTGGGCTTAACAATCGAATCTATCGGCCCAGATGTAAATATCGGGCAAACCTGCCTAATCAAGGCGGGCAAGTACAGCGATGCGGTTCTTTCGGAGGTTGTTGGCTTTAGGAACAACAATATTTTACTTATGCCCTTGGGCAACATGTTGGGAATAGGGCCGGGAAACCAAGTAGAAGCACTTGATAGACCAATAACCGTAGATGTTTCTGAGTCGTTGCTCGGGCGTGTGCTAGACGGCTTAGGCCGCCCCATGGACGGCAAGCCCCCCATAGACGACGGCATACCATATAATGTAACAAACCCTGCGCCAGACCCGCTTACGCGGAACAGAATAAGCGAGCCGCTTATGCTAGGCGTTAAGGCGTTGGACGGACTTCTCACTATCGGAAAGGGTCAGCGCGTAGGCATTTTTGCAGGTAGCGGCGTAGGCAAAAGCACCCTCATGGGAATGATTGCCAGAAATACAAAGGCAGACATAAACGTAATCGCTCTAGTGGGCGAACGCGGCCGCGAGGTTCGCGAGTTTATCGAAAAAGACCTGGGCGAGGAAGGCTTGAAGCGTTCGGTTTTGGTAATTGCTACGTCTGACACGCCCGCGCTAGTTCGGCTAAAGGCGGCGGAGGTCGCCACGAGCATTGCGGAGTATTTCCGCGAAAAGGGCAAGGACGTAATGCTTCTGATGGATTCACTCACGCGCTACGCTATGGCACAGCGCGAGGTAGGGCTTGCGATTGGCGAGCCGCCAGTATCGCGCGGATATACGCCCTCGGTTTTCTCGCTTATTCCGCGACTGCTGGAACGCGCGGGAAATTCCCATAAAGGCTCGATTACTGGGCTGTACACGGTTCTTGTGGACGGCGACGACCTCACCGAGCCAGTTACCGACACCGCGCGCAGTGTTTTGGACGGTCACGTTGTCCTTTCCCGCAAAATCGCTAACCGAAATCACTACCCGTCTATAGACGTTTTGGCGAGCGTTTCGCGCTGTATGAGCGACATAGTGGAAAGCGAACACAAGACAGCCGCAAATTTGCTGAAAAAGTCGATGGCAATTTATGCAAATTCCGAGGATTTAATCAATATCGGCGCGTATGTAAAGGGCTCTAGCGAGGAAATAGACGATGCAATCGAAAAGCACAGCGCGATTAACGAGTTTCTCGTACAGGAAGTGGACGAAAAGGTTGACATCGAGGATTCTATAAAAATGCTTAAAGGAATAGTATAATGCCGCGTTTCAATTTCCGATTACAACAATATTTGAACGTAAAAGAGCAAATCGAGGAGCAAAAAGAGTTCGAGTACGCAAAGGCCATTCGCATACTGGAGGAAGAAAAGCAAGCCCTCGCCGACCTGCGTTCACGCAGGGACGAGGCCGTGGAAAAGCTGCGAAAGGCAGTATCTCACGCTATTTCGCCCTTTGAGGTACGGCGGTACAACAATAATATCGAACGCATGAAGCAACAAATTAAAACGCAAAAGGAACGGGTAGCCGCCGCCGAGGCTTACGTGGAACAAAAGCGGCAGGAGCTTATCCAAGCCATGAAGGAACGCAAGGCGTTGGAAATAGTGAAAGACAACGCGCGCGAGGAGTTTCTAAAGGAAGTAGACATACAGGAACGAAAACAGGTTGACGAGCTTGTGAGCTTCAAATACGCAGAAAAAGCGGAAAATTAAGGTGGTATTGATGAGTCCATTAAATGACGACAATTTCAACGATTCGCTAAATGCCGAGAAAAAAAGCAAGGGCGGCATAATTGCCCTAGCCGTCATAATTTTGCTTGTTGGCGCGTTAATTGTGGTGCTTGCCTTTGATATAGGCGGTGTCCGCGAAAACCATATAATGCGTTATTTGCGTAATGCGCCGCTTATTGGCTCGCTGTTTTCGCAACCAGAGGCAGAGGAAGCCGACCCGCTTAACGACATGTCCGAGGACGAAATGCGGCAAATGCTTACGACCTACCGCCAACAAATCCAAAGCCTTGAAAACCAACGCGCGGAACGCGACCAGCGTATTTCCGCAATGAATACGAGAATAGCCCATTTGGAAGATTATGAGAGCCGCTGGAACGAGTACCGCGTAGCAAGCGCGGCGTTTGCCGATATGCTCGCACAAAACGAGCCACTTGGCTTTGTACGGTTTTTCGAGGACATAGTACGGCACGACCTAGTTCCCGAGGATATTTTAGCCATTGCGTACGCGCGCGCGGAAGCGATTAACACCTATGACGAGGAGCTGCAACAGCAAATCAGTACGTACAATAATATGCAGGAAAAACGCGCCGCGGAAAACCTTTCGCGCCTAATGACCACAAACACCACGCTTGCGGTTCGCATTTTAAGGGGAATGGGTTCTGCCCGCCGCGCCGCTATTTTTGACGAAATGGACGTGAATGTTTCCACGACTTTTACTATTTTGCTTTCCACCGAGCCGCCGACATTCGCGCCGCTTGTGCCGCCGACCGTGCTGGCGGAGGTTACCGAGCCTATAGTTACGCCGCCGCCTACGCCTATTCCTATTGAGGAAGCAGGGGAAGAAGCAGAGGAAGAAGCGGAAGAAGAAACAGAGGAAGCAGAAAATACCCAAGAAACAACTAATGAATAATACACCTTTTATTGATATAATCGCCCTCGGGCGTTTGTATATATTAACATAGAGGGGAGGAACAATGTGAAAATTAACGACATGGTAAACGGAGTATTCACAGGCGCAGGAGCAGGAAAAAAAGAAAAGAGCGTACAGGGAGAGGGCTTCGAGGTGATGCTTGCGAAGGCGGAAAAACGCCAACAGCAAGCCCAGCCCCAAGCCGTACCCGAGCCGCAAAACAAAACAGAAAACAGAACAGAAAACCGCGAACGTAGGCAGGAAACGCAAAAAAAGGAAAGTCCGCGTAATGACGAAGCAACGAGTACATCAGCCGCTACACAAGGGCAGGAACAGCCTCAGGCAGAAGCCCCCGAAGCCGAAATCGCAGAACAAATTGTAGAGCAGGTCGCGGCAATCATGGAGGTACCCATTGAGGTCGTGCAGGAATGGCTTTTGGAGCTAGACCTAACGGCGGTTGAGCTAACCGACCCCGCGGTCGTGTCGCAGGTTTTGCAACACGCCATGGAAGTGGAAAGTCCGCTAGAAGTGATTAACGACCCGATTTTTGCAGAAAAGTTTGTCGAGGTAAACGAAGCGGTAGCGGAAATAGTGAACGAAGCGGAAAAAATGCAGGGCGCAACAGTCAAATTAAGCAACGAGGCGCGTACGGTTGTTGACAAGCTGCAAACTACCGTCACAAACGGCGAAATAGTCGTAGAACACACCGAGGAAGCCTTGTTGGGCGACGACAAACCCGCCGAAAAGCAGGACACATTCCTTGCTTACGACGAGCCAGTGACAGAATCTCCGCAGGTAACAAATTTACAAACCAGCCCAACCATTGAGCAACCAGTAACAACCGCCGCCGCACAGCCGCAGCCCGTAAACACAGCGGACGTAATAGAGCAAATTACAAACCAAATCAAGCTAACCAACGCAGGCGAAAACTTCACCGAAATCAAAATGACCCTAAAGCCTGCAACCCTCGGCGACATTATTTTGAGAGTGGTAACGCAGAACGGCATTGTAATGGCACAGTTTGAGGCGGAAAATCAGCGCGTCAAGGAAGCGTTGGAGTCTAGCTTTAATCAGCTTCGCGACTCGTTGCACGGCGCAGGAATCCAGTTTTCGGAGCTTTCGGTGTCCGTCAGACAGGACAATAACGAACGCATGAGCCAGTTCCAAAGAGCAAGGCAACAAAGCCGCGTTCGCGCGGAGAGCATAGCGGACGTTTCCGAAATAGAGGAAGAAATATCGCACCATGATGGAATGATTGATGTAACAGCGTAGAAAGGAGGGCTTACAATGTCTGATTTTATGGGGAATGTGAATACAATTCCCGAAAGTAAAATCAACTGGGCGACAACAAAAAGAGAACCCACCGCGGAGCTAGACAAGCAAGCGTTTCTTAACCTGCTTATTCACCAGCTACGCAACCAGGACCCACTAAACCCCATGGACGACAGGGACTTTATGGCACAAATGGCGCAGTTCTCGGCGTTGGAGCAAATGGTAAACCTTAACACCACCTTCGAGCGTTCGCAGGCGTTTAGCATGATTGGCAAGGTAATAGATGCAGGCTTTACATGCCCGACCACAGGCGAGCGAGTAGACGTAGAAAACGCGCTTGTCACCGCCGTAACGCGCAGCGGCTCTAACGTGTACCTCGTTGTAACAGGCGAAAACGGAAAACCGCTTGACGTACCATTCGACTCCGTAACGAATGTTTCCGAGGACTTCTTCCTATCACATCAGCTGCATGAAATCTTTAGCCAAGTGCAGGGACAACGCGCGACCGACCTAATCGGCAAGAACGTAATGGGCTTTGCGGTAGTCGGCGATACGCTGGAATACGTTGAGGGCAACGTAGATTCCATAAGAATAGAGGGCGATATAGCCATTCTGTTTGTTGGGAATAAACAGCTTTACTTCCCGCGTGATGTGTTCGCTGTGTCTGATAATCCAAGGCTTTTGGGCAACGCAGACTTTACGGACGAAAATGACAACCCATTAACAGTCGATAGCGTAGAGGTTGTAGGCAAGGGTAACGCAAGTGCGTTGTACTTGAATTTTAAAGAAACTAACACACCTGCACGAGTACAAGTAATCGACCATGTACTAAACGCGCTTACCTATGTCGGAACGCCAATGTCCACCGCTTCTATACCTAACGGAGTTGTCGATTCAATTTCCTTGGTTGACGGGCTTGTTTATCTCAATGTAAAAACAGAGAGAAACTCCCCAGAAGTACCCGAAAAAATCGACTTCCTAAGCTATATAGCAGAACGCACAGGGCAAGAACCCGCTACAAGCTCGGTGTTTAATCCGCCTAACACAGACGACGACAAGGACAACGACACAGACGATTCCACCGACACAAACGACACGGACACAGCTACCGACACAACAACGGACGGTGACGGAGCATGATTCAAAACGTAAACCTAAAAATCGGCGGTGTACACGAAAGCCCTACACGGCTTCAAGAAACCACCGCCAACCCAACCGCTAGCCCCACCGTAAATTTCCGCGACATTCTTAAAATACACGAATCGTCACAGCCAGTTAATTTTTCCAAGCACGCGGCAGTCCGCCTAAGCGACAGAAACATCAGTCTTACAGGCGAACAGCTACAGCGGCTTACGGACGGTGTCGGCAAGGCGGACGAAAAAGGCATACGCGATTCGCTAGTGCTGGTGGACGATGTGGCGCTTGTGGTAAACATCAAGAGCCGTACCGTAATCACTGCGTTGAGCCAATCGCAGGAAAGTGTTTTCAGTAATATAGATGGCGCCGTAATCGTATAGTGATTTAATCACTTGCAGAGCCGGACCCTTATGGGGGGCTTTAAAACTCCCGAACGACAGACGGAGTTTATGCGGTGCTATACCCTAGGAGGTTATTATTATGATGCGTTCCATGTTCTCAGGTGTGTCCTCATTGCGGCTACACCAAACAAGAATGGACGTAATAGCAAATAATATTGCGAACGTAAATACAGACGGTTTTAAGGCGCAGCGCGTAACCTTTGCGGACGCTTTTTACCAAAATTTGCAAGGCGCGTCTGGTCCGAACGCGGAATTTGGGCGTACAGGAACAAACCCAAGGCAGGTAGGGCTAGGGCTTAACCTCGCATCTATCGACAGCCTAATGCACCAGGGTATCGCCAGACGTACCGACAACGCGCTTGACGTTTCCATTGAGGGCGGCGGCTTCCTTATAGTACGCGACAGCGGCGGCGCGAATTTGTTTACACGCGCAGGCAGAATTGAACGCGATGCCGAGTGGAATTTGCACATAGGCGGCAAGCAGTTGATGGGCTGGGGAACAAGACCCGATATTATGGTAGAGGGCGGCCATGCGGTAGACCGCGGCTTGCTCGTGCCGCTTTCGATTACAGGCGAAATGCGGAACATGCCGTCCGAGCCTACCACAAGAATAGAAATAGACGGCAACTTGAACACAACACAGCTTGACATCAGCCCGACTGGCGAACGGTACAAAATCGTTCCAGTAAGCCTTTATGACAGCCTAGGCAACGCCTATGTTGTGAACAAACGCTTTGTGTACCACGGCGAAATGTCGGGCGCATCTGGTGCACCGTACGGCTACTGGACAGTAGAATTTATGACGAGCGAGATTGACCCTGCTACAGGGCAGCCGCCAGAGGACGGCGCGACACCTCCCGCAGAGGGCTGGCCGCGTGCGGTCGAGGCGTTCCTTAATGGGAATCGTCAAGATGTTTCCTATGTAAGCATATGTCTTTTTAACGGCGTGCAAACTGCGGGCGGCGATGCCTACGACTTCGCAGGCGATGCCATTACCAGCGCGACAATAGCGTTTAACAGCACTGGCGACATGGTCGGCATGGGCTTAACAAACCCAGACGGAAGCCCTCGCCTATTCTTGGAATCGGAGCGTGTCGCTTCTGTCGAGGCATTGACAGGCGACGAGGGCTGGGTACGCGGACGGCAATTTGACTACAAAATCGTGCCAGTGGCAGGGGTAAACCCCTCGGCGACCTTCGGCTTTACAAGGCTTGTGTCCGACTACAGCCCAGGCCCAGAGCCTGCCACCAACCCGCCCATAGATACAGTCCGTATTGCGGTCGGTACGCTTACCTTCGACTTTACCTCGCTAGGACAAAGAGCAGGCCCAGGCGCAAACACAAGCATTAGTGCGTTTATGATTGACGGCGGCGGCCCTGGAACACTGCTAGACGTTAGCGTTGGCCCAGACGGAACAATCAGAGGTATGTACTCGAACGGCCGCGACCGCGTTCTCGGGCAAATTCCGCTTGCGTTTTTTGCTAACCCAGCAGGGCTTGAGCGTGTAGGCAACAGCTTTTGGCGTACCTCGGCTAACTCTGGCTCGTTTAACGGCGTTGGCACGGTTGGCACTATGATTGGCGGCGCGCTAGAAGGCTCTAACGTAGACCTTGCGGAGCAGTTTGTGGAAATGATTACGACACAGCGCGGATTCCAGGCGGCTTCGCGGACTATTACTACATCGGACGAGATGTTGCATGAGCTTCTTAGCTTGAAACGATAGGGAGGGGGGCATAGCCCCTTTTCTCCAAATTAGTGTTGTATTTCTTGATACACTGGTAATTGTAGGGGACGGATTTATCCGTCCCGAGGTTGCCTCGTTTTGGATTTAACCGTCACGAAATGACGAACGCAACCTCTCGGGACGAGTAAACTCGTCCCCTACGAAACCGTGCGAATCAACGTAGCACGTAACCGACTTTACCCACTTTACCCACTTTTTACATTAACACCTTTAAATTACTAAAAAATATTGCATATGGCATTTTCTTGTGTTATGTTTTAGGGGCAGTATAAAAGAGCAAGGAGTGGTCTGCCATGATAACCGTTACTAAAATCAACGACAGGGACATAATAGTGAATTGTGACCTTATCGAGGTAATAGAAACAACACCCGACACCACACTCACCACCACCACAGGCAAGAAAATTATCGTCCTCGACACAGTGGAAGAAATTCTGCAAAAGGTCGTAGAATACAAGGGGCGTATAAATAAAGTAGCAAATCAATAATTTGCGTGAAGCGAGAAATAAATAATTTGCCCGAGAGGGGATGTACATTTTGGAACTCGGTACAATAGTAGGCTTAATCGTAGGCTTTGGCTTTATGGCTATTTCTATGGCTTATACTGCGGAATGGGACTTTATCGCGGGGATAGGGGCTTTTCTTAACTTCCCCTCCGCTATGATAGTTTTGGGCGGCACTATCGGCTCGGGGCTAATCGCGGCAAAAATAAAAAACCTCCTAGTATCGCTAAAGGCCGCAGGTATTATTTTCAAAATACCTGTTTTAGACCCTGCCGCCGCGATTGACACAATCGTGCAGCTCGCGAACACGGCGCGCAAAGAGGGCGTACTAGCCTTAGAGGAATCCGCCTCAAACATGGGCGACCAGTTTCTCAAAAAGGGCATTATGCTAATAGTTGACGGAACTGACCCAGAGCTTGTAAAGGGCATAATGGAAACAGAGCTAGACTACACAGACGAGCGGCACAGCGGTGTGGCGGGCTTTTACGAAAACCTAGGGGCGTACGCGCCTGCGTGGGGCATGATTGGTACGCTAATCGGCTTGATACTTATGCTAGGTAATTTGCAAGACCCCGATTCAATCGGGCCTATGATGGGTGTGGCGCTTATAACCACGTTTTACGGCTGTGTTTTGGCTAATTTCCTGTTCCTGCCGATTGCCGCAAAGCTGCGAGATGTAAGCAAGGAGGAAATTCTTTTCCGTACGGTTATGATTGAGGGTATGCTGTCCATTCAAGCAGGCGAAAACCCTCGTATTATAGAAGAAAAGCTGAAATCATTCCTTTCACCTGCATTACGCGACGCAGTAGGCGCGACAAGAAATACCGCAAAAGCAAGCGTAGGGGCTGACGAATAATGGCAAGGCGAAGAAAAAAAGACGAGGGCGGGCCAAAGGGCGTTGCAGGTTGGATGGCGACATACGGCGATATGGTTACCTTGTTGCTGTGCTTCTTTGTCTTGCTTTTCGCAATGTCTACGGTTGATGCGGAATTATTTGAACAAATGGCGGATAGCTTTAATAATTCGAGAACCTCTACGCGCGCCCCCCTTGCAGACCTTGGAAATGTACTTCCAGAAAATAGCGATGGGCTTCTCCCTAATATAGTAGAACCACCACCTACGGGGCCAGAAGGCGATGAGGGCGGCGTAGGCGATGTTGAGCCTGTATTCGAGGGCGGTCGTGAACACGAGGGCGACACCATAGGCACACTACACAACACATTCGCTACTTATCTAGCAGAAACCGTGGGCGACAATAGCCCCTTTGATGTAGAGGTCGGCGAGGATTATATCCGCATAGATATAGACGAGCGTGACGGCGTATTTTTCAACTCGGGGCAGGCTAGGCTTACCCGCTCGGCAGAAGGCATACTTGACATTCTCGGCCCAGAGCTAAAGCGGTTTTCGGAGCTTGGACACGGCATAATCATAGAGGGTCACACAGACGATAGGCCGATTGCCAACGCACATTTCCCTAGCAACTGGACATTGTCTGGCGCAAGGGCTTCCTCTGTGGTAGAATATCTTGTAAACAATTTTGAAATAGACGTACACATGATTGCAGGGCTTGGCTTGGGCGAGCATTTCCCCAAGGCAAGTAACGAAACAGTCGAAGGCCGCGCCCAAAACCGCCGTGTTGATATTAAAATTTTCACCACAGAAATGACGGCAAGCGGAGCAATTAGAGGTTGGTTTTCCATACCAGGCACGTAATTTTTTCGTTGGCTACGCATTTAATAATGGTCAGCGGTACAATATAAATGATATAGGAGGCATCAATGAATGGATAAGAGCAAATTGATGATGATTGTTATAATAGCGCTGCTGCTATTGCTACTGGGAACGGTGGCAGGTGTAGGCTTTTATTTAATCCGCGTAGCGGACACTGGCGAGCAAGCACCGACTGTAGCGACTGCCTCGGAAATTGTCCTGCCAGGTAACATGCGCTTCATATCACTTGACAGCATGGTTGCAAACCTGTACCCAAGCACCAGCAATACCCAGGACAGCGTTAGTGTTGAGGTTACAATCGGGCTAAATGCGAGCGACAGCGTGGACAAGGCAGAGCTAGACGAATTTTTCGACACATTCACGCGCGGTATTCCGTTTGCGCGCTCGATTGTGCTTAATGTTTTTGTGTCGCGAACCTACGACCAGGTAAATACCCTTGAGGGCAGGCGCGAAACGGCAGAAATTATCAAAAACGAGCTGCAAAATGCGTTTGGTCAAAGCGGCAATTTAATAGTTGACGTTTCCTTTTCAGATATGATTGTCCTTAAAGGTAGGTGAGTTGATTGGGTGATATACTTTCACAATCCGAGATTGATGCCCTATTAAATCAGATGATGTCGGGCGGCAGTGACAGCGACCTAAACGTGCCCTCCTCCGCTTCCAAGTCAAAGGAAAAGGACTACGATTTCGCTAATCCGTCCAAGTTTAACAGGGAACAGCTACGCACACTCGAAAATATTTTCGACAACTTCTCGCGCACGGTTTCGTCGTTCCTTACAGGCTATCTGCGTACCTCCGTGCATTTAGAGGTGCAAGCCGCCGAGGAAATAATGTACCGCGATTTCAACGTGGCTCTCACCAACCCCGTTATCCTTTCCATGGTTGAGCTTACGCCGCTAAAAGGCACGGTCGTAATCGACCTGTCGAGCAATATCGGCTACGCCATAATAGACAGAATTTTGGGCGGCCCAGGCTTTGGAATTTCCAAAATGCGAGATTTTTCCGAGGTGGAAAAAATTCTGCTCGAACGCGCTATGTTGCAGATTTTGAGCTTCCTGCCCGAGCCGTGGGAGAGCGTTTTGCCGCTTAGGCCGCGGTTGGAAAAAATCGAAACAAATACCCAGTTTGCACAGATTATCGCGCCTACGGATAAGGTAGCGTTAGTGGTCTTGAATATCAAAATCGGCAGTACGGAGGGCAATCTTTCGTTTTGCTTGCCGCATAGAGTGCTTGAACCGATTGTGGATAGGCTGTATACTCGTTTCTGGTACGGTCAGCGCGAGGAAGAAAACAAGGAGCTATACCGCGAACGCCTTGAAATAGAGCTAGAACGCGCAAAAGTGCCTGTATCCGTGCAGGTAGGGAAATCGTCAATAACGGTGGGCGAGTTTATAGGCTTGCAGGTAGGCGATATAATTCCGCTAGACTCGTATGTAACCGCCGATGTAGATGTTTATATAGGTACAATGCGTAAGTTCCACGCAAAGCCTGGAACAAGCAGGGGCAAGTTTGCGGTACAAATTACAGATTTGATTGAGAGGGAGGAAACTGGAAATGGGTGAAATGCTTTCTCAAGCGGAACTTGACGCATTGCTTGGAAATGTATTAGAGGATTTAGGCGATATGCCCTTGGGCGAGCCTGCCCCTGTTGTAGACGCGCTTTCGGCAGAGGACCAGGACGTGCTTGGCGAGGTCGGAAATATAAACATGGGTACGGCCGCAACTACGCTGTTTACGCTGTTGTCGCAAAAGGTGCTTATAACCACGCCGCGCGTTAAAATGATGTCGTGGGCGGAGCTTGCGGCGAGCTATGACAGACCTGCGGTAGGAATACGCGTCGGGTACAAGGTCGGCTTACGCGGCTCAAACATATTGATTTTAAAAGACCGTGATGTTAAAATTATTGCGGATTTAATGATGGGCGGTACGGGCGAGGTAACAGACCCCGTGGAGCTTAACGACCTAGACATGAGTGCCATAGGCGAAGCCATGAACCAAATGGTAGGCTCGGCTTCGACCTCACTATCGTCTATGCTAAAGGAAAAGGTCGATATTGATACCCCCCACCCCTTTATCCTAGCGTTTGAAACAGGAATCTCTGCGTTGGAATCCGCGGGCTTCGCGCCTGATGAAACGATTGTAAGTATCGCGTTCCGCATGGAAATAGGCGAGCTTATCGACAGCGAGATAATGCAGATTTACCCCTTAGATTTTGCAAAAAGCCTAGTAAAAACACTAAAACAGCATTTTACAGGGGAAGAAGAGGCCCCTCTTGCTGTACAGCCTACTGCACCGCCGCCACCTACGGTAGCACCTCCGCCAGTAACCGCACCACCACCGCCCCCGCCTATGGCAGGACAACAAATGGAGGCACCGCCTATGTATGCACAGCCTATGTACGCACAACCGCAAATGCACGCACCGCAGCCACCGCCAATGCCGCAAAACGTGCAAGCGGCACAGTTTATGCCCTTTGACGCTAACGAGGTGTACCAACAAAAGGAAAACATGGGCATTATCATGGACGTGCCTTTGGAAATAAGCGTTGAGCTAGGACGTACACATAAAAAAATATCCGAAATCCTTGAGTTTTCGCCTGGGACGGTACTAGAGCTGGATAAGCTCGCAGGCGAATCCATTGACATAATCGTAAATGGCAAGTTTGTCGCTAAGGGTGATGTCGTAGTAATTGACGAGAATTTTGGTATTCGTATCACGGAAATAGTTAGCGCGGAAAAAAGATTGTAGAGCTAGTTAAATTTAGTTAAATCGCTAAGGAGTGGAAAATTATGTCCGACAAAACAATTCTTTTGGTAGATGATGCCGCATTCATGCGTATGATGCTAAAGGATATTTTGACCAAGAACGGTTATTCTGTTATTGGTGAAGCGGAAAACGGTGTTAAGGCCATAGAAAAGTACAAGGAGCTAAACCCCGACCTAACTATTTTAGATATTACCATGCCCGAAATGGACGGAATACAAGCCGCCAAGGGCATAAAGGCTGTGGACAGCGCGGCTTTGATTATCATGTGCTCCGCCATGGGTCAGCAGGCTATGGTTATCGAATCTATCCAAGCAGGAGCGCGCGACTTTATCGTTAAGCCGTTCCAAGCCGATAGAGTTATCGAGGCCGTAAAGAAAGTTATCGGCTAGGCGCGTTTGCCGCCGCTTGCTATGGACAATCTTATTTTTGCTTTAAGCTCTAGCGTGGTTTTGAGCCAGTTTTGGTCGTTGCTTAGGTTTGTGGCGGCCACGGGCTTTGTTGCGTTTCTCGCTTATTATGCCACGAGGAAAATAGCAAACGCGAACACAATCGGGCAGAAAAGCAAAAATGTTTCTGTTGTCGAAACAATTAACCTAGGCGGTCAAGCCGCTGTCAAGCTAGTAAAAGCAGGCGATAAGTATTTAGTTTTGGGCGTAACCAAGGAACGCGTTAGCTTGCTTTCAGAAATTGACAAGGAACACATTACCGAAGCGGAGGTCATAAAATTTTCCGCTTTAGATACGCCCTTTGGCAAGGTTTTTTCACGTTTTATTAAGCTACCCACGGAGAACGAAACACAGGAGAATGACGATGAGTAGATTCAAGAAAATGTTGCCGTTGGCATTTCTGTTCTTGGGTCTTTTTGTTGTTTTTGGCCCACAGAACGTATCGGCGGTAGGGCTTCTTAGCCCAGACAATACTAGCCTTTTGCCTGGAATAAGCCTAGAGGTAGGAGCGACTGACGACCCGCAGAGCGTTGTCGCTACCTTGCAGGTTCTTTTTCTCATAAGCCTAATAACCCTTGCGCCGTCGTTGCTTGTTTTGCTTACGGGCTTTACGCGCATTATTATTGTTATGGCATTTACGCGGCAAGCGACTGCGACACAGCAAATGCCGCCAAACCAAGTGCTTGTTGGCATTGCGATTTTTCTTACGCTTTTTATTATGGCACCGCAGTTTAGTGCAATCAGCCGAAACGCAATCGACCCGCTAGGCGCGGGTGAGATTGACCTGCCTACCGCAATTGCGGAAGCGTGGGAACCGATTGAGGAATTTATGACGCGTCAGCTTAGCAATTCCAGCGGACTTAATGCGGTTACCTTGTTTTCAGACCTAGCAGGGGAAACGCTCGTAATGAACGAGCCTATTCCGCCGCGCATACTTATTCCTGCGTTTATTTTAAATGAGCTGTCGATGGCGTTTTTGATGGGCTTCATTATATATTTGCCATTTATTGTAATAGACATGGTCGTGGCAAGCGTTTTGATGTCCATGGGTATGATGATGCTTCCCCCTGCCATGATTTCCATGCCGTTTAAGGTAATGGTGTTTATTTTGTCGGGCGGCTGGGGTTTTGTTATTGAAAATATGTTAAAGACGTTTCAGTAGTTGACTAAAACACGCCGCATGTTTATAATAGTTTGCGTTGTTATAGTGAGCCAACGTAATTAGACTAGCTCACTAGAATTTTGTTCCGATTGAGGTGACAGCATGAAAAGAACGTATCAGCCTAAGAAAAGACAGCGTAGCAAGGAACACGGCTTCCGTAAGCGTATGAGTACGACTAACGGCCGCAAGGTGCTTCAAAGACGACGCAAAAAAGGCAGAGCAGCACTAAGTGCGTAGAGGTTGCTTGCAACCCCTACGTCCGCTTGTTTCTATACGGAAACGTGCGGACTTCAAGTGCGTTTACAGCTCGGGGAAAAGCGCGGCAAACAGGCTTTTTGTTGCTTATGCCGCGGCTAACGGTCTGCCGCACAACAGGCTCGGCATTTCTATAAGTAAAAAGGTCGGCTGTGCCGTGGTACGCAATAGGATAAGACGCTTAATAAAAGAGAGCCTGCGGCTTAATACAAGCCTTTCTGGCGGCTCGGATATTGTCATTATTGCGCGTATGCCTGCGGCAACGCTTCCGCGTGAGGGTTCGTTTGCACAAGTAGACGAGCTGCTTTCGCAATTGTTTAGACGGCTAAAATTACAGGACAAGCCATGAAAAAAATTCTACTCGCGGTTTTAAGATTTTACAAGCGAAGCATTTCGCCCTTTTTGGGGCAGAGATGCAGGTTTTTTCCGTCCTGCTCGGAGTATATGTACGAGGCCGTAGAGCGGTATGGCGCGGTGCGTGGTTTTTGGCTTGGTGTCAAGCGGCTTGTGCGTTGTCAGCCGTTTTGTAAGGGCGGGTATGACCCCGTACCATAAGAAGCTATGAACACAGCTTCTATATAGAGAGTGTGTTTTACCCTTGATTGACTTGTTTGTTTCTCTCACGGCACGGCGGGTGGAATCTGCGCCTGGGGCTATAATGGGGCCGATTGCCCAGCTTTTTGGCTACATTATCAATTTTTTGTTCAATATCGTTTACTTTCTCGGCCCTGCCAATTCCTTGGGTATTGCCATTGTTTTAATGACAATAATTTTCCATTTCTTGGTGCTTCCGCTTCACCTAAAGTCGCAAAAGTCTATGCTCAAAATGCGGGAGCTAAAGCCCGAGCTAGACAAAATCAAAGAAAAATACGCAAAATACGGCAAAGACCCCGAAATGATGAAAAAATCACAGCAGGAGCAAAGCGCGCTTTTGGCAAAGCACGGCGCGAATCCGCTGTCTGGCTGTCTGCCTATTCTTATTCAAATGCCGCTGTTTATCGGGCTAAATATCGTAATGCGGCAGGCGGCGTTGTACATCACGGCTCTGCGTGATTTGTATACTGAGCTGGCGGAAAAGCTCTTGGAAATTCCTAGCTTGCTTGGCGTTCACGGCGAACGCGGAATACTCTGGAAGCTCGCAGAGGGCGAAATTGGCGAACGCATTATTCCGCTAGAAATGTCCGTACAGTCAGAGGCGTTTCGGGCGTTTCAACATCAGCATGTGCTTGCCAACGGTATGGAAATCGAGCCGTTTCGCGAGGCACTTACGCAATATGCAGGCGATGTGGTAGTCCTCGACCTGCCCGAGCATTTGGCGCGTGTGATTAACCGCTTTAACCCTGCCGACTGGGAAATGGTTTACGAACAAATTCCCGCCGAATCACTGGGCTTAATACAGGGCTTGGTAGAAAATCTCACACAAATTCAAACATTTTTAGGCATAAGCATTGTCGTGCCAAGCGGTTGGGCGTTGCCAGGGATTCTAATTCCCATAATTACAGGCGTGTCTATGTTTATATCGTCGTGGCTTATGCAGCAAAAAACATACGACCCCAACGCCGACGAGCGCACCGTAATGACACAGAAAATGACACTTTTTGTAATGCCTGTTATGATGGCGTTTTTTACGGTACAAATGGTCGCGGCGGTAGGTGTTTTCTGGACGACAGGTCAGCTTTTCCGAATTACGCAAGACCTGCTTGCCCTCAAAAAAAGCGGTACGCCCCTGCAATTGCCATTCGCCAAGCCGCCGCCTGAAGTTGTTGACATTGTGACCTCAAAGAAGAAAAAATAAGGAGTTGGATTTTGATGAACATTATCGAAAAAACAGCAGAAACAGTTGAACTAGCCATTGCGGACGCGTTAAGGGCAATGGGCGTTACCGAGGACAAGGTAAATGTTACTGTACTTGAACAAGGCGCGAAGGGCGGATTCCTTGGCTTGGGCAAGCGTGCCGCAAGGGTTCGCGTGGAGCTAAAGCCCGACCCCGTCGAGGCTGTAAAAAACTTCCTACGCGAGGTTACGCTGTCCATGGGGCTTAGCGTAAACATAGAAACACACCAAAAGGACAAATATTTGTACGTAAATTTGACTGGCGAAAGCATGGGTATTTTAATCGGAAAACGCGGTCAAACCCTAGATTCGTTGCAGTATATAACCAATCTTGCCGTAGGACGGCACGGCGATTTGCAAATGAGCGTGGTTATTGACACCGAAAACTATCGCCGCCGCCGCCGCGATACGCTAGAGTCGCTCTCGCGTACAATCGCAAGAAAGGTAAAGGACACGCGCCAATCCGTGAAGCTAGAGCCTATGACGCGCTTTGAGCGGCACGTAATTCACACAATGCTGCAAAATGACAGATATGTACGCACATCTAGCGAGGGCAACGAGCCTTACAGGTACGTAACAGTATCCCCCAAATAAGGCAATCGTTGGAAATGTCTTTTAACGAGCGAGATGTAATAGCCGCAATAGCCTCCGCCCACGGGCAGGGGGCTATTGGCGTTATACGGCTGTCTGGCGACGGCGTTTTGGGGGTAATCGAGAAGGTTTTCCGCCCGAGAGCGAGCTTTGAGAGCCATAGAATGTATTATGGGAAAATATTCTCGGCTTCGCATGAGGTCATAGACGAGGTCATGCTGTGCTACATGCAATCGCCGCGCTCCTTTACATGCGAGAACAGCGTAGAAATTTATGCGCATGGCGGAGTGTTTGTTCTTGGCGAGGTGTTGCGGGCGGTTTTGGAAAACGGCGCGAGATTAGCGGAGCCTGGCGAATTTACCAAGCGCGCGTTCTTGAACGGCAGGCTAAACCTTTCCCAAGCGGAAGCGGTAATGGACTTAATCGGCGCGAAAAGCGGCGCGGCGCGGCGCGCGGCGTTGCGGCAGCTTGGCGGAGGCTTGTCCGTACGCATTGAGAAGCTACGCGACAAAATTTTGACATGGCTGGCGCATATCGAGCTTAGCATCGACTACCCCGAACACGAGGACGAGGCGCGTAACGCAAGCGAAATTCTAAGCGAGGGCGGCGAGGTAATCGCGAGCTTGAAAAAGCTAGCCGAAACCGCAAGCATAGGGCGCGTAATCCGCGAGGGGGTACGCACGGCGATTATCGGGCGGCCGAACGTAGGAAAATCCACCCTGCTTAACGCGATTTTGCACGAAAACCGCGCAATCGTCCACGAAACGGCGGGAACGACACGCGATGTGCTTACCGAGCAGGTACGCATGGGCGATGTGCCGCTTGTGATTATGGACACTGCGGGGCTACGCGAAACAAGCGACCCAATCGAAAAAATCGGCATAGAAAAGACCCACGAATCCGCCGCTGACGCGGAGTTGATTTTGTATGTGGTGGACAGCACGCAGGGCTTTGCGGAGGAAGATAGGGAGATTTTGGAGCGGTATGGGGGTCGGGAGGTTATTGTTTTGATGAATAAGTCCGACCTAGGGGCGTTGCCCCTTTTCCCCGATTGTTCTGTGGTGGGAATGTCGCCTCGAAGCCTTGACGGCGTTCCAAAATGTGGAAATGGGGCGTTGCCCCTTCCCTCCGACCACATCTCCATTTCCGCAAAAACAGGCGATGGCTTAGAACGCCTTTACGCACTTATTCACCAGAAATTTCTTTCTGGGTGCGGCACTGGCGGCGAAACGGATATTATCACGAGGGAGCGGCACAGGATTTTGCTTGCACAAACGCTAACGCACGTAGAAAACGCCATGCGGCAGCTAGGCGACGGTGTTCCCGAGGATTTAGTTTCTATTTCGTTGCGTTCTGCTTATCTCGCGCTAGGCGAAATTTTGGGCGTGGAAATAGGTGACGATATTGTGGACAGAATTTTTGAGGAGTTTTGTTTAGGGAAGTAGGGCAACCTCCGAAAATCTCATTCGGGCAGTTGTGCCACGATTTTGCCCTTAGTTACTTTTTAGACACTATACCACATTTAAGTGCGTACTTGCGAATAGGTTCTTTTGTTTTTATAATCAGATAGAACATAAAAACCTATACAGGAGGTGAATAACATGCTCCAAGACGGTAGCTGCACTAACCCACACTGCAAATGTCCAAACTGTAAATGCGGAGACAATTGCCAATGCAAGCCAGGCGTACCCTGCCCCTGCGGCTGTAGCTGTCACGAGGAATAGGACGCGTCCCACGCCAATTTAAAAGCCCCCAAAACCGCGGAATACTAATTTTGCGTTTTTTGCGGGCTTTTTCAGTTTTTATCCGAGCATGTCTTTGTCATACAACCACGCCCCCTTTCATATATATAATTTAACGCTATATATTTATAAAGGAGGGCCATTCTTGAAAACATATATCGAGGAGAGGGCCGTAGAAGTGGCAAATTTTATTATCAGCTCCAACGCAACCGTGAGAGAAACAGCCAAGAAGTTTGGCATAAGCAAATCCACTGTACATAAAGATGTAACCGAGCGACTTACAAAAATAAACCCAAACCTAGCAGGGGAAGCACGCAGGGTACTAGAATTTAACAAATCCGAGCGTCACCTTAGGGGCGGCATGGCTACAAAGGAAAAATATTTGCACCAGCATACGCCGTCCGTGCAGAAAATGTAGGGGGGAGCGTTGCCCCTTTTTCTCCGACTGGTGCTTGGTGGGAATATCGCCTCGAAGCCTTGACAGCTTACGAGCATATCAAAAACGATACTGCTACCAATTCCGATTAAAAATCCACTCATACGGCACGGCGGCGAAAAACGCGGTTTTCCGCCACCGTGTCTATTTGTGGTTTTAATCTGAAATTAGTATTAGATTGCGGGGAAAACCGCAGACTCAGTACCGTTTGTTATTACATAATCAGAATCATTCTTTCCAATCTCTAACTACGCTAGGGCAAAATTCCAATCTTCGTATTCAAGTACATAGTTCAATCAAATCGAATCCCGAATACAGAACACACATATGGACAAAATATTTGCATATTTCTGAAAGTGGTGATATTATGTTAATTGGTTTTTGGACAACTATTTATGAGAATATCGGGGTGATTCAAATGTTGCGTAGACTTACTGCAAAAAAATCAATTTATAACCCTACCCTAATCGTTGCAAATACTGTATTAGACCACTCTTTCAAAAACGGCTACGATGTTTCGCATATGAAACTCCAAAAGCTAATTTATTTTATCTACAAAAAGCATCTGAAAGATACGGATTACGCACTCTTTGCAGAATCTTTCCAAGCGTGGCAGTATGGACCTGTGCTTCGTTCTGTTTACAATGAATTTAAGGAGTGGGGTTCAAAACCTATCCGTTCTTATTTGTATTTCGGTGACACAAAAGAAGCGTTGATACTGGCGGATGATATGAATGAAATATACACGGCAGTTAATTTTGTTTTGAGTATATATTCACGGTATTCTGGAGCAGAACTTTCAGACTTTACACACAAGGAAGGTACAGCTTGGTATCTCGCAAACCAACGAAACTCACACCTTTTACGGAATAGCGACATAAAAAACGAAGAGTGGGTATTGCCATGAGTAAGAAACCTGAAAAAGCAGAAATACCGCCAGAAGATATTCATGGCGAGGATGGGATTGCGTCACACGATTCACCAGTGTCAGATATTCGCACCAAAACGGCTCACAAACAAAAGGTAGAAGAATTTCTAATATCAAAAGGGCTTAGCTTGGTTTTCTTCATACTGTTCGCAATGTTAGGTATATACGCTTTTGATACATTCTTTGGCAAAGACACAGAGTTATCTACCGAGCTAATAAGGCTTTTATATACCGCACTCACTTTCGTTTTAGGTTTTTTGTTTGGGACTTCAAGGACATAAAACTGTGTTTTATATTGCAACCCTGCCCCCATACAAAGCACTAGCCGCATTATGCTACTCCAACTGTCCTAGAAAACTGATACATGGCTACAAAGGAAAAATATTTGCACCAGCATACGCCGTCAGTGCAGAAAATGTAGGGGGCGTTGCCCCTTTTCGGCGGCTGGGGTGTGGTCGGTGTGCGGTGTTGTCTAAGACAATACCGCACTGTCTGCTTGGTGGTTGTTGTGCTGTAGGGGACGGATTTATCCGCCCCGAGGTATGCACGCTCGTCAATTCGAGGACGGATAACGTCCATTAACGCAGAGCGAGGTAATCTCGGGACGGGTAAACCCGTCCCCTACAAAACCTCAAAGGCGATTTTGCTCGGCGTGCGGTGTTGTTTTCGACAACACCGCACTGTCTGCTTAGTGGGTCGTTGTGCTGTAGGGGACGGATTTATCCGTCCCGAGGTACGCGCACTCGTCAATTCGAGGACGGATAACGTCCATTAACACAGAGCGAGGTAATCTCGGGACGGACAAGTCCGTCCCCTACAAAACCTCAAAGGCGATTTTGGTCGGCGTGCGATGTTGTCTAAGAAAGCCACTTAGACAACACCTCACTGCCTGCTTGTTGGAAACATCACCCCAAAGCCTTAACAGCATACGAACTAAATCCCAAACAAACCAAAAACGGTACTACTTGCGAATAAAAACCGCAAACAGTACCGTTTTTACTGTCCACTTTTAAAAATCGTGCTGTAAAAGTTATTTGTCCAATGTTGTTTAATGTAGAAAATGCTTATCAAGCACGCCGTTTCATAAACTCCTCCATAGCCCTTATCCTATCCTCCCTGCCACGTTGCAACTCAACCTCATATCGTTTTTGCAACGGCTCAACAAACAAATCATACCCACTCCACGATACCCTATCGCAAGGATATTTCCGATTTTCCATATTCAGTTTTTCGTCTGCCGCTATATCAACCGAAGCCCCGTCAATACACAATTTCCCAAAATATCGCACAATCCAGTTGCCCTTGTTGTCCCCCAACGGCTCAATTACATATTCACGAGTTAAGTCCCTAACCTTATAAAAATCCCTCGTATGAACGCCTATATCTATATCATGCGGTGCAATATCAACGCCACGCACAGCCTCGCCGACGCTGCCGATTATATACCATTCAATTCCGTTTCTTGCGAACATCTCGGCAAGCAGTAGCAATACACCCTTCCAGTCGAATACGCCCTCAATCCAAGATTTTCCCATTCGAGCAAAATTGCTGACGACGGCCTCCTTATACTCCGGCACAACATACCAAGCATCGTGCCAGCCGGTATTCATAGGATAAATTTTCAAGAATTTATCGCCGGAGCTTTTCCAGTAAGGGTCGGCCTGCAATTTCTCGTATATTTTGCCCTCTGCACCCTCGACACAATATATAAATTCCGTTTCCGTTTCATAGCAATAGCATCGCACAATGACACCTCCAACTAAACAGGCGCAATATATCGACCTGCAACCACACTACTGATAACATCTGCATTTTCAAATCTAATTTCATAAACTACGTCAGTTTCGTAACCATGCCAGATTAAATAAATTATTGCTTCATGCTCTCTTTGAATAGCGCATAAGACACTAAAATACATCTCGTGCAAAACGCCGTTATCCCCGAGCCGCCAACCATTTCCATGGTTATCTAGCTGTGCCGCAAATTCGCAATATTTGAATGTCCCGCCCTGCTCCAATACCAACCATGCGAGCAAATCATTATCCTTATTATCAAATTCAAGTATGCTTATCCTAGCACCGTTTTGATATTCTGATAACAACCATGAATTATTTACCTCTCGTCCGCTTAATTCCTTGCTTGCTTCGAGTAGCTCGTTTGACACATTTTGATTTATGCCATTTTCTGGCGTAAACACAATAATGCCCTCATATTCATGCCTCGTCAGCAACATATACATATCGTTAGGTGTGGCTGTGGCTTCTAAAACATTGTAAATATGCCCTGCGGCATTATCCAAATTCCACATATTTTCGCGAAGATTGTCGCTATCGTTGCCCTCTTGGTAATTACTGTATTCAATTTGATATATCTGCCCATTTTCGCCCACGGCATAATCAAAGGAATGTGGCGGATTACCATGGGTAGCTTCTTGGCTGTTTAATAGGACAAGCCTACTGCCCTCAATGCTTGCATAGCCAAACGCCATAGGCGATAAATTATCATTATCGACAGCAGGATTTATCCTTATCCCATAGATTACTGTGTCAGTATTCCCCATATAACTTCTATAATGTGGGCTTTCCCGCCATTCATCTAGGGTCAAGAACTCCTCTGTTACAATATTTTCCCATAAAATAATATCTAAATTTTCGCCGACATAGAACCAATCCCAACGTATTGTTCTATCATACCAAGATTCGCCAACATAAACGGCATAGAAATTATCGGTGTAGTAATCGCTTAACCCTTCTACGACACGAGGAGAAACGTCTACATACAATACGACTTCCCCATTGCTTTGTAGCTGTAACCAATCACTATAAGCACGAAACTCATTATCTAAACACTCGCCCAAATAATCAAGAACCATGATGTCTTGGGTCGCTCTTGGGGCAACAGTATCATTTGCATCTAGCAAAAATGCCTCGAAAGCATCAAAATCCTCCAAATCATACATTTCAAGAATATTGTCGCCACAGTCATAGCGTGGAAAAGCGTGAACCGCTTCCTCATTGTCGGAAACGATTTCTTTATTAGGCTGCTCTGCTGTGTAGTCATAATAAAATAAATACTCGTATTTTAACTCCCCATCTTCGACATACAAATACCCATAACGCTCCATGCCCCCACCATACCAAAGAAGAAACAGCCCTCGAAACATCGGGTTATCTGTAGTACGCAACTCGCTTGCATACGAACCCGCATTTTCAAACTCGCCAATTTTATATACGCTGTTTTCATATGAATAAACGACTAAGTCTTTTAAGTCTTTAGTAAATGTAGCGTTATTCATTCGATAAATTATCAATTCGGGAACACCATCGCCGTCTAAATCTCTTAATGAAAAGTAAAAAGACTCGTTATCCTTTGGGGCGGGGAAATCCCCTAGAAACGAGGTATAGGCGGTTTGCCAATTTGTTGCATTTAAAGTTTCATTTTGGGAATTTGCCAAATCCACCAATTCTAAAAATTTTTCTTCATTAACATAGTATTCGTTGTTATACTTAACAATGAAATCGCTATTGCCTACGTGAAGCCCTCCGCCCAAAACATAACATACTAAAAAAATCAGAAAAACAAATAACGGAATTATATACCACAGCTTTTTGTTGATTTTGCACATACGCTAAACACCGCCTTCATTTAGGGGGCAAGCCCTGTTTTTTCGCTCACAATGCTTACAATTTCCTCAAAATCACGCTGTAGTCCATTTATAGCTAAAAATTTTTTATTTTTGTAGGTATACTCACTACTATGAATAATCAACTCTTTGACACCAAAGGTGAATACAGGGCGTTTGTATTCTATGGCTGTAATATCTTCCCATTTTGCATAATAAGAATAATATTCGTAACCTCTTATAAATCTTATAAATCCTATGCCCTCGTCCGAAACAACATAACTCTGCATTTTAACAGTATAAAAACAAAAAAATAAAAAAATAAAAGACATTGCAAGTATTTCCAAAAAAACTGAAATACCCCAAATGGACAATGTCCTCTGCTTAATGACTTCCTTAACACAAGTAACAGCAACGACGGCTAACTCGGCGGCTGTCATAGTCAAAACCCACCCCCAAGCACTTAACGAATTATAATATACTGCTCTCACTCTCGTCCCCTCCTTAACTCCTACCCCCCACAACACCCACACGGTCGGCTAGTGCAAAAACTCCGCTCCACACATCCTCCCCTACCCCCCATAAAGCGCACTAGCCGCATTATGCTGCTCCAAGGTCCGAGAAAACTGATGCTCCCCTGTACTCTCGTCCTTCAACACAAAATACAAATAATCGCCGTCAGAGGGCCACAAAGCGGCTTCGATTGCGGCTATGCCGGGGTTTGCAATCGGGCCTATGGGCAGTCCGCTGTTTTTGTAGGTATTGTAGGGCGAATCAATTTCTAAATGCTCGTACAATAGGCGTACGGGCGGGTCGTCCATTACATATTGTACCGTAGAACACATCTCTAATCGTATTTTTTGGTCAAGACGGCGGTGGATTACCTGCGAAACCATGGGGCGTTCCGCCGCTAGGCGCGTTTCGCGTTCTATAATCGAAGCGATTTTTACTACCTCGTCTATGCTCAAGCCCATTTCGTCCGCGCGAATGTGAAACGCGTCAGTAAATTTGTTGGCAAAATTATCCAACATGCGCGTAATAATATCCCCAGGGTTGGGATTTACAGGAATTTGATAGGTGTCGGGGAAAAGATAGCCCTCTAGGCGGTTTGGGCGGTCGGTGGGAACGTCAAGCAAAAACTGAAAGCTAAAATGTCCGTTCTGCGCCACATACATAAATTCCTCGGCGGTAAAAAATTCCCGTTCCTCAAAGTATTTCGCCATATCCTCTAAGGTTTGCCCCTCTATAGTTTGTATAGTAAGGTACGGCGCAAGCTCCTGCGGCCTCGCCCGCAAGGCGCGGTTGATTTCCACGTTGTTCATGCTAGTGTTAATCGTAAACGTACCTGCGGCGTAATCGTGGGTGGATTTGCGGAAAAAAAGCTCCAGCTGATACAGCATTTTGTTGGCGACAATGCCTTGGTCAAAAAGCCGTTGGGCTATGTCCGCAGAGGGCGTGTCCGCGAGTATAACAAACTCCATTTCGTAGTCCTCGCCCACCGTAGTCATGTCCGTGGCTAGCTCCTCGCCTATGTTAAAGCCCTCGCCGAAGGCAAGGATAATCAAAAAGCCCACCAACACCATTATGGAAACATTAAACGCCATGCCTGCGATATACATCAAAAAATTTACGGTTTTATCAGCTTTCATGTAATTCCTCCCATTCTGCGTACATAAGCGCGATTTCTTGCTCTAGCTCGGTTTTTTGTGCAAAAACGGCTTGCACGGCTTGCGCGTTGCGGTTTATTTCGTCGTCCTCTAGCTTTTTTTCACATTCTGCGATTTTGGCTTCCATGACGGCAATGTCCGCCTCTAACCGCTCTATTCTGTTCCTTTTGCGGCGAGCGAGCGATTCCTGCTCTTTTTTGCGTAAATATTCGTCCTTGGACGAGCCTTTTTCAACAACTAGCACTGGCGAGGCGGTGACAGTCTGTTTTTTCTCTAAGTAATAATCATAATTCCCAACAAATTCCGTAATTCCCTGCGCCGTAAGCTCCAATATTTTTGTGGCGATATTGTTTATAAAATATCTGTCATGCGAAATAAACAGCACTGTTCCCTCGAATTTCCGAAGCGCGTCCTCCAAAATTTCCTTGGAAACTAAATCCAAATGGTTTGTCGGCTCGTCCAGTATTAAAAAGTTTGCCCCTGCCAGCATAATTTTAGACATCTGCACGCGGCCGCGTTCTCCGCCCGAAAGCGCGGAAATAGGCTTAAAAACATCGTCCCCCACAAACATAAACGCCGCCAGAGTAGTGCGTATTTCCGTCTGGGAAAGCCGCGGGTACGTGTCTGCTATTTCCTGGAAAATAGTCTTTGCCTCCGACTCGGCAGAAAAAACATGCGACTGCTCGTAAAAGCCAACACGCAGGTTTACGCCCTCGCGAATTTGTCCGCCAAGGGGCGTAATCGCGCCTGCCAAAATTTTAATAAGCGTGGTCTTGCCTATGCCGTTTACGCCTATAATCGCGGTCTTGTCGCCGCGCTTTAGCTCTAGGCTTATATCGGAAAAAAGCGGCTTATCGCCAAAGCCCATTTTCAAGTTTTCGGCAAAAAGCACATCGTTGCCCGATTTTATTTTTGGCGTAAGGCGTAAACGCATTTTGGCTAAATCCCTTGCGGGCGCGTCTACTCGCTCTATTTGTGCGAGCATTTTTTCGCGGCTTTTCGCGCGGATAATCGCCGCCTCGGTTCTAAATGAGCGGATTGTTTTTATTACTTCCTCGTGGTGCTTCAATACCTTTTGCTGTTCCGTAAAGGCTTTTTCCGCCAAGGCGCGGTCGGCTGCCTTTTTTTCTACAAAATAGCTGTAATTTCCGTTATACACGGTCGCTTTTTTGTTTTCTATTTCTATTGTTTTTGTAGCCGTTTTGTCCAGAAAATATCGGTCATGGGAAATTAGCAGCACTGCGCCGCGGAAGCTCCGTATAAAGTCCTCAAGCCACGCGATACTTTCTATGTCAAGGTGGTTGGTCGGCTCGTCCAACAATAACAGGTCGCTACGCTCCAATAGTAATTTTGCCAACAGCGCGCGAGTGCGTTCGCCGCCCGAAAATTCTCTAAACGGACGTTGCCATTCCTGCTCGCTAAAGCCTAGCCCACGCAACACGCCTTTAAGGCGGCTATCCTGCTCGTAGCCGCCCTCGTTCTTAAATTTTACCATTAAATTGTCATAGCGTTTATAGCTGTCCTCGGGGTTTTGTGCCATGGCTTTTTCCAACGCGCGAAGCTCTGCTTCCATTTCCTTTAGCGGCAAAAAAACCTGCTCTAAAACCTCGTATAGGCTTGCGTTCGGGTTTTCGCAAATTTTTTCATCGTCGTTTAATTGCTGTAGATAGCCTATGCGTGTATTTTTCGCACAAGCTACCTCGCCCTCGTCCGCTTGCCATTCCCCAGTAATCAGCCGAAAAACCGAGGTTTTCCCTGCTCCGTTTACACCAACCAGCGCGGCCTTTTCCTTTTCTTTCAACATAAAGGAAACGCTCGTAAGAATTTCCTCCGCGCCAATCGCTTTTTGTACTTCCTTTAACTGTAAAAGCATTAAAGACCACCTAAACTGTCGCCAAGCTCCTTATAATTCGTTTGATAATATCAATGCTTGCGGTACTATTGATATGCTCGGGAACAATAACATTTACCGCGTACGAGGCCTTGTCTATATTGAGTACATAGTGAATAAGGACATGCGCCGCGCCGTCTACCTCGGCGCGCACCTCAAACAAGAAGCCGCTAACGCCGCGCGAGGAAAGCTCGTTCTGCGGAATAGCCGTAACGCCTCGTACGGACGTGGTTCCGTCCTCTCGCAACGCCCTACGCAGGGCTTCCTCGACATCGCTACGGATTATATTTACAGTGCGCGACTGCTCCGATATTGTGAGCAAAATGCCGCTGTCGCCCTCGAACATGCTACTGGTCTGCCTATGCGTACGCGACCACGTAGCAGGTACGTCTACGGAAATTCCCATGGCGGAGTTGGTTACTGTGCTAAACACAGGAAGGCCGCCGACAGGCTCGCGGAACAATACGCCAACCGCCGAAGGGTTAATCCTCTCGAAGGAAACCGTATCTAAAATCCTTTTGATTGTTTCGTCGTCGCCCTTTTCCGCGGTTACATAGATATTGTACATATATCCGCCAAGCTCCCAAAATACCTGCGTGCTAATTAAATCTGCATCGCCGTACCGACCTGCTTCGGTAAAGTATACCGCATCTACGCCGCCAATTTTTGTGGGCATAATCGCACTGAATTTGTACACTCTGGAATTATGGCTTGTAATCTTGTCCTGGAGTACCTCGTCCGCCCATTGTTCCGCGCTGTCCTCGCCCTGCTTGGAGAAAATTTCCAAGGAAACGCCAGCATATACGCGCTCGGTAATTTTTGTGCCAAACTCCATGAAGTTTATGCTTTCGCTTCTATTGTTCCATTTCCGCCAGTCCATAGGCACACGGAATTGCACGTTAAAATCCTCTGATTCAACTAATCTCATGCCGTCTACTATGTCCGACAAGTCCTCTGTGGTTGCGGCATCAAAAACTAGGTCGAAGGTGTCGATAATCGCCAAATATCCGTCACGCTCGTTGGCAGGTACAGTGTCGCTAATCGTGGTCATTACGACCAGTATTTCCTTGGTGGGAAGGAGGAAAATTCGCCGCTCGATAAAGTCGAGCCTATCCCTGAGCTGAATAAGAATATACTCGACACCGCTATTTGTTTTTCCCATGCTATGCCTTATTAGCGTAAATTGCCTTGCCGTTTCTAGCTCCAAGGCGCGGATTGCTTCAAGGGATTCGTCGTCCGCATTGTCAAAATAATCCACCTCGTAATACGCATCATGGCTTAACGTGAATGTATTCAGTCTGCCGTCAAAGGAGCGGAACTCCACCTCGAAGCCAGGCGTTTGGCGTATAGACCAGCCCAAATGGCTATCGCCGACCATCGGCATACTCGAACGGCGTAACGCGTCCTCAATAGCAACCGAGCCTGTACCGAAGCTCTCCTTGGTGACGGTGACTGCCTGTGTCGCGCCGTCCCACCCCACGTCCGCACCAAAATTGGCGGAAATAAACCTAAGCGGCACCATGGTGGAGCCGTTGGCGATTTGCGGCGCAAGGGGCAGTGTCTGCCTTTGGCCGTTTACTACCGCGCTTGTATTGTCGATTTGCAGCGATATTTCCACGTCCTGGTAACTGAGAATTACCTCCCGCGTTTCGGCTACCCATGAAACATCTGCACCAAACGCTTCCGTTATTACCCTCACCGGTACAAGCGTTACGCCGTCAATAATAAACGGCGGCTCTACCTCTACTGGGCTTCCGTTGATGTGCAGGGTGGTATCGCCTACACGGAACGAGATTTCTACCCTGTCGTTACCGTAAACGAGGTAGACACGCAGCACCAAGAACATGATGCCTAGCATTAAAAGACTGGCTAAAAACTTTTTCATTGCGATTGCTCCTTTATTTTGGTTTTTTTAACTCAACGTCAATAGAAAATCCATCTCGATACTACCGCGCCGAACCCTAAACAGCACCTTATCGCCGCGATTATATTTTACCATTTGTTCATTAAAATCAACCACACTGTGTACATTATTTCCGCCTACGGAAAGGATAACGTCATCTTGTCGTAAGCCCTCGTCCCGCGTGCCGCCGCTAGTGTTCATAACGCGAAGCCCCTCCATGGTGGGAAGCCCTCTGCGCGCCGCCCAGCTTTCTTCAAAGGCGGCGTTGATTTTCGGGCGGCGAACCTCGCCGTGCTGCTCGAATTGTTCCAGTACATATAAGACAGTGTTTGCAGGGATTGCAAAGCCTATGCCCTCTACGCCAATTCCCACAAGCCCACTGGAATTTATTCCCACGACCTGCCCCTTTAGGTTTATTAGCGGCCCGCCAGAATTGCCTGCGTTTATGGCGGCATCGGTTTGGATTACCGCGTATTCGCCAGATATTCCTCTGTTCATGCCGCTTATTATGCCCCTTGTGGCAGTGTTTCTAAGCGAAAAGGACAACGGCGTGCCGATAGCGATTACCGTATCGCCCACCGAAATGTCATAGTCCTGTGCAAATTCCGCAATCGGCAGCCCAACCTTGTCAATCCGCACGACAGCAAGGTCTGACGGCTCGTCAAAAAACCTCACGCGCCCATTGTATGTGCTTCCGTCATGCAAAACCACGATAATATTTTGCAAGCGGTCTACAACATGCGCGTTGGTGAGAATATCGCCGCCCGAGCGTATAATAACGCCGCTTCCGCCGCCTAGGTTGCCGCTCGGCGTATTGCCCACAATCGCAACCACGCTAGGACTCATTGTTTCTACTAGCCTAGCGACCGCCGCGTCATTGCTTGCGGAAGCGAGGTCAATGCTCACGCTATTGGTCGCGCCGTCCCAGCCGACCGTCGCGCCCAACGCCTCGCTTACCAACCTAAGCGGCACGTATGTAACCCCATTTTCGATAAACGCGCCGTCCGAGGCAACACGATTGCCATTGACGATTATATTCGGCGGCGCGTTTTGTGAGAATGTTGAGATTATGTTTGCCGCGGAAAGGAGTAGGGCTAGGAGGATAAAGAGGTATTTTTTGATTTTCATGGGGGGTTCTCCTTAGAATTTGTATTTTTTACGTTACAGTCAATGTCTACATTTTACCCGCTATTAGCGGTTAGGTCAATGTGCTAAAACCCCCAACACCTCATAAACCTCCAATTTATCACTCTTGCCCTTCAACGGAATTTCCCCTACGGAGCGCGCTTGTATTCTATCCTTAATACGCACATACACATACTCGCTAATCAACAGCTGCGAACGCGCCGCATTGCTTTCCAGCCGCGCCGCGGTGTTTACCGTGTCGCCTATGGCGGTATAGTCCTTTCGGAAGGACGGGCCGAGGTTGCCTACTATTCCCTCGCCGCAGTTTACGCCTACGCCAAAGCCTACGTCTACGCCGTATTTTTCCTTTATGGAAGCGTTTACGCTTTTGGCGCGTGTTACCATTTCCCATGCCGCGTTTACCGCCTTAAAGACATAGTCGTCCAGCGGCACAAAGCCGTTAAACAACGCCATTGTCGCATCGCCAATAAACTTGTCTACACTGCCGCCGTTGTTAAATATGGCTGTAGATGTAAGCTCTAGGTACTCGTTTAGTATTTGCACGATTAGCTCGGGGCGGTCTTTCAATGCCTCTGTCATGGGCGTGAAGCCGCGTACGTCCACGAAAAGCACCGCTATATCACGCTTTTCTCCTACCTTGTCGCTGTTCGCTTCACCTGTTTTCATTAGCTTGTCTACCAGCTTTGGGTCTACGTATTTTTTAAACGCGCGCTTTAGCTCCTGTTTTTCCAGTCTTTCCAGTACATAGCCGTATATCAAATGGTAGCCGTACAAGACAAGCATTGTCACAATGGGGTAAACAAGCATGGAAACATAACCCGCCCCATACAGCCAAAGTGCGGCAAAAATATACGCCGCGCAAAACAAAATTACCGCGCCGAGGAATACCCGAATATCCGTCCTTTCGCCCAAAAACAAAGCCATTGCGACAACGGCAAAAAACACAAGCCAGTTTACCCATTCGGGCATGTACACCTTAAAATTCTCGTCCAACAGCATTTGTATAACATTTGCGTGGATTTCTACGCCGTACATTTGTTGGGTGGCACTAACGGGCGTGTAGTACGAGTCCATCATGCCAGGCGCGTAAGGCCCAATCAGCACGATTGCATCGGCGAAAAACTCTGGCTCGAAGTCCTCGTCAAAAATGTCGGCAAAGGAGCCTGCGTAATAGTTACGCGGCCGCCCAGAATAGGCTATATATGCGGTATCGTTATTTTCGGCAAAATCAAGCGGCGCGTATGTAAACGCCTTGTACACCGCGTAAGGAAAGCCGTCCAAAAAACCGCCCTCATAAGGGGCTTTAAGCGTAGCGTTACGAATTACGCCGTCGCTGTCCGTTATAGAGTTCGCAAGCCCTTGTACGGCATATTCGCTTAAAGGCTCGTACGGTGTTTCGATTTGGTCGATAACCATATTTAGGTTGTCGTCAAGCGTGGTTACAACGCTGGACACCACCACCACGTTACCCGCGTTTTTTGCGGCTTGGGCTAGGTTATCGTCCGCTTCTGGCTCGCCCGATTCGTGGGCGAACAAAATATCTATAGCGACCACGGCGGGTCTGTAATCCTCATCGGCGTTTAAAATATTAACCGCCTCCGCCATGATATTGCGGCTCCAGTTCTGCATACGCCCAAACCTGGCGAACGACTGCTCGTCTATGCCTAAGACATACACGTCTGGCGCGGAAAGCTGAATAGGCCGCTGATACAACGCGTCCTGCGCTTTAAATTCAAAATATTGGAGTACATTAAAATAAAACCCTAGGAATAGTAGCAGGGATACAAGTAAGCCGCCTATTAGTTTTTTGTGTTTTGTAAGCGAATACAAAGCCGTCACACTCCCATGCTCTCCCTAAAATTAACAAACAGCTCCACCAGCTGCCCATGCAATTTACCCTCTTTTACCATTTCCCGAAGTATGCCTAACGCTTTTTCGGGCGGCATGGCGCTCTTATATGGCCTGTCGTCTGCGGTCAAGGAGTCGTATATATCGGTAATCGTCAATATACACATCTCCACTGTCACCTCGTCGCCGCGAAGTCCCAACGGATAGCCCGAGCCGTCCAGAAACTCGTGGTGACTGCTCGCCCACCTTGGCACGTCCTTATACGCCTTGTTGAAATTCATGTTTTGCAGTAAGCGGTAGGTTATGGAAACATGCTCCTGCATGATTTCTCGCTCGCTGTCTGTAAGCGTGCCTTTACGTACCGCCAATGATTGCAGATTGTACTCCGTAAAAATGGGCGTGGTATTGCCGTCGCGGTCTTTGTAGGTAATCGCCGCGAGCGCGTGTATTTGCTTTATTTTTTCGTCGTCCACAAAGCCCGACTTGTTCACGGCCTCCACCAATTCCCACGCTTGGCCGAGCGCGTCCTTTTCCTGCTGATATTCCGCTTGCGTTATACGCCCTGCGAGGAAATCGTTCTCTATTTGCACGTATTTAATATCAAATTTGTACTGCAAAAACTCGCGTTGCTTGCCTAATCTGTCCATTTTGTCCATAATATTTAACGGCGTAATGATTTTTCCTATATCGTGCATATACGCCGCCATAACAAGCTGTGATTTTCTGTTTTCCGTAAAATGATAATTATGCCCCTTGGCGAATTTGGCGGAAAGATAGTCGGCAAACTGTCCGCAAAGCCGCGCCACGCTGTTGGTGTGGTTGGCATTGTATGCGGAGCGTTCGTCAATCGCCTGTGTCAACACCCGCGCGAACGAATGAAACAAATCGTCTATTTCCTTTGCGTACAATATGTTTGCCAAGGCGTTCGCAGACATGCCCGCAATCGCGGTCAAAATATCCGTGTCGTACACCTCGTCAAAGGAAACGATATTTTCGCCGTCCATAGCGTTTATGAGCTGTATTACGCCTACGACATCGCCCTCAGTGGTGGATAGCGGAAACACAAGCATTGACTGCGTTTTGTAGCCCGTTAGCGTGTCATAATTTTTCGGGCCGGTAAAATTAAAACGCACGTCCTTGTACACGTCTTGCACGTTTACCAGCTCGTTATTTAACGCGGCGTACGCGCTGATATTTTCGATATTTCCGCTGTCTAGCTTGACGGGCGGCAGGTTGATTTTTTCGTTAGCTCCCCTGTAAATATTTAGGCTAACCGTTTTTAGTATACGAAAGACTAGATGCTCGTTTTCTACCACGTACAGAGTGCCAGCGTCCGCGCTTGTTAGCTCCATCATTTTTGACAAAATTGTTTCAAGCAGCTTGTAATAGCTTGTTTCGCGGCTAAACGCAAGCACCGCGTCTAATGCTTTTTGCAGTTGTATCATAGAGTTACGCTCATTCCGTCATACGCCAAAAGGAATTTTTCGTTGTCTACCTTTTTGGCGAGAATATTATAAACGTCGTCTGTGTAGCGGTAATCAAAATGTGAAAAAATCATTCGTTTGCAACCGCAACGCTCCGCCAACGCAAAGCCTGTTTCGTAGGTGGAATGTCCCCAACCGCGCTTTGCTAGATAATCCTCGGGCAAATACGCCGCATCAAATATAACCGCGTCCGCGTTTCGGCAATAATCGACAAGCCTATCAAAATCGTCAGTATTTTCTATGACCTCGTAGTCCAATAAATACACGAGGGTTTTTTCGCCCTCTAGCCTAAATGCGGTCGTATCGTCGGCGTGATTAGCGGCAAAGGGAATGACCCTAGTGCCGCCAATCATAAATTCGCCGTTTATTTCCATAAATTCCGCCTTGCACATCTGCGATAGCGGAACAGGCCAATAGGGCGGCTTGAAAACGCCCAAAACCTGCTCGGCAAGGGGGGTAGAAGCCCGCGACTTGGTGTGAATACGAATGTCACACGGCTGATACAATTCCGGAAATGCGGAAAGTCCCGAAATATGGTCGAGATGCAAATGCCCGAGCAGAATATCAACGCTCGTGTCGGGCGGCGGCGAAAAGCCCACCAGGCCCGTACCTGCATCTAGCATTATTATACGCCCGTCAACATCTAAGCGTGTACATGATGTGTTCATGCCTAGGCGTATATTGTCCTTATGGTAATAAGGAATAGAGCCGCGGCTTCCGTAAATTGTGATAGTCATGTGAAATCCTCCCCCTTTGGGTTGATGTTGAGCGGGTTGATACAGAACATAAATCCGAATTTTTAGTTATATAGGACACGGATTTAACGGATTTTCGCGGATTTCGCGGATTGGCTCGTGGGAAAATCCATGTGGATTCGCCCACGAACGAATCCGCGTAATCCGTGTAAATCCGTGTTCCATGCCTTTAAAATCCGTGTTTTATTATTTAGGTTGATGTTGATGTGGGGCTTGGCGATGCGGTTGATGTTGACGTTGATGTGGGGCTTGGTGATGCGGTTGATGTTGACGTTGATGTGGGGCTTGGTGATGCGGTTGATGTTGAGGTTGATGTGGGGCTTGGGCTTGGCGAGGGGCTAGGACTTGGGCTTGGTGAAGGACTTGGCGAGGGGCTAGGACTTGGACTTGGTGAAGGACTTGGCGAGGGGCTAGGACTTGGACTTGGACTTGGTGAAGGACTTGGCGAGGGGCTAGGACTTGGACTTGGCGAAGGACTAGGCGAGGGGCTAGGACTTGGGCTTGGCGAAGGACTAGGCGAGGGACTTGGACTTGGGCTTGGCGATGGACTTGGCGAGGGGCTAGGACTTGGGCTTGGCGACACATCAGGCATATAATTATCGTTGCCGCTATCTCCCCCTTGGTTGCCAAAGGTTCTTTCAGAGCCGCTTGTTGGGCTGCTTTCGGGGGTAGGCGCGGCTGTATTGTATTCTATTATTTTGCCAATCGTAGGCGGCGCGGCGTAATCCTCCTCGGGCATAGCGTCAAGCAGCGCCTGCATTTCCGCAAATTGCTCGGCGGTAAATACTTCGCTTAGCCGTTCGCTGTTTTCCAAAATAGCGGTAAGCGTAAAGCGGCTAAATTCCGCTATATCCCATTCCTGCGGAGTAAAGTCTTGGTCGGGAATAGTGCCCTCGTCATGCGCTTCCATAGAATAGCCTGCCGTCAGCAATATGCCGTTTACCATTGCCTCGCCCTCTAGCATGATATACCGCACATGGTCGCCGTAGCCGTATTCCACGATAAAGAACGTGCCGCGTACCGCCAAAATGGTACTGCCTACGTGTACCTCTAGCTGTTCGTCGGCGGCCTGCGTGCCTGCATCTACGGCTATACTGCCAGTGTTTACGGTAAGCGCAAGTCTATTGCGTGAAGCCCTGCCGATACCCACGTTTGTGCTTTTGTCTAGCTTAACAAGCGAGGTGTCGTCTAGGTTTAACCACGCATAGGAATTGGCATCGGTAAAAATGGTATATCCGTCATAGAGCTTTAGCCCATCTCGTACGCCAAATTCTCGGGCTGTACCCTTTGTCATTTTTACGCCGCTTCCCTCTGTTCTATGCACTGACACCTCTCTGGCAGAGGAAGCCAACGCCCACGACAACGGCAACAGCAGGCTAACCGCCACAAGAGCTACAAGAATAACGGTAAATTTACATTTTTTGCACATAATTATTCCCCTCCTATTTCAAATGACATAACCCGAATTTGGTTATTTCCAGTATCAACAATATACAAAACGCCGTCATGGTAAGCAACGTCCGCAGGGGCGTTGAGCTGTGCGAGAACGCCGTCCGCACTGCCAGGCTCGCCTGTACCCGCGATAACCGCGACATCGCCCGACATAGTAACCGCGCATATCCTATGGTTCGCGCTGTCCGCTACCACCAAAATATCCTCGGCAAGCGTAAGCCCCTTGGGCAGATTAAACAGCTCCGAACTGCCAATCGGCTCGCCGTCACTGTCCGTTTCGCCGATACGTCCTGCGAGAGTGGACACTGCGCCGTTTTCTATTTTGCGTATTAAATGGTTTCCTGTGTCTGCCACAAAAATGACAGTGCCGTCACCGCTTACCGCTATGCCAGACGGCGAGCGGAACAACGCAGACAACGCCGCGCCGTCTTGGAAGCCGCTTTTTCCTGCCGTTCCTGCTATAGTGGTTGCGTTGCCGCTTGTGTCTATTTTGCGAATGACCTCGTTTAGCGTATCTGCTACGTAGATATTTCCTGCGTTGTCCATGGCAATGCTCATGGGGCTGTTAAACAAAGCCGCACTTGCCGCGCCGTCCGTATGACCTGCCTCGCCAGTGCCGCTAAACGTGGTCACACGGTTATTGCGAAGCATACGGATTGTATTATTTTGGCTATCCGCAAAATATAGCGTGCCGTCTGCGGCAATTACGCCGCTCGTAGGGCGGTTTAGCAGTGCGGTATTGACCTCGCTGTCTACATAATACCCTGCGGGCAAGCCGTTACTGTCAATATAATCCGCTCTGCCAACGAGCGTGCGAACACCCGTTGCCGAGATATGGCGGATTGCGTTATTATTCGTGTCAAATATATATATTTCGTCAGAGCCTATGGCAATGCCCTGCGGACTGGTAAATTTAGCCACTGTCGCGTTGCCGTCCACAAGCCCGTGACTGCCTGTGCCGTATATTGTCGTAACCGCCGCGCCGCCGCGTTGGAAATACACGGTTTCCATTGTCAAAGCGGCGAGGTGTGCCGCCGTCATTGTGTCAACAGCCCCTAGCGCGCCGTTTGGGTAGCCTGTGACAATGCCGCGTTCCGCAAACCACGCGATATAAGGCCTCGCCCAGTCTGCCACGTCATCGGAATCACTAAAAGAGAGCGGCGTGCTTGACGTTTCCCCCAAAATTCTGCCTAAAATGGCTATGGCTTCCTGCCGCGTAATGTTCGCGCCTGGGTACATATAAAGCTCGCCGTATTCAAGGCTTCCGCTTAGTATGCCCCTTTCGTAAAGCGCGGCAAGCCATGGCAGGCTTTCGGACTTGATTTCGCCTATATCCGCGAACGGCAGAGAAGTCGCGCCTTGTTCGCCGACAAAAACCTTTGCTACCGCCACGCAAAAATCCTCGCGCGTTAGCATAGTAGCCTGCGAAAAATTGCTGCCCGTTAGCTCGTTGAACTTGGTAAGATATTCCAGCTCTGCGCTAGAATAGACAGCCATTGCCAACGCTTGCGTTGTGAGTACAAGCAAAAGCAGGGCTAAAAGCATTTTGAAGCATTTTTTCTTCACGGTGTTAAACTCCTTTGTTGATAAAATAAAATACGGAAAAAAGATAGCATAATCTGTGGATATACGCAAGCACTGTAGAATAAATTTCTTGACACGTTTGCAGGGTTTTTGTAGGGGACGGATTTATCCGTCCCGAGGTTACCTAGCTCTGCGTTGGTCGGCGTGCGGTGTTGTCTAAGAAAACCACTTAGACAACACCTTACTGCCTGCTTAATGGACGTTATCCGCCCCGAATTGACTAACGTGCGTTTGCCGTAGAATAAATTTCTTGACACACTAGACTATGGAAAGTAAAGTAAATTTGCAATATAAATTCTTAAAGGTGGCGATTTAACCATGTCTACAAAAAAACTAAGCAAATCTTACGGCGATGTCCTCTGGAGCGGCAAAAAATGCTATTTCGGCTTGCCTATTTCGTTTACGCGATACATACTAACGCCGACAAAGCTATATTCGCGCATAGGCTTTCTCAGTATTAAAGAGGAACGTATCGAGCTGTACCGCGTAGTCGATTTATCGCTAAAGCTGCCCCTAAGCCAGCGAATCTTCGGCTGCGGCACGGTAATAGTACACGCCAAGGACAGAACCAGCCCCACAAAGGAAATAAAGTCAATAAAAGGAACACGCAATTTTTTAAACCTGCTAGAGGAATATGTACAAAAAGAACGCGAACGGTATAAGGTCCACGGACGGGATATGATAGGTATGGGCGAGGATTTTGGGGAGTAATCAGTCAAACAAATCCGAATGAGTACCAGTTTCAGTCAAAACAAGGATAAGGCGATTATTGTCTTTTTTGTAAATCAACAGCCAGTCGCCTTCACCGCCTACATGACATTCGCGGTAGCTGACATATTTCCCTTTCAGAGGGTGGTCGCGGTATTCGGGCGGCATAGGCTTACTCGTTGCTAATAATTCAATGGTAATTTCTAGCTTTGACATATCATAACCACGCTTGGCAACCTTGCGGACACTTCGCCGAAATGCTTTGACAGAACGGTCAATGTCATACATCATCGTCATTATCCTCGTTCAGAATTTCTTGGAGAATATCGTGTACGCTTGTATATGGTTGAGAAATACGCGTGCCATTGGCGTATTCTTCTAAAATTTGCTCGGTTTCCTGCATGGCTTGAATAAGTCTTGGGTTTGGTGTTCGCACATCGAATGGAAAACCTTGCCATTTGATTGAGGCGTGCAAGAATACATTGATAGCCTCACTCAAATTAAGCCCAAACTCGGCAAAGGTTTTTTCCGCCTTGGTTTTTATAACAGGGTCTATGCGAATATTGTAATTTGCTGTTTTCATATATAATCAGCTCCCTACACGACAGGTCTATCATGTCACAATGTATAGGCAATGTCAATAATCGGCTACCCACTCCCCTCCAGCGCACTCCTCAAGGTATGCAATACTTTCTTTTCTATCCGCGAGACCTGCACCTGCGAAACGCCAATAACCTTTGCCACCTCCGTCTGCGTTTTGTCTTGGAAATACCGCAGAATAATCACCTTGCGCTCCTTTGGCTTGAGGCGTTCTATTAGCTGCTTCAACGCGAGAATATTTACCGCATGGTCGCCCGAATCCTCGCATTGCGCGACCTTGTCGATTAGAAAAATCGGGCTTCCGTCGCCTTGGTAAATTGTGGTGTATAGCGACTCCACATCGTGACCCGACTCCATGGCGACTACCAGCTCCTCTACTTCTACGCCTATTTCCTTGGCAAGCTCGCTGATTGTCGGCTGTCTGCCTAGCTTGGACGTAAGCATTTCCGTGGTATACCGCGCCTTTTTGGCAAGCTCTTTCATGGGGCGCGACACCTTTATAAGCCCATCGTCACGCAAAAATCGCTTTATTTCGCCAATTATCATGGGAATGGCGTAGGTCGAAAATTTCACGTCAAAGGACGAATCAAATTTGCGGATACACTTCAAAAGCCCGATTGCCCCTATTTGGTACAAATCGTCTAGCTCGTAGCCGCGTTTTGCGAATTTTTTCACCACAGACCATATTAAGCCGTTGTTTTCTTTAATTAGCTGTTCGGCGGCATCGTCGTTTCCGTCCTGGGCAAGAGCGATTAGCCTTAGAGTTTCTTCCATGCTAAACTTCCCCGCCCAATTCTTTTTTCAAAACAATGCTTGTCCCCTCGCCAATGCTCGATTTTACCTCCACCACGTCCATAAATTCTTCCATTACGGTAAAGCCCAGCCCGCTGCGTTCCATTTCCGGCTTGGTGGTAAAAAGCGGCTCGCGCGCCGATTCTATGTTTTCGATTCCCGCGCCATCGTCACAAATTTCTATGGTAATAACGCGGTTTTCTGCGGAAAGGCTCATGCGGACGGCTCCCTCGTTTTCGCCGTAGCCGTGAATTATTGCGTTTGTCACCGCCTCGGAAACGGCGGTAGTTATATCCGAAAGCTCGCTCATATTCGGGTCATAAATGGAAACAAACGCAGAGGTCATAACCCTCGCAAGCGCGACATTTTCGGGCAAAGCCTCTATTTCCAGTTTAATTTTGTTCATCACAACGTCCCCCCTACTCCGAGTATGTCTAACGCCGCGCCTACAGAATCCGCTTCCTGTATTATTTTTCCCATTCCCGATAACGAAAACAGCCGCGAAACACTTTCGCTCATATTGCAGACAATCAGCTTGCCGCCGCTTATGGCGGCTTTTTTGTACCGCCCGATAACCAGCCCCACGCCCGACGAATCCATAAACGAAACGCCCGCCATGTCAAATACAATATGCTTGCAGGACGATTTTTCATAAGCCGCATCTATTTGGGCGCGCAGCCGCTCCGACTGGAAATGGTCTAATTCCCCCGACGGCGCGGCAATTAGCACCCTGTTGTGTACGCTTATCTGCACTTCTGATAGTAGCTTCACTATATATTACCCCTTTCGTCTTGCCAATATATGTAAATAATACCACAGTAAAAATTAAATGCAAGGACATGTTAAAATTTTTTATTTTAGATTGAAAAAGAAATATAGCTATGTTAAATTACTCACACTGGAGTATTATACTTTATTTTTGGAGGGAAATGACAATGGACAATCAACAAAGCGAAATAAACATAAATAAACAACGTAAAATAATAGGTAAAATTTTTGCGGGAATAATCGCCGTTGCCGTAATTTTATTGGTAGTGCATTTGGTGTACCAGTCTATATATAACCGCCCCGCTAATGTGTATTCGCGGGCAATGGCGTATCTTGATGCGGGGGATTATTGGAATACGGTTTCTGAACTTATCAGTATAACCACACGGGGTGGTAGCGATTGGAAAATAGTATCGGATTATCAAGACGCTGCGGCGGTTTATAACTATGCTTTCGGGCATTATAGGTATCAGGAGTATCAGAGAAGCAGGGGCTATGATGGTAATTTGTTTGATGCGTTTAGTCATTTTAGAGATGCGGGCGATTTTAGAAATTCACAGGAAATGGCTGAAATAATAAGACCCGAGGTGTATGAACGTGCAGTGGCAGGCTACGAAAATATAGATTCCTATGTAGCCGAGCTTGTTCAGACCGCACAAGGTTATGGGAATGAAATGCACCACAATGATGTGAAGTTGATTCAACTGGAACCATTCCGCCGTATATTTACCGAGCTTGGCGATTATGAGGATTCCGAAGAGTATTTGAGAAGCCTAAACGAATTGTATTTCGAGCTTGGACAGGAACAGCAGATACGCAATCAAGAACGCTGGGCGGAGCAGGACAGACAGCGCGAGCAAGAAGCCGCACAAGCCGAACAAGACCGCCTTGCACAATCGGGCGCGGAAATGGCACAAAAAAACATAGTCGGCACATGGTTACGCGGAGAAATGCAGGCATCTAATTTTGCCGACACGGCGTGGTATACGCCCACTAATTTGGGTAGCCGAGTAACATTCTTTGATGACGGAACAGTGGAAAGATACGAATTAAACATAGTCGCGACAGGCAGATACTTTTTTGACGAAAACGAGCTGGTTTTAAGGTTTCCTGCGTTGCTCGGCACGGAAGCGGAAACACGGTTCATTATTTTTATGACCTCCGCCGACGAAATGTCATTGCAGGAAGTTCCGTTGGAGATTGCCACTATGGCGGTTATGCTACCGACACCGTATACACGGAGATGAATAAGAAGCATAATAAACAGGCTCTAAAGCCACCAATAAATTTGGTGGCTTTTTTTATGTCTTTGTTTAGTCATTATAAAAATATATGGATTAAACACGGATTCAACGGATTTACGCATATTTTGCAGATTCGTTCGTGGGAAATCCGTGAAATATTTTCCCACGAGCCAATCCGCGTAATCCGTGTAAATCCGCCAAATCCGTGTTTGATTCACGCATTTCAGCTTCGTGCGTTTATCGCAGGGACTTGTAGGGGACGGATTTATCCGTCCCGAGGCTACCTCGCTCTGCGTTGGTCGGCGTGCGGTGTTGTCTAAGAAAACCACTTAGACAACACCTTACTGCCTGCTTAATGGACGTTACTCTCCCCAAATTGACGAACGTGCGTACCTCGGGACGGATAAATCCGTCCCCTACAAAAAACCTGCAATCCGTCCCCTACAAAAAACCTGCAAATTCCCTTAATCCGTGACTTAACAAATGATTTATTCAACGCGGATTTAACGGATTTACGCAGATTTTGCGGATTCGTTCGTGGGAAATCCGTGAAATATTTTCCCACGAGCCAATCCGCGTAATCCGTGTAAATCCGCCAAATCCGTGTTTGATACCTTTTAAAAACCTACGTAATCCGCATTTCGCCAGTTTTGAATAAACGCAAGAAAAAATTTATTGTGTTTTAATTCGCATAGTTTGATATACTTGGATATACTTAAAAAAACTCCGCAAAGGAGCTACCCCCTATGACCTTTATCAAGCGTACCCTCATATGTATGGCAACAATTCCCTTACTAATACTAACCCCCACCCAAGCCCACGCGACCCCCCCTACCCTAGACTCACCCTCCGCTATTTTAATAGAACAGACCACAGGCCGTATTTTGTATTCGCGGAACGAGCGCGACAGGCGTTTTCCTGCGAGCATGACGGCGTTGTTGACGGCGTTGGTGGCTTATGAAAATTTGGATTTTAACGAGGAAATAACCATAGGCACGGAAATACGCAACATGCCCGCAGGCTTTGCCACCAATGTCCACTCCGAGGGCGAAACGCTTACCGTAAGAATGTTATTGCACTCGTTTTTAATCCGCTCTACTAACGAGGCAGGGCGTGTACTCGCGCTTAACACTGTGCGAAAGGCTACGCCAGCCGCTTCATATGCCGAGGCGGAGCGGCTCTTTTCCGATATGCTAAACGAAAAGGCGGCCGCCCTAGGCGCGAGGGGTACGCAGTTTAACAATCCCTTTGGACAGCACTTTGAGAACCATTTTACCACCGCGCTGGACATTGCCATAATAACAAGGGCATTTATGGAAATTCCCGAGCTTGCCGACATAGTAGCCAAGCCGCTCTTTGAGGAGGGCGGATATTCTTGGGCAAGCACAAACCAAATGCTGCCCGACGCGCCCCACGGACACCCCTATATAATCGGCGCGAAGGCAGGCTTTACAACGCCTGCGGGGCATGTATTCGCAGGCGTGGCATATAATGACGAGCTGGGAATGCAGTTAGTGAGCGTGGTAATGGGCGGTACGGACATCGCACGGTGGCAGGACACGCGCCGACTAATCGACTACGGCTTTACCAATTTTCGTTTCCGTGAAATCGCGCAGGAAAATACGCCGTTCACGAGCGTTACCATAGAAAATCCGCGCCTAGGGGACGAAAAAACGCTCGAAATCCTCTTTGGCGAAAGCTATTCCGCGCTTCTTACGCTCGAAGAATACAATACGCTTACACATAATGTCACATTCGACACGCTACTATATGTGGAAACAGAGGAAGCCGAGAGCGTTCTGCGCGCTCCGCTAGGGGCAGGCGCACGAGTGGGAACAGTCGCGTTTTTGTCGGGCGATACGGTTATACACGAAATGCCGTTGCTTGCGGCGCGTGAGGTAATCGCCCGCAATTTTGATAGCGATATGGACTATTATTTGTCCGCGTTTTTTGGGAGCATTTTTACGCTTAGGGCGTTGCCCTATTGGTTTGGCTTAATTGGTACAATTGTGGGAATTATGGGAATAATAATGGCAATAAACGCCAATCGCCGTGCCGCAAGGGGCATGGGCTACACAAAGCCGCGCGGCGGGAAATATAAAAGGTACTAGGAGGATTCTATGCTAAAAAGCATGACAGGCTTCGGCAGGGGCGAATATATTCACAGCAACAGGAAATTTAAGGTAGAAATAAAATCCGTAAATCATCGCTTTAGTGATTATTCTATTAAATTGCCGCGCTTTTTGAACCCATTTGAGGAAAAAATACGCCACCGTTTAGCACAGGACATTGTACGTGGCAAGGTGGACGTATGGGTCGGCTTCGAGAGCTTTACGCCCGAGGACATAACCATTCACGTAAACGAAATATACGCCGACGCGTACATGAACGTGCTAAAAGCCCTGCGTGAGCGTTACGAAATAGAAGCCGCGCCGTCCTTGGAGCTGCTCGTAAAAATGCCTGACGTGATTGTAACGGACAGGTACGAGAGCGCGTTGGCTACGACAAAAACGCAAATATGGGAGGGCTTGTCCGCCGCGCTGGAGCTTGCCCTAAAGCAATATAACTACATGCGCGAAACCGAGGGCGCGGCGTTGTCTGCCAATATTACCGAAAACCTAGCCAACGCCTACGAAACACTGGAAAAAATCCTAGAGCGTACCCCCCACGCAGTAAACGAATACCGAAAACGCCTAGAACAGCGCGTAAACGAACTAACCAACCATTTTACAGACGATTCGCGCCTAATTACCGAAATCGCCCTGCTCGCAGACAAGCACGACATACACGAGGAAATGACGCGCCTAGCAAGCCATATAGAACAGCTAAACAACATATTGAACGAAAACGGTGCGGCGGGCCGCAAAATGGACTTCCTCATGCAGGAGCTAAACCGCGAAGCAAACACCATAGGCTCTAAGGTAGCGGATATAAACCTTACTAAGCTAGTGATTGAGTTGAAAAGCTGTATTGAGAAGATACGGGAGCAGGTGCAGAATATCGAATAGGGGCATTGCCCCTTTTCTACGGCGTAGGGTGGTGGGAATATCGTCACGCATAGTAGTCTTTAGAACGTGAAAAAATCGCCAAGGGCGAATCAAAATACACAATGGAGGTTAAACCATGAAAGCAAGCAACAAGCATCTACTTACCACTTGCACGGCTCTTGTGCTGTGTGTACTAACCATACTCAATGTGGCTACAGCTACCCTAAACACACGAGCTATGGAAAATGAGCTAGTCGAGGGACTGCACGCACTCCAAGAGCTTATCGGTCAAAGCAACGCGCTTGTGGACGACGAAATCGCCGCCGCGTTACTCTCACTCAAAGAGGTTATCGACAAAGCTAACGCACTCATAGACAGTACGCGCATAAGCGTGGACGGCAAGGACATACCGTCAACCGAGTTTTGGGTGTCCCAAGAGGTGTACGATACCCTACGTAACGCCATAGACAGCGCGCAAGTCACCTACGACAGCTATCGCCCAGGCACACATAGGTCACTAGAGGTAGCAGGCGTGCGTGTTTCCAAGGCAATCACTAGCGTACAAGGCTCGCCAGATTTAATTGACGTAACCCTTACGCTAGACACAAACCCTGGCATATGGAGCTTTTCCTTTAATCTAGTTTTTGACGAAGCGGTATTAAAGCCTATTTCGATTGAGGACGAGGGCGGGCTACGGAGGTTTCGGACAGGATTACCGCCTGTGGAAAGCAGGGCGCATGTAAATCACAGGGTATTTGTCATTCTCGGCAATAATACTTCTGTCATAGACGAAACAGGCTTAATCGCTACAGTACGCTTTAAAATACATGGGGATTTTGAGTATATACCGCCCGTTACCCTCGGCTATCTTCATGTAACCGCCTATGCCCCTGCCCCTGCTGAAAATAACATAGAAACCTTTTCTATTGGTACGAGCAACGAGATTTTAGCCTTGTACGGCTTCGGTATTTCTGCCTTTAGCGAAGAAGAAATTTCGGGCTTTAACAAAAGGATTACGCCTAGCTTCGGTATAGGCAAGTATTCATATGGTGACGTTAATCGTGACGGCGAGATAAACGATGCTGATGCAACACTTTTAGCTAAGTATGTTGCCAGACACGCAATGGTCTATTATGGTGCAGCTATTTCAGATACTAATTTTGACGATGAAATCAGTGCGGCTGACATTGCTGCTCTGCTTAAATGGATGCAAGGGATAGATGATACAGTCATTTCTTCTGTCATGGAGTATCGAATTGTGGTAAACTCTGACGGCGGCACTGCCCTGCTTAACGAAGCTATCAGTGTTATGGACACGTTGACCCCCATTTTTTGGCGTGAGTATGGAATACGCTTAGTCCGCACAGGTACGCTTATAACCCCCGACCTTAATATACTGCCTGGCTGTGAAGTGGAAGGGCCTACACTAACTGCCAAATGTGACCCCAATCGATGCGGGACTAACAAAATCGGCACAGATTGCGAACTTCGTCACCATAGGAGAATGGGGCATTACAATGACCTTTTGCGTTCAAATACAGTGAATACCTTTAGGTTTATTGATTTTGGTATGTGTAACTTCTCAGGTCAAGAACATACTGAAGCAGGCGGAGTGGCACAGCATAACGGCGCGGACATGACTGTGACAATAAATACGTCATCAATGGGTAGGTCTCATAATTTATACATTACCGCTCACGAAATATCGCACCTGTACGGAGCTCCAGATTTTGGGTGTTCTGGCGCATGTGCAGTGAACTACACCCCATCCTTACGACGACACAATTCATGGTGTGACAATTGCAGAAAAGCCATAAATGCAACACTAGGCTCAAGAAACTCTTAACCAAAATAAAAGGAGGATTTGAAATGAAAAAACGAGTTTTAAAAGTGTTACCCCTGTTTTTCGTGCTATTTGTCACGGTATGCTGTGTACGAGTGGTGTCCGAAGAAATCACGTTAGTTTCTCCCATGTTTAACAATCTGCGCTTTTCTTCGATTGGCGAGCTTGTAGATGCTTATATTTCGGCACGAGATGGCATAGTGCCTAACGAGTGGTATATCGCCGCAGCCACGGAGCGTTCATTCCTTACAGCCTTGGAATCCGTTCATTTGCTTCCAAATCTACCCGAGGAATATCAGCTTGACGAAATAGAGGTATTTCCAAGCCATGTGATTTACCGATATAGGCATGATGTGCCAGAGGGAATAGATGAAGAATACGGTGGATACATTTACCCCTCTGTTATCTTGTATGCCTACCGTGAACCACAGGAAAACTGGGAACTAGGGTATAGCTATGAAATGGCATCTGTTATACGTATCTTCAACATTACGGAGGACGATTTTATTGACGGAAAGTATTATATTTCACGCAACAATAACAATAACAGACTAAGCATATACTGGGCGGATAATGGTATTCGCTATAATGCTTCTTTCCCCTCTGCACTGCACGGAATAACCGACTTCTCAAGGTTTGACAACACCGACCCAAGAGCGAATGACGAGCTTGATTTTGACGAGCTTTTAAGGCTTATTGAGGTTGTCACTATCGACATGCAGGACAGAAATAACATATCGGCATGGCGTAAGGGTGATTTTTCGGTATTTACTAATCTGCATGGCGAGGACACTCGCCCCGATGCTACCCCCGAACCCGCTACGTCCTTAGCATGTATCGGCCCTGCTGACCTTTTCTATCGGGAGTTTTTCTCATTTGGAGAATTTTTTGGCGAATCTTTAGGTGCTTATGTCGCAGGACGTGACGGCACATTGCCCGAAAGTATGTTTGTTATGGTATACACAGACGAGCCATCAGTTGCAGCTTTGGAAGCCGTGCATTTGCTTAAAAATCTCCCCAAAGACTTTGAAATTGGCGAAATAGCGGTAAACAAAGACTGTGTGGATTACGTATACAAATATAATGTGGCAGACGGCGTAGATAGCTATGGTATGAACACGTACCCAACTGTTCGCTTTCATGCCGACCGTGAACCACAGGAAAATTGGGAGCTAGGGTATAGCTACCAAATAGCACACCTTATGAACCACTTCGATATTACAGAGGACGATTTTATTGACGGAAAATATTATATTCCGTCCAACTACAATGATAACAGGCTAAACATCTACTGGGCAGATAACGGTATTCTCTTTCGCGCCTCTTTCCCCCACGCACTGCACGGAATAACCGACTTCTCAAGGTTTGACAACACCGACCCACGGGCAAGTGACGAGCTTGATTTTGACGAGCTTTTAAGGCTTATTGAGGTTGTCACTATCGACATGCAGGACGAAAATAATATACAGGCATGGCGTGAGCGTGATTTTTCTGCGTTTGATAGTCTGCCTAGCGAGCCGACACCCACCGACACCACGCCCATAACCCAACCCACCACGTCCGCCACATTTACCGCACGCCCCACCGACACAGCCATTTTAATAGACGAAGCCCCATTTTCTCTACAGGCGTACAATATAGAGGGGCGTAGCTTCTTTAAGCTAAGGGACATAGCCACTATCCTAAAGGACACAACGGCTAGGTTTGATGTGTCGTGGGACAGCGAGGCGCGCGCGGTGTTAATCACCACTGGCACGGCGTACGAGCCAGTAAGCGAGGAAGCCCCCGACAATAAAGACACGCTCCGCGTAGAACCCACCACCGCCACTATATTTGTTGACGGCGTAAGAGTTGATTTTACCGTGTTTAATATCGGCGGTCATAATTATTTTATGCTTCGTGAGCTTGGCGAAAGCATAGGCATTACCATAGACTGGGACAATGCTTTACGCACGATTTTAATATCCTATATTGAAAGGACAACCCCATAAAGCCTAGCCTTGATTTTTTCGTAATAGACTGGCATAATGACCTAAATACTGTTACAATATCCTAGTAATGAAAATACACGGCAATAAAAAAATTCACATAAAAATCGCCAACGGCGAAATAAAAATGATGGGGGTTCTAAAATGAATCTAAAACTTATCAACACAGGCTTTGGCAACACCGTACCAGTAAGCAGAATTATTGCTATCGTAGGTACAGACTCGCTTCCAGTAAAGCGAAGCATTGCGGAAGCAAAGGAAAAGCAAATGCTCGTGGACTCTACACAGGGGCGGAAAACGCGTGCGGTTATTTATACCGACAGCGGCCACATGGTCTTGTCCGCGCTTCAGCCAGAAACGCTTGCGGCGCGCGTTGATTCCACCGCAGAAGCGGAAATCGACGAATAAAATGGACGGCATGTTGGTAATCATCTCCGGGCCGTCCGGTTCGGGAAAAGGGACGGTAGTAAAACGCCTACCGTCCCAAAACGGCTACGCGTTGAGCATTTCTGTCACTACACGCAAGCCGCGCGAGGGCGAGCTGCACGGGCGCGATTATTTCTTTACTACCGAGCAGGATTTTATTACAATGCGTAATGAGAACGAGCTGCTCGAACACGCCGTCTACGTGGGCAATTATTACGGCACGCCGCGTAAATATGTGGAGGAACAAATCGCCAAGGGGAAAATAGTGGTATTGGAAATAGAAGTATACGGCGCATTGCAGGTTAAGGAAAAGTTTCCGTCTGCTGTGCTTATTTTCCTAATGCCCCCTACCCTACCCGAGCTTGCCAACAGGCTAAGAACACGCGGCACAGAGGACGCGGTAACCATAGACGCGCGGCTGAAAAAAACCTTGGAGGAAATACCGCTAATTAACCGCTACAATTACCTTGTAATCAACGACCTTGTGCCAAGCGCGGTAGAAAAAATCAACGCCATTGTCGAAGCCGAGCGAATGAGGCCTTTCCGTTGTATGGCGGAAATAGAAGCGTTTACAGAAAGTAAAACCAGTCAACTATAATATAAAAGGAGTTTTTTAATGCTTACACCATCGTATTCCCAGCTAATGGACGTAATTAAGCAGTGCGAAAAGCTAGACAAACGCGTCACTAGCCGTTACACAGTAGTCTTGGCGGCGGCAAAAAGAGCGCGCCAGCTTATTGACGGCGCGAATCCGCTAACCTACGCGCCTACAGACCGCGCCGTGTCGATTGCAGTAAAAGAAATGAGCGAGGCAAAGCTACGCATAAAAGTAAACGAAAACCTAATCGACTGCGGCCAGGAGCGTATAATGCGCGACCCGTTCCGCTACCGTACCGCGCTTTCCAAGGACGATTTACGCGAGGACTTAAAGCAGGATTACGCGCCCACGCCGTACAATATGGACGACGATTTTGAGGACGACTCCTTTGCCACAAGGCAAGAGCCAACGGAAAACGTAACCGAGGAGGAGGACGACTTCACCCTCTACGGCGACGAGGACGAGGAAACGAAAACGGACGAGGACGCGGACGATAGTGAGTGAGCAGGCAGTAAGGGCTTGTCCAAGCGGTTTTCTTGGACAAGACCGCACGCCGACCAAGCAGGCAGTAAGGGCTTGTCCAAGCGGTTTTCTTGGACAAGACCGCACGCCGACCTTCGCTCTTGTCTGTGTCGATATTCTCCACGGCGATGTCGATAAGCTATTCCACTATATAATCCCTAGCGGGCTTGCTGTTTCCGCAGGGGTTCGCGTTCGTGTGCCTTTCGGCAAAGGCTCGGGCATTAAGCTAGGCTATGTAATGGCTGTGTCGGACGAGCCGCCCGACGATGTAACCAAGCTAAAGGAAGTCCATAGCGTGTGCGACGACTTTCCTGTGCTTACCGAGGAAACAATTAGGCTTGCACACTGGATGCACAAAAAGTATTATACTATTCTGGCGGCGTGTGTGCGTTCGATTATTCCTACGTTTAAGGCGGACGGCAGCTTTCCCAGCACGCGCGCAAAAAAGGCAAAAACGCCCGCCCCAAGCAACACGGAAATTACACTAACCAACGAACAGCAAGCGGCAATTTCCCAAATAGAAAATTTGCTAAGGGACGGGGCTAATCCGCTTTTGCTTCACGGCGTAACGGGGAGCGGCAAAACCGAGGTATATCTGCACACCATCGAGAAAGTCCTAGCAAGCGGCAAGCAAGCCATTGTCCTTGTACCCGAAATCGCGCTTACGCCGCAAATAGTGGGGCTTTTTTCGGAACGCTTCGGGGAAGCGGTAGCCGTTACGCATAGCCGCCTTACGCCAGGCGAACGCTTTCGCATATGGAAAATGGCTCTAAACAGCGAGGTCAAGCTAGTAATCGGGCCGCGCTCGGCTGTTTTCGCGCCGTTCCCACAGCTTGGGCTTATCGTGATTGACGAGGAACACGAGAACACCTACCACTCCGAAACCGCGCCAAAATACGACACCCGCGAGGTGGCAATTAAACGCGCCGAGCTTAGCGGAGCGGTGGTTATTCTCGGCTCTGCCACACCTGCGCTTGATTCGTATCTAAAGGCAAAAGACGGCAGGTACGCACTGGCAAGGCTAACCGAACGCATTAACAAAACCCTGCCGGAAATTCACATAATAGACATGCGTAGAGAAATGGCGCGCGGCAACACCTCCGTTTTCTCCGCGCCGTTCCAAGAAGCATTAAGCGAAACCCTCACCGCAGGCAAGCAAGCGATTTTATTTTTAAACAGGCGCGGATACTCGTCATTTGTGAGCTGCAGATGGTGCGGGCATGTTATGACATGCGAAAATTGCCGCGTAAACCATACATATCACAATACCGCAGGGGGCAAGCTACTGTGCCATTATTGCGGCAAGGGCGTGCCTCTGCCGACAAAATGCCCTGCCTGTAGCTCCGAGCATATAAGACGTTCAGGAACAGGCACACAGAAAATAGAGGACGAAATAGCACAGCTTTTCCCCGATACAAAAATCCTACGCATGGACATGGACACCACACGCGGAAAACACGGACACGCCAAGATTCTAGGCGCGTTCCGCAACGAGGAAGCACAAATTTTAATCGGTACGCAAATGGTAGCCAAGGGCTTGGACTTCCCCAAGGTGACAATGGTGGGGGTCGTGGCGGCGGATATGTCGCTGTATACTGGCGATTTCCGCGCAGGGGAATATTCCTTCCAGCTGCTTACGCAGGTGGCAGGGCGTGCAGGACGTGCAGGCGATGCAGGGCGCGTATTCATTCAAACCTACAACCCCGACCATTACGCAATTGCCCTAGCGGAAAGCGGCGATTACGAAAAATTCTACGAATACGAGATGTCGCTAAGGCGCGCCATGAATTATCCGCCGTACGAGCATGTGTTTTCCGTCATGCTTACAGGGCCGGACGAAAGAGCCGTAATCAACGCCCTGCAAAAGCTATCCGCGACAATGGTATATTGTGCCAGGCTCGCTAAAAACAGCTTTGAGATAATAGGGCTGTCGCCCGCGTTTGTTTCCATGATACGGCGCGTGTACCGCTGGAAGTTATTGGTAAAATGCAAGGAAGAAGCACCGCTTGTGGCGTTTGTGTTATATTGTATAAAAAAGCTAAAAGAGAACGACACCTTAAAGGACTTGACGATTCACCTTACACTTAACCCGAGAATAATGGAGTGAGAAAATTGGGCATACGAATTATACGCAAAGAGGGCGACGAAATACTTAAAAAGAAAAGTAAAACGGTAAAAGAAATTACGCCGTCTATTTTGGAGCTGTTGGACGACATGCAGGCGACTCTGCGTTCGCTAGACGCGGTAGGCATAGCCGCGCCGCAGGTGGGCGTATTGAAGCGCATTTGCATAGTAGAGGCCGAGGACGAGTTATACGAGCTGATAAATCCGCAAATAATAAGCCATAGCGGCACGCAAACAAGCAATGAGGCGTGCCTGTCCGTACCAGGTCGTAGCGGCAATGTCGAACGACCGCTCGAAATAACCGTAACCGCGCTTAACCGCGACGGCGAGGAGTACACGATTGAGGCGGACGATTTTCTTACGACGGTGCTATGCCATGAGCTAGACCATTTGGACGGTGTGCTTTTTATCGAAAAGGCTACTAATATACAGGAAATTACTAACGAGGAATTGAACGCTAGGAAGCAGGAGCGGAGGAATCGGTCGAGGGAGCGGGGGAATCGGTCGAGGGCTTATTCTCGGGAGCGTGGGCGGTTGCGTTAGGGGTGAATGGAGCGCGGATTTGGTGGATTTTAAGGCATGGAACGCGGATTTTCGCGGATTTGGCAGATTTACGCGGATTTTTTCGGGCGCGTTTTCTAAATCCGTGTAATCCGTGAAAATCCGTTAAATCCGTGTTATAAATCAATTAAATTTGCCTTTCATTGTCTGCTGTGCCACGCTCCCTCTGTGCCTCTGTGTGAAAAAATCTTTTTGATAAATAATGAACGTAGGTAAAGCGTATAACTTCCATTTTCTTTAGTTAAAAGATTTTCACACAGAGGCACAGAGGCACAGAAGGAACGGGGCACGGCAGACAATATACGTGGATTTTTAATTGTACGGATTTTGATAAACACGCCAGATAGAATCCGCGAAAATCCGTTAAATCCGCGCAAATCCGCGTTCCATAATCTTTTAAATCCGCGCCCTATCACTCTCTTAATATTTCCATTCTATCTAATTCTCAGAAAGGGGAAAAACACAAGTGAAAATCATCTTTATGGGAACGCCTGCGTTTGCCGTGCCGTCCTTGCAAGCCTTGTTCGCAAAGCATGAGGTGCTTGCGGTATGCACTCAGCCCGACCGACCCGCAGGGCGCGGTCACAAAATGCAGATAAGCCCAGTAAAAGCCGCCGCGTTGGAATACGGCGTACCTATTTTTCAGCCCGAAACGCTCCATATATCAAATGTCGAAATCCGCGGCGAGCTATCGAGCCTTGGCGCGGCTCTTTTTGTGGTGGTGGCGTACGGCTTATTGCTTCCAAAGGGCGTTTTAGCCATGCCGACCCACGGCTGTATAAATGTCCACGCTTCCCTTTTGCCAAAATATCGCGGCGCGTCCCCTATCCACTCCGCACTGCTTAACGGCGATACGCAGACAGGAATTACCATAATGCAAATGGACAAGGGGCTTGACACTGGCGACATTATTCTACAGCGTACTCTCGATATTTCCCCTGCGGAGCGTTTTTCGGCACTGCACGACAGAATGGCGGCACTCGGCGCGCAGGCTCTGCTCGAAGCCGTGGCATCAATCGAAAACGGCACGGCGGTAAGAACAAAACAAGACGACACGCTCTCTAGCCACGCGCCCATGCTAAAAAAATCTGACGGACAAATAAACTGGAGCGACACAAGCGCGAAAATAATCAACATGACACGCGCGTTTGACCCTGCGCCTGGGTGTTCTACTATGTACAACGGCGAGGTGTTAAAGGTCTGGAAATGCGAAGCCCTGCCCGAGGATTTTTTGGCAGGACAGGAAGCAGGGGCGATGGGTACTGACCCGCGCGGCATAGCCGTAAAAACAGGCGATGGCGCGGTTGTGCTTACGGAGGTGCAGGCGTTGGGCAAAAGGCGTATGTCGGCGGTGGAGTTTTTGCGAGGGCAGAGGGGGAGTTAGGGCGTGTGCAGGCGATAAAGTATAAGCAAAAAGGTGCAATCATTAAAGCGATTGCACCTTTTTGTATGCTTTCTTTTAATAATAGACGATTACAATTTGTCTTGTGCTGTTAATCCAGTCTACCGCACAGCCTAGGCTCTCGGCGGCGAAGCGTATCGGTACCATTGTTCTGCTGTTGATGGAAGTAGCAGGAACGTCTGCGAATTTAACCGCGCCGTTTAGTGTAAATTCTTCCTTGTCGAGTATCATTTTAACGGTGTTATGTTGGTAGCTTAGTGCAATCTCTCGTATTACTTCGCTCCAACCGATACTGCCGCCCATGCCCTCTACAATCGCCCGAATTGGTACTAGAGTGCGATTGTTTAAAATCAATGGGGTTGTGCCACGCCCTTGGTCTATTTCAAGCTCTTGACCGTTTAATGTCATGTATGGGTTATCCAAGGTCATTAAAATAAATTTTCTAGTGGCTTGTGCTGTTGGCGGTGTAAGAGTATCGCCTAGAATTTGACTTGCTGTAGCTATTGTAAGTTTGATTGACGGTGGGCTTAAACTTTCAGAAACACCTAGAAATGGATTTGCTTCCGCCAAAACCGAACGCACAGTATAATAATATGTTGTGTTTGGTTTTACATTAACGTCAACAAATTCGGTGCTTGTAATGTAAAAGTCTGTTACGGAAATGCCCTCGTCGTTTGGATTTGTGGAGCGGTATACCCGATAGCCTAGTGCGTTAAAATCCTTGTTCCAACTGAATTTTACACCTGAGTTTATTGCTTCGCCTTGGAAACCTCTAACCTCATACATATAACCTATTGACGGTGGCGGAGTGTTGATTACTGGCGGTTGTATTTGCGGTGTTGGCGGCTGTGGCGGTTGTGGCGTTGGTGTCGGTTGTGGCGTGGGCGGTGCTACAGAGGTTTGCCATTGGGCATAGTAAGTCAGAGTACAGCTCTCTGACAATCCTATTGCGATTGATTGCCCTGGATTGTCAATATCGTATGAGGTACTGTTATCAAGCCGCCAACCAGTAAAATCATAGCCCGCCCTTACAGGAATTGCCGTTGACAACTGAAAAACTGCTACGTTGCTTATAATTTCGTGGTTGTGACTGCTTGGGGCTTGTGTTCCGCCGTTTGCATTGTATTGTATGGTTACGGTGTTGGTGGTTGGTGTTGGTGTTGGTGTTGGTGTTGGTGTTGGTGTTGGTGTTGGTGTTGGTGTTGGTGTTGAATTATTTATCTCGTCATAATTGTTTGCACGAAAAATAGCGACTACTGGCTGACCTGTTCTTGGATAAAAGGTATTGCCATACATTACAGGGTCAATGCTATTTGTTCGTCCGTTAAAGTCTAATATGCTCATTGTCCCAGTGTTACCAGACAGGAAAATACCGTGATGACCGTCAAACACTACAAGGTCTCCAGGTTTGGCGTTTGCCCTGCTTACGGACGTAGTACCAGCAGGTACACTTGCAGTAAATGCTTTATTGGTTTTAATTCCAAAAATATACCAAAAAGCAAATCTTGCAAATGAGACACATGTCCAAGCGTCATTAAGTTCGTTTCGTGAATATCCCATGCTTGCCATTACATCTGATAAACGGCAATTATTACAGCTACCACTAGCACCATGCGTGCAAGCCGCACCATTTGCTGTAAAATATTTACCATCAAATGTATTTTTAAGCTGTTCTATCCTGTTTGCTACATTACCGCTTGCAGTTGGTGGTGTTGGCGCGGCTAGTATTTGCACATGCGAGGGCAAAACACCTAACAACATTATTAACGCAAGCAGAATACATAAACTTTTCTTAATCATTTTCTATTCTCCTTTAACATTTTGGGTTATACCAAGCTCCGTTTAAAAGCTCAATAATAAACAATAACTATCTGCCTTGTGCTGTTAAGCCAGTCTACAGCACAGCCTAGGCTCTCGGCGGCGAAGCGTATCGGTACCATTGTTCTACCGTTAATGGAAGTAGCGGGAACGTCAGCGAATTTAACCGCGCCGTTTAGTGTAAATTCTTCCTTGTCCAGTATCATTCTAACGATGTTATATTGATAGCTTAGTGCAATCTCTCTTATTGCTTCGCTCCAGTCAACACTACCGCCCATGCCCTCTACAATCGCCCGAATTGGTACTAGAGTGCGATTGTTTAAAATCAATGGGGTTGTGCCACGTCCTGGGTCTATCTCAAGCTCTTGACCGTTTAACGTCATGTATGGATTATCCAAGGTCATTAAAATAAACTTCCTCGTGGCTTCTGGGTTTGGCGGTATAAGCGTATCGCCTAGAATTTGACTTGGTGTAGCTATTGTCATTTTGTTTGTCGGTGGGCTTAGTGTTTCCAAAACACCGTCAAGGGGTCTAGCCTCGGTAAAAACGGAACGCACCGTATAATAATATGTCGTGTTGGATTTTACATTAACGTCAACAAATTCAGTGCTTGTAATGTAAAAATCTGTTACTGAAATGCCCTCGTCATTTGGATTTGTAGAACGGTATACCCGATAGCCCAGTGCGTTAAAATCCTTGTTCCAACTGAATTTTACACCTGCGTTTATTGCTTCGCCTTGAAAACCACTGATTGAATTTCCCATTGTTGGTGGTGGGGTGGGTTGTGGCGGTGGGGTTGGTTGTGGCGGTGGAGTTGGTGACGGCGTGGGCTGTGGCGTTGGTTGTGGCGTGGGCGTTGGCTGTGGGGCAGTTTCTCTATATAGATTAACGCTTCGTGAGGGTGTAGTAATCCGATAACCATAGGGGTTTGATATTGTTACGGTTACTCGCTCGTTATCAGTCCATTCCCCCTCTATGGTAACTGTGCGACTGCTCCCCACCCCTGTCATTCCTGTAACAATAACATTGCCAGATATTGAAATGTCATTTTGGGAAAGCGTTGTTGGGTCGTCGTTCCTCTCGTCAAATCTCAACGTTAGCTCGGTGGTTGTTCTCGTTCCTCTCTCACCGTTGGCGGCTATACTGGCAAAAAACACAGGGGAAGATATAAAATCAGGGTCAATCCCTGGTCGGGGCGAAAGATTTAACGGCATAGGAGCAGATTCATAACGCAAGCCATCGGCTATAATAAAAGCAACCCATTCGAGAGTGCCTGGTGCGTTTTTAATTGCATTTTCTATTCTCTCCGTGTTCCTCCCCAAAGCCCAAATTGGTGGTTGCATCATATTAACAACAGCGCAGCCACTCGTGTGTTGTGTGTCCGTTATTATTGAGTTATCGGCAATAACCCTATAACCTCTCCTAAGCGCATTTGTAACACTATCTGACTGCACTCTAAAATCGAAAGTGATATAGCTAAATCCTGCATCGTCTGTAATCCAAAATACCTCTCCATTAAGAAAACTTACTGCCGACTGGTTTTCCGCCAAAACGGAATTTGCATAACGATTAAATTCTTCTTCTAAAATTGACATCATAATCGAGTCAAATTCTGAATTGTTCGCAAAGACCATTGACGGCATTGCTAATATTAGTGCTAGTGCAATACATAGTAGCTTTCTTTTCATTTTTCCAAGCTCCTTTATATTATTTTGTGCAAACAAAAACCCATAGCGTGGGAAACCATGAAATTTTTATGCTTGCCATATTCCGCAAAAGGTGTACCTTTCGTGGAATATATTTTTTATTGAATTTTAACGCTTTTTTCGTTTTTAACCTACAAAAAATAAAAAATAATTTTACGGCTATTGACTGGAATATCACGGTTTGTTATTATAAATCTCGTTTTCCACGAAAGGTACACCTTTCGCGGAAAATGGAGGATTTTTAATGTCACAAAAAAAATACGCACTAATCCGCATATCTACGCAGGAACAGAACGAACAGCGACAGGTAATAAAAATGTTGAAAATCGGGATTCCGAAAGAAAACATCATTGTCGAAAAAGAAAGCGGAAAAAGCACAGAACGGCTCAAATATCACAAGCTCGTAAATCGCCTAAAAATGGGCGATATTCTTTATATTGAGAATATCGACCGCCTAAGCCGTGACTATGACGGCATTGTCAACGAATGGCAGAACCTAAAGCAAAAAGGCGTTATTGTCAAAATTTTGGACACGCCTATACTCGACACCGACCAAAAAAATAATAGCCTGCTAGACAGATTTATATGTAATATTTTGCTACATATACTCGCGTTCCAAGCCGAAGCGGAATGGATAAAAATCAAGGAACGCCAAGCGCAGGGCATAGCGGTGGCAAAATCTAGCGGTAAAAACCTAGGTCGCCCAAAAGCCACAATAACCAACGAAGAAAAAACAACAATATCACAATACCAAAATGGGGAAATAACGCTAAAGGAAGCCCTATCACAGCTAAAAATAAAAAAATCCGCGTTTTATAAGCTACGCGGGTTTTTAATAAACTAATAAATCATCTCCCCCCTCAACCTCTCCGCCTCCTCCCCCGCCACAGTAGCCACAAGCCGTATCCCCTCTGCCAAATACTCACATTTATGCACCTGCCCATTCTCATACACGCGCGAAACCAAGCCCCCTGCGGAAAGCGGCAACAGCACCTCGACCCGCACGCGAAGCTCCGCGAGCTTTTTCGTAATCGCAGTCTTTAAATTTTCTACGCCTAAGCCTGTTTTGGCGGATATGCCTACGCTATCCATGCCGCCTATGTTATTTTCGGCGAGGTCGCACTTGTTGTACACCGTGAGCGTTGGGTTTGTGTGGGCTTCCAGCTGGGCGAGTACGTCGTTTACTACTTTTATTTGCATGTTGCGTTCTGGCGCGGAGCAATCCACAACGTGCAAGAGCAAGTCCGCGTAGCGAGCTTCTTCCAGTGTAGCGCGAAAGGCGTTTACTAGGTCATGCGGCAGCTTGTTGATAAAGCCTACCGTGTCAACCAACAAAAATTCTCCGCCGCCGTAGTTTACCCTGCGCGATTTTGGGTCGAGTGTGGCAAACAGCTTGTCCTCGGCTAACACGTCACTGCCCGAGAGCGCGTTCATAAGGGTAGATTTGCCCGCGTTTGTGTAGCCCACCAGCGCGACAATGGGAATTTTCGAGCGTTCGCGTGCGGCGCGTTGTACCTCGCGGCGAGATTTTACTTTTTCTAGCTCGCGCTCTAGCTCGTTAAGCCTGTTACGCAAAAGCCGACGGTCTACCTCTAGCTGTGTTTCGCCCTCGCCGCGCCTTGCACCGCCGCCGCCGCCGCCACCGCCTGCCATTTTGGTGAAATGCCCCCAGTAGCCGGTCATTCGCGGCAACAAATACTTCGTTTGGGCGAGTTCTACCTGTAGCCGCCCCTCGTGGGTGGACGCTCTACTGGAAAAAATATCGAGAATTAACGCGGTACGGTCGATTATTTCCGTTTTTCCCAGTTCTTTTTGTATATTTCTAATTTGTGACGGCGTTAATTCGTCGTCAAAAATTACGGTATCTGCCTGTAGCTTTTGAATTTCCAATACTAGGTCGTGCAGCTTTCCGTAGCCGAGGTAATAAGTCCTGTCGGGCTTGGGCTTTGATTGCGTTACGTAGCCCACGGTAATAAAGCCCGCCGTGTCGGCGAGCTGTTTAAGCTCCACTGGCTCGTCGCCCAATGCCACCAAAATGGCGCGCGCTATTTCCCGCTCCGCCTTTTTCGACTCGGGGGGGCGTATTCTCATGTCCGCCGCTTCTATTTCGCCCCATAGAAATTCGTGGGGGATTTCGTCTATTTTGTACGGCTCAAAAATGCTCGCCGTTATTTCGCCGTCGGGCGTTATTTCGTGCAAAATAGCTACCTGCATAAGGCTCGCGCTGCCGTCCTGTACGCCTATGCTCGCCATAGCGTCAAGGCGCAGGCTCTTTAGCGACTGAATGTCTACATGCGAAAGAAGCGCGTTTCCGCCTGGGTGGGTGTGAATACACCTTATGCCGCTTAGCCTATTCTCGGAACGCCGCTTGCTAAGCGCAGGCAAGCTAACGCGGTCTTGCTCGCCCACGATTACGGCCTCGACCCGCCCTGCGCGGTCGATATAAACCATGGCTTCGCGCCCTGTCGCTTGCGTAAAAAAAGTAAGCGTTTCGATAATTTCTGGCGAACAGAAGATTTTACGCTCGATGCTGCCGATTTCAAAAATCTGCTCCAAGCGTGTGATGTACGAACGCCGTATGCCGTTGATGTTGCCTGTTACTTTTTGCATGAAGTCAACTCCATAGGGGCTTGCCCACAACAAACGCACGAACGGCGAAAGCGTGTAGGCTCTCCAGTTTTAAAAGCGATTAAACGCGGATTTAGCGGATTTAAAAGAAATGGAACGCGGATTTGCGCGGATTTGGCGGATTTACGCGGATTCTTTCTTGCGTTCATTAAAAACTAACGCAACACGTACTGCTCGTATTGCACGGATTTAAAAACGCGTCCGATAAAATCCGCGAGAATCCGTTAAATCCGCGAAAATCCGCGTTCCATTTCTTTGATATACCATAAAAAAATCCCTGCGGAGCGTTTCGGACTTGTGAAACAAATCCTTACCCATGCAGGGATTCTTAAAATTACCAAGTCACTAGACAACCTAGCGTTTTTCCACCACAAATTTGATGGACGTTTTTTCCTTGCCGTCAACCTCTAGCTGAGAAAACGCAGGAATACATACAAGGTCAATACCGTTCGGCGCGACATAACCACGCGCCACCGCAATGCTTTTTACTACCTGATTTACCGCCGCCGCGCCGATTGCGTTAATTTCAACCGGTGCATCGTTACGCAAAATAGCCGCAATGGCTCCCGCAACAGATTTTGGCTCGGATTTTGATGAAACTCTTAAAACTTCCATATTATTTCGCCTCCTATCACGAAAAATGTAGAGTTGATTATCTCAAAAGTATTATACACTTTTTTTTGAAATACGCAATATATTTTATTTTACACTGCAAGCTCCGCAAAGCACCGCCTAGGAAATATACTTTTTCATGTTTTTTAACGCGTTTTTTTCCAGGCGGGAAACCTGTGCTTGGCTTATACCTATCTCGTCAGCCACCTCCATCTGCGTTTTCCCCTCAAAAAAACGCAGACTAAGGATATGCTTTTCCCTATCCCCGAGCCGTTTCAAGGCTTCGGAGAGCGAAAGATTTTCCAGCCAGCGGCTGTCTGTGTTTTTTTCGTCAGACACCTGGTCCATCACAAAAACCGCGTCCACGCCGTCATTGTACACAGGCTCAAAGAGCGAAACAGGGTCTTGAATTGCGTCCAGCGCAAGCATTACATCTTCCTTGGGCATTTCCATTTCCTTTGCGATTTCTTCAATCGTAGGCTCCTTGGCGTTCTTTGAGGTTAGCTTTTCCTTTATGCTCAACGCTCTATAAGCCGTGTCGCGCAGCGAACGACTTACTCGTATCGTGTTGTTATCCCGCAGATAACGACGGATTTCGCCGATAATCATAGGCACAGCGTAGGTGGAAAACTGCACGCCCTGCGAGGTGTCAAAGTTGTCAATCGCCTTAATCAGCCCGATACAGCCCACCTGAAAAATATCGTCGATATACTCGCCGCGATTGTTGAACCTTTGGATTATGCTAAGCACGAGCCTCAAATTTCCAAAAATATACTTCTCACGCGCTTCCTCGTCGCCCTCCTGTATTCGTTCAAAAAGCGTTCGTTTTTCTTCCCCTTTCAACACCGGCAATTTAGAGGTGTTTACGCCGCAGATTTCTACCTTGGTGCTGTACATATCATCATCTGCCCTCTAGGAACTTTTATTTGGGGCTTTGCCCCTTTTCTCCGAATGGTCTGTGGTGGGAATATCGCCTCGAAGCCTTAACAGCTTCCCTGCATATAGTAGACCCATTACTAAAATTTTTTCCCAGTTAGGCATTATTATACTGGAAGAATTTAGGAATAAGCTCTCCCAAATTTCACCCTTGACAAACCACAACCCCATATAGTACATTAACCACAGAATGAACAAAGGTGTTCATCAAGCTAAGTCAAGCGATACGGCGGTTTTCCGCAATTGCTTGGGCTTGGGCTTGGTGGACACCTTTTTTATATGCACACACACGGGAGGGACTAAAAAATGCAGCGAGAAGGTCAAATCAGAATACCATCGGGCTGTGCTATATCGGGCATTATCGACACATCGGGCAAGCGCATGAGCGGCGAGCAAATTATCCGCTCTATTGCCGTCATGCACGACCGCTCCAACGGGCTTGGCGGCGGTTTTGCGGCGTATGGAATTTATCCCGAATATAAGGATTATTACGCCTTGCACGTATTCTACGATTCTTCGGCGGCAAAAAAAGAATGTGAAGACTTTTTGGAGCGGCATTTTGATATTATCAATCTCTCGAAAATACCAACAAGGAAAATAAAGGAAATAACAGACGAGCCGCTCATTTGGCGTTACTTTGTTACGCCGCTACCCACAAAGCTGGCGGAAAGTCAGCTAGACGAACGCGAATTTACCGCAAAATGCGTGTTCCGCGTAAACACGCGCATACAGGATGCGTACGTTTTCTCCAGCGGAAAGAATATGGGCGTTTTTAAGGCAGTCGGCTTTCCCGAAGATGTCGGGCGTTTTTATCGCCTAGAGGACTACGAGGGCTGGTGCTTTACCGCGCATGGGCGGTATCCGACCAACACGCCAGGCTGGTGGGGCGGAGCGCACCCCTTCGCGCTGTTGGACTATTCCGTTGTTCACAACGGCGAAATTTCCTCGTATGACGCAAACCGCCGCGCGATTGAAATGTACGGCTACAAATGCACATTGCAGACGGACACAGAGGTAATTACCTATATTGTCGATTATTTGCACAGGAAAAAAGGGCTTACGCTAAACGAAATAGCCGCGACTATAGCCGCGCCCTTCTGGCAAACAATCGAACGCATGAAGCCCGAGGAACGCGAAGCCCACGAATACCTACGCACAATGTTCTCAGGACAGCTAATTACTGGGCCGTTTTCAATAATCGTAGGCTTCGAGAACGGCATTATGGCACTGAACGACAGGCTAAAGCTACGAAGTATGGTAGTAGGCGAAAAAGACAGCAGGGTCTATATATCGAGCGAGGAATCGGCTATACGTATTATTGAACCAAATCTCGACAAGGTGTGGTCGCCTAAAGGCGGTCAGCCAGTAATTGTTCACTTGACAGGGGGCGAGGCACAATGAATTTCCTATATCCCGAATACGAAATAGTGCGAAACTACGACAAATGTATCTCGTGCCGCGCTTGTGAACGCCAATGCGCCAACGAGGTACACGAATTTCTAGCGGACAAAAACAAAATGCTCTGCGACGATTCAAAATGCGTAAACTGCCATAGGTGCTGTACGCTCTGCCCCACCCACGCGCTAAAAATCGTACACAGCGGCAACACCTACAAAACAAACGCAAACTGGAGCGGCAAAGCAATCAACGAGATTTACAAGCAAGCGGACAGCGGCGGCGTTTTGTTGTCCAGCATGGGAAACCCCGAAAACTACCCCGTCTATTTTGACAAAATTCTGCTAAACGCGTCACAGGTGACAAATCCGTCTATAGACCCCCTGCGCGAGCCAATGGAAACAAAGGTATCACTCGGCGCGAAGCCGAAAAAAATCGAACGCGACAAGAACGGCAGACTAATAAACAATTTGCCGCCGCAAATTTCCCTTTCCATGCCTATGATGTTTTCCGCCATGAGCTACGGCTCGATTAGCTACAACGCCCACGAAAGCCTAGCCCGCGCCGCAAAAGAGCTAGGCATAGTCTACAACACAGGCGAGGGCGGCTTGCACGAGGATTTTTACAAATTCGGCGAAAATACAATAGTACAAGTCGCGTCTGGGCGGTTCGGCGTTCACCCGCAGTATTTAAACAGCGGCGTTGCCATCGAAATAAAAATGGGGCAGGGCGCGAAGCCAGGTATCGGCGGTCATTTGCCAGGCACAAAAATCTTGGGCGATATATCTCGCACGCGCATGATTCCCGAGGGGACGGACGCTATTTCCCCTGCGCCGCACCACGATATATATTCTATAGAAGATTTGCGACAGCTAGTCTATTCCCTAAAGGAAGCCACAGACTACAAAAAGCCCGTAATCGTAAAAATAGCCGCCGTACACAATGTAACGGCGATAGCAAGCGGAATAGCGAGAAGCGGCGCGGATATTATCGCGATTGACGGCTTCCGCGGCGGTACAGGTGCCGCGCCTACGCGTATTCGCGACCATGTGGGGATTCCCATCGAGCTTGCCCTCGCCAGTGTGGACAAACGACTGCGAGATGAGGGAATTAGGGACAATGTGTCCCTTGTCGTATGCGGCAGTATACGCTCTAGCGCGGATATAGTGAAAGCCGTGGCACTCGGCGCAGACTGTGTGTATATCGGCTCGGCGGCGTTAATCGCTATGGGCTGTCACCTTTGCCGAAGCTGTCATTCGGGCAAATGCAACTGGGGAATCGCCACGCAATTCCCAGAATTAACCAAGCGGCTTAATCCCGATATTGGCTACAAACGGCTTGTAAACCTATTCGGGGCATGGCAGCACGAAATAGAAGAAATAATGGGCGGCATGGGAATAAATTCCATAGAGAGCTTGAAGGGTAATCGGTTAATGCTTAGGGGGATTGGCTTGAATGAGAAAGAGCTTGAAATCTTGGGGATTAAACATGCGGGGGAGTGAGGCTTACGGCAAACGTGCGAACGGCAAAACGCACGAACAACAAACTACACGCCAAACACACAAACAACAAAATACGCACGGTTTCGTAGGGGACGGACTTGTCCGTCCCGAGGTTACCTCGCTCTGCGTTAATGCACGTTATCCGTCCCGAATTGACGAACGTGCGTACCTCGGGGCGGGTAAACCCGCCCCCTACAGTAGCCGTCACGCCAAACGCGCGAACGGCAAAACACACGAACGGCAAAACGACACGCCAAAACGCCACGCCAAACACACGAACGACAAAACGCCACGCCAAACGCACGAACAACAAAATACGCACGGTTTCGTAGGGGACGGACTTGTCCGTCCCGAGGTTACCTAGCTCTGCGTTAATGCACGTTGCCCGTCCCGAATTGACGAACGTGCATACCTCGGGGCGGGTAAACCCGCCCCCTACAATTAAATGTCACCCTTTTTGCGGAGGTCAATCATGTACGAGGGAAAATCAAAAATTTTACAGCCGTGTGCCGACGATAACACCCTAATAATGCACTACAAGGACTACGCCACCTCACTAAACGGCAAATGCAGGGAAGAAATTCACGGCAAGGGCAAAATAAACGCCGCTATTTCCAACCTAATCTTTAGATATTTAGAAAAAAACAACGTAGAAACGCACTTAATCGAAGCAATAGACGAAACAAGCGCAGCCGTAAAAAAAGCGGAAATCATCATGGTAGAGGTAATCGTGCGTAACCTAGCGGCAGGCAGTTTTTGCAAAAAATACGGCGTACCCGAGGGGCAACGGCTTAAAAACACCGTTTTGGAATTTTGCGTAAAAAGCGACCAGCTAGACGACCCACCCATAAACATAAGCCAAATAACCGCCATAGGGCTTGCGACACAGAGCGAACTTGCAGAACTCATGCAACAAGCGTTAATTATCAATGGCTTGCTGTGCGAATTATTCACAAGGGCGGGCTTACAGCTAGTAGATTTTAAGCTAGAGTTCGGCAAAATCGGCGGCAAAATTATTTTGTGTGACGAAATCTCGCCCGATTCCTGCCGACTATGGGACATAAAAACAGGCGATAAAATGGACAAAGACCGTTTTCGCCTTAATTTAGGCGGATTGCTCGACAGCTACAAGGACGTTTTGAGGAGGCTGGAAAATGTCGTATGAAAATCCCCTATGCAAGCGATACGCAAGCGACAAAATGCAACAAATATTTTCCGACAATGCCAAGTTTTCCACATGGCGTAGGCTGTGGCTCGCGCTTGCGGAAAGTCAACAGGAGCTAGGGCTTAACATCACAGACGAGCAAATAGCCGAAATGAAAGCCCACCTCTGCGACATAAACTACGAAACCGCCGCACGTATAGAAGCCGAAACACGGCACGATGTTATGTCGCATATTCACGCCTACGGCGAACAATGCCCCACAGCCAAGCCCATAATCCACCTTGGCGCGACCTCGTGCTATGTCGGCGACAACACAGACATCATCTTGCTACGCTCCGCCTTGCTTGCCGTAAAAGGCTTGCTTGTCACTGCCATCGAACGGCTCTATAGCTTTGCGGAAAAACACAAAGCCCTGCCATGCCTTGCGTACACACATTTTCAGGCGGCACAGCCAACAACAGTAGGAAAACGCGCTACGCTATGGCTACAGGAATTTCTGCTAGACCTAGAACAGCTTGATTTTGTTCTCGGCAAGTTAAAACTGCTTGGCTGTAAAGGCACGACTGGCACAGCCGCGAGCTTTCTCGCGCTTTTTGACGGCGACCACGACAAGGTCAAGGCATTGGAGCAAAAAATAGCCGCAAAAATGGGCTTTGACGAAGCGTATCCTGTAAGCGGTCAAACATATTCACGCAAAATAGACTATTTCGCGCTTTCCGCCTTGTCGGGAATTGCACAAAGCGCGTACAAATTTTCAAACGATATTCGGCTTTTGTCGCATTTAAAGGAAGCGGACGAACCCTTTGAAGCGGCGCAAATAGGCTCTAGCGCGATGGCGTACAAGCGAAACCCCATGAGAAGCGAGCGGATTTCTTCCCTTGCGCGTTTCGTTATTACAAACGCGCTAAACCCTGCGTTTACCGCGGGTACACAGTGGTTTGAACGCACGCTTGACGATTCCGCCAACAGGAGAATAACCATACCCCAAGCGTTTTTGGCGACTGACGGCATTTTGTCGCTGGTTATAAATATCGCAAGCGGACTTACCGTGTACCCCAAGACGATTGAAAAGCATTTGAAAGAAGAATTACCCTTTATGGCGACTGAAAATATTCTAATGTTTTGCGTAAAACGCGGCAAGGACAGACAGCTACTGCACGAGCGTATACGCGTGCATTCCGTCAAGGCGGCGGAAAAAATCAAGCTAGACGGCGAAGAAAACGACTTGCTGGAGCGAATAGCAAGCGACCCCGATTTTGGCTTAACGCAGGGGGAATTAGAGCGTTTGTTAGCCGCCGAAAACTTCACAGGACGAGCGAAAGAGCAGACGGAGGAATTTTTGGCGGTGGTTGGCGAGGTTTTGGAAGCTAACAAAGACTTCTTGGGTACGGAAGTAGCGATAAAAGTGTGATAAAGGCATGGAACGCGGATTTTCGCGGATTTGGCGGATTTTAAAGGCATGGAACGCGGATTTTCGCGGATTTGGCGGATTTTCGCGGATTCTATCTGGCGCGTTTATTAAAATCCGCGTAATTAAAAACCTACGTAATCCATGTTTCGCTAGTTTTGAATGAACGCAAGAAAGAATCCGCGAAAATCCGTTAAATCCGCGTAAATCCGCGTTCCATAATCTTTTAAATCCGTGTTCCATAATCTTTTAAATCCGCGTTCCATAATCTTTTAAATCCGTGTTCCATAATCTTTTAAATCCGTGTTCCATTCACACTAAAAAATATGCAATTTTATAAACCCAAAAAGAGGTGGACAAATGCTTACAGCGGTAGTGGGAATAAACTGGGGCGACGAGGGCAAGGGGCGCATGGTAGATTTATTGTCCGAGGAATATGACGTAATCTGCCGTTACCAGGGCGGCAATAACGCAGGGCATACCGTAGTGAACGACAAGGGCAAATTTATACTGAATCTACTGCCGTCAGGCGTTTTGCGTGACAATGTAGTAAACGTCATGGGCGCAGGTATGGTAATCGACCTAGAGCATTTATGCGGCGAAATCGTTGGTCTGCACGAAAAAGGCATAGCCCTCACGCCCGATACATTAAAAATAAGCGGCAACGCGTTTATATGTATGCCGTACCACGTCAAGCAGGACATCTTGGAGGAAGAACGGCTCGGCGCACATAAATACGGCTCTACGAGGCGCGGCATAGCGCCTGCATACGGCGACAAGTACATGAAAAAGGCTCTGCGAATGAACGATTTATTAGCCCCCGAGGCCTTAAAGGAAAAAGTGACTAGCCTGTTGGAATGGAAAAATATTACGCTCCAAGGCTATGGCGCGGACAAGGCGGACGTACACGAAACCCTGCGTTGGCTAGAGCAGTACGGCTCACAGCTACAGCCTTATATAACCGAATATTTATCGGGGGCGGTCAGTGACGGCAAAAAAATCATGTTTGAGGCACAGCTAGGGGCTTTGCGTGATATTGACTACGGCATTTACCCCTATACTACCTCGTCACAAACGCTTGCTTCCTATGCCGCCATCGGCGCAGGCGTACCAGGCGCAAGGCTAGACAAGGTAATTGGCGTAATGAAAGCATATTCAAGCTGTGTGGGCGAAGGCCCCTTTGCGGTAGAAATGCAGGGCAAGGAAGCAGACGATTTACGCTCGGCAGGCGCGGAATTTGGCGCGGCTACAGGCAGACCTCGTAGGGTCGGCGGCTTTGATATAGTCGCAAGCCGCTACGGCGTACAGGTGCAGGGCGCGGACGAGCTGGCACTTACCAAGCTAGATGTTTTGTCGTATATGGAGCGTATTCCCGTATGCGTGGGGTACAAGGTCAACGGAAAAATAACGGAGGCGTTCCCCCACGGCGAGCAGTTACTTACAGCAAAGCCAGTGTACGAGCTGCTTGACGGCTTCAAAACCGATATTTCAAGGTGCAGGAGCTTTGACGAGCTGCCAAGAGCCGCGCGGCGGTATGTCGAATATATAGAAGCCGCCATGAATTGCCCGATTACTTACGTGTCTGTAGGCGCAGGGCGAGATGATTATATGAAAAGGGAAAGCAGGGCGACAGTATGAGGCGAGTATTTGTAAACGAAAAATGGTGCTTGGGCTGTCATTTGTGCGAATATTATTGCGCCTTTGCAGGAACAGGCGAAAAGGATATGGCGCGCGCGTTAAAGGACATAAAAATACACCCGCGAATCAACGTAGAGGAAAAGGACGGCATTTGCTTTGCGGTATCCTGCCGTCACTGCAAGGAGCCTTTGTGTGTCAAGGCGTGCATAACAGGCGCGTTACAAAAATCTGACGGCGTGATTACAATAGACAGCGAAAAATGCGTAAATTGTTATACATGTATACTCTGCTGTCCGTACGGTGCAATATCGCCGTCAGACGGCGGCGCGGTAATGAAGTGCGAATTGTGCGTAAGCACTGGTACACCTGCGTGTGTGGCAGGCTGTCCAAACAATGCAATAGTATATGAGGAAAGGGCGTGAGTGCGGTGCGGTATGTTATTATCGGCAATTCTGCGGGCGGTATAGGTGCGGTAGAGGGTATTCGCCAAGTGGACACATCTGGCGAGATTACTATAATTTCAGACGAAGCGTTGCATACGTATTCACGGCCGCTTATATCTTATCTGCTCGGCAACGCGACCACAGAGGAAAAAATGCTTTACCGCGGACGTGATTTTTACGAAAGGAATAACTGCAACTTGGTGCATGGTACGGTGACAAAAATAGACAAGAACGCAAGGGCGGTCATTCTGGCGAGCGGTGAACGGCTTGTCTACGACAAATTGCTTGTGGCGACTGGTTCTCGGGCGTTTGTGCCTGATTTTGAGGGGCTTGGCACGGTAAAAAACCAGTTTACATTTATGACTAAGCAGAATGCGCTGGAGCTTAGTCAAGCGTTAGAAAACGGCGGAAATAGGCGCGTGCTAATCGTAGGCGCGGGGCTGATTGGCTTAAAATGCGCCGAGGGTATAATGAAAAAAACGCCTGCGGCAAAAATCACCGTGGTTGACCTTGCGCCAAGGGTCTTGCCTAGCATACTTGACGAAAACGGCGCGAAGCTCGTACAAAAGCACATTGAAGCTAAGGGCATAAAGTTTATTCTTTCCCAAGGCGTAAAGCGGTTTGACAACAATACCGCTGTGTTAGAAAACGGCGAAAAAATAGACTTTGACGTGCTTGTTTTGGCGGTGGGGGTACGCCCGAACACGTCATTGCTAGAGGGAATCGCTACCATAAACAAGGGCATTGTGGTAAACGAGAAATCGGAAACCACAGCAAGCGATATTTACGCCGCAGGGGATTGTACGGAAACGCGCGACATATCAAGCGGCGAGAGCAAAATAATGGCGTTATTGCCAAACGCATATATTCAGGGCGAATGTGCAGGGATAAACATGGCGAACGGTGAGAAAACATTCACAAACGCCATTCCCATGAACGCAATCGGCTTTTTTGGACTGCACATCATAACGGCAGGAAGCTACAACGGCGAAATATACAGCGAAAACGCGGAAAACCGCTACAAACAGCTATTTTACAGCGACAACAGGCTAAACGGCTTTATTCTCATAGGCGATATACAAAAGGCAGGAATTTACACAAGCCTAATCCGCGAAAGAACGCCGCTTGACAGCATAGATTTTCCGCTTGTTTGCGAAAAAGCAGGGCTGTTGGCGTTTACCAAGCAGGAACGGCAGAGCAAGCTAGGGGGTACACAATGACTATATCGGCGCGCGGGCTAGATTTTACGGAGCTAAATCGGCTAATAAAAGGAACGCAGGACAATGTACAGCTTGACGATTGCTGCGGTCAGCGGTTTATCGGCGCAGGAATGAGCGGCAAGGCGTTAAGCATAAACGGCACGCCAGGCAACGCGCTAGGCGCGTACCTAGACGGCGGCACAATAGAAGTACACGGCAACGCGCAGGACGCGGTAGGCAACACCATGAACGACGGAAAAATTGTCGTCTACGGCAACGCAGGCGATGCGCTTGGTTACGCTATGCGCGGCGGCAGTATATTTGTGAGGGGCGATACAGGCTACAGAACAGGGATTCACATGAAAGAGTATCGGGACAAAAAGCCTACCATTATTATAGGCGGCGCGGTCGGTAGCTTCTTGGGCGAATATTTGGCAGGCGGCTTGATTGTGGTGCTTGGGCTTGGCGCGGACGATGTGCCAGTCGGGAACTTTACTGGTACGGGTATGCACGGCGGTAAGATTTTTATTCGTACAAGCGGCGAGTTGGAAAATTTACCCACGCAAGTGTCGGCTAATATCGCTACAGAGGACGATTTACAGGAAATAATTACCGCTGTGGGCGAGTTTGGCAAATACTTTGGCGTGGATACAGGCGAAATTATTAAAAGTCAGTTTTATGTGCTAACGCCGAATGTGAAAAATCCTTATACGAAGATGTATACGTTTAATTAAAATTTTATTGTCTGCTGTGCCACGCTCCCTCTGTGCCTCTGTGCCTCTGTGTGAAAAATCTTTTAAATAAAGTATGGAAGTTATACGCTTTACCTACGTTCATTATTTGTCAAAAAGATTTTTCACACAGAGGCACAGAGGCACAGAGGGAGCGAGGCACAGCAGGAGTAAGGACGTAAAAAAGTGTGTTTTAACACGGATTTAACGGATTTTCGCAGATTTTCACGGATTGGCTCGTGGGAAAATCCGCTACGTCCGTTATATCCGCGAAAATCCGCGTGAATCCGCTAAATCCGCGTTTAATCGCATTTTAAAACCAAAGGAGCTACACGCATATGAAGCTCAACGAAGAATGTGCCATTTTTGGGGTTAGTCTTACTATAGATGAAGCCGTCGGCATTACCTACAACGGTCTGCTTGCCTTACAGCACCGTGGGCAGGAGGGCGCAGGCATTGCTGTGGCGCGTGAAAATAAGATTGTGTGCCATAAGGACATAGGGCTTGTGGGCGAGGTTTTTTCCAGCGAGGTACTGCAAGGCTTGCCGCGCGGCAGGTCGGCAGTGGGGCATACGCGCTATTCCACCACAGGCAACAACACCAAGGCGAATGTCGGGCCGTTTGTTACCGACTATTTAACAGGGCGAATTGCCGTAGCGCACAACGGAAATATCACCAACGCAAAGGAAATCCGCGAAGCGTTAAGCGGCTGCGGCCTACAGTTTAGCGCGACAAGCGATAGCGAAATCGTTTCGTCATTGATTGCCTACCAAATAACAAGACAGCAGGACACGCTCGCAGGCGTTATCAAGGCCGCCGAGCTGTTGCAGGGCGCGTTTTCCCTTGTGATTACCAGCGGCAAGGAGAAGCTAATAGCCGTACGCGACCCGAGCGGTTTTAGACCGCTATGTATCGGCAAAAACGAAACAGGCTTCGCCATCGCTTCCGAAAGCTGTGCCTTGGACGTGTGCGGCTTTGAGCTTGTGCGTGATGTAAGGCCTGCCGAGGTTATTCTTATCGAAAACGGCAAGCTATCCTCGCACATGATTACGAAAAAAACGCCGCCGCACGGTCTTTGCATTTTTGAATACGTGTACTTTGCACGGCCAGATTCAGTAATCGACGGGCTTTCGGTATATGACGCGCGTTTTAACATGGGGGCGGTGCTTGCGGAGGAATGTCCTGTAGAGGCGGACATCGCGTGCGGCGTACCCGATAGCGGAATAGAAGCCGCCATCGGCTACAGCGCGAGAAGCGGAATAAAGCTAGCGTCGGGCTTTGTGAAAAATAGATATATCGGCAGGAGCTTTATTTACCCTACACAAATACAGCGTGACAGCGCGGTACGGCACAAGCTGAACCCGCTCGCCGCAAATGTCCGCGGTCAGAGGGTAATCCTCGTGGACGATTCCATTGTACGCGGCACGACAAGCGAAAAAATCGTAAGAAGCCTGCGAAGCGCAGGGGCAAAAGAGGTGCATGTGCGAATATCCTCGCCGCCCTTTAGGTACACATGTCACTACGGCACAGATATAGACAGCGAAGAAAACCTCATAGCAAACAATATGAGCCTAGACGAAATATGCAAAAGCATAGGCGCGGACAGCCTAGCGTATATCAGCCTAGAGGGCATGAAACGTGCCTGCGAAAAATCGCGCCTGCCGTTTTGTACGGCTTGCTTTTCGGGGAATGACTGCACATCGGCTTTAAAGAAAGATTTATTTGAGGCAACTACGACAAACGCACGAAGCCATGATGTGTAAATTGGAACATGGATTTTAAAAGCATGGAACGCGGATTTTCGCGGATTTAACGGATTTTCGCGGATTCTCTCGGACGTGTTTTTAAATCCGTGTAATACGAGCAGTACGCGTTCCGTTAGATTTTAATGAACGCAAGAAGGAATCCGCGTAAATCCGCCAAATCCGCGAAAATCCGCGTTCCATGCTTTTATCCCCCCTTTTAAAACTGGAAAGGAGTTGAAACAATGACGGCATACCTCGCTTTAGAAAACGGCTTGGTATTTGCGGGTGCTTCCTTTGGTTCACAAAAGGAGGCTACTGGAGAGGTTGTTTTTGCCACAGGCATGACTGGGTATCTGGAAACATTAACCGACCCAAGCTACTACGGGCAAATAATTTTGCAGACCTTTCCGTTAATCGGCAACTACGGCGTTATTCCCGAGGATTTTGAAAGCCCTGCCATAGGGGCAAGAGCCTATATTGTAAAAGAACCGTGTCAAGCCCCCTCCAATTTTAGAAGCGATGGGATAATTGACACTTTTTTGTGTAAGCATGGCATAACAGGCTTGTGCGGTATAGATACGCGCGCATTGACAAAAATTATTCGCAACCACGGCGTAATGAACGGCAGAATAACCCTTACGCCGCCTACGGAAGCCGATTTTGCTCTCGCGAAAAGCCATTCGCTCAGTGACGTAATAGCCGCCGTTTCTTGCCGCGCCGTCACAAAAACAAGCGAGGGTACGTACCGCATAGCCCTATTGGACTTCGGCGCGAAGCGCGGCATAACCACCGAGCTAAAAAAGCGCGATTGCGAAATATGGACGTTGCCGTTTGACACCCCTGCCGCCGAAATAGCAAAGCTCAAACCGCACGGCATAATGCTGTCCAACGGGCCGGGCGACCCGTCCGCGCCCGAGAACGCGCCGATTGTAAGAACACTAAAGGCGTTATACGACATGGGTATTCCTATTTTTGGCATTTGTCTGGGGCATCAATTGCTTGCGCTCGCTATGGGACATAAGACAATGAAGCTAAAATTCGGGCATCGAGGAGCAAACCAACCAGTAAAGGAAGCAAGCACAGGGCGAGTGTTTATAACTAGCCAAAACCACGGCTACGCCGTAATCGCGAAAAATAGCTCTTTCATAAACGTAAATGACGGCACTTGCGAGGGGCTAGACTACGGCGGCTCGTTTTCCGTGCAGTTTCACCCAGAGGCGAGGGGCGGCCCGCTAGATACAGGCTTTTTGTTTGACAGATTCATGGAAAGGGTGAGCATTTATGCCAAGGGATAAGGCTATAAAAAAGGTACTAGTCATAGGCTCGGGGCCGATTGTAATCGGACAGGCGGCGGAGTTTGACTACGCTGGTACACAGGCGTGCCGCGTGCTTCGTGAGGACGGTATCAAGATTGTGCTTGTCAATTCCAACCCTGCGACCATTATGACGGATAAAAACATCGCCGACAGTATTTATATCGAGCCGCTTACACTCACCACAATTAAGCGAATTATAGAAAAGGAACGCCCAGACAGCATATTGTCGGGGCTAGGTGGACAAACAGGGCTTACGCTATGTATGCAGCTCGCACACGAGGGCTTTTTGGAAAAAAACGGCGTGCGCTTGCTTGGTTCTTCCCCCGAAGCAATCGACAAATCCGAGGACAGGCAAATATTCAAGGAAACAATGATGAGCATAGGTCAGCCAGTTATCCCCTCTGTGATTGCAAACGACGTACAAACAGCGGTAGACTTCGCAAACGAAACAGGCTACCCCATAATCGTACGCCCTGCATTTACCCTAGGCGGCAGCGGCGGTGGAATCGCCAAGGACGAAGCCGCGCTTAGGGATATTGCGGAAAATGGCTTGGCACTTTCGCCCATAAGCCAAATTTTGGCGGAAAAATCTATAGCAGGCTGGAAAGAAATCGAGTTCGAGGTAATGCGTGACCGCGCAGGCAACGCAATAATCGTCTGCTCCATGGAAAACTTCGACCCAGTAGGCGTGCATACAGGCGACAGTATCGTAATCGCGCCTACGGTTACGCTTGCGGACAAGGAATACCAAATGCTGCGTTCCGCTTCTCTCGCTATTATTCAAGCGTTGGGCGTAGAGGGCGGTTGCAACTGTCAGCTTGCCTTGCACCCGCACAGCTTTGAATACGCTGTTATTGAAGTAAATCCGCGTGTGTCGCGTTCCTCGGCTTTGGCGAGCAAGGCGACTGGCTACCCGATAGCCAAGGTAGCGACAAAAATCGCAATCGGTTACACACTGGACGAAATACCGAACGCCGTCACTGGCACGACCTTTGCCGCCTTCGAGCCGAGCCTTGATTATGTGGCGGTTAAGCTGCCCAAGTGGCCGTTCGACAAATTTGTGTACGCGCAAAAAGAGCTAGGCACACAAATGAAGGCCACAGGCGAGGTAATGGCGATTTCCGACACGTTCGAGAGCGCGATTTTGAAAGCCGTACGAGGCGCGGAGCTTGGCTTGGACGGGCTTGATTTGCCGCGCCTTTCGGACAAAACAGATGCGCAAATATGCGAGCTGCTTAACACCGTGACCGACCAACGCTTGTTTGTGCTATACGAAGCAATAAAGCGCGGCGTAAGCATAGACGATTTGCATATTATTACCAAGGTAGACCGCTGGTTTTTGTCGGGGCTTTATAATATCAAGGCGGCTTCTGTTCGGAGGTTTCCGCGCCTTGACGGCACAGCGAAGCAACTAATTTATAAAATGGTAGACACCTGCGGCGGCGAGTTTGAGGCGCAAACTCCGTACTTTTATTCTATCGAAAACGGCACAGAAAACGAGGCGCTTCCATTCATACAACGAAGCAACAAACCGCGTATTATCGTGCTTGGAAGCGGCCCGATTCGCATAGGGCAGGGCATAGAGTTTGACTATGCTTGCGTGCATTGCGTGTGGACTTTACGGAGCATAGGCTACGAGGTTATTGTAATCAACAACAACCCCGAAACGGTGTCCACGGACTTTGATACCGCAGACAGGCTATATTTTGAGCCGTTGTGCTTGGATGATGTAATGAGCATTGTGGACATAGAAAAGCCCGTCGGCGTAATCGCTTCGTTCGGCGGCGGTACGGCAATCAAGCTCGCCAACAAGCTACACGAGCGCGGCGTAAAAATAATCGGTACGTCCGCGGATAGCATAGATATTTGTGAGAATCGAGAGCGTTTCGACAGCCTTTTGGAACAGCTTGGCATTAAACGCCCAAGGGGCTTTAGCGTAACCACGGAAGCCGAAGCGCTTTCCGCGGCGGAAAGGCTTGGCTTTCCTGTGCTTATGCGGCCGTCCTATGTTCTCGGCGGCCAAAACATGATTATTGCGTTTTCCGCAGAGGATATACGCGAATACATGAAGATTATTTTACGCCAAAGGCAAGAAAACCCTGTACTGATTGACAAATATTTGGAAGGGCGCGAGATAGAGGTAGACGCGATTTGTGACGGTACGGACGTGCTGATTCCCGGCATAATGGAGCATATAGAACGAACTGGCATACACTCGGGCGATAGCATAGCCGTCTACCCTGCGGCGAATATAAACGCCGAGATGACGGCGAGCATTTTCACAATCACGGAAAAAATCTGCAAGGCGCTGGACACCCGCGGGCTTATAAATATTCAGTACGTGCTTTTTGACGGTGAGGTGTATGTTATAGAAGTAAACCCCCGCGCTTCGCGTACAGTGCCGTATATAAGCAAGGTGACAGGCGTGCCTATGTGCGAGCTTGCCACCAAGGTCAGCTTGGGCGAGAGTCTGCGCGGCTTGGGCTATTCTAGCGGAATAGCAAAAATACCACCGTATGTAGCGGTGAAAGTGCCTGTGTTTTCTTTCGAGAAGCTAGCAGGGCTAGACACGCACCTTGGCCCTGAAATGAAATCCACTGGCGAGGTCTTGGGCATAGGCAGAAACCTAGACGAAGCCTTGTACAAGGGGCTTGTCGCGGCAGGGTATAAAATAGAATTGCCATGTAGTTCAAAGGGCGCAGGCGTTTTTTTGACCGTGCGCGACAGCGACAAGGCGGAAATCGGCGACATCGCGGCAAAATTCGCGCAGCTTGGCTTTTCGCTGTACGCCACAAGGGGAACGGCGCGGCTCCTCGAAAGCAGGGGATTCAGCGTAACCGCAGTAGAAAAAATATATAAATGCGCCGAAAATAATACCGCTACCCTGTTAGAGAGTGGTAAAATCAACTATATTATTTCCACGTCCGAGAGAGGGCGCGACCCTGCCTTTGATGATGTGAAAATCCGCAGAAAAGCCTGTACGCTAGGCATACCGTGCTTAACGTCTATTGATACGGCCACGGCGTTAGTTAGTAGCTTGCTGTCGGGGTATGGGGAGGATAATACGGAGCTGGTGGATATTGCAGGGTTGTGTAATTAAAAGGAAAGGTACTGAGCCATGCTAAACAACATTCGAGTAATAACGCCTAACGACATAACCTCGGCAGTCGCTAGACTGTGCATAGAATCCGCCGTATACGTAAACAACGACATACGGCGCGCCCTATCGGAGGCAAAAACGCACGAAGCCTCACCGCTTGCCATTCACGCGCTAGACCAGTTACTGGAAAACGCCAAAATAGCCGAGCGCGAGGGCTTGCCTATTTGCCAAGACACAGGAATGGCGGTCGTTTTTGTGAAAATCGGCTCGCATGTAATAGTGGACGGCGACATAAACGAGGCGATTAACGAGGGCGTACGACAGGGCTATCGCGAGGGCTATTGCCGAAACAGCGTTGTTGCAGACCCGTTGGAACGCAAAAACACCAACGACAACACGCCTGCCGTTATCCACTACGAGCTAACAGCAGGTACGGAGCTTTGCATTACGGTAACGCTAAAGGGCTTCGGCAGTGAAAACATGAGCGGTATACGTATGCTTAATCCGTCTGACGGACTGCCTGCCATAACCAACTATATCGTGGACACGGTACGCAGAGCAGGAAGCAACCCCTGTCCGCCGATTATCGTAGGCGTGGGCATAGGCGGCACTATGGAAAAGGCGGCGTTGTTAGCCAAGCAAGCCCTTTTGCGTGAAATAGGTAGCTCGCACCCCTCCGCCTTTTGGGCGGAAGCGGAAAAAAATATACTGGCGCGAATCAATCAGCTTAATATCGGGGCGGCAGGCTTTGGCGGCGCGGTCACGGCGTTGGGCGTAAATATATTGACCTATCCTACGCATATAGCAGGCCTGCCTGTGGCGGTAAATATCGGCTGTCACGCCACAAGGCACAGAACGGCGGGGTTATGATGGGG
>Ga0099364_10000139_pt1 | contig 119850 bp, 99 predicted proteins | sample TergutTh196P3_FD_73070 | JGI IMG/M metagenome (GOLD analysis project Ga0099364, IMG submission 73070) | Microcerotermes parvus P3 segment gut microbial communities from Pointe-Noire, Republic of the Congo - Th196 P3 | ecosystem: Host-associated > Arthropoda: Insects > Digestive system > Gut ...
ACCACCCCCCCCCCTTTGTAAAAAACCCCCCCCCCCCCACAAAACACTTTTTTCCCCCTTCCCCTTTTCCCCCCCCCCCCCCCCCCCCCCCCATATATAGCGTAATTGTTTTACAAGCCACACCATATATAGCGTATATTCCTCAAAATATAATTAAGGAGTCTCTATGAAACGAATGATTCTCACCGCCCTCATGTGGGGCGCGGCTGCGGTCTGCTTTGCGCAGACGGCAACATTGGACATCGCCATTTCACAGGCGAGAACGTACATTGAATCCCGGCTGGGCCAGGGTACGCGGCTGCTCATTGCCGACCCGGCGGCACCTACCAGGCAGTTGGGCGTGTACACTGCCGAGGAACTTACATCCCGTCTGGTCAACAGTAACCGAGTGATTGTAGTTGAACGCAGCACTGCGGTTTTGCAGACTCTCCGGGCTGAAAGCAGCTACCAACATTCCGGCGATGTCAGTGATGCGACCATACAGTCTCTGGGCCGCCAATCCGGCGCGGAAGCCATTGTGACCGGCAACATCAGCAGGACGGGCGACCGCTACCGGATAACCTTAAAAATTACCTCGGTGAGGACTGCAGAACTGCTTGGGCAGTTTGGTGTTTTTTTTCAGCCGGATACGGTATTGAACGCCCTTTTGACAGAGGTTCGCCCGCCGAGGGCCAAACCCCGGTGGATAGACATGCCGTTAAGCGCCCGCGCCGAACACGAGCAGGGGGCAGCCGGGATTTCCCAATGGTATTACGATGTGGGGATTTCCAACAGGACAACCTCGGAGCGGACTTCCCGCGACCGGGCGCGGCAGAATGTCCAGCAGGTCATAGCGGCAAATATCGCATCGGATATACGCGCGCGGATAGACATAACGGAATTTTCCATGTTCCAGGGTTCAGGCATAGAAGATGTGGAAACCCGCATTGAAGCAGTACTGACCAATTCAATCAGAACAAGGGTACCCGCATTCGAAGTGCTTGAGTGGTATACCGAAACCGGCAGAACAGACGGTCGTGACTGGTACATTGCCTATGTGCTGGTACGTTTCCCCCGGCAGGAAATACTTGCGATGGTGGAACGGGTTGATACGGCAGCCATTGCCGATGCTGCAATCAGGCAATTGCAAATCAATGCGCGCGAAGACGAGCGGGCAAAGCTGATTCAGGAAATGCAGGAAGCGGTTAATTATTCGCTTGGAATGATCCGTGACGGGTTTGGGAATAATTAACAAGTGAGGAGTTATGAATAAATTTTCAAGTAGCGGTTTTATGAAAAAATCATTGTTGGTTTTTGTCGGATTGCTGGCAATCAGCGGAGGGCTGTTTGCACAGGACCTGCCACGGTTGGCGGTGGTGGAATTCAGCACAAATGTTAATACCGAGAAAGCCAGGGCGGACGCAGTAACGGTGCGGAATCTGGTTGAGAGCCAGATGGTGGGGACGAGGCAATACCAGATAATCACCCGCAACGAGATTGACCAGCTTCTGGCAAACCAGCGGATACAGGTATCGGAAATATCCAGTACAGAAAACATCCAGCGGCTGCAACTGCAAAATATCAGCTATATCGTAACCGGCTCTGTTGATGCAATGGGCGATGACTATGCGATAACAGTGCGGGTACTTGATGTATCCAATGGACGCTTTTCACACAGCGACAGCGATTTAATGGGCAGCAGCTCGCGTGATTTATTCAACGGGATTGGCGCTTTGATGGCGCGGTTTGCCACCGCAATGGCAACGGACGAGCGGGGAGCCATAGTGCAGGCGGACACACTGCGGCCGTCTCCCAGCGGCATAAGCATACAAGTAAGCACCGATACCGGCGGCGACTTGTATTTCCAGGGCGAAAGAGTCGCCACCCTGTGGGACAACGATAGCCACACGATTCCCATTGAGCGGCCGGGGACGTATTCATTAAGGCTGGTACTGGTGAACCAGTTGGAAAAAACAACTTCTGTTACGATAACAACACGGGGGGTAACAAGGGTAGATTTTGCAACTATTAATATTTCTTATAGAGTTGGTGGTCCGGGCCCGGCCGGCGGAATAATATTTTATGACAAAGGGAACGATGCAGACGGCTGGCGGTTTCTGGAAGCGGCGCCTGCCAGTACGGAGTTCAGCAGTATACAATGGGGAGCATATAATCGTGATGTTGCTGGAACTGCATTGGGCATTGGCACCGGCAGACGTAACACGGAACTGATTGTAACACGGCTTGGGGAGTTGGGGGAAACGGGACGGGCGGCACAGTTGTGCGCCGGCCTGAATTTCGGCGGATTTAGCGACTGGTTTTTACCGAGCAGGGACGAGTTGAATTTGATGTACACAAACCTGAGACAACGAGGATTGGGCGGTTTTGGATCCGATTGGTACTGGTCCTCGTCTCAGAGCAGTGCTTCCGGCGCCTGGTACCGGCATTTCGGTTACGGCAGCCAGGACTACCTCAACAAGAACACTACACTCACAGTTCGTGCCGTCCGGGCTTTTTAGGTTGGAGAATAGGGAATAGGGAATAGGGGCTGGGGTTGTTGTATGAAAGCTGTGCGGGTTGCCGTCGGGCGGATAGCGGAAGGCAGAGAAAAATATATCAGCGAAACCAGATGAAAGGAATGGGTTCATTCTCTGCAATTGGTTCAAGTTCATGATGATCAGAGGTAACAAATTGACAGGAAAGTTCAAAAGCAGTGGCAAGTCCAATACAGTCAGCAAGAGATATCCTGTATGTCGCTTTCAGACGTGCAGCTTCCTGAAAGACCTGCTCCGAAATCGTATTAATAATTTTTATGGAATAATGCTGAACCATATCAAGTACAATCTGGGCAATATCGGCGCCTTTATCCCGCAATTCACCGTAATACACTTCAAGAAGGTTGACAATACTCATGGAAACAGAAGTCTTATTTTTAGCAGACTGTTCCAGAAATGTTTCTATTACATCGGCGCTTTCTTCGTCATTGAGAAATGCAAGAAGAGCGCAAGCATCAAGAATATAGTGCATCTTATAAAACTACCGTATTCCACGGTTTTGGCGATCATCTACCGCATCTTCCAGAGCTTTGTTTTCACGCTGCAATTCACGCAGACGCTCAATACTAATGCCTCTACCTTTCAGTATCCCCCTGAACGATTTTACCGGTTTGACTGGTGCAATACTGCTTTGGCTTTCGAGTTCAATAGGAATGTCTATTGCAATCCGTGCTTTTGCGCCAACTGGTATCGAGCGGGGCAAGTCAAGGAATACCCGGTAATCAGCAGGAATTTCAACAATTTGTTCAATAGTCATACATACACTATACCGCATAAAAACATCGTAAACAAGGAGAATCAAACATGAATGAGGAATTAGGAGGTAGGAATTAGGAGGTAGGAGTGAGTAGTGAGTAGGGTCGTTGTACGAGGGCTGAGCGGGTTGCCATCGGAGCTCTGTCAAAAAAATGGCAGGCACCGTTTTTGTAATCCGCGAAATCCGTGGACTTCTTCCGTTCGTGAGGTTCGTGATGGTTCGTGGTAAATTCTTTTTTCTATCCCTCCGTGCAACTCCGTGTCCTCCGTGGTTATTATTCTTTGCGTTCTTCGCGATCTTTGCGCCTTGGCGTGAGTATTTTTGAATAAATTTTTTAGGAGCGTTTTTATGAAAAAAGCATTGTTGGTTTTAATCGGATTGCTGGCAATCAGCGTGGGGTTGACTGCACAGCAGCTAACAGTAGCGGTAAGTCCGTTTGAGGCAAGGGGCGGATTTTCTGCTGATGAGGCGGATGCCATTACGGAAATACTCATATCGGAACTGGTTACAAACGGAACGGTAAATGTAGTTGACCGCAGAAGTTTTGACTCCATTATTGCCGAGATGCAATTCCAGGCATCGGATTGGGCGGACAGCGACCGGGTAGCCCAGTTGGGGGCAGCACTTAACGCAAGCAGCATTCTACAGGGATCGGTTTCATCGCTCGGCGGCCGTGTTGTTATTACTGTCCGCATACTTGATATAAATACCGTCCAATTTGTCTCTTCTTCAACATTGCAGTTAGCAAATATGGGCGAAATTTTTGACAAGTTTCCGCCGTTTGTACTGAGCATGTTAAGCAATCTGCCCGGTGTAATGAGAGTGTATCAGGTAGGCGAACTTGGTCCGTCAGGCGGATATGTGTTTTTTGATAAAGGGTCGTATTCAGATGGCTGGCGCTATCTTGAGGCGGCACCTGATAGCGCAGAGTTTTCGACTGGTTTTAATAATGCTGAGACTCGAGCTGGAGCGTTGAATATCAATGGAAATACTGGCTGGCGATTACCGACACGAGAAGAGTTAAATCGCATGTATGGTACTTTAAAGCAACATAATTTGGGTAACTTTGCCAATGGATCGTATTTTTCAAATGCATCCAGTTCGAGAAATAGAGTTTATGGCCATTCTACAATTAATATGAATCATGTGTGGATCCAGAATTTCGAAAGTGGCAATCAGAGTGAAATTGAAACTAATGACGTCACTTTTCGTGGTGAATCTGCTTCGTTAGGATCTTTTCGTTCTTTTAGAGTCCGTGCCGTCCGGCAATTTTGATATGGGGGTCGGGGACTAGGGATCAGGGGCTGGGGTTGTTGTATGAGAGCTGTGCGGGTTTCCATCGGGCGGATGGCGGTGAGGGAACAAGGAGATATCTTTTTATGATGAAAGAAGTTTTGTTCCGGAAAGTTGATTTGCCACTTTTTGGTCAAATGTCAAAAGCGGCGTGTTCCCAGACTTTCGGGCAAGCGCTTCAAGGTAACAGTCGACAAAAGAAAGTTTGGGATGACTGGAGTAAACAGGAAGGATTTCCATGAAAAGTTCCTTATTACATAAAATAGAATCTTTCTCGATAACTGCTAGTATTGCTTTATTTACCGTTTCTCTGCTAATTTTCTTTACCTTTTCCAGGACGAAAACAGTCTCAATAAGGGCTGCATCAGCAACGGCATATTTTTTTTCGGAATCAATGAGATCAGTAATCAATGCTGTCTGCTCCGGTATATCACCTAAAAGCCAGCGCAAGATGCAATTGGTATCAAGGCTCGGCATAACGTTCCCTGGCATGGGCTTCCCAGCCGTCACCGCTTGCTGCCGTTACCGCCAAGGTTCCGTTTTCAGTCATTTCCTTATTCAAAAGCTGTCTGATATTTTTGATTTCGGCAGATGGCGATTTTACGGATTTGTCTTGGTCTATTATATTATCTACAGGAATGTCTATTGCAATCCGTGCTTTTGCGCCGACCGGAACCGAGTGAGGCAAGTCAAGGAATATCCGGTAATCGGCTGGGATTTCAACAATTTGCTCAATGGTCATACCTACACTATACCGCAAAAATACATCATAAACAAGGAGAATCAAACATGAAAAGAATACTGGTATTCATCGGCTTATGCCTCGTGTTGTGCGCGGCATTGACGGCGCAAAGCGAAGGGCAGGATTTGGCAATCCTCAACAGGATAATGCGGCTCAAAATGGACGGGCTTATCCCTCTGCGCTTTGTAAACGCGCTGGACGGAAGCCCTGTTGAAGGCGCGTCAGTTGCGGTTACAGGCATCGGGAATTTTACCACCGACATGCACGGCATTGTCACATTTCCCGAACAGGAAGACGGGTTTTATACGCTGGAATTTTCCAGACAGGGGTTCATCACTTCCCGCATGGAGTTTGAAGTAAAATTAAACAATGTTTTTACCAATCAAATTTCCGTTTCACCGGTAATGCGGGGTGATTACCTGCGTATCGTTTTGGACTGGGGGCAGCATCCGGCCGATCTGGATTTGCATTTTGTTAAAGAAGGAGACGGCGGGTATCACATTTCCTACTGGAATATGCGCAGCGCCGCAGACGGTTCCGTGCTGCTTGACCGAGACGCAATGCGCGGTTTTGGCCCTGAAACCATTACCATTATGGAAACGGATTTACGGGCAGTGTACCGCCTGTATGTGCATGATTATACAAACCGCAACAACGCATCATCCAGTAATTTATCCCGTTCCGGCGCAATTATCCGGGTATACGGCCGTAGCGGGTTGCTGCACACTTTCCGCATACCGGAAAACCGCGCCGGTGTCAGGTGGGATGTGTTCAGGATTGTGAACGGGCAGGTTCAGTAAATGAGGAGTGAGGAATGAGAAGTGAAGAGTGAAGAGTGAGGAGGTTGGAGTGAAAAATGTTGTTGTGTGGGAGCTTGCAGGGGTTGCTGTCGGGCAGTTTGTGGCGAGGGAGAAAAAAGGAAAATGAAAAAGATATTATACGACAGCAGCGGCAACTTTTTCACTGACCAAATCATCAATGATCTGGACAGGGCTTTTGTTGGCAGCTTTTGCTTGAGTCAAAAGGTATTGAACGGTCATGTTCTTCAGCCCAGAAATGCGAAGTTCCCGCTGACTCAGCCAGTCGCTTCCATCAAAAATGATTTTTGGTGGATTGCGGGTCAACTCTTCGTCGAGAGCGTCATATTCTTCATCTGTCATGTCAGTGTAATTATTCACTTTGTTCTCCTACTCTATTTGAGTAATTGTACTGCTTTGGCAGCCCATAGCATGAAATACCTTAATCGTATCATTACCAATGGGGTTATAAAATATTTCAATCGGATTACCGGCACGATTGAAACCAACAAATGCGTATTTATTATCATAGCCTTCCAGCAAACCTTTGAGAATCATGGTTTTATAAGCATGGAAAATGTCTTCTTTCGTTACCCCGTGCTTGAACGCCGAAGGAGCAAATACAATTTCCGGTTCCACACGTTTAGTATAGTAGAAAACGGATATATGAGCAAGGAGAAAGAGATATGAAAAAGACACTATTGGCAATCGGTCTGACGGCGGCAATCAGCGCAGGGTTGTTTGCACAAGACCTGCCTCGTCTCGCGGTGGTGGAATTCAGTACTAACAGCAACGCTGAAAAGGTAAGACAAGATGCCATCACGGTGAGGGATCTGGTGGAAAGTCAGATGGTGCAGACCCGCAAGTATACGATGGTAACCCGTAATGAAATAGATCACCTGATAGCAAACCAACGGATACAGATATCAGAAATTTCCAGCACGGAAAACATCCAGCGGTTGCAGCTTGCAAACATCAGTTATATTGTAACCGGATCAGTTAATGCAATGGGCGATGATTACTCAATTACGGTACGGGTGCTTGATGTATCTACGGGGCAGTTTTCCCACAGCGACAGCGATTTTATGGGCAGCGGTGGAAGGGATTTGTTCAACGGGATAGGAACTTTGATGGCGCGGTTTGCCACCGCAATGGCAACGGACGAGCGGGGAGCCATAGTGCAGGCGGACACACTGCGGCCGTCTCCCAGCGGCATAAGCATTGAAGTAAGCACCGATACCGGCGGCGACTTGTATTTCCAGGGCGAAAGAGTCGCCACCCTGTGGGATAATGATAGCCACACGATTCCCATTGAGCGGCCGGGGACGTATTCTTTGTTTATTAGATTGGTAAACGGGGTTTATAAAGTGACTTCCGTTACAATTTCAGCAAGGGGAACGGTACGGGTTGATTTTTCAACTATTGCTGAACTTGCAGTAGGGAATACCGGGCCTGCCGGCGGAATAATATTCTATGACAAAGGAAACGATGCAGATGGCTGGCGGTTTCTGGAAGCGGCGCCTGCCAGTACGGAGTTCAGCAGTATACAATGGGGAGAATCTATTAGTGATAATATTGCTGGAACTGCATTGGGCATTGGCACCGGCAGGCGTAACACGGAACTGATTGTAACACGGCTTGGGGAGTTGGGGGAAACGGGACGGGCGGCACAGTTGTGCGCCGGCCTGAATTTCGGCGGTTTTAGCGACTGGTTTTTACCGAGCAGGGACGAATTGAATTTGATGTATACAAACCTGAGACAACGAGGATTGGGCGGCTTTGGAACCGGTTCGTACTGGTCCTCGTCTCAGGTCAATACTAACTACGCGTGGCTCCAGCGTTTCGGTGACGGCAGTCAGTTCAGCAACCAATTCAAGAGAAATACACTCACAGTTCGTGCCGTGCGGGCATTTTAGGTTGGGGAATAGGGAACAGGGAACAGGGGCTGGGGTTGTTGCATGAGAGCTGTGCGGGTTTCCATCGGGCAGTTTCCGGGGTTTACATTACAACCCGGGCAGTATAACCAGGATATTGGAAATCACGTAAATGGGCATCAATGGAGAGGACAGTGGCATTAAGGTTAATTGCTGAAGCCGCAATAAGAGCGTCAGGGAGGCGCAATTTTTTGGATCGGCGGATTTGGATTGCTATTTCGCAAGAGGATTGGTCTATTTCTGCCCAATTAAATGAATCCAGCAATGCGCGGGCTTCGATTTCTTCTTGTTCGCTCATGTCAGCTTTGGCAAGAACTTCGATCTTTATTACCGGATTGATATATAGTTCACAATCCGGAAAGGCATCAAAAAAATCAAGTAAGTCCAAATTGCCATTGAGAATGTTAATAATGATATTAGTGTCTAGCAGGAAACGTGACTTGTTCATATTAATTTTGGTGTGTCTTTACCGGATCGGGGTTCCATGGATCACGGTGTTCCCATTCATCCCGCATAGTATTGACATCTTCAATGTGGTTTCCCCAGGGGTTGTCTTTCCATGCGCCATAAGCTCTCCGAAGGGCATGGCGGAGATTTTTATTATTGCCTTGACTATTAGCTTCCGGAAGAATAGTATCGTTTATTTGCGTGTCTTCCAATGGAAATTGAATGATTACCCGGGTTTTCCCTTCCGGAACTGCCTTCGGTACATCAAGGGTAATCCGGCGGCTGGCTGGAATTTCAACAATCTGTTCAATGGTCATATCCATACTATACCGTATAAAAACATCGTAAACAAGGAGAATCAAACATGAAAAAAGTGTTTTTGTTATTCGCCATCTATCTTGGGCTATGCACGTCACTGACAGCGCAAATCCCCTCTGACTGGGATACGAACCCGCCGCGGAATAACGCGCAGTTTATGTTTGCCGTTGGTATTTCGCAGCCGTCGGCAACGGAACAGGAAGCGCTGCGGGGAGCATGGCAGGATGCCGTGCAGCAGTTCGCCGCTTCTGTCGCGGTGCATTTTCAGGGGCAAACGGACATTACCGTCCAATCGGAATCGTTTGCCAGCGGTATTGAAGACGCCCATACCGTTTACATGGAAACGGCTTCGTTCTCCACCAATGTCCCCATTAGCGGTGTTGTCGAACAGGCGCGGAGAATTGAGACTTCGGGCGGACGGTATGTCGCCCGTATTCTTGCGGCTATGCCGGTAGCGGATTACAACAGGGCGCGGATGTATGTGGCAAACGAAGAAGCGGCATACCTTGCGTACCGGTTTTTTGGCCAGCGGGGGTTGTTTACCCTTGCGGCAAGGCCGGCGGGGTTTGGAGACTTCAATTCATGGCTGCGGAATACGTGCGTCATTATTTCTGTTGATGACCAGAACCCCACCCCCCTGCTTGAACAGCTAGACCAATTTACCCGAAGGCTGTACCGAAATGCTGTTGTGTTTGCGCAGATAATTGACGGGCGTGGCGCACGCATAATCTACAATTCGGGCAGGTACTATGACGGCCTGTTGCGGGCTTTGCAGAACACGGCGTTGTTTACCATACAGCGGGAAGGTACGCATCTGACGCTGCGGCCTGTCAGGGCAAATATCCTGAATGAACTGAGGACGGCGGTAACGACGATGAAAGATTCGGGGCGATTTGTCATCACAGGGCTGGAAACAATACAGACTCAAGGGGGCGATACAACGAACACCGGCGCAATCGTCATCGGCCAGTTCAGAACCATTGCCTCGCGCCAGTTCAATATGCAGGCGGCGAACTATACGATTCCCGCGCAGCTTCTGTCCGGCTTTGTTGATGAAGATGCAATTATTCGGCACATCGAGAACAACCTCGCCGCTTTTCCGGCACGGTATTTGATAATCAGCCGGTCAGAGACCCGTCTGAACCGGGGGATACCGGAATATAATGTACCGCCGATTATAACAGCTTCAACCCATTTTACGCTGTACGATGTGGTTACCGGGGAAGCTTTGCAGAGCGAGACGGCGCAGACGGCAGCCGGCGGTTTTTCGCCTTCCAGCCTTGAAGACAGGGTTGTTATCGAAGAAAGCCGGAGGGCGCTGCAATTTCTGTTCAATGCCAGAACACGCCCCGGCCTTGAAGATATCATACGGGGAGTTTTTGAGCAGTTGTAATCAGTGTTTGTAATTATTACTTTTTCGATGCAACTGCCGCCGCAGCGGCGGAGACCTGCTGTCTTATATTGGTAAGTTCTGACAGAGCTGTCCGGCTTAGGTTCAAGGCATCCTGATAACGATCTTCGGAAAGCGCTGTCCTTGCCTCGTCAATGGTTTGTTCGACGGAATCTAAATCCAGACCAAGCTGAGCTGAACGCATATTGTCTAAAGTTTGTTTCGTTTCATCAATTTGAGATCTTAATTCAGAAACAAGATCAGAGGCTTCGTTGCGGGCGCGGAATGCTCCGGCACTGCCTTCGGAAATGGCACGTTCGGCAGCGGCGATAGCTTCGGCAGCGTAGGCTTTTGCCGAATCATAGCGTTTTGATGCCGCTTCGGAATTCATTTGGGCAAGCGCTTCCCTGGCACGGGCAATTGAATTCCAGGCATATGTGACGGCGTCAGCATTGTTTTCGGCACGAGTTACCGCATCTGTTGCCCTTTCCATTTCTTCGATAGGCGGCTTGGCGCATGCTGCTGCCAATAATCCGAATAATAAAGCCGTACAGGCAAGAATAATTAGTTTCCGTTTCATTATGATGACTCCTCGGCATTAACTATACAGGAAATCCGCCGAGAATAATAGAGTACATGCCTATGTTTAATCAAAAAAAACGCCCTTTTTTTCATCTTATCAGCGCTGTTTTAACAGGAATTACCATTATTTTACTATTGCATTATGCTCTGGCAGGACCGGTATTAGGGAAAAGATATGATATTCTCATGAACTACCGCCGTGAAATACCAGCTTCATGGGAATTTCTTCTGATAGAAACCGGTGAAAATGCCGAACCGGATGATATTTTTTCTGTATTGATGACATTGAACGAAATGGGCGCGTCTGACTTTCTCATTGAAGTACCTGTTTTAGGGACAGGTATGAGCAGTGAAGGAAGGGAAACTGGTTTAATTCATCACATTAACGATGAATTTGTCCTGTTGAACAGCAATATCCGCAATCTTTTTGATGCGATCCGCCTTGGGTTGGTGCCACCTGCGGAAACCGATAATTATGTCGATAGTTTGATTGAGCTTGCCGAACATGGCAGATACCGAATCAACACGGCTATTATACAACAGAATGAAACAGGTTTTCGGCGGATGGCTCAAGCGGCAGCGGTTTGGGGTAAACCTCTTTCGGCTGTAGATATTCAGGCACAATTTGCACCTGACCATGACGGAATCCTCAGGCGCGCAAACACAGAACATTTAATGTACCATGTCCTTAAACCCCGCTGGACGGAATCGTTCATTGAGCAAACCGGAGCAGGGCAGGCTTTAGTAAACCGTTTCGAAAGCCAAGGAGAATCAATCGAATATCGTTTTCCGCTGGACAGGGACGGGAACCTGCTTTTTGAAAAAACACATGATTTCCGGAGACTTTCTTTGGAACTGTTCCTTGAATACGATCGTGCCGATCGTGCCTTGGCAGCACTGCTGAAAGATGCCGGAGATCTGGGTGTGTACGCAGGAACCGCACCGGAACGGATCCCGTTTATTTTATTCGATTATTCCGATGTCCTTAGGGAAGAATTGCTGCAGGCTCCCGGCGAAGAGAACCGTGCCAAATGGGTGAACGCCCGGCTGGCCTATCTTGCCAGTCTTAATGAATTTTTCAGCAGCTCTTCCGAATTGATCCCTGCCGGATTACGGGAAAAACATCATGAGTTTAATGACATACATTCTATTCTTACACGTGAGGTTAACGGATCTTTTTGTGTGATGGCTCCGGCAGCCAGACCGTCTTCTTCCGCGCTGCTTGCAAATACCCTTCTCTACGGCCGCTGCATTACCCCGGCACAAACCATTTTTAGCATAGTATTGTCCATAACCGCGAGCCTTTTCGTGCTTGTCTGTATTCATGCTCTCGCTCCCTGGGCACTTTTTTTTATTGGTTTTGCGGCAAGTTTACTGTGCGGAGCGGCTTTTGGGACAAGTTTTATCATTGCCGGATACTGGATTGATCCGCTTATTCCCGCAGCGGCCTGCCTGGGAGGGACGATCATTTTATCAGGTTTTGGGTTCCATGCCGCTTATGGCAGGAATCTGTTGTTTAAATTTGCCTTTGCCGCTTCTGTACAGAAAAAAATGCTTAAAAAAATCCAAAAAAAGAGCAGTGATCTTCTTTCGGAAACGATGTGTGCGGAAGCTGTTTTTATCGTTGTCAAAAATTACCGGATGGCATTTGTGGAAGACAGGGAAAAACCACAAAAAGCCGCTCAGGAAACTGCTGATTTCCGGAAAACAATTTCACGTTATTTCATGCAGACTGGAGCGCAAATGCTGAGTTTTGAGGGGGACACGGCTCTTGCATGTTTCGGTTCACCGCTGGAACGGCTGATGCAGGCAAAAAATCAGGATATTCCCGTACAACAATCCATAGAACGCGCAGTACAATGTGTTACGAACCTGCTTGAAAGCCCGCTTGGCTTCAGCCACAATTCCCCCCTGTTGGGCTGTCGTATCGGAATAGCTGCGGGAGAATGCGCTTTTTTCTGGTCCGAAGAAACCGGTTATACCGCAAATGGCCGGGCAATTGTCCGCGCCAGAATATTTGCATCTCTTGCCAATCGTTTTCGCGTAAAGGCAATCATCGGTGAATCTGCAGCTTATACCACCCAGCTTATGGCACATAAACTCTCGGCACTTTCCGGTGAAAGTTTTTTTGAGCTTAGGTATACCGGCCCTCTTTCCCTTCCCGGCAGTTCTATGTTATGATGATACACAGTACGAATAAAGGTTATGGAGCATTTGTTTTTTTCCGATAATTAGATATAGTATGCGTTAATTGAATGGGAGTGGTTCATGGCATTTGATAAAAAATCTTCAATGTACTCCAACAGCGGCAAGACCGGATCACCGGAAGATCTTGATGCTTATGGTGTCTGGGTAAAAAGCGAGCCGCAGGATATTTCAGCGAATTTTGCAGAAGCTATGGGTTTTGGCGGCGGTGCAGTACCTTTTGAAGCCAATATCGATTTTAATAAATTTGAAACAGGATTCGATACCGGTTTTGGCACTATGGATGCGGAATTTGATGTTGCCGGTTTTGATATAGGATTTGACGAATTTGGCGTTTCCGGTTTTCCCGGGGAAATTCCGGGTATGGAAATGGAAGGCTTTACAGTAACCGCATTTGATGATCAAACGTCAGAAGATGTTCAGGATGCGCTTGATGAAAAATCCAGCAAACTCCTGCTTAAAATAACCGAAGAACTTTCATCAATCAGAACGGAACTTTCAACGCTCAAACAGGAATTTTCCGAAAAACGCACAGAAAATGTTTCCGGCGGAAAGACTGAGACAGGAAAAGGCAGTGGTTTTTTTACCGAAGAAGATGATGAAAAAATTACCCTTACCGGTGATGAGATGGACAATTTTTTCTCAACTGCCGGTTTGCCCGGCGGGGAAGTTCTTGAATTCGATTCCCTTAGGGAAGAAGACAGGGCGGCTTTGAAAAGACTCTCGGAAGAAAATGAAGCGGCAATGATTAGTGAAAGCGCAGAGAACGATTTGCAGGATCAGGATGATGAAATAATAATTGATTTTGATAATTTAGGCATAGATTTTTCTGACGATCTGACCCTGACGCAGGCCCCCGAAAAAGCGTCCGGGGGTGACCCTCTTGACAATCTTGATGAACTGCAGGATTTTCGTCTTGAGGGAGTTGATCCTGTGTCGCCTGCGCCTGATGATATAAGTTATCTTGAAGACGAGCCTTTTCTTTTTTCTGAATCACCAATCGATTATGATGATATTTCTTTTGATGACAGTAGTTCGTCCGATCCGGATAATCCTCTTGAAATTAACCTTGATGATTTTTCGAGCCTGAGTTCTCTTGAGCTTGATGACAGTTTTGGCGGAGATAATTATTTTGCTCCCATCGATCTTACCGGCGCAATAGACAAATCTCAACCCTTAGCCGATTCCCCCGAGGATCTGGGGTTTCTCATGGATATCCCCGCCGGGATTGATGATTTAACACAGGAATATCCTGTTATCGATGATATTTCGCTGGATCTTAATGCATTTGAGACAGGCACCGATCCGGAAATTAGTGATAACGGCCTAGCCGAGGTAATTCCCGAAGGCTTTGAAATTAGCGCAGAGGAAGAATCAAATCCGTTCGATGATGACCTGGATGCATTTGCCGAAGAAGACATTTCCCTTCCCGATGATAAAATTGATGTTTCGGGGCAGCCTGAGACTGCAGCTGCTAAAAGCGGGGAAAACCCTGCCGGCGGCGAACAGATCTCATCCGGTATGAAAAATGAATTGAAGGACGTACTTTCCTATATGGATCATCTTCTTGAATTTCTGCCGGATGATAAAATCAAGGAATTTGCCCGTTCTGAACATTTTGAAACGTATAGAAAATTGTTTAAGGAACTGGGACTGGTTTAGCATATATTTGAGCTGCCCGATGGTTGATAGTACAGGTCATGTTGACGTTCCTGCAGCGCGTCTTCATTCCGGATACCGGCCTCAGGCTGAAGCTGACCGTTATATTGAGGCGCTTAACCTGCGCCATGACATTGATTATTTTATTTTAATAGAACCCGGGCTTGGTTATCTTATCTCTGCACTGTCAAAGCACCGGCCCGGAAGTAAAGTTATCATTCTTCATGCAGACAGCAGTTTTCGCAGTATAGAAGGTAATTTCCCCGGTATTCCGGCATGGTATCCCGACAGCGGCATGGGAGTGCAGGTATTCCTGGAAAACGAAATTCCCGATACAGCGATAATTCAGATTATCGAATGGAGGCCAAGCCTTAGGGTATTTGGCGATGCCTGCGCCATCCTTGTTCGGGAAAGCGCGGAATTTATCAAACGGGCCGCCGCAAGCCGGAGAACAACTGCCGCTTTTGGCAGGAGATGGGTTCGGAATTTTTTTCGTAACCTCACCGTTATGCAAAATACGGTGATGTACAGGGTAATGGAAATTCCGGTTGTTATTATCGGGTCGGGGCCAAGCCTTGAAGCTGCTTTACCGCAGATTAATGCCTGCCGTGATGGTATTTTTATCATTGCCGCTTCATCATCGCTGCCTGCGCTTGCAGCAGGCGGCATTACTCCGGATATGGTGATTAGCACCGACGGCGGCGGATGGGCGCTTTCTCATCTTCATGGCTGCTTCCGCGCAATGGGCAGCAATGTACCGCCCCCGGACAACCCTGATAAATTCTTGCTGGCATGTTCTCTTTCGGCGGCAATTCCTTCCCAGTGTTCGGCCGTTCCTCTGCTGCTGATGAATGACGGCAGCCTCTGGCAGAGCATGGCCCTGAATGCAGCCGGAATTCCGTCCGTACTAATCCCCCAGCGGGGAACAGTAACCGCTTCTGCGCTGGAACTGGCAATTGTTCTGAGCAGCGGAAATATTTTTCTTGCCGGGATGGATTTTGCCGTTTCCGATATTAAAAGTCATGCCCGTCCCTACGGGTTTGATAATCTGTTTTCCGGACGGTCTTCCCGGTTCCTGCCTGTGTACTCCCAGTATTTTATGAGGTCAAACGACATTACAGCAGGGGGCAGCCATGATGTCTATGCCGCCTGGTTTAACAGCCGCATTGCTTTATTGCCCGGCCGGATATTTTCCCTTGGCGGTAATCATGCAAATTTGGAAAACAGACTGCCTCAAAAAACACCGGCAGCCGGTATGCACAGGATTAACCGGCAGGAATATTTCAAAGTCATTGATACTATTCATGAAGATCGCTGCGGACGCGCTGCCGAAACCATTACCGCCGCTCTGCATGATTCCCGGTATGCCGATACGCTTTCCTCCGAACTTGCTCCGCTGTTATTTCCCCTGCAGGCAAAGGTGACCGCCGGCGAAATTGCCGGGGCTTTGCATAATTTGACACACAAGTACCGGAGAACCGGCTGTGGATAGGCGTTACTTTTTTGAACGTAACCTTCTTGCCCTCTCTGCTCAAAATCCCCGGCTTTGCTCGCGGCTTTCTGCGGCACAAACCACCCTGAACAGGTATAAATTTCTTCAGTCTGTTTCGGGGGAAATTGTCCCTGCTTTGGCTGATCATACAGGTTCGGCGCGGCCTCTGCATTCAATGGTTGATCCCAAAAAAGAAGCTCATCGTTTAATGGCAAGTTTTATTGACAGCAGCAGCCCATCCGAAGAAAATTTTATAGTTTTCCTCGGTCTTGGTGCGGGGCTGATTCAGGAAGCGGCTCTGCACTCAGGCAGGGTGTCGGGTGTAATGGTGATTGATTTTGATATAAACGGGATTGCGGAGCTTTTCTGTTCCCGCGAATATATTTCCCTCCTGGGTGATCCCCGTTTTACTTTACTTGTTGATCCGTCGCCGGAGTGTATCGAAAACGCTCTGTTTGAGTTCTACCGCCCGGCGATCTGCGGAGGAATTAAAGTGCTGCCGCTTCGTACCAGAACCGATGCCGACAAACACAATTTCGGCCTGGCAAGCGGCACAATACAACGAACAATAGAAAAAGTGTCTGCGGATTATTCCGTACAGGCGCATTTCGGAACACGCTGGTTTTCAAATATTATCCGTAACATTGGCGCAGCGCAGGATCAAAACCGCAGTATCCCCCCGGTCCGGGAAGCAATTATCTGTGCCGCCGGGCCTTCTTTGGACGATCAGATTCCTTATTTGCTGAAGCGGGAAAAGTCCTCAAAAAAATTTTTTATCGCTGCCGACACAGCCTTACCGGCGCTGCTGTATCACGGGCTAATGCCGGACGCGGTTGTTTCCATTGATTGCCAGCATATCAGTTACTATCACTTTATCGGGACATCGTGCAGGGACATTCCGCTTTTTCTTGATATTACCAGTCCGCCCATGCTGGCTCAGTTTTCCGAGACTCCATTTTTTTTCTCCGGCGGACATCCGCTGGCGGCATATATTTCACAGGAATGGCGGCCGCTTCCACAGGTGGATACTTCGGGCGGCAATGTTACCTTTGCGTGTCTGTCCCTCGCGGAAAACCTGGGCGCGCAGCGGATTTCTGTGTACGGCGCTGATTTTTCTTATCCTTTGGGGAAAATGTATGCCAGGGGAACATACATTTATCCGTATTTTGAACACAGGCAGGAACGCCGCGCTCCTCTGGAGGCCCATCTTTCTTCTTTCCTGTACCGCAGCCCTTTTATTGGAAGTGGAGAGTGTTGTGTGGGGACTCTCAATAATGGTACAGGATCAAGCAGAGAGTTTCATTCGGAAGCGAATTGTTATGTAACAGAAATTATGCATTTTTACCGCAGATGTTTTGAGGAAAAAGCATCTGCTATGGAAGCGGAAGTAACATTAGCCCGAAGCAGGAATGAACCACTGGTATTTGGCAGAAATGCTGCCGGAACAGGTAAACGTATTACCAGTCTTTTTGCCCCGGGAAAAGCACTTATGGGAGCAGCTGAATTCCTTGAGCGGTATAAGCAGGCTATCGCGGCCCTGCCTGTCCAGAATCTCACCGATTCCGAAAAGCGTGTTTTTACTACCCTGCTGCCGCAAGCCGCCGCAATCAAACGCCGCTGCCCGGAAATGACTGCACCCGAACTTCTTGACGCGGTTAAATCGTATTGTATAAATAAAATAAAACAGTTAATCCCGGAACACTAGTGTTTATCAACTTTTACTGTGGTGCTTAATCTGTTTTTTTCGGTATGAAAAACAAGCAGCAGTTCGTCAGTATCAAACGGAACAGAAAAACGGAAAAATTCTTCCTTTTCAAGCGTGAAGAAAATTCTTTGGGGGAATATATTTTCCGCATGGATGTCTGCGGATGTTAATACGGCAATGGTCACTTCGCCGGTATACGCGGTGCTGAAAAAAGACAGCGCATTGTTTCGTATTGTTTTTGTGATGGCTACAATAATTGTTCCCTCGTAGTTAAAAGCCTGGATGGAAAGCCTGTTTCCTTCCAGGTTCCATGTATCGCCAATCAAGTCAAGCGATGACAGGACAAATATAATCAAGCACAACACAACAATGGAGAAAAACAACAATGCGTTGGGTTTCGTGCTGACCAGGGATCGGAAAATTCCAAACCGGCGGGTCGGTTTTTCTTCGTACAGATCACGGACAGCCTGGGGTGCTTTTGCCAGCCGGTGTTCTCTGCTGTAATGGCGGACAATACCTTCAGGATCGGTAATGTCCCTGCTTAGTTTGTAATTGGCGTTTGGCCGTTTTTTTTCTTCATTGTCACTCATGGTATTCCTTTGGCAGCCATGCTGCTCCGGCAATGGCAGCTGCTGCCTGTGCAATTTCCGCCGGATCGGAGAACCGGCTGCCGGTGCTTTGACCTGCCTGTATCAGCAGCGATGCGGCGGCGCAGACGCAGGTATAACCGTCAAATGTGTCGCCCTGCCGCGCCATTCGTGCCGCTATTGCGGCGCACAACCCGGCAAGCACATCACCCATGCCGCCTGCTCCCAGCATTGGATTCATCCCGTCAATAACTCCAACCCTGCCGTCGGGAGAAACGGCATACAGAACATGGCTCTTGAAAAGTATGGTAACTTTTTTTTCTGAGGCATAGCGGAGCAGTACGGGAACGGGGTCTGTAAGAATTGATTCTTTGGAAAGGCCGGTATAGGCAGCGAATTCTCCGGGGTGAGGAGTCAGGATGGCGTTACCATTAAAAACATGGCTTTTGGCCAGGGTAATCGCGTCAGCGTCGAGGATCAGAGGGATTCCGTTTTTTTCCCCGGGTAAATATGCCGCAAACAGTCTTTCACGGTCTTCACCTCTGCCCCAGCCCGGCCCGAGCAATACGGCTGCATTTTGCAATGCGGAAGGGGAGAAACGGTTTTCTTCCGTTCCCTTGGGGACGCTCCCGCACGGCGCCCCTCCGGGTACTACCATTACACCGGTACAGGCAGGGGCAATAACCCCGTACAGAGACGGATCAACAATAAGTCGCACAAGGCCGGCGCCCGCAGCCTGCGCTCCCATGGCAGCCAGCCGTGCCGCTCCTGTCGCGCCTGCCGACCCTGCCCTTATCTCAACAAGGCCGCGTTCGTATTTGTGGGCGGTTACCGGAATGCAGGGGATGCGTGCGGCTGCATGCCCCCAGGTGACAAGTTCGGCATCGCTGTACTTTTGTATAAGTTCCGGCGGAAATATACTGCCCACCGGGAGTACTGTTCCTGCATGAGGGCGCGATAACGGAGAATATAAGCAGAGTTTTTGCGGTTCAATGGCAAGGGTTGCATGAGCGGTGATTATCGGCATACCGGGCTGCCAGCCGTCAAAATTACCCGATGGGATATCTATGGAAACAACCAGCGGTCCGCCATGGTCATGCCGTACGTTGTTTGCTGATTCTGTCATGGAAAGAGCGGCTCCGTGCAGGGGGCCGTTAAGTCCTGTTCCGGCGATGCCGTCAATTATGATATTAGTGTTGGCAAGTGCAGCGCCGTTTTCGTTCCATACTGTAATGGGAATGCCGAGTTTTTTGACTGACAACAGGGACAGAGACAACGGTGTCCGGCTGTTTCCTGTCTGCTCACGGGATATGTATACCATGCAGGAAGACGGCTGTACATAGCCGCTTAAAACAAGTGCTCTGAGCATTACCAGCGCGTCAGCGGCGTTGTTACCGTTTCCGGCTAAAATGGCAAATGTTAAATCTTTTCTGTTTTTTAAAAATGTATGTATAAAAACTTCTGCGCAGACTCTGCCGGCAGCTTCCACCAGGGCGAATGGATCCAGCCCCCATTGTTCCGATGCTTCTGTGTCCATGGAACGCGCTCTTTCCGTATAGGCCAGCATAGTACCGGTCAGGCATCGCATGTTTGTCATAAAAATCTGTCCAGCCGCCACCAGGCAACTTTTACCGTCCAGTTGTCTGCAAGAAGAGCGGAGAGTATTCCCTCCGGTGACAAATGAAAACTGTTGAATTGCAGTTCATCGGGAGATACATTGATAACCCCCCGGCGCTGCCCGTGTTCGTTTATATTCATCCGTAAAATGGTATAGCCGGATTCAACGGGGAAATACAGTATGAATCCCCCTTCCTGGGTAAGCCCAAGCATTGAATAAAACAAGCGTATTGTTGTTGTACTGCCTTTTTCTGAAATACTGTGTTCGTATAACGGCACTTCCAGATATTTTTCATACATCCCGTCTTCTACATTGAGTATCCATACAAGCGAATTTGCCGGTTCGGTGCTTACCCGTAATCTTGTCGATTCGTCATAAACATTACGGTAATAATCAACCTTAATGAACAATTTTCGTGCATCGGGAGCAGCCATAATCGCATCAACGGAAGCCGAATGGTTAGACCATTCGGCTGGTACGGGGATAGTGTTGTTTCTAATCTGTATCAGGAATAATTGCTCGCCATCGGCGCTGTACCAATACGTATCCCAGCCTGTCGACAGGCGGCAGACAACAGCTATCTCATCTTCAGCCGAGGTATACAGTCCGGTAATAAGCGGTAACGGCCCTCCTCCCTGTCCGCCCTGCCCAAGGTATTCGATAAACCGGCCATCTTCATCAAAATGGAGAATGACGCTGCTTAAAAGAGCGCGGTTTTCTTCATCAAAACCGTGCCGCTCAAGCGGCAAGCGTTCTTCGGTATAAATATGTTTTCGGGAATCCACCGCTATTTTACCGGGAGACAGCATCGGGTAGATATAAGCCCAGCGTGTTGCCTGTGCGCCGTTGTCGGCCCTGACCCGCAGGCTGATTGGTTCAGGATTTATCTCATTATTGTAGATCATGAACAGCAATTCGCCATATGAATTGTAGCGGACTATTTTTCCGCTGTTCCTGTCTGAAATGAAAAAAAAACCATCCCGCATGGCGATTTCCGCCTGCATTATTCCCGCTGCATTGTTCTCAATATCATATAGGGCTATCTGATCCTCCATAGGCCCTATATCCAGGGAAAAATGATCTTCGCGCTGAAAAGAACCAATGTCCTGCGGCCGGCAGGTTATGAACAACATGCAGACAGCAAGAAGTAATAAGCAGATCGTATATACCGTAACGCGTTTCATGTTGATGGTATTATACAATTTAAGGGGGAATTGGGAATAGGGAGCAGGGAGTAGCATAGCGCCCACTGTTGAATTATACTTATTATATGACTTATTTGACTGCCGGTTTACAGGGGTTTTTCTACAATTTGGGCTTTTTTGCACGGACAGTAGTAGGAGTAAAACATTTTATCAAGCGTTGGAATGTTTCATCGAAGATCCTGGTCTTGCAGATTTTATTTACATTTGTGCAGGCTATGGGCATCTCTTGTTTGCTTGCCATGGCAATTGGCGCAGCGGTTAATATCATTGGTTTTCCTTTTCTGGAAGCTCTGGGCCAGCAAAATCTCATCTATTCCATTTTAATCATTATTATAACCAGAGAACTTGGTCCTCTCCTCACCGCGTTTATTGTAATCGCCCGTTCAGCTACCGCTATTGCTACGGAGATAGCCGGCATGGTGATTAACCATGAAATAGAAGCCTACATATCTGTTGGTGTTGACCCTATTGAACACCTTGCGGTACCTCGCTTCCTTGGCGTGACCATATCGGTGTTTTTGCTCAATTTGTACTTTTCCGTGTTTGGACTTGTCGGTTCGTTTCTGATTGCACAGGTATTCCATGCGATACCGGCAGACCTCTATTTTCCAAACCTGTTGAGCCATATTTCTGTCCAGGATATTTTTATTTCATCCATGAAAGGCATGGCATCCGGAATGGTCATTTCCATTGTTGCGATAACCGAAGGCCTGCGTGTAGAACGCGCCAGCACCGAAGTTCCCGTTGCAGGGTTGAAAGCAGTCAGCAATGCCTTTGCAGGCTGCATAGTATTGAATGTTATCTTTTCTGCTATATACTATATAGCACTGGTGTAATGGAGTGTAAACGCTGATGCCGTGTATCATTGAAATGAAAAATGTTCGTTTTTCGGCACAGACACGGACGCTCGTGCAGGAAATTTCATACCAGTTCGAGGAAGGGAAGGTCACTGCCCTGGCCGGCCCCTCAGGCGGCGGAAAAAGTACAGTATTAAAACTTGCTGCCGGACTGTTCCCTCCCAATGAAGGGGAAGTGTACTTCCGGGGCAGGGATGTTTTCCGTATGAACAGGGCCGAAAACCTTGCATTCAGGAAAGAAGGGGCAGTGGTTTTTCAGGATTCGGCGCTGTGGGCAAACCAGAACCTTTTTCAGATTTTGGAACTTCCCCTGCGCCTTCATTTTCCGTCAATGTCTCCAAAAGAGCGTGAATTGAAAGTTAAATCGGTGGCGGCGGAGGTTGGTTACAGAAAAGCGCTGGATATCCGGCCTTCCGAACTTTCCATGGGTGAACAAAAACTCATTGCCTTTGCACGGGCAATGATGTGCGGTCCAAAACTGCTGTTCCTTGACGAATGTACCGAATCGCTGGATGAACGCGCTGCGCACCGGTTGATTGAATTGATAAAAAAAATGCACAGTAAAGGAGCATCCATTATTCTGATTAGCCACGATGTTCGGATTATTCGGGACCTGGCCGATTTTATTGTATTGGTTGCAGATGGGCGTATTTTTCTCACTCTTGCCAAAAACGAGATTGGCAGTGATGAAGAACTCAGTCAATTAGTTGAGAAGGGTATAGTTATATGAAACTCATGATCCGTTATGCCGATAAAATCGTCGGCGCTTTTATTATTCTCGCGTTTGGTATCCTTGTTTTTGTGATATTTATGCTTGGATCGAACCAGCGCTGGTTTTCACGTGATTACAGCTATGTAACGTATTTCAACTCGGCATCCGGCCTGAGTCAGAACATGGCTGTGCAATACAAAGGGTTTACAATTGGCTCGGTTAAGTCGATACGGCTGGACGATGAAGACAGGGTGGAAGTCAGGTTTGTAATATTTGATACATACATCAACAAGGTAGTGTTCGGCTCTGTTGTGGAATTCCAGGGCAGCCCCATTGGCGGAGGATCGTTCCTGTTTCATCCCGGTCTTAGTGATGAACCGTTACCTGAGGGAGAAACCATTCCAACGGCTCATTCAAAAGAAGGGCGGCGCATGATTGATGCCGGGCTTACCGATAAACCTGATCAGGATGACAGTATCGGTGTAATAATTAATAACGTCAATTCTTTACTTGCCAATCTGAATGAGGCATTTCAGGGAACCGAACAAACCAGTTTAGGCCGTACCATGGTAAGTATTGAAGAAACCATTGCAGGACTTCCTCAGATAGTTACTGATGTACAGGAAGCGATTTCCGGAATAATGCCGGTAATTCAAAATCTTCCCTCAGATGTAGAAAATGTTATTTCCGGTGTCATGGTTCAGATTAATCCTGTCCTTGGGGATTTACGCACACTTACCGAAAGGATCGTCGAACCGGACAGTTCCATAATGGCGCTGCTGGATTCGGAAGGCGAAATATATTCTTCGCTGGTCTCAACGCTTGACTCTGTTTCCGGCACAATCCGGAATATTGAAAGAACGACGAATTTTATTCCCGCACAGATGCCCCAGGTTGTTTCCATGCTTCTTGACGTGCATGGCATGTTATCACTTGTGGAAGATGTCCTTTACTCGTTAACAAACAATCCCCTGTTAAGAAGGGGTGTACCTCAGAGGATCGAAACAAGGGCCGGAGGATCTCATGTCAGGAATGTGGAGTTTTAATTTATGATGATAATGCGATTTCTTGTTTTAGTTTTGTTGTTTTCCGCCTGTTCCTCGGCTCCCAAAAACCCCGGTGATGTAAACGACCAAAGAAGGCGGGCGGAATCAAGGCTTGAACAGGGCAACAAGCATGCCGACCGGGGCAATCTTGAGGTAGCCATGTCATATTTAGAAGATGCATACCTGCTTGCCATTGCAACGGACGATCCCGGACTGAGGATACGGGCGGGGCTCTCCCGCAGTAATACGCTTTTCTCTCAGGGGTACAATGATGAAGCCAATTACGGCTGGCGCGAGGCTCTTGACGAAGCGGAAAGAATCGGAGACCGGGAACTGGCGGCTGTATGCCGCATCCATATTGCGCGTGGGATACTGCTTGACCAAGGCAGAGGCGCCGCTCAGTCTGTGCGCGATGATGTCAGCAGGGATTTGGCTTTTATCAGGACTGACCAACTTTACATAGCTTTTGCATGGACAGTCATCGCCCTGGCCGAAAGAGAACTTGGCCGTTATGCCGAGGCTGAGGCATCGATCCGGCGCAGCCTGGGTATCCATGAAAATAACCGTAATCTTGAGCTTGTCGCCTACAACTGGTTCCTCATTGCCTCGTTTCGTTCCCTGGCAGGTAATTACAACGGAGCGCTGCAGGCACTTGATTCGGCAATTACCTATGACCGCCGTGTTGAAAATTCCTGGGGGCTTGCCAATGACTGGCGGGCAATAGGTGAAGTGCATACCAGAGCCGGAAATACAGGCGCCGCCCGCGCCGCTTTTCTCCGTTCCGCTGCCATTTTCCAAGCCGTAAACGCAGATGATGCCGCAGAAGAAGTTTTGGCACGGATTGAATAGGGGAACCCTTTAGTTTTAATAAACTTTGGCCGATATTTTGAATAACGATGCGTCTTCTGAAGTATATTGTTGTCCCTTGGACAATTTTCTTTATTTATTTTTTATTTTCCGCGATACTGGGGCAAAACGGTCTTTATGCCAGAAAGCACCTTGATGCCGAAGTGTTACAGCTTACACAAAACTTAAACGCACTGGAAAGAGAAAACGAAGAATTACTTAAAATTAAAGACAGTTTGCAAAACGACCGCGATGCGCTTATGGTGTATATGCGGAAACTCGGTTACGGCCGGGACGGAGAACAATTTATCCGCATTATGGGGCAGGGTATTGCCTTAAACTCTGATATGTTAACCGGGCAGGTTCTGTACGCCGCAAATCATGATTTTGTTCAGGATAAAACCTTAAAAATCATCGCGATTTGCATAGGTCTTGCTGTCTTTATGTTCTTATTCATCAACGATATTTATCAGTTTAAAACAAGATATTAGTGTATTAAGCTACAAAAGACTCACCGGATCAACATCAATTTCCACGTATACTTTCGCATCACGGCCTTTGTCATAGCGTTCCATGAGGATCCGGGCTGCCGCATGTAATGTACCCATTGATTTGCCCCGCAGGATAAGCTGGCGGCGGTGGTTGCCGTTGATTATACCGATGGGGCATTCCGAGGGGCCCAGCATGTCGGCATCGGCGGGGATGAGGGGAGCGGCAATGGAAGCAAGCCTCTCCATCGCGGTGTCGGCGCGGGCAGCTTCCCTGCTGCGGGCATTCAAGCGGATAATGCGGGTATACGGGGGAAATTGCAGCGCCTGCCGCTGTGCCAGTTCTGCGTTAAAAAAACCATCGACATCAAGAGCACATGAGCGGGAGATCACCGTATCTCCCATGCGAAGGGTCTGTACGATGACCTTGCCATCGGGGAAATAACGTCCGGCCCTGCCCGCTACCTGCACAATCAGCGAGAATGTACGTTCTGTGGCGCGGAAGTCCGGCATATGTAAGCCGGTGTCGGCAAGTACCACTCCCACAAGGCGGACACCGGGGAAGTTTAATCCCTTAGCGACCATCTGTGTCCCCAGTAATATATCCACTAAGCCGGCTTTAAATTGCGCTATCGTTTCTTCCAACATTCCGCTTTTTCCTACTGTATCTGCATCGGCACGGCGTATGCGCAGTTCGGGAAATGTCCGCCGCACTTCTTCCTCAATCATTTCAGTACCAAAACCCCGGTATCCGGCTTCAAGAGATCCGCATTGCGGGCAGGCAGATGGCGGCGGTTCGGAATAGCCGCAGTAGTGGCATAGCGCCCGCCCCTTGCTTTTGTGCCAGATAAGAGATACCGAACAGCGGCGGCATTTATGTTCGCAGCCGCAGGAAGGGCAATGGAAACAATGGGCAAACCCTCGGCGGTTGAGAAACAGGATTGTCTGCCGTCCCATGCGCGCAGTTATGCGAATTTCTTCCTTCAATTCTTCTGTCAGGCAGCCTGCGGTTTTTGCCAGGTTTACGGCTTTTATTTCCGGCATGCTTCCTCCGGCAAGGCGCCGGGAAAGATCAAGCCGTTTTATTGTTCCCTCCGCCATGAGTTTCCAGGCTTCTGCAGAAGGCGTAGCTGATCCCATTACCAGTTTTGCTCCTTCGACCGAGCAGCGCCGTATTGCCGTCTGCCGGGCATGGTAGCGCGGAGTGTTGCCCGATTTATATGAACCGTCATGCTCCTCATCAATGATTATCAATCCAAGGTTATGCACCGGTGCGAATACCGCGCTGCGCGGACCGACAACAATGGGAGCTTCTCCGCGCCTGATTCGCGACCATTCGGCAAATCGCGCCGAAGAAGTCATCCCCGAATGTAAAGTAGCCGCAGCGGAACCAAACCGCCTGCCAATCAATTCCGCCGTTTGATGTGTCAGTGCAATCTCCGGCACGAGGTAAATCACTGACTTACCCTGCTTCAGCATCCATTCGGCAGCACGCAGAAACACTTCGGTTTTGCCGGAACCGGTAATGCCGTAAAGGTAGAATAATTCGGGGATCGGGGATCGGGGACCGGGGATCGGGGATATAATCGATTCCAGGGCGGTAATTTGCTCTTCCGATAGCTCCAACGGAGCGGCGGCAATGTCATCGCTGCCGCCTGACAGGGAGGGGTACGAAACCAAACGGCGGCCGGAGGGGATCATGGTTGCGATTGCCTGCCCGATGCCGCAAAGATAGTAAGCGGCAATCCATTCAGCTAGCGCAATGTCACGATCGTCAAAAACCGGATCGGTATCAACAACGCGGCGGATTTGTTTTATTTGTGATTCGCTTAACCCTTCCGGCGGCGCTTCACGGGTTGCGACAATGAAACCTAAACTGTCCCGGCCTCTTTTTCCAAACGGAACCATGGCGCGTTTGCCGACAGCGGCTTCGCCTTTTTCATCGATGCGGTATGTGAATGCCTGGTTTGCCGGTATGTCGAAAACCAGTTCGAACCAGGTTTCGCCATCCACAGATGGCGTGCCATCCATAGATGTCGCGCTCATTGCAGCAGCCTGTCTCCCAGGTCTGCCTCCGTAATTGCCGTACGCAGCAGTTTAAGGTCTTCCCATGCGGGCCTTTTGAGATCTTCATTTCGCAGCAGGGCGCTGGGGTGATACGTAGCGATTAACGGTATAACCCTGTCTGCAGCCGGGAAGTCAATAAATTTTCCCCGTAGTTTTCCTATTGGTTCCCCTGTCGAGAGAAGAGTCTGCACAGACACTCTGCCGGCGGATAAAATAAACCGGGGTTCAAGAATGGCAATTTGCCTTTTGAGAAATGCGGCGCAGGCGGCGGTTTCTGCCGGCTGAGGGTCACGGTTGCCGGGCGGGCGGCATTTTATTACATTGGCGATGAAACAGTTGTTTTCCCTTGACAGCCCAATTGCAGCAAGCATTTTATCGAGAAGCTGTCCTGCTTTGCCGACAAATGGCCTGCCTGTCGCGTCTTCATCGGCGCCCGGCCCTTCACCGATTACCATCACGAGCGGTTGATGCGCTCCTTCACCGGGAACGGCATTTTTTCTCGTTGTACATAATTCGCAAGCCTCGCATGTTTTTATATCCCCGGCAATACATTCAAGGCTGTCCGTTGCTGCATTACCGGAAGCAGCACTGGTACTGTCCGGTTGAACATCATCAGTAAATTGGTAATCCTGCTGTCTGCTGCGGAAACCGCCTTTGCAGTACGCACCGGCCAGGTCGAGAAATTGGGCAAGAGTGGTTTTTTCGGCAGCGGTCATATATTTCATTCAACCCTAATTTGACGCTGTGTTGCAATACTAGTTCAGAACAGAAATGTGTGCCCCTCAAATAACTTATGCGGGGCCTGTCAGTGGCCAAACGCACCGCTTGCGCGGCACGTTTGCCACTGACACCCGCCTAATCATATTTATAGGCACACATTTCTGCCTTGTTCCAAGTTGTACCACCAATCAGGGTTTGCTTTTTGATGGGGAAGATCAGGCCCGTCGGCGACCAAGCGCACCGCTGCGCGGCACACTTGTCGCCGACACCCGCCTGGACATGTTTTTGGGCATTACATTGCTGCCTTATTCAATGGTGTATTACCATGTCAGGGTTTGCTTTTTGATGGGGAAGAGGTTTTCCTCAGATCGGTGACTGTCACCCAATTAAAGCCATGGCTCATTATTTCTGGTAAGTCGTACTCTGTCTCCGTTGAATTGCCTCAACTCAATGGTATTGCTGTTGATTACGGTATACGTATATCTTTGGGTTTCGTTTACATCATCATATCCCATCATAGTAATATTTAATATTAGTGCGGCACCGTCCAGTCTCCATCTGCCACTGTATAGCATTGAGCTTTCCTTAAGACCAACTCCAAAATTACCATCAGGAGTATAAAAAAAGGCTAAACTCTCATCGCCTGCAACATCCCATACGCCAAGAATAACCGGTGCGCCCGATGGAAATGCCTCTGATAAAAAACCACCAAATACCCATGTATTGTCTCTGGTTTTATACCAGTGATTGGTAATTCCACTGATTGTTTCCCGGGGGCCTTGTTCATCCACAACTACCCTTTGACCAAATACATACGCTCCCCGCCGTTCACTGCTTGCGGATGGCCGTGCCCTTTGAATGAGTCCCGAACTTGCGGTGACATACATCACTGCAGGCAGCTGGTTTGATTGTGAAAATAGATTGCTTCCGTTTACCAGAATCACAATAATCAGGATAGCTTTGAAAAATTTCATAAAACACCTCTGTTAAAAATCATTATTTTACAATGTATCAAAAAATATGGAATAAATCAATAAAACGGGATAAAACGGGATAAAGCCTCAGATAGACCATCATTTCTAAAAAAAAGACCGCACAGAGATAAAAATCCCCGTGCGGCCTTAGAAAAGTACCGGGTTCATTCAGCATTACGGTGTATTGTACAACCGCAATGCGGGATCCCCACCCAAACCCGGCAGGTGCGCTCCTTAGAGCTTTCGCCTTCGGGAGCTCAAGGGGGCGGCACAACTGCCTGTTCCTCTCCCAATTTTGTAATTTCCTGCATAAATTCATTAAGGTCTTCAAAATGACGGTATACCGAGGCGAATCGGATATAGGCAACTTTATCAAGCGCACTCAGGCGTTCGAGTATCAAATCCCCTATAACTTTTGAGTCGATTTCTCTGCTACCTTTGCTTGCTATTGCCGTTTCGTCTTCAATTTCATTGACCATGCTTTCAATCTGCATGCGGGATACCGGCCGTTTTTCCAGCGCCCGCTCAATGCCGCTTTCTATTTTTTCACGGGCAAAAGGTTCCCGCCTGCCGTCACGCTTGATGACCATAAGCTGGTTATCTTCGGTCCGTTCATAACTGGTAAAACGGAATTTGCATCTCTCGCACTCCCTGCGGCGGCGTATTGCCTCCCCATTGGCAAGGGTTCGGGATTCTATTACCTTATCTTCAACACTGCCGCAATGGGGGCACCGCATATTGTGTTACCTCTGACAATAAACGCTATATGTAGCGCACTATATCTGGTGTACGCCTGTTTAAAAAATAGTACCCTATATATGGCGTTGTTGTCAAGCAGGATGCGCTATTGGTAGGGGGTGGGGTAGGAGGAAGAGGCAGGTCAGTATATACTGTTTTTATGCATTCAAAAAGTGTCAGAATTTTTAATACCATCAACGGGCAGATGGATCGGTTTTTGCCTGTCTTGCCTCCCCTGGGTCTTTTGCTGGGGTTTCTCCTGCCCGGGGTGTTTATTCATCTGCGTTCATATGTTTCACTGCTCTTTGCCATGATGACCCTGTCCGGCGCACTGAAAATAAGAATTGTTGAATTTAGCAGCACCATACGCAGCCCTTTTCCCATTCTGGTTTCTTTCTTTTCTGCCCATATTGCCATGCCGCTGTTCACCCTGCTGTGTACATCTTTTTTATTCAGAGGTGACAATGAAACCATTACCGGTTTTATCCTTTTGTACTGCGGGCCAATTGCCGTATCAAGTTTTATCTGGGTAACAATTTACAACGGAAACAAAGCACTCAGCCTTATGCTGATTCTGCTTGGTACGCTCTCAGCACCGCTGCTTGTGCCGGGAACAATTTCTCTGCTGATGGGCGCCAGGGTAGTAATAAATATTTCCGGTATTGCCATATCTCTTGTTCTGATGGTGGTAATCCCAACCATTGTTGGCGTTACGCTTAATGAAACCAGCCGGGGAAAAATCCCGGATCGTATCTGTCCCTATCTTAACCCTGTATCAAAAATCTGCCTTATGCTGGTGATTGCAGCCAATACCGCTCCACTTGCGGCAATGATTCGTTTTGATGATCCCTTTTTCTGGAAACTGGCAGGGGTGAATATCATGCTTATGGCAGGTAATTTCATGCTGGCAAAACTTGCCGGAATATTGACAAAATGCAATCCGGAAAAAAGTATTGCCCTGTTTTTTTCGGGTAGTTTGCGGAATTTTGCCGCCATTGCCACTATTGCAGTAACTTTTTTCCCGGAAGCTGTATCCTTCCCCATTATACTGGCTATCCTGCTTCAGCACAGCATTTCAGCGTTAATGGCAAAATTGGTGATACGGAAAATGGATAATTAAAAAGGACACTAACGCTGTACTCTTCCCGAGGCATCGCCGCCGGCAAGTTTTTGTACCTCGTCTACCGATACCTGGTTAAAGTCACCTTCGATTGTATGTTTGAGGCAGCTTGCGGCTACGGCAAATTCAATACTTTCCTGCGGGGCAAGGCCCTTGAGATTGGCGTAGATAAGCCCTGCGCCGAAACTGTCGCCGCCGCCAACGCGGTCTACAATGTGCACCGCGTATTTCCGGGAGAAGTAAAATTTTCCTTCACAGCAGTACATGGCTGCCCAGTTATTATCATTGGCACTGATCGATTCACGTAAAGTTATGGCAACTTTTTTGAATTTGAAACGGTCAATCAATGCCTGTGCAACTTCCTTGTACCCTTCATGGCTGATGCTGCCGGATGTGACATCGGTGTCCTGTGCGTGAATGCCGAATACATCGGCAGCGTCTTCTTCGTTGGCAATGCAAACATCCACAAACGGCATGAGCGCACCCATTATCTCGCCGGCTTTTTCTTTTGACCAGAGGTTTTTGCGGTAATTGAGGTCGCAAGAAACAGTAATGCCTTTTTCCCTGGCTGCTTTCACGGCATTGAGGGTTATGGCCGCCGCACTGTCGGAAAGAGCAGGGGTGATGCCGGTAAAGTGAAACCAGCAAACACCGTCAAAAATGGCATTCCAGTTAAAATCAGTTTCGGCGGCGGTGGCTATGGCAGAATTCGCCCTGTCGTAAATCACCTTGGACGGCCGTTGGGAGGCGCCTTTTTCAAGAAAGTAAATACCGACGCGGCTGCCGCCCCTGACAATGTGTGATGTGTCAACGCCAAACTGCCGCAGGCTGTTCACAGCGGCCTGTCCTATTTCATGTTTGGGTAATTTCGTAACATAAGCGGCATCCATGCCGAAGTTTGCCAGAGATACGGCAACATTGGCTTCACCGCCGCCGTAAGTTGCGCCGAATGACTGTGATTGCACGAAACGGTAATACCCTTCAGGGGCCAGTCTCAGCATTATTTCACCGAATGTTATTATTTTTCCCATTTTGTTACTCCCTGTTTTTCATCTGCAGTAAATGTACAGCAAAACCGAGAATTTCTTCCGTTAAGTATATGGCAATTGTATTGCCATTTTGATCTTTTTTTGCGTTGGCATAATCTAAAACTATGCCTTTACGCTCAAGCCAGGCTGCGGCTCTGGTGATGCTGTTTGTGCCAATGGCGATATGTCCGTGAGCACCCGGAGCTGATGTTTTTACTACTTCAACAGCATCGCCGGCAAAAATGGAACTGTTTCCGTCCTTCAGCGCAAAGCCAAACAATGCATTGAATTGCTGTGCTGCTTTCATTGCCGCTTCATCTTTTCCGGCGTTAATGCCGATATGAGCAACGCTGAATCCCAGCACTTTCAGTACAGCTTCCTGTGACAGGGCGGTGATTTTTTCAAACTCTCCGGCGTTGATAAGGTTGGCGCCGGCCATCCATGAACCGCCGCATGCGATGATTTTTTCAAATGAAAGATACTTGCCGATATTTCCTGCATTAATGCCGCCTGTTGGTATGAAATACAGATTAGGATAGGGGGCTGAGACAGCCTTGATGTATTCAATGCCTCCGGCCTGTTCTGCCGGGAAAAATTTAACCGCATCAAGGCCAAATTCAAGGGCTTGTTCAATATCAGAAGGGTTGGCACAGCCGGGAGTGACGGGAATCCCCTTTTTAATGCAGTATGCCACTACTTTAGGATTAAAGCCGGGACTGACAATAAATTTTGCACCGGCATTAATTGCCCGATCAACTTGATCGGTAGTCAGAACTGTTCCTGCCCCTGCAAGCATTTCCGGCATTGCTCTGGCTATTTGCCGTATTGCTTCTTCGCCTTGAGCTGTTCTGAATGTTATTTCTATACAGGGAATTCCTCCTGCCTGTAATGCCTGTGCAAGCGGCACTGCTTTTTCAGCATCATCAATTTTTATTACCGGCACAATGCCGATTTTCCCAATGCTTTCCAAAACCGAGTGCATATATACTCCTTTTAGCCAAGGGTAATTGAGAATTGAGAAGTTAGAGATAAAGGGTAAGATGTAAGAGGTAAAGGGAAGAAGGACTACCGGTGATTTGGAAGATTTATTACACTTCTAACCACTCACCTCTTACCTCTTCTCCCTTCTCTCTTTTCCTTTGTCAAACTACCAGCTATTACCGCCGGATCGATCGCGCCGGGGTTTGTCCATTGCTTCATTGACACGAATTGCCCGTCCGTCTAATTCAGTGCCGTTTGTGCCTGCAATGGCTGCATTTGCTTCATCATCAGAGGTCATTTCGATAAAACCGAATCCCTTGGAATTACCGGTTTCTCTGTCAAAAATGATTTTGACAGAAGCAACATTACCAAAGCCGGAGAAATAGTTCCGCAGGCTGTCTTCGGTGGTGTTGTAGGAAAGGTTTCCCACATACAATTTCTTACTCATCAACAAAAATCCTTTTCCCGCTAAAGCGGGCGTGTATTTTCACCTGCTTCTGCAGATGTTCAAATCCCCCCTGGCATGCAACCGGAGAAAATAAGACGGTGTAAATGTCAGGGAGAAAATGCGAAGGAAAAGTAACAGCGAAATCCCTAAACCAGAAACCAGTACCCATTCATGGGCTTTTATGAACAATACCAATAAAATACCTTTAGCATAGTATATTACGTTTTTCAAACTTTTGTCAAGTAGTTTTTTGTCCAAAAAGTAATTTAATTGCCGTTTTTATATCACTGGCAGACTTCATTACTGTTGTGTGCTCCTGAGCTTCCTCCCGACCACTCTCCTCGACTACTCGTGAGTGGTTTGGCGGAATTGGTCGGGTGATTTCCGGTTGGGGGCAAAGCAGGGTGTTAAAACCCAGGTTTTCTGCTGTTTTATGCCGTCCGGCAAGCCGGTTTACCGGGCGAAGTTCTCCGGTCAGTGACAATTCGCCGGTTATTACCAGGCCGGCAGGCAAAGCCAGCCCGGTTCGTGCCGAATATAAGGCGCAGGCAAGGGCAAGCTCCACCCCAACTTCGGTTATACGGATCCCTCCGGCGACATTTACATATAAATCCTGATCTGATAGCCGTAAACCCAGGTGTTTTTCCAGTGCAGCCGACACGCGGGAAACCCTGCCTGAATCGATTTTATCGGAAAAAACCCTGCTTACCGTGCCTTTTGCCGGAATAGTCAACGCTTGAATCTCAACAAGTATGGTTCTGGTACCCTCCAGTACCGCAGCCGTAGCAACTCCGGCGGGAAGCTCGCCTTCCCGTCTGACGAGAAAGAGCGAGCCAATGTCTTCGACCGGGATGAGGCCCCGTTCTCCCATGGTAAAAATGCCGATTTCATCAACCGAGCCGAAGCGGTTTTTTGATGCACGCAGAAAACGGCAATCATGACCGCCGGAAAGCCCTGTGGTTTTATCGTTCTGCTCAAAGTACAGTACCGTATCTACCAGGTGTTCGAGCATTTTTGGTCCGGCAATAACCCCTTCCTTGGTAACATGCGCCACAAGGAACAGGGCCGAATCATGCTCCTTGACCCACGATACCAGTTCATAAGAACAGAATTTCATCTGGCTGACGGTGCCCGGCACCGATCCGGCTTCGGTTGAATAGAGAGTCTGCGCCGAATCAACCAGCACTAATGACGGTTTTACGGCGTTCATCGCCATTTCAATTTCTTCAAGACTGCCGGTGCAGAGTACTTCTATCCTTTCAAGGCAGCCGGGGTTATGCGCCGGTAAACCCAACCGCTCTGCCCGGAGTTTGATTTGTGAAGCCGATTCTTCTCCGGAAACATACAGAATGCGGCCTTTGGTCTGTGCCGCACCTGCTACCTGCAAAAGCAGGGTAGACTTGCCAATGCCCGGTTCGCCGCCAATGAGCACTGCGCTGCGTTTCATGATCCCGCCGCCACCTCCGGGTGGTGAGCCCAGTACCCTGTCCAGTTCGGTTAATCCCGAAGGTATGCGCGTGTCATCCCTGCTGTCTACCGAGGCAAGCGGCCGGGACTCTGGTACTCCTGTACTCTTACTCCTGCGGCTGCCGGTTCCTTTGCTTTCAGCGGTTACGGCGGTTTCAAGCAGGGTATTCCATTCCCCGCATTCGGGGCAACGGCCCAGCCACTTTGGTTCCTCGTGGCTGCAGGAAGAACAGCGGTACACCGATTTAATTTTTTTCATACTGTTAGTATAAATTATTAATTAAGACCCACGCAATGCCGCATAGAATAAAAATACACTACAGAAACTAAAAAAGTTCCAGATACCTGTCTTTTTAAAAAGTATTTTTTTATTGGACTGATAGCTTGTATGAGCTATTTATTTTACACAATTTTCAAGGAAGGAAAACATGAAAAGAACAATTACAACATTCATTACCGCTGTCATCATGTGCTGTACTGCCTGTTACAACAGTACTGTCACTCTCGATCCTCCGGAAGACCCAATCGCAGATGATTTTTATTTCGAAGGATTGGAGCAAATTTGGGACGGGAATCCCAAAGAGATTATAATAGTCCCCAAACCGGGAAAATCAATCGGATATATTACTGTTTTTTACAATGGTGATATATTTCCTCCTTCGGCAATCGGATCATATTCTGTTACATTTAACATAACGGCAGCGCCGGGGTTCTATGCGGCGGAAGACTTGTCAGCGGGCATCCTTGAAATTGTGCCATTCGGAAAAGCAGCAACTCCCACTATAGACCCGCCTCAGGGAATTTATACCGTAACGCAGCAAGTAGTCATTTCTACCGAAACAGCAGGTGCGGTAATCCATTTCACCATCGATGGCAGTACCCCCACAGTAAACAATGCGGTATTCAAAGATCACATCATCGTGGATAACGATATGATTATTAAGGCAATAGCCGTAAAAGAGGGCATGATCGACAGTGATATACTTGAAGCCGGTTATATCATCAAACCGGAAGACCCCGTTGTCGGGGATTTTATTATTGATGGATTGGAGCAATTATGGGACGGCAATCCCAAACAGGTAACTATAACTCCTAAAGAAGGCAAATCAACCGGGCAGATTACTGTTTTTTACAACGGTAATACCAATCCGCCTGCGGCAATCGGGTCATACCCAATTACCTTTAATGTAGCGGCAGCGGCGGGATTCAATGCTGCGGAAAGTTTGTCAGCGGGTGTCCTTGAAATAAAGCCATACGGAAAAGCGGCAACTCCTGTTGCAAATCCGGAGGCGGGGGAATATACCGAAACGCAGCAAGTAACCCTTACCTCGGAAACTGCAGGCGCGGCAATCCATTACACCATCGACGGCAGTACCCCTACGGTGGAAAGTCCGGAGTTCATTGGCAGCATCATCGTAGATTCCGGTATGACTATAAAAGCCATTGCTGTTAAAGAAGGTATGACCGACAGTGATATACTGGAAGCTGTCTTTACCATCAATCCGGCTGATCCCGGCGATCCTGACGATCCTGATGATCCTGATAATCCTGATGATCCTGATGATCCTGATGATCCTGACTTAATTGGCTGATAGTACAAAAGTGACAGATGCCGTCCATTTTGCTTAAACAGGCAAGTGTTTAGGCAAATCTCCCGGTGTCTGTCATTTTTTTTGTTTTATCCCGTCTCATTAATGGAATTATATATTAAAAAAAAGTATAATGATGACAGATACCGGAATAAAATATGAGTAAAATGATTGCTTTTTTAATATCTGTTTTACTGATTATATTAATTATATCCTGTTACAGTACATCTTTTACAAGAGAACCTTGTCCTCCTTGTTATGGATCCGGAAAATGTAATATTTGCCGCGGAGTTGGATACACAAGAGATGAAGGCAGATGCAGAACATGCAGCGGCAACGGAAAATGCATTGCCTGCGGCGGCTCGGGAATATATTCCCGCGTGATTGCACCATGGGATGCTTTTTGAAACGCTAATCCACAGATATCAGGCATCGCCGCCATCCCTATTCCCTGTTCCCTGTTCCCTGTACTATAATTGAACAGGGTGGTAACACAACATTGTTGGAAATATTGGCTTTTGACCGTTACGGCTATGATTTTATCCCGGGCGAATTCCTGCCCCCCGGCAAGGATGAGTACTGGCTGCGCAATTCCCGGCAGGATAAAAAATCATGGCGAAAACTCCTGCCTGATGAAATTGAATTATTAACGAAAAACGGAAACCGCTGCCCAAACTGGGATGATTTCCTTGTCTGCGATCCGTTTGATCCGGCATTGATTAGGGGTTCTAATTTTTACGGCCTGGTTCGGCTGGGGTCAATGCAGAATGTGCTGCTGAAATTTCACGATTTTTGCATTCCTGCCGGTATTCGGAACAGTACTATCATCTCGTGTGACATTGGCAATAATACCGCTATTCAGGACTGTTCTTTTATATCCCATTACATTATTGGCGATAACTGTATACTTTCCCGTATTGATGAAATGCAGACTACGAATCATGCAAAATTCGGTAATGGTGCTTTAAAAGACGGCGAGGATGAAAAAGTGCGGGTGTGGATAGACGTGATGAACGAAGCGGGCGGACGTTCAATTTTGCCGTTTGAAGACATGATACCCGCCGACGCATTTCTCTGGGCAGCGTATCGGGACGATACCGGTCTGACAAATAGGCTCAAACATATCACTCAGGAACGCTACGGCGGATTCCGGGGTAATTACGGAACAATTGGCGGCAGTTCGGTTATTAAGAGCTGCGCCATTATTAAAGATGTGGCTGTAGGCTGCCATGCCTATATTAAGGGTGCGAATAAACTAAAAAATCTGACCGTTCTTTCTTCCGGGGATGAACCTTCCCAGATTGGCGAAGGGGTGGAACTGGTGAACGGGATTATTGGTTATGGCTCCCATGTTTTCTACGGCGCTAAAGCAGTGCGCTTTATAATGGGCCGAAACTGCAATCTGAAATACGGAGCCCGGCTGATCCACTCGGTACTGGGCGACAATTCAACGGTGTCCTGCTGCGAAATTCTCAACAACCTTATATTCCCCATGCACGAGCAGCATCATAACAATTCATTCCTAGTTGCCGGCCTTGTTCAGGGAATGTCAAATATGGCAGCGGCGGCTACTATTGGCAGCAATCACAACAGCAGGGCCAATGACGGAGAGATTAGCGCAAAACGGGGTTTTTGGCCCGGTCTTGCCGTAACGCTTAAACACCCAAGCTGCTTTGCTTCGTATGTGATCATTGCCAAAGGAGATTACCCGTCCGAGTTGAACATCCCATTACCTTTTTCTTTAGTGAACAACAATACCCATAAAAACCGTCTTGAAGTGATGCCGGCCTATTTCTGGAATTATAACCTTTATGCTCTTGAGAGGAATTCATGGAAAGCAGGTTATCGCGACAGGCGTAAAATAAAAGTCCAGCATATTGAAGCGGATTACCTTGCTCCGGATACTGTTGAAGAAATACTCAACGCGCTTTCTTTACTGGAAGGATGGCTCGGCCAGGCAGGCTATTCCCAGAGAGATATGACAGGTACCGGCGGCTATATTGACAGGATTAACTGCCACGGCCTGGAAAAAGGAAAACGTAACGAGATAATCATCAAGCCGCTTGAGGCAATAGCCGCTTACCGCCAGATGCTGCGCTGGTATGCGGCGAAAACAATTGCCATTTTTCTTCATACCAGGCCCGATTTAAAATACCGTGAGCTGGAATCGCTGCTTGCCGGAGATCCGCAGATGAGGATTCGCGGTTGGGTGAATATGGGCGGCCAGATTGTACCTGCTTTTCGTGTAGATGCATTACGGGAGGGTATTGTCAGCGGAAAATACAATAACTGGGATGCGATTCACGAAGTTTACGATACCTGGTACGGAGAGTATCCTCTGGACAGGGCCCGTCATGCCTGGGCACTTCTTGCGATGCAGGCAGGCGGCACGCTCAATGCCGGTTTTTTGGCGGCGGAATTCAATGCCGCAGCTGAAACAAGCCGCTGGATAAGCAGCCGGGTACATAAAAACAGGGCAAAAGACCATCATAACTCATTTAAAAAAGCAACATTCCGCAATGAGTCTGAAATGGAACAGGTATTGGGAAAATCCGAAACCGATTCTTTTGTAAAATACGCCCGTGAGGAAACCCGGCGCTTTGAGGAATGTATTGCCGGGGTAATTGCACGGTTAAAAAATGCCGATGATTAATGTATGCACGATACCAGTTATGAAGATACTGTGTTTATAATAAGCATGAGGATAAAGATGATTCGGGACATACTGCGTCTGAAACCTCCGCCGGAAATATTTTTGGAAAAATGCCTTGATGATCTTGAATTTATTGATAATACCCTTACTTTTTTAACAGGAGCGCTTTCCGGCAACAGCGAAAAAAACCATGAAGCAGATCAATATAGTTATACATCAGATACCGAATGGCAATTTAGCCAGCTTTTAACCGAATTTTCTCTTGATTCCAGCCCTTTCTCTCCCCGTGATTATCCGGAAACCCGAGCAAAAATTGCCGCATTGCGTGTAAACAGCGAGGCACGGAGAAAAACCCTGGAAGAAGCCTATATGCCAGTGGAATTGGTTAAAACAGAGCCTGTAGTAACAACCCTTGAGCTGTCAGGTCTTTTAGGAGGAAACTAATACGCCTGGCACCCGTTTAAGGATTACCGGAGGAAACCTTAAGGGCAGACGTGTGCAAGTGCCGGATGGCGTTATCCGGCCCAGCATGGATCAAATGCGTGAATCGGTATTTGCCTGTCTTGGAAATCTTGACGGATGTTCTTTTGCCGATATTTTCGCCGGTTCAGGTATCATTGCCCTTGAAGCTGCATCACGCGGAGCAGCTTATATCGAAGCGGTTGAAAATGACCCGCTAAAACGGAAAACATTACTGCAGAATACTGCAATTTCGCCGGTCAGGATTTATTGCCGTTTTATAAGTGCTGAACTATTTATCCAAAGATTCAAAAGGCCGTTTAACTTTTTATTTCTCGATCCACCGTTCCCGTATCAATTTAAATGGGAACTGCTCAATCGGATCGCAATTTCCTCATTAATTTCAAATGAAAGTACCATTTTATTACACCGACCGGCTGAAGATACTAATATTACCCGCTTACATGCAAATTTAATTCAATTCGATTCCCGTGAATATGGCCGTTCAGTAGTCGATTTTTTTAGAATCAAACAGGATGAAAAGTAATTATTCTTGTTGTATTTTTTTATTATGTATGTTATACTGTAGGGAGGGATAGCTTCAAGAAAACAGAAAGTGGCATGGACTATAAAAATCTATTTGATAAATTCGAAAAAGACAGTGTTTTTATCAAAACCACCATGCCGCCCGGTGTTGACAGTTCCCGGAAAGCGGCGTTAAACCGCAAGGGAAATATACTTTTTAATTCAGGTGATATTGAAGGAGCACGTAGGATATTCCTTACTACCGGGTACTCTGACGGCCTTTCCCGCGTAGGGGATTACTATAAATCACAGAACAGGCTTGTTGAAGCTCTCCAAATGTATTGGCTCGCTCCGGCTCGAATAAAATATGAACCGTTAATTTTGCAGCTTGCCGGTATTGTGCAAAGCCTAATCCATGAAAAAGGGGATCTTGCCGATGAATGATGATGCATTGTCAAAACATCCATGTCAGGATGAACCTGTAGATTCGGATTCTACTGAAGATAAAATAGATATCTCCAGCATTTCAGAAAATGGTTACAGGTTCCTGAGGGAAAATAAAATCTCCGAAGCCATTGACTGCTTTGCGGATATTCTCAAAATAGAAGAATTTAATTATTATGCACTGGTTGGCATGGGGGATGCGATCCGTAAAAAGGGAGGATGCCGTGAAGCGGTTACTTATTATCAGCGCTGTCTTGAGCATCATCCCGGAAACAATTATGCGCTGTTTGGCCTTGCCGACTGTTACAAAGCGCTTAACCAGTATCATAAAGCAATAGAGATATGGGAACAGTACCTTTTGCATGACAATAAAAATATCACGGTACTTACCAGAGTAGCGGATGCCTGCCGGAAAGTCCGCGACTTTAACCATTCCAAAGCCATATACCTGCAGGTTCTGGAAATGGAACAATCCAATCCGTATGCAATTATTGGGCTGGGACATTTGTATTACGATTTTAAGGAATACCGGGAAGCTTTGTTTTACTGGCAAAAGATGCTGGAAATTAACCCGGATAACATTGATATACGGGTACTTACATCCATCGGGAACTGTCACCGCAAATTAAAAACTTTTTCCGAAGGCATTGTTTTTTTTGAACAGGCGCTGGATAAAGAACCGGGCAATTTTTACGCGCTTTTTGGCCTTGCCGATTGCTACAGGGGGCTTAACCAGCAGGAACGCTCGCTCGATTTTTGGAATAGTATTCTTAAGCAGGATCCGCGTAACAAGGTTATTTTAACACGTGCCGGAGACGCATATCGCGGCATGGGTGAATTTGAAATGGCCCAGGATTACTATGAACGCGCCCTGAATATTGAGTTTGACACCTATGCCGTTTTGGGACTTGCGCTTATCGCCAAAAACCTGGGGAAATTCGATGATGCTACAACATCACTCAAGAGGCTTTTCCAGCAGGATATCAAAAACAACCGGATTTCCTCGGAACTTGCCGCTTGTTATGTTAAAAAAGGGGACAGGCAGCAGGCGGTTGAATTGCTTGATGAATTCCGGCGGCTGGGAATAAGTAATGCCCATATCGCCGATATGCTGGAAAAAGTCTGAGCTATGAACAATTAACAATTAACAATGAACAATGGACAATTGAGCGGATTATCTCCTGATGAATTAGCGGATATCATTGCTCCATTGCCGCGTTTTCGGGCAGTGCAAATTTTTAAATGGATAGCTTGCGGAGTTTCCGGGTTTTATGAAATGAGCAACCTGCCGTTATCGTTACGGGAAGATCTTTCTAACCGTTTTTCCCTGCGGCCTGACATTGTTGAAACCATACATCCGGGAGCTGACGGTACGGTAAAACTGGCACTGCGGTTTTCTGACGGTGCGGTAATTGAAGCAGTACTGCTTAGCGATTCGAAGCAGAGAACGCGCTATACAGCGTGCCTTTCCACGCAGGCAGGCTGCCCTTCCGGATGCGTATTCTGCAAGACCGGCTCTTTGGGTTTTCTCCGCAATCTTACTTCAGCCGAGATCGTAGAACAGTTATTACGGCTTGGAACAATTGCAAAAGAACAATCCTCCGGCGCACAGCCTGTTCCCATTGCAAACATCGTTGTTATGGGCATGGGTGAGCCGTTGTTGAATTTAACAGAATTACGCAGAGCGCTTAATATTATTACCTGCGGTGAAGGGCTTAATATTTCCGGGCGGCGTATAACCGTTTCTACGTGCGGGATTGCTGACGGCATTATTGACATTGCCGATAACGGCCCGGCCATACGGCTCGCCCTGTCGCTGACTGCAGCCGACGAAGACCTTAGGCGGCAGCTTATGCCGATTACGGCAAACCAGCCGCTTTCACGTGTGAAAGAGGCCCTGCGTTATTTTCAGGAGCGGGGCGGCACATCACCCAGAGGTGGCTCGCCACTCAGGGGTGGCTCGCCACCTAAAGGTGGCGGGCGTGTTACTCTGGAAATGGTTTTATTGAGCGGCATTAACACCCGCAGCAAAGATGCCCAGGCACTTGCGCAATTTGCCCAAGGTTTAGACGTGGTTGTTAATCTTATCCCCTGGAACCCCGTCAAGGGTCTCATGTTTGATGGCAAACCGCTGCGGGAGCCGTCGGCTGCGGAAACTGCATCGTTTGCCCGCAGGCTGGAAGCGCTCTCCCTGAAGGTCACCCGCCGTTTCCGCCGGGGCCGCGGAGTCATGGGGGCATGCGGACAGTTAGGCTGCACCGCGAACCCTGATCAGCCGGCCTGGTAACAAGGGTATGTGGAGCAGGGGTTGCTGGCATGGTAATGGGGGCTAACGATTTGGCATCGAACTTGATGCCGTCAGAGCCTGCTGTTCATTATCATATACATCAACCTGGGTTTCCCTTAACCAACCTTGGACGTTTCCTTCCGCGATTCCTTCCACAAAAACCCAGGAATCTGTTTCTCCGCTGTTTCTGACAAGCCGCCGTTCATGGATTTTTATTACCGATCCCTGCCTGAGATAGCCCTGCGAAGCGCTGCTTTCATCCGGCTCGGAATTAACGCGGGTAAATGAGATATTGATAACGCCATATCCAATATACACCTGCGACAAGGGTGAGGTTAGCGGCGGTACTATCGGAGTATCATCCCTTCTGGCAATGCAGGCTGAAAAAACAGTCAGCAGAATTAACAGGATGAGTACTTGACCGCTGCGATAATTTAAACATATCTTCATATAATGAAGAATATAACCGTTTTTGCGGTTTTAGTCATCATTCTTTTTTGTACTCAGCATGTTCCGGCGCAGGAACAGCGGGCTTATGCGGTTTCGGTACGTCCTTTGTTCGGCCTGGTGTCAGGTCATGCGGAAGAACTTGTGTACCCTGCCGGAGATACGAAAGCTCCTCTGCTCAGCGAGCTGCTTTGGAATATGAAGCCGGTTTTTTTCTATGGTGTTTTACTGGATTTCTCACAAATCAGGCCGATTGAAAGATGGGGTTTTTTCTCAAACATTTCGGTAAAAAACGGTATTCCCGGCCCAAGCGGGAATCATGAAAACAGGGATTGGATGTCTGTTGAAAATACTAATATAACCCACTATTCCAAACACGATAATTATACCAGAGAGCTTCTATTACTGGATGCTTCAGCCGGTTTTTCGTTTCCGCATAAAAAGTTACTCTTTAAAACGTATGTCAATGTATCATATATGCGTTTCAGTTTTTACGGCAAAGACGGCCAGGGAACATACGCCCGCCAACAGATGGATTCTTTTAATAATCCTGTTCCGGGTTTATTTTACCCCATTACCAGCAATCCCTATGTGGTGCCGTGGGAAGGGAAAGTAATCAGCTATTCACAGGATTGGCTGTATGTTGCCCCGGGTATTTCTGCAGGTTATTATTTTTTTGATAAATTTTTTGCAGAGTTATCTTTTATTGCAAGCCCTCTGGTTTTTTGCGTTGGTTTAGATGAGCATAAAACAACAAATGTCCAATATAAGGATAATATGCGGGGAGGCATTTTGCTTGAACCGGGCTTACGGCTTTCATATACCGCCGGTAGATGGCTGGGTATTTTCTGGGATATATCATGGCGTTTTGCCAACGGGACAAGAGGTGCTAGTTATAACAGATCTCCGATTGGTACGGGAGCATATATTAAAGAGGGCGAAGCAGGCGCCGGATTGTCAATCATGACTACCGGCTTTGGCCTTAATGTAAGGCTGTAAACCTTACCTTTTCCTCTTCCACCTGATGTACACCTGTCTGCCGGTGCCGCCTGCCTGGGGGCGTTCTTCGGTTTCAAATTGAGGGATGGCGCGGAACATGTCGCCGAGTTTTTTGAATCCATAGTTGCGTGGGTCAAAATCCGCCGAGCGGTTGTTTATTTTATTGCCTATACTTCCAAGGTATGCCCAGCCGGACTCCTCGGCAAGATCATCAACTGTTTCCCGCAGCAGCTTGAGAAGTTTGCGATCAACCTTGAAATCCTTTCTGGGTTTTGCGGCAGGCCTGGAATCTTCATCATCCGATTCTTCCTGGCTGTCCCTTAGTATTTCGGTGTAGATAAATTTATCACACACGGAAACAAAGGCACGCGGGGTTTTCTTTTCACCAAAGCCGTAAACAATTCTGCCGCTTTCCCTCAGCCGTGCTGCAAGCCGGGTAAAATCAGAATCGCTTGAGACGATACAGAATCCGTCAAGCTTTTCGGTGTACAAAAGATCCATTGCATCAATGATCATGGCCGAGTCGGTGGCGTTTTTTCCCGATGTGTATGAAAATTGCTGTATGGGCTGGATGGCATATTCCAGCAGCCTGTCTTTCCATGAACGAAGACTCGTACTGGTCCAGTCGCCGTAAATTCGCTTAACGCTGGCGATGCCGTATTTGGCTATCTCGTCCAGCAGTCCCTCAATGATGCTGGGCTGGGTATTATCGGCATCTATGAGGACGGCGAGTTTTGCCTGACGCAGTTCCGCCGGCTGATGTCCCGTAACAGGAAAACCGGATAATGGCAATAATGGCATAATAAACAACTCCTTCGTTTAATTCATTTTATCTCATCAATACATTACACTTTCAAAGATCGATTTTTTTATCCGCCGCAGCATACTGATCTTTCCCAGGGGAATACGCATATCTCCTTCTGCTGTCTCAATAACTAATATGCTTTCGCCTCCGGTTTTTTCCAGCGCTTTTGGAAATCCGTATATACTTTCCTGCTTCTGCCGTCCCGGCAGTAATACTTCTGTCTGCGCCTGCATGGCAATTGCCTGTTTTACAATCAAGGATTTGCCTGCATAATCCAGCCCCCGCGCTTCAAGCTTTTCGTAACGGATATGCGCGTCTTTGAGCTGGGATTCGCACAATACCAGCCTTCGGTCAATACGGGCCGAAAGTTCATTCCGTTCTTCGGATCCGAGATTCATCCGGTTTAGTATAGAGTGAAACTCCTCTTTAAGGACAGTATCTGCAGAATCGGCAGGAGAATAATTTTTTTTGCCTGGGTTCGGATTATTTTTTCCTATTGGCATGATCCCCGAAGTAAGATGTGAAAATAAATTGTGTGATGCGGCGGAATACGTATTAACGGCAGTTTCCGGCAGGTGATATCCTGCGGAATCTCCCCGGCGCGCAATGATGGTTACACCGGCTTTTCCCAGTACCCTGGAGACTTTGTCTTCCGCCGTTTCCGGCAGGAGGTAAATTCCCGGCGCAAGAGTTTCCGTTATCAAAGCCGCCAGCGGTTTTGTTTCAACAAGATAGCGGCGCTCGGGCGAGAGGGTTAGTATCAGCCCTTTGTGCAGGACAACTTCTTTATGGCTTTTTTCCCAGTCGCGTAAAGTAAAGATTAAATTATTATCAATGCGGTTATTTGACAGCTTCTGTAAAAGTTTAATTATCTCTTCTGCGGTAATGCCCCGGTTAAATGCAGAAACAGCCGAGTCCCTGTTCATTTCAAACCGTATATTCATACCTGTTTCAGTTACCAGTGATACGGCGGCAAGATCAACCGCATCTTTATATTCAATTTCTTTATGCAGCACTATTGAAAAGGAAGAATCCATTACGATAGATGCCCCTGACTGTTGCATATTGTCAGGCCCGGATGCGGCATCCGCCGCAGATGATTTTTGCCAATGCTCGTTTTTATTTAAAATTAACAACCCGGTTTGCTTCATAGCGTTAAGCAATTTGCCGCAGAGAATATATTCACTCTCCTGTATGATACTCAGCCTGTTAAGGGTTGCGGCAGGATAAAGCCGGTTTTCTTCCAGTGATGATAAAAAATGATGAATAAAAACCGCGCAGCTGCGGACTTTGGAGCGGAACAGCCAGGGTGAAATTCCTGTACCCCGGAATTCTCCGGATGACTCGTCTTCCTTTAATGGCAAATGTTCCCGGGAAATGTAATCCTGATAACAGTAAATCCCGGCAGCGCAATATTCCATTCGTTCCCGGCAGTTCAGGTTACCAAAAGCGCGGAAACGATGGTAATCGGGTATTAGCTTATCTTCTTTGGGAATAAACAGCCCCAAAGCTGTTAAGCTTCCAATGATCGTTTCCATCGGAAGCCCGGGAAATAATGTTTTTGAGTCGTTATGTATTTTTTTCCGAATGCTGCCGCCGGAGTTGAAAAATGTTTCGTTATGCGAAACGAATGAAAGCAGTGCTGCCAGAATCCTGTCGTCAAACCGGTACTCTCCCGAAGAATTTCCGGTCATGGGGTCTTCTTCTGCCGGAAATGACGGAAACAACAGGGATGTATCTGTAATTAACGGCGTCAAAACCTGCATTAAAACAGGGTTAAGAGCAAGCCGCATTTTTTCACTGTCCGGAAAACGGTATAGTATAAACCGTTCTTCAAGATTTACGACAATATCGTTGAGTTCAGCGGAAGTAAACTCTCCGAAGAAAAATGATTCCAGCGTCTCCCTCTCTGGTTCATTGAGAATGGCAACGGCTGCTATAATGCGATTATCATTCGAGTCAATATAACGGGCAATATTTTTTTTTATATCATTGCGTGATAAAAATTTTTCAAGATCGGCCATTAATAACTGCTTGTTAAAAGGGGTTTTTATTTTACCGAAAACGGTCCGCAGCAGTTCAAATAAAGCATTATCGGGCAGAGCCACCAATGATGTCTTCCAGAAATCTACAGAACGAAAAAAGTTTTTTTTCATTTGCCGATATCCCAGTGTTGAATGGAGTATTTGTAACCTTGTTCCGCAAGGAATTTTTGACGGTTTGCCGCGAAATCTTCTTCTACGGTTTGCCGCGAAACCAGTGTATAAAACAATGCATTATATTTTTTGGGGCGCAGGATACGTCCCAGCCGCTGCGCTTCTTCCTGCCGTGAACCGAATGATCCTGAAACCTGTACAGCCATGGAGGCATCCGGCAGGTCAATGGCAAAATTCGCGACTCGTGAAACAACGATAAGTTTTGTTTCGCCGCGCTTAAAGTTTTTGTAGATTTTCTCCCTTTCCGCATTCGGTGTCTGACCTGTAATCAGCGGCGCATTAAGCAATTTTGCCAGCGAGCCCAGCTGCGTAAGGTACTGCCCGATAATCAGAATTTGATCATCGCTGTGGTTTTCCACAAGCTGCACAACAATATCTTCCTTCAGCGGATTTTCGCTGGCAATACGGTATTTTTCACGGGATGATGCGACGGCATACGGTATTTTCAGACTCTGCGGCAAATCCAGACGGATTTCCGTGCAGATTGCTTCGGCAATCCAGCCTTTGCCTTCAAGATCTTTCCATGGCACATCGTAGCGTTTTGGCCCCACAAGGCTGAACACTGCGTTCTCGGCCCCGTCTTCGCGGATGAGGGTTGCGGTTAACCCCAGACGTCGTACTGCCTGCAATTCCGCCGTTACACGAAACACCGGGGCGGGAAGCAGGTGTACTTCATCATATATAATAAGCCCCCATTGCCTTTCCCGGAAAATTTTAAAGTGAGGAAAATCCGCTTTACGGTCAGGACGCCAGGTTATAATCTGATACGTGGCAATGGTTACCGGAGCGACGGATTTAGAGTCTCCCGAATACTCGGCAATTTCTTCACTGCTTAATGTGGTTTTATCCATCAATTCATCGATCCATTGATGTACCGCCGCAACATTCGTTGTCAGGATAAGGGTATTGGTCTGCAGCATTGACATGATAATCATGCCAACAATGGTTTTGCCTGATCCGCATGGCAATGATACCACCCCGTACCCGGTGCCGGGACTGCAGTCTCCCAATACGGCGCGTGCAGCCTCATGCTGATAATCTCTGGGAGAAAAAGCCTTTCCTGACAGACATTGATCCCTCAGCGTGACGGTAAGGCTGTCTCCTTTTACCAGCGGCGCTTCGTCCTTTACAGGCCAGCCTTGTTGAATGAGTTCCTGTTTGACAGTACCTCTGTTTACCAGCTTTAGAAAAAAGCCGTTTGTTGTTTTTGTTAAATATTTCTCAAGCGATTTAACCGCTTCAACTTCCGAATATACTGCCGGATCTTCAATTATCAGCAGCAAGCCGCTGTCATCAAATGACAGGTCATTTGACGTATCTCCTGCCGCAATCATCCGTATCTTCCCGTAGCGGGACATTGTGTCGGAAAAACTTTCAACTATTCCCGAAGGAATTTGATAACGGCTGTACCGGACAAGGGTTGCCGCTATCTCTTCGGGCTTCAGACCCGCGCTTGCCGCATTCCACAGGGAAAGCGGGGTGATGCGGTATGTATGGATGTGCTCCGGTGATTTTTCCAGTTCTGCAAAAGGAAGTATGGCCGAGCGGGCTTCTTCGGCTTTTTCCGCATGGACATCCAGCAGTATGGTACGGTCACTTTGCACTATCAGCGGGTTTTCGGGCATAATCGACCCAGTATACCAGAAAAACAGTGAAAAAGTAAATAACTGAGCTTCCCTTTTCACTATAAAGCCTAATTTTCCGCTATTTATCGCTTGACTTTTTTCTGTTTTGTGATACTATCTACATTAAAGCCTCCGGTATCAAAACCGGATCTTAGGATCACTGAATGGTATTCGGAATGGGTTTTGAACAAGAGGCTTTTGGTTTTAGTCCTAAGGAGGGGCCAGTACCATGAAACATCAATTACCATTGGGAGTACTAGCCATAATGCTGGTATTCGGACTGGTTTTTACCGGATGCGAAATAGGCATAACAGATAATGACACAACAGGAAGCGGATCAATCGGTCAAGTTACATTCGTCTCAGCGGGCAATTATCATAGCCTGGTCATTGGAGCAAATGGCAACCTCTGGAGTTGGGGGTTTAACAATCATGGTCAATTGGGCAACAGCACAACCGCTAACAGAAACTTTCCCGTCAGGGTAAGTACAGCTACCAATTGGATATCTGTCTCAGCAGGCCGTGTCCAAAGCCTTGGTGTCAGGGCAGACGGCAGTTTATGGGCCTGGGGCGCTACCGAGATTGGCGATCCAAGCATTGACAGAATCTATCCCATCAGATTAGGGACAGCTAACGATTGGGCGTTTGTCTCAGCAGGTACCACGCATAACATAGCCATTAAAACGGATGGCAGCCTATGGGCCTGGGGTGATAATGCAAACAGTCAACTGGGTGACAAAACAACTACCATTAGGCGTATTCCCTACAAGATAGGGACAAGTGATGATTGGGCATACGTCTCAGCGGGTCATGACTATAACCTTGCTATCAAGACAAACGGCACTCTCTGGGCTTGGGGGATTAATGATAAAGGCCAACTGGGCAACAATTCAACCGCTACCATAGACGAACCCACCCAGATAGGGACAAGAAATGATTGGGTATCTGTCTCAGCAGGTAGAAATCACAGTCTGGGTGTCATGACGGATGGCAGCCTTTGGGCCTGGGGAGATAATGAACACGGTCAGTTAGGCTTGGGTGACAACATTGAGATGCGTATTCCCACTTGGGTAGAGCCAGATCTCAATTGGAAGTCAGTCTCAGCAGGCGAAGGTCATAGTGTGGCTGTTAGAACAACCGGCTGTTTATGGGCTTGGGGTGCTGTCTGGACCAGCCAATCAGGGTTAAATATACCCGCTAACCTGGAACCTGTTAAAGTAGGGACAGATACAAATTGGACATCTGTTTCAGCCGGTCACAGGCACAGTTTTGGTGTCAAAACGAACGGTACTCTCTGGGCCTGGGGGGTTAATTCAGAAGGACAACTGGGCGACGGCACAAACATCCGCAAATTCGATCCTGTCAGAATTAATTAAATAAGTTATTTTACGGCATCTGAGGGGTTAGTTTACCCCTCAGAGTGCATCTGTTACATTACTTAACTCTAATGTTCATCGCTCTTGCAAGTTTGAAGAAAGTATCCGTGTTATCGTAATAGCCGCCAAATAAATCCTGATGTACGCCATACGCGAAAGTGATAACAGGAGCGGCTGTGTGTGAATATGATGTCCAGCCGATACCTGCTGTCTGGTTCAATATTTGAGTTAATTTTACTGTTAAAGGTTCATAACTGCCATGAAACACCCGCCAACCTTCCTGCGGTTCTTCTACCGGTTGTGCCATTGAACGCCTGAAGGCAATTTCAATCTGATTTCTCTGAAACTCTGAAATGTTCAGATTGCCGGGACGCAAATCAATACCGAATGATTCTAAAATATCAGAATAAAGATCCTCAAGTCTTCTTTGTGCGGTATTGGTAACCCGTGCTTTATAAGGATTAACCACTTCTGCATTAAACGCAACATGGGACCTTGTTTGTCTGGCAATTCTGTCAAAATACATGGAATAACCTGTACCCAGGTTTGCGGACACTCCGGGCTGAGCCGGGATTCCGGCGGTTCCTGCCCAGCCAATCGTCATACCGCCTGTTTCATGATCGCCGTTTACTACAATGAGAGTTTCATTTGGATATCTTCTGTAAAACTCCAAAGCTGCTGCAATTGCCTCATCAAATGCAAGAATATCATGAATAAGCGCACCGGCATCATTGGCATGTGCTGCCCAGTCAATCTTTCCGCCTTCCACCATCATAAAAAATCCATTGGGATTTTCCAGTAATTCAATTCCCTTTCTGGTAAAATCGGCAAGGGAGAGGTCTGTCGGCAGGCGGTCAATTGCATAATGCATTGCCCCTGAATCCTGTACTCTTTCCGCAAGGGCGATTACTTTACCGCTGTTCCTGTTCAATGCGCTAAAGTCCGCCGGGGTGCGGGTAACCGTATACCCCAATTGCCGTGCATTTTCCAAATGCCTGTCGTTATTTTCGCTGTTTTCTGTTATCCAACCGCCTCCAAAATAGTCAAAACCGCTTTCGATAAGCTGCTGAGCCAACCCTTTTTCAGTAACAGTCCCCTCTGAATTATTCCTGTTGGAAACTTTTCCGTAGAAAGCTGCCGGGGTAGCATGGGTCAGGGTAACCGTTGACACTATGCCAATTTTCCTGCCCGAATCTTTCGCATATTCGGCAATTGTTTTAAACGGTGTTCTTCTGTCTCTTGGGTCTACATTGATCATGCTTGACAATGTTTTTCTGCCTGTGGCAAATGCGGTAGCCGCAGAGGCTGAGTCGGTAATTATTGATCCGGCATCATGGGTGTTTGTAAGGCCCGCCGCCGGAAACCGGGTAAAGTTAAGACGGGTAATGCCATAGTTTGTAATATTGTCTTTTGTCGCAAGGTAATATTCAGCGGCGGTAAACTGCGAGAGACCCATGCCGTCGCCGACAAAAAGGAACACGAATTTTGCCGGCCCCTGTCCGGAACTGTCATTCCGGGAGGTTCTTTCAGCGCCTCCTCCGGCAAACACCGGCTGGAAAACAAACGCCAATGCTATTAACACAAATAAAACTTTCTTTTTCATGATTAATAAACCTCCTGATATAGTATTTCCTGAAAAGCAGGAATTTTCAAGAGCAAACCCTGTTTTGTTGGTCCGTAGCATGGGCGCCGCGCGGAATCCTTGAACAAGTGGACAAAAAACAAGGCAAAGTAGTACTATAACTATATGACTACTGCCTCTAAACGCCGTATTTATATTCTGGATACCACCCTGCGTGATGGAGAACAGGCACCGGGGTTCTCCATGAATCTGCCTGAAAAAATCGAAGTGGCAAAGCGGCTGGAAAAACTTGGTGTTGATATAATCGAAGCAGGTTTCCCTGCGTCCAGCCCCGGTGACCTTGAAGCGGTAAAAACCATTGCCGGTATCGTCACGAACAGCACGGTGGCGGCGTTGTGCCGCTGTCTTGAAAAAGACATTGATGCGGCATGGGAAGCATTGGCAAACGCGGCGGCAAATCCGAGGATCCACGTGTTCCTCGCAACATCGCCGGTTCACATGGAACACAAACTCAAAATGACTCAGGAACAGGTGCTGGATCAAGCTGCGGCATCGGTGAGATATGCAAAACATTTCTGCGCCGATGTTGAATTTTCCGCCGAGGACGCTTTCCGCAGCGATCCTGATTTTGTCTGTAATGTTTTCGGCGCTGTGATTGAAGCCGGTGCGCTTACGGTAAATTTTCCCGATACGGTTGGTTATGCGATGCCTGCCGAATTCGGCGAGCGTATCCGTTATGTGAAGGAGCATACGCCGGGCATGGAAAAGGCGTGTCTTTCCGTGCATTGCCACAACGATTTGGGTCTGGCAGTGGCAAACAGCATAGCTGCAATTGCTAACGGCGCGGATCAGGTTGAGTGTACCGTTAACGGCATCGGCGAGCGGGCGGGGAATGCATCGCTGGAAGAGCTGGTCATGAGCTTGCGGGTACGGAATGATTATTTTACTGCAGATACCGGAATTGACAGTACCCGTCTTTACCCGGCAAGCCGCCTTGTGGCAAAGGTAACGGGAGTAAAAGTTCAGCCGAACAAGGCAATTGTCGGCGCCAATGCCTTTGTTCACCAGGCGGGGATTCACCAGCACGGGGTTCTCATAAACCGCGAAACTTACGAAATCATGACCCCCGAATCAATCGGTTTACCCAGGGAAATGCTTGAAGCGCCTAACCGTATAGTTTTGGGAAAACATTCAGGCCGTCATGCTTTTGAAGATCGGTTAAGTGAACTGGGGCTCACTGTAGACCCGGAAATTCTTGAAAAAGTCTTTGTCGAATTTAAAAACCTTGCCAATAAAAAGAAAATTGTAGGCGATCGCGATCTTGAAGCGCTCGTGATGTACAATACCGTGTCTGTACCCGAGACCTGGGTACTCGATCACTGGGCAGTGAATACCGGATCGGCCCTGGGAGCGTCAGGCGTAATTCGATTGCAGCACAAAGATGGCAGGTTTGAAAAACTTGTTTCAATGGGCGACGGCCCCATTGACGCAATTTTCAAGGCAATCAATCAGATAATCGGCAGGGAGCCGGAACTGGAACTTTACGAAATCGGCGCGATTACCGGCGGATCATCATCGCAGGGAGAGACAATGGTCAGAATAGGGATGAACGGAAAACACTGGAATGGCAGAGGTATTTCCACCGATATAATAGAGTCCTCAATCAATGCATACCTTTCGGCGGTTAATGTGATGGAATGGGATTTAAGGTAAAAGTTAATAAGTAAAAATTAAAAGGTGTAAAAGATGAGAGACTTGGATATTGAGGTGTTAGATACAACATTGCGGGATGGAGCGCAGGGAAACGGCATCTCGTTTTCGGTGAGGGATAAACTTGCCGTTGCCGAGGCGCTTGATGAACTGGGTGTCGCATGGATCGAAGCAGGCAATCCGGGGAGCAACCCCAAGGACATGGAATTTTTCCGGCGCACCGCTTCCCTCAGACTTACAAACGCTCGGCTGTGTGCCTTTGGGCCGACCCGGAAAAAGGGAGTGAAAACGACAGAGGACAAGCAGCTTCGCAGCCTGCTTTTGGCACAAACAGAAGCCGTGGTGATATTTGGCAAGAGCTGGGATTTACATGTAGATAAAGTGCTGAAGGCTGAAAAAAAAGAAAATATTGCCATGATTGCCGAGACAGTTGCTTTTCTCAAAAGCGAAGGCCGTCTGGTAATGTATGATGCCGAGCATTTTTTTGACGGGTGGGCAGCGAATCCCGCTTATGCCTTATCGACGGTTAATGCAGCACGGGATGCAGGCGCTGACGTGATAGTGTTATGCGACACAAACGGCGGAGCGTTCCCCAATGCCGTAATTGCCGGGGTGAAAGCTGTAAGAGAAATGCTTCCCAATGTAAAGCTGGGTATTCACGCGCACAACGATTCCGGTCTTGCGCTGGCAAACACCATCGGTGCGGTGCAGTCCGGCGCTACCCACGTGCAGGGAACCCTGGTTGGTTTTGGAGAACGATGCGGCAACACCGCGCTGGCGGCATTGCTTCCCGGCATGGAACTCAAAATGGGGCTGCGCTGCCTGCCGGATGGAAATCTCGTCCGCATATCGGAACTGACCCGGAGGGTGGCTGAAATTGCCAATGTCACAATAAACGATGATATGCCATACATTGGATCGTACGCTTTTTCCCACAAGGCGGGGATGCATGCTGACGGTATTCTGAAAATCAAGCAATCTTTTGAACATGTTAATCCGGCAGCGGTGGGCAATGAACGGCATTTTCTGGTAAGCGAAGTAGGCGGAAGGGCGGCTATTGCCGATCGAATAAAAAAAATTGACAAAACCATCGGCAAAGATCATCCGGTAACGGCCCAGCTGTCCGAAAAGATCAAAAACCTTGAAGCTGAAGGCTGGTCTTTTGAAGGCGCCGATGCAAGTTTTGAACTCCTGGTTCGGCGGGAACTGGCCTCCCTGAAGAGACCGGCCTCACTGGGAGGGAAGGCTGCCATCCCAAGGGTGGCTTACAAACCCCTGTTTCGCATTGTGGCATACCGTGTAATGAGCGAGCACCCCACCGGAAAAACCCTTGCCTGTTCCCATGCCTGGGTAAAAGTACTCGTTAAAGGCCAGCATGAAATAGCCGCCGCCGAAGGTGACGGTCCGGTGAATGCTCTGGACTCCGCGCTTCGCCGGGCATTGATCCGTTTTTATCCCGGCCTTGCAAAAGTGCGGCTGGAAGATTACAAGGTTCGTGTGATTGACGGCAAAGATGCAACTGCCGCTCAAGTCAGGGTTCTCATTGAAACAACGGACGGGCATCGGAGCTGGAGTACAGTTGGTGTTTCGGCGGATATTATTGACGCAAGCCGCTCCGCGCTGGTAGATTCGATTGAGTATATGTTAATAAATGAGAAATGAAAAATGAGAAAGGAACAATGAACAATGAACAATGAAAAAAAAATAATCCATAACATCACTTTTTTTCGTGTCCTTTGTGCCTCCGTGCCTCTGTGTGAGATTTTATGATGAAAATTACCGGGGCGCGGGTTTTAATTGAGTCGCTCATTGAACAGGGGGTGGATACGATTTTTGGTTATCCGGGAGGGGCGGTTCTGCATATATACGATGAATTATACCGGCAGGAGGAGCGGATCCGTCATATCCTTGTTAGCCATGAACAGCATGCGGCACACGCAGCAGACGGATATTCCCGGTCAAGCGGCAGGGTTGGAGTATGCCTTGCTACCTCCGGTCCCGGAGCAACAAACCTGGTAACCGGAATTGCCGCTGCCAACATAGATTCGATCCCCATTGTCGCCATAACCGGTAATGTGAGTGTTCCCCTTCTGGGCAAGGATAGTTTTCAGGAAGTTGACATTGCCGGGGTCACCATGCCCATTGTGAAGCACAACTGGATTGTAAAAAAGGCAGACGATCTTGCTGAAATTATCCGTGAAGCATTTATCGTTGCAGTATCCGGCAGACCCGGCCCGGTGTTAATCGACATTCCCAAAGACATTACCACAGCACTTTGCGAATGGGAGCCGATGGCAGGCCGTTTACCCATTGACGGATATATCGGGAAAAAGATCTTTGCCAATACCGCTCCCGGCATAGCCGGGATAGAACATGCCGCATCATTGATCGGGGAAGCGAAATGGCCGGTGATATACGCAGGCGGCGGCGTGATCCATTCCGATGCGGCGGATGAACTGAAAAAATTCGCCGAACGGTTAAATGCGCCGGTCGCCTTAAGCCTCATGGGAATGGGCGCTATTCCCCACAATCACCGGCTGAACACCGGGCTGATTGGAATGCATGGAACCGCCGCATCCAACAAAGCGGTGCAAAAATCTGATCTGTTAATTGCCATTGGAGCCCGTTTTTCCGATCGCGTTACGAGCCAGGTTGAAAAATTCGCCCGCAAGGCAAAAATCATACACATAGATATTGATCCTGCCGAAATAAATAAAAACATTCAATCAGATGCTTTTGTCGCAGGCGATGCAAAAAAAGCGCTTTCCCTTTTAATCCGGAAAATCCCGAAAAAATTAACAACCGGCTGGAATGATGAACTAAATCAATGGAAGGCGGTAATTCCCAACGATCATCATCGCACAATTGCGCTGCATCCTCGTTTTATCATTCAGGAAACGGCCAAAGCCCTGGGCAGCGAAGCAATAGCAGTAACCGATGTGGGCCAGCATCAGATTTGGACAGCGCAATTTTTCCCGTTTAACCGCCCCCGGTCTTTTTTAAGTTCAGGCGGCATGGGGGCCATGGGTTACGGCCTGGGCGCGGCGTTAGGTGCAAAAATTGCAAAACCCCTGTCTCCCGTGGTGCTTTTTACCGGGGACGGGTGCTTCAGAATGAACTGCACGGAAATGGCAACATTGGTTCATTACAAATTGCCCGTGCTTATCATCATTTTTAACAATAAAACACTGGGAATGGTACGGCAGTGGCAGAACTTTTTTTACGGAAAACGCTACAGTGAAACCGACCTTGATACACGCGGCCCGGATTTCATGAAACTTGCCGATGCCTACGGGGTAAACGCAAACCGCGTCGGCGATGAAGATTCTTTTCTTGATGCATTGCGGAAAAGCCTTGAATCCCTTGCGGCCGGAAGACCTGCGTTAATTGAAACTATCATAGACAAAAATGAACGCGTTCTCCCCATGGTACCCGGCGGCAAACCCATTGATGAGCAAATAATGTAAGGGCAAGTTGGTTAAGTCACTTTAAATCTCGATACTTCAACAAACAGGGATTCAATATATTCACTTGTTTTTACGCTGATCTCACTTAGATGGTTTATAGCATCGTTTATTTCCTTAGTGCCGCTTGCCATTTCGTTCATGCTGAGGGAAATTTCCACTGTGGCCCTTTCTGAATTAATGCTTTCCGTGATGATTTCCTTGCTGCCGCTCTTCATTTCATCAGATCCCTTTTTAACCATTTGGGTTGTTTCATTTAACTCAGATACCGCCTGAAGGATTCTCTGGCTGCCCTGACCCTGTTCTTCCATGGCATTACGGATATTAGTTTCCTGATCGGAGACAATCCGTACCCGTTCGTCAATGGCCTGAAATTGCGCCAAAACATTGTTGGTAGAAACAGTGATGGTATCAATGGCAGTTTTAATTTTCCTTAATACCTCGGAAATGGTCTGTGATTGTTCCGAGGAATTGGTAGCAAGCTTGCGGATTTCACCGGCGACTACGGCAAATCCTTTTCCGGCCTCCCCGGCATGAGCGGCTTCAATGGCTGCGTTCATGGAAAGAAGGTTTGTTTGACTTGCAATGTTTTCCATGACCGTGTTGATTTCCAGCAGCCCTTCAGACTCACGGGCAATTTCCTGAATGTCCTGGATAACTTTCTGCAAACTGACGCGCCCCGCATCGGAAACCCTGATCAATTCCTGCACATTTTGTGCATTGCGGACAAGAGTTTGGGTAACGCTGTGTATATTAGCAAGCATTTCTTCGATTGCAGAAGAGGATTCTGTGACACTGTTTGTTTGGGCTTCCACATTTTTTCCAAGTTTTTCAATATTGCCTGTTACCTTTTCCATGGTGGCATGGGTTTGGGAAACCGATGCTGACTGGCTGGTAACTTTTTGCTTTATGGTCTGAATGTTATCGGTAATATGATGAACCGCTCCCGCAGTCTTCTGCATATTTGATGTCAGATCATTACTAATATTGTGCAAATTAACCGATTCTTCCTTGATGGCCACAATGAGATTCATTATTTTATCCAGGGTCATATTGAAATAGGTCGACAATTCCCCAATCTCATCCTCCTTGTCGATTTTTATCCGTTTGGTCAGATCGCCTTCGCCAAGGGATATTTCCTTGAGAATGATATTGATTTTATGCAGTCGTGTAAAAATCATCCGTGAAAATAATAACAGCAAGGCAAGGCCAATGATGAGCGAAACTATGCCGATGATGATTTTTTGGGTTCGTCCCTTTACAATCGCCTGATGAAGCGGCTCTCCGTCAAAATCGACGCCAACTATACCTACTGTTTTTCCGGCGGAATTTTTTATGGGGGAGTACACTGAAATGAGCCATCCCCATTCACCCTGATGCGACAATTGGGCTGTTTCTGTTCTTCCGGAAATCAAGGCGTTCCTGAATGCATCTTCATAAGTCATGGAATCATCTTCATCTCCCAGTTCGGAGAACTCTTCGCCGCCCGGTTCGTCGCTGCCGTCAATAATAAACTGCCAGAGAGTCTGCTGGAGATCTCCTCCCGGCGGTGCCATAGTATATAAATACAGGCAGCCGGAAAGCTCTTTTAAATCCAGGAGTTTAATTCTGGCTTCTTCATAATAGGGATCATTAATGTCCATGGTTCTGGCCAGTCTCTCGAAAGAGTTGCCGTCAATGATCGAAACCGCCTTTTCGGCAATATAAACGCCCTTTTCGGCAAATGTTTCTTCCACTGCGCTTGCCAGCTGCCGAATCCCCAGGACAGCCGTTATCAAAATAAGGATAACAATAAAAAAGGAAAATCCCAATATAAATTGAAATTTCAGCGATCGAAGTATCTTCATATTGAACAATTATATATATTTTTTTCGGTTTTATTCAATATGCTGTTCAAATTTTACCGCAAATAGTATAATTGATGCATCATGCGCCCGTTTGAAGTAGTATCGCCTTTTGAGCCTGCCGGTGACCAGGGCGAAGCCATTGCCGCGCTGGCAGCCGGAATCAAGGCTGGAGACCAATACCAAACCCTGCAAGGCGTTACCGGATCGGGAAAAACATTTACCATGGCAAAGCTCATAGAGGCCGTACAAATGCCCACCCTTGTTGTCAGCCACAATAAAACCCTTGCCGCCCAGCTTTTCCGCGAGTTCAAGGGGTTTTTCCCCCATAATGCAGTCGAATATTTTGTATCATATTACGATTACTACCAGCCGGAGGCGTATGTCGCCAGCCGGGATTTGTATATCGAAAAAGATACTTCGATAAACGATGAAATTGAGCGGATGCGGCTTTCGGCAGCTCGCAGCATGATGGAACGGGAAGATGTGATCATTGTTGCCACAGTTTCCTGTATTTACGGCATGGTAACGCCCGATGTGTATAAAAAAATGACATCAACATTTGCAAAAGGCGAAACCGTTGATGTTGACTCTTTGATGCGCCGTTTTGTAGAGCTGCAGTATGAGCGCAATGATGCAGTGCTTGAACGGGGGCGTTTTCGCCGCCGGGGGGATACCCTGGAAATTTTTCCCGCATACATGGAAGAAGCTTATCGTGTTGATCTTGACTGGGATTGTGTTGAAAGAATCCGGCGTTTCAACCCCGTATCGGGCGAAATTCTGGAAGAACTTGACCGTGCGTTAATCTACCCCGCCAGGCAGTTTGTCATGCCCGCCGACATGGTGCAAAACGCAATGGGCGCCATTAAACAGGAACTTGCAGACAGGCTGGAATACTTCAGAAACGAAGGCAAAATAATGGAGGCAGAGCGGCTCAAGACCCGTGTCGAGTACGACATTGAAATGCTCACCGAAATGGGACACTGCCCCGGTATTGAAAATTACTCGGCGCTCCTTGCCGGACGCAAGCCGGGTGAGTCCCCGGACACACTGGTAGACTACCTCCCGAAAGAACACCTCACATTTATTGACGAAAGCCATGTTACCCTTTCCCAAATTGGGGCCATGTACTCGGGGGATCGCAGCCGCAAGCAGAGCCTTGTGGACTATGGTTTCCGCCTGCCCTGCGCCCTGGACAACCGCCCCCTGCGCTACGATGAATTTGTTGAGCGGCTGGACAAGACCATTTTTGTATCCGCCACTCCCGGTAAAACCGAGGTTGAGCAATCGGCGCGTGTGGTACAGCAGCTAATCCGGCCGACCGGTTTGCTCGACCCGGAAATCGAAGTGCGTCCCAGTGACGGCCAGATGGAAGACATTTACGGCGAAGTACAAAAACGGATCAAAGCCGGTGAGCGTTCACTCATCCTCACCCTGACGAAAAAAATGGCCGAAGACCTGACAGATTACCTTACCGGCCTGGGATTAAAAGTCCGTTACATTCACAGCGAAGTTGAAACCATTGAGCGTGTTGAGATTCTTACTCAACTGCGGCAGGGAGAGTTTGATATTCTTGTGGGAATCAATCTGCTGCGTGAAGGAATCGACCTGCCGGAAGTGTCGTTTATCGCGATCCTTGATGCCGATAAAATCGGATTTCTGCGCTCGCTTACCAGCCTGGTGCAGATAATCGGGCGGGCGGCACGGAATGCGGCGGGGAAAGTAATCATGTACGCCGACCGGATGAGCGAAGCGATGGAAAAAGCCATTGCCGAAACCGCCCGCCGCCGCGAAATTCAAATCGCCTACAATAAAAAGCACGGCATTACGCCCGCAACCGTAAAAAAAGCCATCGCCGACATTCTTACCCGCCACGCGGAAGAAGCGCATGATGAGGCGGCTGCTTCCATAGATGTGTTGAAAAAATCCCATAACTTAATGATTCCCGCCCAACGTAAACAATTAATCAAAGCCCTGGAAAACGAAATGCTCGAATATGCCAAAAAACTTGAATTTGAACAGGCTGCAGCAATGCGCGATGAGATACAGCGGATAAAGGATATCGGGAAATTATAGTTCCGTAAATGAAAAAATATGTGTCCCTGCTTGTCAAAAAAACTAAACTAATGTATAGTATTCGGTATGCACATAAGCCTTGTTCAATTATTTGCATACATCAGCGGATCATCTGAATACACGAACGCTCAATCCTTGTGCGTGAGTACCGGCAGTAACAACTCGGGAGAGCTGTTTGGTGAATATATTAAGAACACCGGATATCTTTCCAATGACGGAGAAACAGATTGCGCTATCGTTGCCGGCCTGCATTCGGAAACCGGTATTAATTTCAATGTACTGCCGCCGGATGTTTACCGTTTGTATGAACATTCTGCAGACGCTTTTGATGTCATTGTTCATGCCTGGATGAGTGAACTGCCGGTTACTGCGGCAATTATCCGTTTTGGGCGAAAAACGCTTGCGGCAGCTGATGCTGTTGACAGTAACGGCGCAACTGAACGCAACGAGCTTGAATCAAGGCAGCGGCAGGCAGCGCATCATGCCGCCACCGACCGGGGCGATCTTGATGTACAGGCTGTGCACGATTCGGCATACAAGGTCTGGCACGAAATTCACCGGCTCATGGGGTTATTACGGTTTTGCCCGAATGACGGCGTGTATACTGCTCATTGTGAACCGGATCATTTTATTTTACCGGCTTTAGGCCCGCATTTTAAAGCACGTTTTGGAGAAACCCCCTGGGAAATAATCGACGAAAAACGCCGTCTGTGTATGCGCTGTGTATCGGGAGAAATGGTTAATATTATTAACAAGGATAATAATGCTGTTTTTACAGGAACATCACAGGACGGTATGTGGGAAAACCTCTGGCGCAATTATCATAAAACCATTAACAATCCAGGCAGGAACAACCCTGATTTGCAGAAACAGTTCATGCCAAAGCGGTATTGGAAATATTTAACTGAGATGAAGCCCGGTAACCCCTGATTGGCTGCCGTGCTGAAAAAATTGTTAAAACAGAAATGTATGCCCCAAAAGATATACTTATGCGGGGCCTGTCAGCGGCCAATCGCACCGCACGGGGGCGGCACGATTGCCACTGACACCCGCCTAATCATATTTAGGTGCATACATTTTTGCCGTTACTCAAAGTTATACCATCATATCAAGGGTTGATTCTTGATAGTTAAAGAAGAATACAGGCAGTGTTACCGGGCCGGCAGTTCAGGGGCTGCGATCAAATAACACTGTCATTGAGATCGGCGGCAAGGTAATTAAGTCTGAAAACTCCGCAAGTGTTTTTGTTCCCGCGCACTGTGCATCTACCACTTGCTGCCATTTCCGGTTATCCGGCAGTGCGGGAAGAGTAAATTTTTTTGGTTCAAGGCTGCCGTTGTATGCGGTAAAAATCGTGCGCCATGAATCGCCGCAATTACCACCGCTGAGGGTAAATGATACGCCCATATCTTCCGCGCAGAGAATTTCAAGGCTTTTTTCAATATCGGCCCTGAGCGTTTGCCGGAAAGCAGGATGTTCTTTTCGAAGCCGGATGAGTCCTGCGTAATAATCAACAACATTCCGGTAGATACCGGCATTCTCCCAGCGGATTTTATTGATGCTGTCCGGGCTTTTATAGCTGTTGTGATCGCCGAACTTACTGCGGAGAAATTCATCGCCGGCCTGGAAAAAGGGGATGCCCTGCGAAGTAAAAATAATACCGTTGGCAAGCAGGGCGGATTTGACATTTTCAGGCAGCACGGCTTTTGTGCCTTCAGTCACCTTGGCATCTGACACATTTTGAGAGCAGGTAATCTTGTCCCACAGGTTGAGATTGTCATGAGCAGTAACATAGTTGATACTTTCGTTTGCCTGTTCGGTGAAATAATTGATAGAACCCGTTACACCGCAGGCAATGCCTGCCTCCATGGAAGGCTCGCCGGTGGCAAACCCGCGTGAATTATCATCGCTGCCGCCTTTTATTGCTGTTCTGAGCTGGTCGTTAAAAACCGCAAAACCGCGTCCTTTTTGTGCGCCGGTAATGGTTTGCAGATGCTCCGGCAGAACAGAATCGCCGGCCTGCCAGGGTTCGCCGTAAATGATAAATGCGGGATCAATGTCACGGCGCAGTTCCATTGTTAACTGTTCCATGGTGGGAGTATCGATAAGACCCATGAGATCAAAGCGGAATCCGTCAACACAATACTCTTCTGCCCAGTAGCGGCAGGAATCGATAATGAATTTTCGCACCATGGGACGTTCAGATGCAACTTCATTGCCGCAGCCTGATCCGTTGGCATAATTACCGTCATCAGCAGTGCGGTAGTAATAACCGGGGACAATGCTGTCAAATGGCCAGCCGCTGGTTTCGTAGGTATGATTAAAGACCATATCCAGGATGATCCGAATGCCTGCATCATGCAGGGCTTGTACCATGCGCTTGAATTCGATAATCCGGGCTGCGGGATTTGCCGGATCGGTTGCATAAGAACCTTCGGGTACATTGTAGTGCATCGGGTCGTAGCCCCAGTTGAATTTTGGATATGCAGAATCGGGATCATCAACGGCAAGCTCGTTTACCGATGCAAAATCAAATGTGGGCAAAAGATGTACATGGGTAATACCCAGATTGACAAGGTGATCGACACCGGTTGGAATGCCGTCTTTTGTTGTTGTACCCCGTTCGGTAAAAGCAAGGTATTTCCCCTTGTGCTTCATGCCGGAATTATCGTCTATGGAAAAATCCCTGACGTGCAGCTCATAAATCACCGCATCCTGCCATGCGCCTGCGGTGAACGGGGGCTTGGGCTTTTCGCGCCAATGCGGGGGATTTGTTTTTGCCGGGTCAACAATCGCCATACGCTGGCCGTTAGCCGACACTGCCTTTGCATAAGGGTCGGCTGACCACGTTTTTGTTTTATCGGCAAATTCGATACGGTACAGGTAGAATCGGCCTTGAAGGTCTCCGTTAATAATGCCGGACCATACCCCGGTTACCGGATCTTTTTCCATGCGGTGCAGATTACCGGTTTCCTGGCTGACAACTTTTCCTTCGGTATTGTATTCACCGGCATTGTCGTATAACGCGATGGAAACATACTCCGCTGTCGGCGCCCATACCTTAAAGAGGCACTTTTCGGCGCTGTACGTGAGGCCAAGGTCGTTACCGGTATAGCAATAACCGTCCAGAATACGCCGCATGGTGACGCGCTGTTCTGTAAATATTCCTGTTTCATCCCGAACTGTGTATATTTTTACCGGATCATCAATGATGTCCTGCAGGGAAATAATCACCGTATCGTTATCGGGGTTTTTCCGGGAAACTCCGGTTAGTTTTTTTTCATTTTCGTACACTGAAAAAACACTGTAGTCCGCTGGTTTTGCGGACAGGGCAAGAACAACCGTGTCATTGCTGTCGGCGGCTGCAAATAAAATTGATGTCATAAAAATTACTTGTCACCGCTTAGCGGTAACATTTACTCCTTTGAAAAATAAAAAACATCACTAAAAAATAAAAAATTATAATATGAACTGTCGGGAGATACAAACCAAAAATGGCTGCCGCCGGTACCGGCAATGTGGAAGAAAACAAGGCAAGGCCAATCCTGTCATGAAAGGAAAGCGGAGTAAGATTCATCCTTGACAATTTCAGAAAAAAGACTGAACAAAGGTAAAACACAACCTGGATGATTATTATGAGGCCAAAGGCCATACTCAAAAAAGGTAAAAGGACATCTCTGCTGTATCCGCTTTCCAGCATAAGCATGTTAAAATTTTCAATAGCGGCTTGCTCAGATATTACGCTTTCTGTAAGCGCTGCACGAGCCGATTCCGGAAGTGCATACGAAAAATTTTCTCCGTACAGGCGGCTGTAAAATTCAAAAGGGGCAAGCCGTGCCATACTGAGAATTACCGGAAAATTGAGGCAGCATGTTATGAGAAAAAAATGCAGTAAGAGCCATATTGTCCCCGTTTTTCGGATATGTTCCATGAGCAGTGCGATACGCTCTTCATTTTTCCACGTAAAAGCCCCAAGGGTTACTGTTTTGAAGTAATGCATCATTCCCATTGCTTTGACTCTATTGTCTTATTAGCTGTTTGTACAGGGGTTGGGGACTTTTTACGAACTGTTACCATTCGCGGGGGATAAAACCATGGGGAAATTCCAGCTTCATGGTATCGCCGGACTGTTCCAGGACATAGAAACCTGCTTCAATGGCGGCTTCTTTTTCGTCATGCCCGAAAATCGCTCCGGCTATCGCTCCCTGTATTTTCCGTTTATCTTTTTTTTTATCCCGGTTTTCACGCAGTATTTCTATACAGCGGATGTGGTGTTCAATGTCTTTTAACGCAGGGTCAACTTTAACCTCTATGGCCATTATAGTGCTGCTGTTTTCCAGCAAAATGTCGATTTCTGTTTTTATTTTATAGGTTACCGGATCAAAAATCCGGTACCCTCCGGGAGAAGCAGCTTCAAAATGGTGCCCCAGTTCGTTAAACCGCCGGTGAATACTCGGGGCAACGAGGTGCTCGGCCATTTTTCCGAATTTGCGGTTCAGGTCACCCATTTGCTTTCCAAGCCTTTTCATAAACCGCTCGGTTTTCTGGAATTTCAGGTCGGTTTCCTTCATTTGCTCGCGGGTTTCCTTGAATTTGAGATCCGTTTCCCTGGCGTTTTCCTTGATCATACGATCGGTTTCCTGGATTAGCGCCCACACCTTTTCAAATGTCGGCGGGTCTTCTGTTGGGGGTATGTTTTCCACGGCTTGTGTTTGCATGATAACCTCTGGTATTAAGATACGTAAAACATGCCGGGAAGTCAAGGAAATGTCCTTTTCCCTACTCTCCCTTATTCGCTCCGGCCATTAAGCCTTCAAGCAGGTAACGCTGGAATATCATGTACATAATCGTAATCGGAATGGCGACTAACACAGCTCCGGCGCAGAATGCGGGGAAGTCGGCGTTTGTTCCGGTGATAAGATCAAAAAGACCTATTGCCAGCGTGCGCCTTTCGTCCATATTGATGAGATAACGGGGCAGCATGTAATCCATCCAGGGTCCCATGAACGATGTTACTGCGATAAAAAACATAATCGGCATGGACAGCGGCAGGATGATCTTGAAAAAAAGCTGGATTTTCGTAACGCCGTCTATGGCGGCGGCCTCGTCCATTGACTTGGGTATATTGAGCATGTACCCCCTGACAAGCCAGATATTTGCCGGTATGCCGCCGGAAACATACACGATGACGAGCATGTGCAGGTTGTTTAACATGCCAAAGTTAAGCGCAATCATGTACAGGGCGGTCAGGCTCATAAAACTGGGGAACATCTGGAGTATCATTACGGAAAGCAGCCCTGTTTTCCGACCTTTGAAGTCAAACCGTGCAAAGACAAAAGCCGTCATGGTGTGAATGACAATCGAAAAAAGCATTGTCAATACGGCTACGTACAATGTGTTAAGATACCATTTCCCGTAGTTGAACTCGGTAAATAGTTTCCTGAAGTTTTCCAGTGAAACCCTTTCCGGAATGATGCTGCTACGGGAAATGCCCGAAGATTCGTTGAGAGCAGATCCGAATATCCACAGAATCGGGTAAATGATAATTACTGCGACAATGATTAACTCAAGATAGATAAATACAGCGCTGATTATTTTTTTTGCTTTGTATGCCTTCATGTTAGCCTTCCTTAAATGCCCGTGTACGCAGCAGGTTCCAGGCGGATACCGAAGCGACGATGATAAAAATTAAAATACTGAATGCCGAAGCATAATTGTACATCCGCTGATCCAGAGTCAGTTTGAAAATCCATGATATCAATATATCAGTGGAACCTGCCATCTGCAGATTGGGATTGGCGGGACCGCCGCCCGTCATAAAGTAAATCATGTTAAAGTTGTTAAAGTTAAATGTAATGCTCATCAATAACTGCGGGGCGGTGGACGCGAGAATAAACGGCAGGGTAATCGAACGGAATTGCTGGAACGGGTTTGCCCCGTCAATCTGTGCAGCTTCGTATTGTTCCTGGGGAATGGTTGTCATTATACCGGAGATTAAAGCCATGAAGTAGGGGAACCCCAGCCAGACATTAACGAGGACAAGGCAGAGCCGTGCCCAGGATGTGTTTGAAAGAAATGGGATTGCCGTTTCGATGAATCCTGCCGATAACAGCATTTGGTTAATAACGCCTTCCGGATGAAGCATAACCCTGAATATCAGCATGGAGACAAGGCCGGGAATCGCCCAGGGGAGGATGAAAATTGCCCTCCAGAAAGAGCGGAAACGTACTGCCTTTGCCCGCAGAACCAATGCCTGAAACATGCCGAAAAAGTACGCGGAAAATGTAGCGAGGAAAGCCCAGACAACCGTCCAGAGAAAAATCTGAACAAATGTGCTGCCCCACATTCTGATGCTGATGATCTTGCCGAATGTTTCAAATCCGGTCCACTCAACAAGCCTGCGGGGAGGGATAAAGTTGGCGTTGTAGTTCGTAAATGCCACAAGTATGGAGAAAACGATTGGTACGAGTGAGATAAACACGACGAGCAGGAGGCCGGGGGTGATCATGATGTACTCAAAAGCATTTTTCCATAAATCCTTAAAGTACTGCACGCTGGAAATAAACACCCCCTGTTCAATGCGCAGACGTGTTTTGTATGCATCACGAATGTTCCAAATCCAAATCAGAGCGAAAATCAATATGACAAAAATGGCAATAATCCCCCCCAGCATGAGCATTATCGAATGGTCATACACTGTTGCGCCGTGGACACGGGGAATGGTTCCCAGGGTGACAAGCCCCCACAGACCCCTGATAAAAAAACCATAGTTATGAATGTCGCCTAACTGCCCCTGCCACAATTCCAGGAAGATCCCCAGATCAAAACGCGCCGTTGTTTCCGCAGTAAGCCGCGCCGCATTTCTCCATGCACTTTGTGTCAATAACTCTATACTGATAAACAATAATTGCAGACCGAAAAAGATCGCCCCTTTAAGTTTCTGTTTATTGAGAAACTGGCCCGATCCCCACACTATCGCGGAATAACCCGCCGCAAGGTATTTCATCGTACACTCCTTTTTTTACTGGTTACTCCACATCCGCGATTTTCCGGCCATCAGCAGGGAGATGTCGTAAGTTTCCATTGCCTTCTCCTGCGCTTCTTCAACTGACAGCAGGTTATCCCAGGTAAATGTAAACAGGGCTTTCATTGCGTCCCACATTTGGTTGACTTCGGGGATAACCGGCATGGGGTCGGCATACGGGGCCTGTTCCATGATCCCCATTAACAGCGCGTCATCACGCAGTCCTTCAATGCCGCTGATATCCTTGTATGATGCCAATCTGCCGGTCTGCTCAAACTGAATGGTCATGCCTTCGATGCTGACCAAAAAATCAACAAAGGCCCGTGCCGCCGGAATGTTTTTTGAATAGCTGGATACCGCCGCTACGATATTACCGCTGAAGCAGCGCGGCTGATTCCCGTTTATCGTTGGCAGTTTCGTTATGCCAAAATTGATATTATTTCTTTGTGCGTCGCCAATGGCCCAGGGACCGGTAATGGTAAAGGGAACTTCACCCCGTTGGAAAGCGGCCACGGTGGCATCCCAGGTAGCATCGGCGGTATTCACACTGTAGTACCTGCGCAGGCTTGTGTGGAATTCAATGCCTTGCCGCGCTCCGGGGCTGTCAAAACCCGGTAAACGAAAATCGTCCATGTCCGGCCCGAACAGTTCCATTCCAAACGCTGTTAGGAAAAAATAATTATGGTAGGAATCGTCTACCTGCCAGCGCAGGGCATACCTGTTTGCCACCGGATTGTTCCAATGTTCGGCAAAGGCTGTTAATTCTTCAAAGCTTTGCGGGACGGGAGTATCGCCTAACAGGTCTCTGTTGTAAAAAAACGCGATGTTTTCCGTTGATATGGGTACGGCAAACAGCTCGTCTTCAAAAGTGCAAGTTCTGATAGCAGCATCCAGCAGCAGTTCAGCGTACCTTTCCTGCCAATCCGGCGGGAAGGGGAGGCATATATCGTCAATAACCGCATTACCGATATGGTCATGGGGCATGAAAAACACATCCGGCCCGATTCCAGCGGGACCGTCAAGCGAAACCTTGCCCCGGCTGTCGACATTACCCACATTTTCAAACCTAATGGTAACATCGGGATAGTGCCGGTTGAATGCAGCAATTACCGCCTCTGCCCAATCCCTGTTGTCCATCCAGACCAGCAGTTGTCCTGCAATCCGCCCCTCAAGCACTCTTTCTGCCTGAAGTTCAGTCTGAGCAGTGTTCCATGCTCCGTTTACGGTCAGGGCGGAGATTCCGGCGACAGCCAGGAAAAGGCACAGTACGGCGCCCAAGCCTACTGCGGCGATAATGACTTTTTTCATATACTCCTCCTTTGAAAAACAACCAAACTGTATGGAGGTAATTCCCCGGTTTCATAGTCATTCAAAACCGGCTCCGGACCGAATACGCATGATCCCGGAACTCTAAAATCCCGGACTGCCGCCGCTTCGGTGTATGCGGCGATAAGCGTCCCGCCGGAATTGGAAAACTCCCAGCAATGAACATCCCCTTCTTTTTTATATAATACCACAGAATCATTTATAATTGAAATAAATTTTCTTCTGAATGAAATTAATTCCTGAAAAAAACGCCGTAAATTGTTATCCTGCCGTGCTTCATTCCAAATCATGGGACGGCGGCAGTCGGGGTCGCGGAAACCTTCCATGCCGATTTCCGTTCCGTAATACAGGCAGGGTGCGCCGGGAAGGAGGAAAAGCATGGTAAAGGCGTTTTTGATGGCCTTTTTATCGCCATGTGCGCGGGTGAGGACACGGTCAGTATCATGGGAGTCAAGCAGGTTAAAGCTCATGCGGTTATGCAGATTGCTGTAGATGCTCAGGGCAGCAAAAAGCCGCTGGGTAAAAACTTCGGGGCTGATTTTTTTTTCGATAAAACAATCCGAAACAGCATAACCCAGTGGATAATTCATATTTGCGTCAAATAAACCAGCATTGATCCAGGGTGAAGCGTCATGCCAAATTTCACTTAATATGTATATATCTTTCTTTAAAGAACGGACCAGCCGGGTAAAATCCTTCCAAAAATCAAAAGAAACTTCACTTGCCACATCCAGCCGCCAGCCGTCAATATCACATTCCTGTATCCAATAAGCGGCACAATCCAGGAGGTATTTGCGGGCTGCCGGATGCTCTGTGTTCCATTTGGGCATGTGCTGAACCCATGCATAGGTATGGTAATCCAGGTCACGGGGATTATGTGCGGGCTGCCGCACCGGGAAGCGGCGTATGCGGAAATAGTCCCGGTAGGGGGATTGCTCCTGGTTTGCCCGAACATCCTGCCAGAAAGGGTGTGTGTCTCCCGCATGGTTAAATACCGCATCGAGCATTACCCGGATGTTCAGCGCATGAGCCTCCGCAACGAGGGTTTTCAGTTCATGGGTGTTTCCAAAATGGGGGTCGACGGAAAAATAGTCTGTGGTATTGTACTTGTGATTCGATGGCGATGTAAAAACGGGGGTTAAATACAGGCCATTTATCCCCAAATCCGCCAGCCAGGGGAGTTTTTCCCGAATTCCAGCCAGGTTTCCCCCGAAAAAGTTATTAAAATGCGGTTTTCCGGTTTCCCAATCCTCGATATGATGCGGAGAAACAGCGTTTTCGTTCATTTTCCTGTAAAAACGTTCAGGAAAAATCTGGTACCAGATGGTTTTTTCTACCCATTCCGGCTCTTGCGGCGCATCCGCCTCATGTACAAACGGAAAAAAGAACTGACCGTATTCATTATGCAAGGCATTTTCCTCGTAAGGTTCGATGCCGTTTTCGCAAAAATAATATTCCCCGCCGGGAGTTTTTACCCGAAATCCGTACTTTAAACGCCTTGAAGAGGGCCGGTCAATCTCAACCTGCCAAATACACGAAGAAATCCCCAAAAACCGGCGGTTCAGTGCAGCCTCGGCATAACGCCACCGCCCTTCATGCCGGTCAAATGGGTCTCCCCAGATCAGGGCTGCCTTTTCTGTATCATCCGGGCACAGGAGCCGAAAGATTATTTTATTACGTTTTATATCATAGCAGCACCACGGCAGCGCTGCCCGGTGTTCAAATACCGGAAAAACCTGGGGCATGACAATGATCATATACCCAAATAATTTTATTTGTAAGTCCCTTTAGGTAAACATAAAATTAGATTGACAAATCATAATAAACTACCATATTATTAAAGAAAATAAGGAGGCTCAATATGAGAAAAATTATTTTTGCGGTATGCGTTCTGGCGCTTGTCTTGACGGCCGCCGGATGCAGGGATATAACACCCGACCTTCACGACACCTATGTAGTTATATTTAACAACGGAACCGGCGGTACAACCGTCATGCAGACCGATATCCGAGGCAGACTTACATCATTGCCTCCTGCCCCGACAAGAGATGGCTACCAGTTCGGCGGCTGGATCACCATGGGCCTTGAGCCGGTCACCACACGGACAGTCTTTCATGAAGATACGACGGTCATTGCCCGTTGGATACCTCCCAACCGGGAGATAGGTCTGCTTGAACAAGCCCTGGACAATTTAAGGGAAAACCCTACGGCTAATTTTTCGATTACGTTGACTCGTAACGAAAACATCCTGCCCCAATTGCTGTATTTTAACGGAACGGAAGTTGCCATCGAACTGAACGGCGGCGGCTATCAGCTTACTCTTGCTGAATTGGGAACCATGTTTACCGTGGGAGATAAAGTTACCCTGACGATTCGTAATGTCGAAATGGAAGGATCGGGAGCGAACATCGCGTCAATGATACTCGTGGAAGACGGCGGCAAACTGTTTATCGAAAACGGAACGGTCATTGCCAGGAATGTCAACAACAACACCGTTGTCCGTTATGCCGGAGGTGTAACGATCCAGGTAGGCGGAGAAATGACCATGAACGGCGGGGACATTATCGAGAACGAGACGGGGACTTCGGGATTTTGGAGTCTGGGCGGCGGCGTACTGGTAAACGGCGGATTATTTACCATGAATGGCGGCGTAATCAGGGATAATGTATCGGTACCCGGATTTGGCGGCGGTGTCCGAGTTGATAGAGCCGGGAAATTTTTCATGTACGGCGGCGATATTGCCGGAAATATGGCAAATTATGGCGGCGGCGTAAGCGTCGACGGGTATCGTTATGAAAGAGACTCAAACGGCCAGCTTAGACGTATTTATTCAGAATTCCAAATGGGGGATCCTGTTTTACCGCCTCCCGGAGGAAATTTACTAAGGCTCTTCGACAACTTTACCCTGGAAGGCGGCGGCGTATTGGTAGATAATCTTGGTACGTTCAATATGTATGACGGACTCATGGAACAGAACCAGGTAGTTAACTACGGAGGAGGTGTGAGCAGCAATGAGGGTGTTTTCAACCTGTTTGGCGGAAGAATTTACGATAACAATGCGCAGATTGGCGGCGGTGTGTACAATTACAACCCGGAAACCGGTCTTGGTACCATGCATACCGGCTTTGTAATTGAAAGAAACGAGGCCCAGATTGGCGGCGGCGTGGTGAACGATGCCGTGTCCACATTCTACATGTACGGTGGACAGATTACCGGAAACGAAGCGCCTTATTCGGGCAGCTACGGCGGCGGCGTTGTCAACTTCGGGACTTTCTACATGCACGGCGGGTCAATTACCGGCAATCTCACCGACCAGGGGGGCGGTGTTACCACTGGCACAACCAGTAACCGTTGGCAGGGAACATTTATTATTACCGGCGGCCAAATATCCGGTAATGGAGCTAATTATGCTTCACAATTATATGTTCGGAATATTGAACTGGGCAGAGGTACCGGCGGCGGAGCATTCCGGGGGCTGGGAGGTTACTACACCCTGACCCGTCCCCCGGCAGGTGTTGACTTCCTTACAGGAACCACAGTTTGTCCGGCGGCGCGGCAGGTATTTTTTGTCCGGCAGTCTATTTTTTTGGAACCGATGCCTGACGGAACCCGCACTCCGCGAGGAGCAATATCCATTGGCCGGCCGATTATGGGATATTCTGATGTTGATCCAAACCTTTCAAACCGCGAAGGTTTTTTATTTAACTATGTGGATGCCGCCGGTCATCTGTATTCAGCCATTGATCAACCGGAGAATTGGACATCGGCAATGGGAACCTGGGTTCCTCAAAGAATAGGCAACTCTAATGCTGCTGTGAATATGGGGACGCATGTACCTTTTGGATCTATAGCATCCACCGAGCCGTCCGGCAGTCAGCAGTCTGTACCGGTCAACCCGCTATTGCTGCCTGCTGAACGCTTAGACCGGATACCTCTCCATTGGAGATTGAAAATATATATGCTTGAAGAGCATCCGCTGCGGCGCAACCGCTCGTCGCAGTTTGTCCCCCGGTATCCTGTAGAATGAGGAAAAAGGAGCATGATATGAACAAAATATATAGTGGTATTTTCGGTGCAGTTATATTGGCATCATTGATGCTGCTGGGTGCCTGTAATATTGCGGATAGTGACACGGCGGATCGCAGGTTTGACGGGGCATGGGTCGCCTTGAGCGGGGTGCGCCTTGAGTTTAACCGGGGGAACTATACCAGAACGCCGGTGTTGGGTGAAGAGCAAACAGGAACATTTACCATTGACGGGAAAACCATAACATTTTACCAGAGCGGTTACTCACCGGAATCATGGGAATTTACCCTGAATTTTCCCGCGCTGACCATTGGCCCGATAACATACTACCGTGACATGGACACCTTGCCCGATGAGCTGAGACGGAGCGGCGAATATAGCCGCTGGGTAAGGTATGTAGACACCGGGATTCAGTCCCTTACCGCAACTATTTTTGAATTCAGGACGACTGAGCCGATAAGGGGATATCCCAATGTGCTTGAAGGGCAGGTTCTACAGTATTCATTTTTCAGGGGGACGTATACCCTGCGCAGCCATGCTGTTCCGGGTACCAATGTACTTACCATGAACATTACCCACATGAACGGTGTAGATCTTTCCATGTTTATTAACAGTAATTTAATTCAACTTGAGTCGCGCTTCGATCCCGAAGCCCTCAGACCTCCAGCGGGTATGGATATATCGGATTGGTGGGTCACTGCGGTGGAGGTTGAACGAATTTTTGAAACCGCAGCGAGCAGGATCGGTACAACCCTGCAGGAACAAACGCAGATAACGAATGCGATGAGAAGCTATTTAAGCATCATGCAAACCCCGTATATTTATGAATATACCCTGGAGGCTGATCCCCTGCTCGTTGAAAATCACCGCACTGCCGCAGACGGCATTAACAAGCTTACCATGCGGTCAGAAGACGGCAACACATACACATATATGCTGATAAACGAGACATCCTGGGATTTTGAATATCCCGACGGTACCTCAACGGGCTTCCTTACCATTACTGATCCTGCCGACATCACCATTGTTGACGGTGTGCGTACCGGTGCGGACATACAGCAAGGAGGGACACGGGATTTTACCCTGGAATTCGTTGACCAGGAGCCGCCACATTGGCCTTCTACCTGGACCTGGCCGCCGGAACCGGGTACGTATGAAGTTTTCTGGCGGGTTTCCCCCTGGGATTGGGCACAATTCCCCAACGGCATAGTTCAATTTACCAATATGACAGTAGATCCGGCCAATCCATTATTGGCAACGCTGAATGTCGGGTACGCTGAAGTATTGGCTCCGATAAGGGTAGAAGTATTTGTAAGCCTGTTTGACCGGGTCGGCAATATGACAGTCAAGTTTAATATTACCCCGTTCCCGTAATGTCCCGGATGAAATCGCATAACGAAACTTTTATTTTGGAGGTTTTATGATACAGAGATTAGGAATCATATTTGCAGTCATTTTTTTATTCAGCGCTGTCAGTATCTTTGCAGAAGTTGATTTAGTGCATGACTCGGAATATAGTGAACATCATCATGAATATGAAGAGGAAAGCAGCGGTCCCATCCAGTTTAATATAGGCGGCGGCATGGACCTGGTTGTTGTTCCCCTGCAGGTCGTATCGCGTGACACGCTGGAGTACGAGGACAATGTCTGGGTCGGCGCAGGTATAGGGCGCAACTATCAGGCCAGCGGTATCCGCACCCGCCTCAATATTTCCGGCAGCTACGATGAACTGTTTGGTTTCAGAACAGACCTGTGGTTCCTGTACACGAATGACGGGACAAACCTGTGGAGCGATGCCAATTACGACACCATGGAAATACGATTGGGCGATTACGGATTTTTATGGTGGCAGCCCCTCGACTGGTTCCGCATCAATGTAGGAAGGATATTCAACCCATCGCAGACCGGATATGTTCACAACCATTGGCTTTCCCTGTGGAGTGTTCCCATGCTCGACGGCAACAACATCTTCAGCTATCATTACAGCGGCGGCATTGGCATACTTGCCGACTTTAGCATCCCCAAGGTAGAAGGCCTTTCGATCTATGCCTTTATCCCGGAGTTCGGGATGCCATTTTACTCCGATGACTATGAATTCGGCTGGATGCACAACGGCATTCTGACTCCCGGAGGGGATGTATTAAACAGCGACGATGAAGACAAGAATGCAAGCAGGCTTTTCCGGGTACTGCAGCGCACATGGATTACCGTAGGATACGAAACCGATACATACCATGCCCGTCTGCAGTTTATCGGTGCAAACCCCGGCGGCAGGGTCAACTTTCAGGAAGATGTAGACGGACGCATGGAAAACACCGATCCGTTCCTGTTACGTGTTTCCTTCAGCGCCCCCCGTTTTGAAGCGGCTTTTGCCTATACCGGTATTGAAAACCTTGTTTTGGATATGGGACTCAAGACCTGGCTGCCGGTGTCAAACTGGATATCAGACACGTGGAGCCAGGATGTTGACAACCCCGGCTATATCAGGCTGACAGAAACCGGAACATACTGGGGCGGTTTTGGTTTTGGCCTGGGGGTCTCCTATTCCGGCTTATTTGACAGCAGCCTCGTGTTAAACTTCCGTGCAGACGGGGACATGTTCAGGCGGTGGAGCGGGGTAAATCCGAACAGCGGCATTGAGACGGTAATAACAAACCCCATAAGACTGTCTTTCCATGTCTGGCCGGAATACACTTTTACCAACGGAATGGAACTTACCCTGAGCGCCGGCCTGAATTATGTGGGCCGTAACACTGTCGATGAGGGCGGGTCAAACCCCAACGACCATGAAGATTACAAACTGAACTGGGAACGATCCCACAGGATCCGTTTTGGGGCGGGTCTTGCATTGATGGTTCCGCTGGTCGGGCATAGTTCGGTGAATTTAGGGCTTGCCTACCGCCACGGTACGGCGGACATTCATGGCGGCGAAGCGCAAGTTTTCTCTGTCCCGATCATGTTCTATTACCACTGGTAGTGTACGAAGGAAAAAAGCATCATGCAGGAGTTAAAAAAAATGAAAAAAATATCCCGGTACCTGATCTTGGTTGCTGTTTGTTATCTGTTGTTTGCCAATACCGCTTGCCCGGTTAGTGAAGGCGGTTATCCCCTCATGGTTAATTCCCCTGCCAATGTTTACATGCACCGGGGGCAATTCAGGTTGTTTACCATTACAAGAGAAGGAAAGGCAATAACAGATGCCGTTTGGTCGGTCAGCGGCGCTTCAACTCCTTCTTCTTATACCAGGATAGACAATGGCTTTTTATTCATAGCCTATGACGAATACCTCAGCGTACTGGATGTACGGGCAGATTTGCAGGGGCAATTCGTGCGGATTACCGTTCATGTTCTCCCTTCTTCTGCGGAGATTCAAATCCCCGGAGGTGATGATATCTACCCGCAGGGGCATTATGACCTTACCCCCGGCACCGGCACAAGGATTAGCGCCGAGTCACATGGCGGGTTTTCCCTGGATTGGACGTGGTCTGTTGTAGGGGATCCCCCCGGAATCGTCATTTATTGGGATTCTTCTTCCTGGTCCTGGCAGTTGGGGCTGTCGGCTAATGTGCAGGCGGGAACATCTTTTATCATTCGTGCTGAAGATGCCGATGACTCTGACATATTCGCCTACGCAACCATTACTGCCCGCGAGCCGGAGATTACCGGAGTGAAGATAGAGTTGAATACAGGTAATTCCCTTATCAAGGGTAAGGAGAATTATTTTTCCGCATTTCGTGAAGTGTCCGGGCCGGTTCCGGGCTGGCCTTCCTGGGAATGGGACATTGTAAGCCCCGGTTCTGCAGACCTGCATCCCGATACCGGCTTTGTCATCGATTTTTTGGTAGGAGAGTATTTATTTATCCATGAGGATGAAACCGCCTCAACAATCACCGTACGGGCCACCCTTTTTGGCACAGATTTGATGGAAGAACTGACACTTTCCGTCACAAGCCCGTTGATAACGATTTCTTCTCCCGGCACCCTGGAGGTCGCTAAAGGGAGCAGTATTTCTCTTACTGCCGACATTGCCGCCGGAGTTACCTATGACAGTGTTGACTGGATGGTCCAGGCAGGGGGCTGGTGGGGGTTCCCCCACGAGGACACAGATATAATCCCCACAAGCGATCCCTTAACCGTGGAATTATACGTATCTCCTGCCGAAGAGCAGGATGTACTCATTGTGCAGGCTTACTTGTATGGGGTGCCCGGTTACGATATATTCGCCCCCTATGCCGAGGTTGAAGTAATTATATTACCTTGATTTTATTTTATGAATAACGATACGTTCGTTATAAAATTTGCTGCCCGAGGAGGTGCAATTATGAGAAGACATTTTTGGATAATGCCATCCCTGATGATGGTACTGGCGCTTACCGTGACAGGCTGTCCCACTGAGACATCGCCTGCCGGAGGTGACTCAAGGGTCATCGTTCTTTTTGACGCTAACGGCGGAACATTTGCAGGCGGACCAACTTTCCCCGTATCTATCCCTATGAACACTGCCGTTACCCTGCCGCAAGACCCAACATGGGACGATCTTGTTTTAATCGGCTGGTCTTTGAATATTGACGGAACAGCCCCCTGGAATTTTTCCACTCCCGTCAGCCACGACATAATCCTGTATGCAAGATGGGAGGGTATCCGCCATCTTGTTACATTCGACCTCCAGGGCGCAAGTCCCGCTGATTTTAACTGGAGGCCTGTACACTATTGGCTGACAGATACTCCCATTCTTGAGCCATTTAATGAACCCTTTCGTGATGGATATGATTTTATCGGCTGGTATGCGGATGCGGCAGGAACTACTCCATGGGATTTTTCAACGCTGATTACCGAGCCAGTCACCATCTATGCAATATGGGACTATATCTTTACGGTTACTTTTGATTCTAATGGCGGAACTCCCGTCCCCGACCAGAAAATTCGGCTTGATCAAACTGCAACAGAACCCCCGGTTCCCTCAAGAACAGGCACACCGACCACAGCGGGTCTGTATCGGGAATCAGACTGGAACAATTGGGTATTTACATTTAATGGTTGGTTTCTCGGCAGCAGTTCCACCCCGTTTGATTTTAATACCCCGATTAACGGGGACATTACTCTGGCTGCCCGGTGGACAGCTCCGAATATTCAACCTATTACTCTTTCTGGCCCCAATAGTATTGTCAATCGTGCCATAGATTATGTAGATACTAACGCTGGGTCCTATGTCCTGGCCTTGGATACAGACGTAACTGTTAATCGGCAATGGGCCATAGATTCGGGACTGGGGTTATTCACTCACACTTGGCTTGAAGCAAATAAAATTACGCTGATCGGTTTAGGCAGTCCTAAGATAATCCGCCCCCAACTCCAAGGTTTGCTATTCTTTATTATGGGTAGTGCCGAACTGGTCATTGGAGAGAACATTATTCTTGCAGGAATTGCCAATTTAGGTGTAAATAATGTGTCACTCGTGCAAACAGAACTCGGTGGGTCATTTGTCATGCTTGAAGGGTCAGCAATAATATTAAATAATGCTACTGCTGATGGTGATATTTATGGGGGTGCTGCAGTATCGTTATCGCTTGGATGGTTCGGGGCCGGCGGTTCCTCATTTACGATGAAAGGTGGTGAAATTACAAGCAATATAACTCCTGGTTTTGTCAATGGATCCAGTGGGTTACATGTAGGAGCGGGGGCAACCGTGGACCTGCAGGGCGGAGCAATAATAGAGAACTTGGAGTTCTGGGATGGTACTTACTATTTATTCACTGATGTATTCATCCAATCGGGAGCTAGCAATAACGCATCCAGTATTACCCTTTCGGGAGAATCTTTTATCGACATTGTAAATATTCAATCCACTGTAGCAGCCAGGAATACGCTCGGCATTGGCTCAAACTGGTTGGGTAGTGTAGGAACAGTTAACTTTTTAGGGCAACAATTAATTGCTACGGTTGTCGGTTGGTGGCGGAATCAGCCCTTACTGACCGGACAAGTTACCGCCGTTGATGTTAACTATGTTGGACTCGGTATTTTTATCCATGTTAATGCTGCTGGCACTAATTGGACTGGTACATTAGTGGAAGATCACTTACAGCTTGTATTCGATGCAGGCGTTGGCAGGCTGGTGGCAGCAAGCGGACCTAGCCCCAACATATTGCCCAATTTTAGCCAGCATTCACACAGTACCCGCAGGGCGCAGAGTCCTAATGCGCTGCGCAGCCAAATGCAGAACTTCCATTCATTACAGCCATTGGGAACAGGCTTTGAACAACGCGCTACTAACACCGAACGACAGCTCGCCCCCGTAGTAAACTTAGGTACTATTAATCGCCGCCTCCGGTAAGTGCCCACAGCCCATTGCGTTAAGTAAAACCAAAAACCCGGCTCTCAATTGAGGTGCCGGGTTTTTTTATTGATACACCCAGGTGTCAGTCAAAATTATTTGCCTGGTTTCGATCAGTGCGGGGTAAACCATATTATAGATAATTTTATACGGTATTAATTGAAATTCGGTAAAATGTCATTGTAAATTTGACGAATTGCCTTTATCATGGATTTGTATACCGGAAGAAAAAAATGAAACCAGTTCAACAACATTTTGATCTTGTTGACAAAACACTCGATCCAAAAGATCATTTTGCAAAAATACTCTCAAAATCCCTAAAGGATTTTAATCCTTTTTATAAATTAAAAAATGCTGTAATTTTTAATGAAGATAGTCTGAAAATATTACATTCTATTCCGGAAAATTCTATAGATATGATTTTTGCAGATCCCCCTTATATGTTGTCAAATAATGGTTTTTCATGCCGGAACGGAAAAAGAGTTAATGTAAATAAGGGAAAGTGGGATAAAAGTAATGGTTTTGAAGAAGATACGATTTTTCACAATGAATGGATTTCTGCTTGTCATCGTATTTTAAAACCTGAAGGAACTATATGGATTTCAGGTACTTATCATAGTATTTATCAATGCGGCTATCTTTTGCTAAAAAATAATTTTCATATTTTAAATGATATTGCATGGTTTAAACCAAATGCATCACCCAATTTAAGCTGTCGTTTTTTTACCGCATCTCATGAAACAATTATTTGGGCTCGTAAAGATAAAAAAGCAAAACATACATTCAATTATAAATTGATGAAGAATGGTCTTTTTCCCGAAGATAAATTAAAAACAGAAAATGCGCAAATGAGATCTGTTTGGTCAATGACAACACCTAAAATCGGTGAAAAAGAATATGGAAAACATCCCACCCAAAAACCATTTGATCTTTTAAAAAGAATTGTACTTGCATCTACTAAAGAAAATGATATTGTACTTGATCCATTCTGCGGTAGTGGCACTACAGGAGTTGCTTGTAGATATATGAAAAATCGTTTCTTTATTGGCATAGAAATAGATAAAAAATATTGTGAATTAGCAAAAAAAAGATTATTGTAAAAAAAGGCGCAACGTATTAAAACCGGTTGCCGTTTTCAGGCCAGGGCAAGCTGCACAATGCCTGTATTGACTATGACTGTTATCCCGATAAAAAGTAACTCATAGGCTTTTCTTCGTTTTAGTTCACGCTGTTCCAAAAAACGCTCTGCAAATGTGCTGTGGTCGGCAAGTTTGTCCGGTGTAAAGAGGCGGAAAGGGATAATCATTACGGTCAGAGCGGTACAAAGTATAACAGCACCGGCCAGAAAGTTAGCGTTAAAAATAATCCTGAGGTTAATATCCTGCCGGGTGATAAACAGGTATGCACTCACCGCCAAGCTTGTAATTACTATGATGCATATAGATGTGATGACAATTCTTAAAATCGTCTTCAAAAATTTCCGCAAGTATTACAGGTTCCTGTGTTTTCCGGAGTCCTATTCAAAGTATATATTCCAGAGAATGTGGTGGCCTGCCGGATTCGGCGAGAAGCCTCTAAGCTCCGGGCGGCTGGCATTCAGCTCTTCGCCGGTCCTCAGGAATATCCATGGGGCCTCGTCACGGATTATGGTTTGGGCTTCAAAGTATATTTGCTCCCGAATTGCAGGATCGGTTTCCTGCCGGCCCCGGTCAAGCAGGGTATCGAGTCCGGAATTTGAGTAAAATGTCCGGTTACCTGCAGCGCCAAAGCTGTCTGTATGGAAGAGGGGGTACATGCCGTAGTCGGGATCTCCGGTTACGGAAACCCAGCCAAGGATAAACATATCATGCTCGCCCCTCTGGGTCATTTCCAGATAGGCTGCCCATTCAAGGATCCGCACATCCACATGAATGCCTACCTGTGCCAGCATGTTCTGGATAATTTCGGCTACATCAAGGCGCTGCGCATTCCCTTCATTCGTGACAATTGATGTGGAAAAGCCGTTGGAGAATCCCGCTTCGGCCAGTAATTGCCGCGCCCGCTCCTGATCGAAGGGGAAAGGTTCAAGCCTGTTTGCAGCAGAAGCCCATACCATGTTGTTGATGGGGCCCCTGGCAACGCTGCCGGTGTTCCAGTATGCGGCCCTCAGAAGGGCTTCTTTGTCCAGGGCATAGTTAATGGCCTGGCGTACCCTTGGATCGTTAAAGGGCACTCTTTGGGCATTAAAGCCGATATAGTCAATCGCAAGGCTGTCGGAACGGATCATGCGCAAGTCGGAAGCTTCAACATGGGATACATCACTGGCGGCAACACCGTATATAAGGTCAATTTCACCGGTTTCCAGAGTAATAAGTCTTGTTGAGGAGTCAGAAATGAAACGGAAGCTTATATTTTCGAGCCGTGCAGGGCCTTCGAAGTAGTCGTCAAAACGGGTCAACTCAAGGCTTGTCCCGGTTACCCAACTGACAAACTGCATGGGGCCGGTGCCGACAGGATTGCGGGCATATTCTATTTCGCCCTGTTCCATGACGGCCCTTCGGCTGACTATGGACATGGCAGTGTGCCCCAGATGGTTAATAAACGGCACAAACGGATACTCCAGGGTGATAAGGATTTCGTAATCATTGACAATGTCGACACTGGCGATCATGCCGGTAATATGGCCGATATTGGGCGATCCTGCGGCCCTTTCCAGGGAGAATTGCACATCCGAGGCGCTCAGGGTGTCGCCGTTGTGAAAGTTGATCCCCTGCCTCAGAAAAAGCCTGAGCCTGGCGGGATCCTCCCAGTACCAACTTTCCGCAAGGCTGGGAACCGGCGCCATTTGTTCATCCAGATTAACGAGGGTGCTGTAAATCTGCTTCATCACCTGTGACGAAGGCTGATCGTTCGTCATAATCGGATCCAGTGACACCGGTTGGGAAGGCATACCAACAATGACCGTGTCCGCACTTCTCGTCTGTCCCGGGCACCCGGTAAAAATTATCGCGGCTGCGATTACGCAAACCACTGTTAACCAATTTTTCATTTTCATATTAAACCTCCAAAACGGTGCCTGGCACCATATATATTTAATTCGCCGTATCGGGTGATGCGCTGCGAAGCGCCCATAAATGGACTGCCCCGTTGCCGATTTCGCGGATGCCGTCATTCCGAACCAGCGAATAGTTAAGCACGCGGTTGTTCACGGCATACAACTGGATGCCGGTCATAACAGGTATCCAGGGCGCTTCTTCAAACACGGCAAGCTGCCAGTCATGGTACTGCTGAACAAGCCATTCTTGATCCCATGCCATTTCCGACTCAATGGCATCCATGATTGCATCTAACCGGGGGCTTTGGTATCGGGTATCGTTATGGGGGGTTATGCCCCACAAGCCGCGCGGGTTGGGGTTGGAACCGACCAGCCATGCGGCATCGAACATATGAATGGCGCCGTTGTCCAGATCATGCCCCAATGTCTCGATACGGTCGTTAAACTCCATTAAGCCGTTGCGGTACAGTACCACATTTAAACCGATTCTGCGCCAGTCCCGAATATGATGCGGCACGACGAGATGATTCGTGGGGTTTTCATGGACAGCCCATACGATTTCAAAAAATTCGCCGGTGTCTTTATGCCGGCGGAATGTTTCGCCATTGCGCCATTCATACCCTGCTTCATCGAGAATTTCGTTTGCTTTATCCAGATTAAAAGCGGAGAAACCGGTCATATCTTCGCGCATGAAACCGCCCTGCCAGGGAATGATGGCGGTAGCCAGCGGGAAGCGCAGGTTATTAAATATATGCCGTGCGACTGTGGCATTGTCCCGTCCGTAGGCCAATGCGCGGCGCAGGTCTATACAATTTGTCGGTAAATCGGGGTTAGGCGTAACCGTCATTGGCTCATCACGATTTAAAGTACCAAATCTGAAACCCATAAAACTCAAAAGGCGATCCAAAGAAGAAACAAAGGTAACATTTGTCAGCCGGTCTTCATAGTCAGGAAGTGAAACAGGGGGGAACTCGGCAATATCAAATGTACCTATTCGCATTGCTTCGCCAATTAGGCTGGGATCGATTATGGCTATATTGACCCCGTCAAGTTTGGGCCGTCCCAGCCAGTAATTCGGGTTAGCGGTAAGTGATACGGATTCGCCGGGAATGGTAGAGTTAAACATAAACGGCCCGTTGCCGATAATATCGGATCGGGAATATTCATGATGCAGCACCTGACCATAAGGTATTGAACTCAAACGGTGCCGCGGCAAAGGCTGACTCCATATTCCACCGAACAGCATACTGGGATCCATGCTTTCAAAAGAAAATTCTATGGAGCGGCCGTCGTTAAACACCCGAATACCGGAAATCCGGTCTGTTTGCCGGGCGCGGTAGGCTTCTACGCCAATGACCGTACTGGTATTTAGAGCGGGACCGAATCGCTCTGAAATACAATCCGGGTGGGCAATCAACAAAAAAGCATATTCCAGATCATACATGGTAACCGGTTCACCATCGTGCCAGTACATCTCCACGTCATCATGGAAATGCAAGGTAAAAGTAGCAGGAATGGATTCATGATCATATTCATACCAGGCCGGCCCGTTGTGGCCGTACATATTACCCGGATTAAGGTTCAGTAAATCGCTGAACATAAAGTCGTTGATTGATCCATCCTGGGCTGTAATGGAAAACGCGGGATTAAAGACCCCGGCAAAGCCGCTGTTGGACACGAGTCCAACATTAAGAACTCCGCCAATGCCTTCGCCCCGGGGCATTTCCTCGGGGAACCGTTCCTTCAGTGCGGCAATAGCTGCCATCATGTCTTCCGGCGCCGCATCAATATCTCTGGCATCCCTGCATGCCGAAAAACCCAACATACCAACAAATACAACCACTGAAATAAAATTACGCATAACAACCTCCTTATAACCTCTTACCTTTTATACTTTCCTCTGCCTTACATCGGCGGCGCGGCTTAAAGCCTGCCCCACGCTGTAGATGCATAGCATTAAAATAAATATCAGCAGGGCGGCGGGCAGCCATTGCCACATGCGAAACTGCAGATTGTACGGTGCAAGAGCATGGGACAGCAGCGCTCCCAGGGACGGTGTTCCAAAGGGCAGGCCAAAGCCCAGAAATGTAAGCCCGGTTTCAATACCGATATTGGCGGCAAGAGAAAGGGTCAAATTTACCGTAATAACCGGTACGAGGTTAGGCAGTACTTCCCGCAGCATGATAACGATATTGCGTGTGCCCAGGGTTTTTGAAGCGGATACATAATCAAGATTGCGCTGGGCCAGCGCCATGGCCCGGATAATTCTGGCAGTCCCCATCCAGGAAAAGGCCGTCATCACCAGAACAAAATGAACCACCGTATAATTGGGAATTACCGTTATAAATACAATGATACACATCAATGAAGGCAGCATGAGCCAGGTGTCCATTACCCGCATTATTGCATTATCCGTATGACCTCCGTAGAAACCCGAGACAAGCCCTATGGAAATGCCGATGATTTTGCTCAGAATGGTAACCGTAAACCCCACAAGCAATGAGTTTCTCGCGCCTAAAATCAGCATGCCGATCATGCCGCGCCCCCCCTCATCCGTTCCTAAAATAAATTGAGCCGAGGGCGCAAGATTACGGTTGGCAAGATGACCGTCCAATACCGTATCTTCATCGAGCGCGGCTGCTATTATAAATGTGCTGATCATTATGGCGCAAAAAAGTATCAATCCAATAAATGCGATTTTATCTTTATAAATCTCCCGCCACATGGTGCGAAACGCCGACGGCGGGCTATTTGACACATTCATTCCCATATTTCCTCACACAAAGGCACAAAGACACAGAGATTGGGGAGTACTTTATAAGTACCGCGTTTTTCGTCCGTGTTTCTGTCAGGTTTTCTCTTAAACACCTTTAACTTCCCTTTCTTCATCTCTGTGCCTTCGTGCCTCTGTGCCTCCGTGTGAAAAACAGCCAATGATGTCTCCTCATTATTTTATCCTAATTCGAGGATCGACTATGGTTAATATTATATCAGAAAGCAGGGCGCCGAGAGCGATTAATACGGCAAACAGCATAACCAGGGCGTTAACCGTGGAAAAATCCCTTCCGGTAATTGATGTTAAAAACAACAACCCCATGCCGGGATAAGAAAAAATCCGTTCGATAAAAATCGAGCCAACCAGCAGATTCACAATGATGAAACCGATATTGGATGCGATGGGAACGAGGGCGTTTCTGAAAATATGCCGGGAATACACTACGCTTTCCGGTACACCTTTTGATCGTGCGGTTGTCACAAAATCCGATGCTTTAAATCTGACGATCTCGCCGCGCAGGTACTGGATTATGCCAATGGTGCTTAACAGCGCAGCCGTTATGGCGGGAAGGATCATGTGGTGGAGGCGGCTTAAAAAAAATGTAATGCCGCCGGCCTGCACCGCTTCGAGTGTCACGCTGCCACGGACGGGGAACCATTCCAGCCTGAACCCGAAAATCAAGAGGTTGATAAGCGCGAACACAATGGTGGGCATGGCCAGGGCAAGATATGTATACAAACCTATCCCCCGGTCAATCAAGCGGTCGTTGTAACGTCCGGCGATAATGCCCAGGGGGACGGCAATCAGGTACGTGAGCAGCGCGGTAAGTAGTGCCAGCCAAAACGTGTTGCGGGCCCGCTCGCCGATTACATCCATAACCGGCCGGGCATGGGTAATGCTGTAACCAAAATCCCCGCGCAGGATGATATTTCCAATCCAGCGGAAATATTGCCGGACGGGAGGATCGTTGAGACCAAGCTGTTCCCGCAATTGTTCTAACCGTTCCGGGGAAACTGTTGGGTCTTGCGTGCGGCCGGTCAATGCGTCGCCGGGCATTACCCAGGCCAGTGCAAACAACAGTACGCTGATAACAATCAACTGCGGTATCATTATTATCATTCGCCGGATTATGGTTTTATGCATCACCACCTCCGGGCGGCGAGGACTCCGGCATCGCGGCAAAGTGCGTGCTGCTCACTTCTTTGAGATCATACACCTGGCCGTCCTTGTTATAAAACTGTTCTTTTTCACGCTCGTATTCGTCTGCAAGCTGTTGGCGCTGCCTGGCGTTTGCATCACGAAGGGCGGGGTCGGTGTCGGGAATTGCGGCAATGAGCTTGCGTGTGTATATGTGCCGGGCATTGTTGTATATACTTTCCCTTGAGCCGAATTCCACAAAGCGTGCGTTATGCATAATCGCCAGTGTTTCGCACATGTGCCTGACAACGCCCAGGTCGTGGCTGATAAAAAAATACGTTAAGTGTAATTCCTGCTGAATGTCTTTGAGATAATTAAGCACCTGTGCCTGCACCGATAAATCCAGAGCAGAAACCGGCTCGTCTGCCACGATGAGTTTTGGCTTTAGTGCAATTGCCCGCGCAATCCCAATCCTCTGCCGCTGACCGCCGGAAAATTCGTGGGGGTATTTCAGCGCTGCGGCGGGAGTTAGCCCGACAATGGCCAGAAGCTCATCAACGCTGTACCGTTCTTCTGTTTTTGTCTGATTTTCAAAATTCCGCAGGGGTTCGGCGATAATGTCCAGTACTCGTTTTTTGGGGTTCAGGGAAGAATATACATCCTGAAAGATCATTTGTACACATTTACGATAAGCAGAATGGTTTTTGCCGATATAGCGGGTAATATCTTCCCCGTCAAAGAAAATGTTCCCGCCGGTCAGCGGAACCAGTCCGAGGATGGCCTTGCCGATGGTGCTTTTCCCCGATCCGGATTCACCAACAAGCCCTAAAGTCTGCCCCGGCTCGACAGAGAAGCTTACCCCGTCTACGGCTTTTACCCAGCCGACGGTGCGCCCCAGTATTCCGCCCTTGATGGGGAAGTGTACCTTGAGATCTTTAACTTCAAGGAGCGGCATGATACGCCTCCTCCCCTTCAAAATGAAAATCTTTATAACACGAACACAGTACATAATGCCCGGGAGCCGCTTCGTGAAATGCGGGGACTTCTTCGTGCAGGCTTTTGTTGATCCAGGGAGTTCGGTGGGAAAAACGGCAGCCTGTCCGTGGTAAAAATTGCAGTTCCGGCACCACGCCCTGAATAACATGCAGGCGGTTTGCCGCCGAGTTCTTTCCGGGGATGGATGCCAACAGTGAGCGTGTATAGGGATGGAGGGGGTTTTTGAATAAATCCCGTGCGGGAGCAAGCTCTACGATTTGCCCTGCGTACATTACCCCCACTTTGTCGGCCATTTCCGCCACAACGCCCAGGTCGTGGGTTATCAGCAGGACCGATGACTGTGTTTCGCTTTGCAGATCCCGCAGTAAATCCAGTATTTGCGCCTGTATGGTGACATCCAAAGCAGTGGTCGGCTCATCGGCTATTATCAGGGCGGGTTTACAGGCCAGGGCAATGGCAATCATGGCCCTCTGGCGCATGCCGCCGGAAAGTTCGTGGGGAAGCTGGGAATAGGTCAGGGCTGGCTTGTGTATTCCTACTGCCCCCAGCAGTTCAATAGCCCGTTCTTTTTTTGCTTTTGCGTCTAATCCGGTATGGTAGGTAAGGGATTCTTCTATTTGAGCGCCTACTTTTATGAGGGGGTTCAGTGCAGTGAGAGGATCCTGGAAGATCATCCCGATATCTCGTCCCCGTATTTTATTAAGCTGCTGGTCTGATAATGTTAACAGGTTTTCACCGTTGTATTCGACAGTTCCGGTTATACGGGTATAGTTGGGGTCGTGCAGGCGGACAAGCGATAAGGCCATAGCGCTTTTACCGCAGCCGGATTCACCCACTAAAGCAAAAACTTCGTTTTTATATATATCAAGGTCAACGCCGTCCACTGCCGCATAATAATTTCCGCTGATTTTAAACGATGTTTGCAGATCTCTTATACTTAAAAGTGATTCCGGCATTTAATTATAAATAACATACCAGCATCCCCCTGTCAAGGCGCCGAATTTCGGGTTTTCAGTTCATAGGTGTCCCCTAAATTCCGTGTCTGCTGGTTTTATATGGAAGTATTTTATCCAAAAACAGTTACGTTCAAAAAAAACTTAAAAAAAACCTTGTTTTTCCGGGAATTCGTGGTATAATTTAATAACTATGGGGAAAAGAATATATTGCATATTAATTACCCTTCTATTTATGGCAGCCTGTACCATGCCAAAAAGTCCGCCTGCAGTAGCCAGTGTCTCCATAGAACCGGCATCTGCCATTATAGGGCGGGGTGGACAGATGGAATTTGCCGTTACTGTTATCGTTTCCGGCGGCGCTTCCCGGAGCGTTAACTGGAATGTAAGCGGAAGAAACGATTCAAGCACAATGATTTTGCCGATTCCCGGTTCCAATAGAGCTATTTTAAGTGTTGCAAACAATGAAACGGCCGGAACTCTGACGATTACCGCAACATCAACCGTTGACGATAGCCAAAGCGGCAGCGCAGTGGTTTCTGTTATCTCGGGAATAGGGGGTATTTATATAACCCCATCCGAAATAACCGTTCTACGCGGACAGGAGCAGCAATTCGAGGCGAATGTTACTGTCACCGGTATGATAGATCTGCCCAGAACGGTAACATGGTTAATTGTATCAGGGCACGATCCGGGAACAGCCATTTCAAACGACGGTCTGCTTTCTGTCTCGGCAACTCAAACCCCCGCAGCTCTGATTATACGGGCAACATCAACATACGATCAAAACAGATACGGTGAAACAACCATAACCGTTCCCGGCACAGCGCAACTGCCGGCGCCCGTTAATCCCGTACTCAGCGAAGCGGGAGTTGCTTCATGGACAGCTCCGGCCAACGAAACCAATATAGAAAGTTATTCAGTGCAGTTATACAGGGGGCAAACGATCCTGGGCGCCCCGGTTGTAATCAACAGAGGAACATTATATTCGCATAGCTTCCTTGATGCCATGCTCACAGCCGGCGCCGGATCATACGCATTCAGGGTAAGGTCTGTCACCGGCAACCCCAACTTCACGGACTCTGCGGAAGTTCCGTCCTCTGCCAGATCCGTGGTGCAGCGGCCCCAGGCTGTCAACCTCTCATGGAACGGCGATGCTGCCGTCTGGGCTGCCGGACCCGGAGATACTACCGGTCTGGGGTACACGATCAGGCTTTACCGGGATGCCGGGCCTACGGCTGTCAGGGAATACTCGCCGGTTACCGGTACGACCCAGAATTTTGCCGCTGACATTACCGCTCTGGGCGATGGCGCATACACATTTAAGGTGACTGCTCTTGGTAATGCCGCTCTTGTGTTGGAGGCCGCTGAAACAGATCATTCACCGGTGAATTTGAAAATGGGCGATGTGTGGCTTGTTGGTACCATGACCGGCTGGAACCTTCCCGGTTTACTAATGACCCAAACCGGCAATACATTCATCTGGGAAGGAAATGTCGCGGCAAACAGCACATTCAGATTCAGCCTGACCAACACTACCAACTGGGGTGATGTAAACTGGTATGCCCCTCCCGATCCTTATGTTTCCGGTGGCATTGCAGTTGTTCTCGGTGATCCTGAAAACAACATGTTCCGTTTCAACACCAATCCCTCGCAGGGTGCAAACAGCGTTACCGAAAATACCTGGAGGATTACCGAAGCGGGTTTATACAGGTTCATTGTAAAACCTGCCGAAATGAAACTGCGTGTGGAAAAACAGGAGTCGGTTGCGGATTTCATCTTTGAAATTGTTGATAGAGGCAGCGGTCTGGATATTGCGGAAGGATTACCGACACGGACAATATACAAAACCGGCGGCGCAAATTTTATTCCGGGTGTAGATGATACAGTAACATTCAGAATAGCGAACCCTGATTCGGGAGCAGTATATACATGGCGCGTGGGTAATGTAACATTACCGGGAACAACACCGGCAAGCATCATGCTTAATGCCGCTCAATACCCGGTGGGCTATCATTCGGTACGCCTGATTGTTACCATTAACGGCATTCCCTGGTCATTGCCCACGGAACTTGGCTTTACTGTTGCGGCGGTAAAATTACCTTAAAGAAAAGGAGCATAATACATGAAAAGAACGAAGTATTTACCGGTAATTGCTGCTTTTGTGACGCTGATAATCCTGACAGGTTGTCCGGGCAGTTTTAATGAGCCTCAAGGCCCTGTTCCTGAGCCCGGCAAAGGGTTTGTTGTTCTGCAATTTGGCGTAGGCCGTACCCTGCTGCCAACAAATATTGTTTATGCAGCCTACAAGTTAGATTTTATTGCAGTTGACTCATCCGGAAATCCGGACACCACCAGACAAGATGCAGAAGAAGGAGGCGCCGGCACCATTGGCGGTATATATGAACTGGAAGAAGGGCATTGGAAACTGGATGTCCGGGTATTCAGCGATGCTGCAGGGTTAATACTGCTTGCTTCGGCAACCGGGGTAGGATTTGAAATAGATGCTTCTGCACAGATTCCGGTGGTTGTTCCCGTTTCCCTGCTCTTTGCTCCCATTACAACAACAGGAACCGGTACATTGCAATATACCATTACCAATAACTCAGGCGCCATAAGCGATGCGGAAATAATGCTGGAAGGATTAAGCGGTCAGGCTGACAGAAACATTGTCATAACATCAAATCTGTCAGATTCTGATAACGCCGTTCCCATAGGTTACTATCTTGCCACAGTCCGCCTTGAAAAAGATCGTATTACCCTTGACGGGGACAGATACTTAGGTGCAAGCCGCTCATTCTGGAGCGACATACTGCATATTTACCCGGGCAATACAACGCCTTTGGCCGTTACTTTTGAAACAAGTGATTTTTATAACGGTATTGGAAATGTGTGGCTGGTCGGCGGTATGACTAACTGGAATGCGGGCGGCGCGTTAATGACTAAACAAGCCAACGAGACTTACAGTTGGAGCGGGCTGGCAGCGGCAAATGCTCATTTTAGATTCAGCCTGACCGATACCACTACCTGGAGTGATGCCAATAATGGTGCATGGTTTGTTCCGGTAACTGACGGTTTGCCGGTAACCATTGGCAGTACCGGTAACGCAATGACATTTATGCCCATTCATCATGGTAATCACAGCACTCCAAATGAAGGATCAAACAGGGCGTGGGATATTGGCGCTGCCGGTTATTACGAAATTACCCTTGACCCTGTTGCACGAAGATTTATTGCGGAAAGGCCTGACATTGCCGAAACCGTAACTATCAGCGGCCCGGGTACTGTCATAAAAGGAAAAACAGCTGTGTTTACGGCAGTTGTCGGCGGCAAAAACAACCCTGTGCAGACTGTTACATGGTCTATTTTCGGAGTTGGCAGTTATTCGCCTTTCACCGAACTAACATCCATAGACCCGGCAACGGGAATCCTCACCGTTGACGCCTCTGAAACAGCGGCAACCCTTACCGTCAGAGCTGAATCGACGGCTGCTCCCGGAGTATTCGATGAAGTAACAGTTGATGTAGAATTTCCGGCGATAACAAATATCGCTGTTACCGGCCCGGCGTCTTCCGCCGATCAAGGGACGGATAACCTGCAATTCAACGCTGTTGTAACATTTGCAGATGATGCACAAGTTACAGCGCCAAGAACAGTAACCTGGTCGGTCGCGTTGCAATCGGGTACAAAACACCCTGATACTGACATAAGCTCCGCCGGCGTTCTGACCATTGCAGATGACGAAGCTGTCGGTGTACTGGTCATTACCGCAACTTCTACTTATATCACGAGCGCAAATGGTACTGCGGAACTGGAAGTAACGCCATCAGGCGGTCCGCCGACTGTTATCAGTGTAACGGTAACGTCACCCAATACATCGATTCTGCGGGGAGGAACAGAGCAATTTTCCGCCGCAGTTGATGTTTCAGGCGGGGCTGCCCAAACCGTAATCTGGTCTCTCAGCGGTGATAACAGCAGCGCTACAACAATCAGTTCAGGTGGTTTACTCACTGTTGGCACTGATGAAACAGCAACAAGCCTGACTGTTACTGCAGCTTCAATGGTTGACGGCACCAAATCCGACTCAAAAACACTGAACATTCCGGCAATAGCGGCGCTGCCGCAGCCGAATACCGTAACTTTAAGCAGCGAAGGCATTGCAGCATGGGCGGCTTCAACACCCGATACGAATGTCGCAAGCTATTCTGTACAGCTTAACAAGGGCGGCGCTGCAGAAGGAAGCCCCGTTTCTGTTACCAAAGGCGGCACATACACCGCAGATTTTCTGCAAGCCATGCGTGATGCCGGAGTAGACAGCTACACCGTTACCGTAACAGCCGTCCCCGCCGATGCGTACAACTATTCATCGACGGGAGCGACATCCTCAGCGCAGAATGTAACGCAGCGTACAGCAGTAAACGATATTTTCTGGTGGGAAAATTGGGCGCAGTGGGCCAACACTGACACCGCCGGCGGCTACTCTGTCAGGATATATAGAAATGCAGGCAGCAGCCCCATTCACGAAGAAGCAAATGTTGCCCGTATTAGTGAACCTCATAATGGCGGTACAAAGTCCCAGTTTGATTCATCAACTGTTAAAACCGCTAACGGAATTGGCTTATATACATTCAGTATAATGGCCAGAGGTGATGACAAGCTTGTGTTAGATTCAAGCTGGTCGGCTGTTTCATCCGGCGACCGTGGTGTTACCGGGTACAGCCCCTTTGGTAATTCAAGTGTGTGGGCTATTGTTGAAGGCGGCGGAAGATTTGTTGCCGGCGGTGAAGGCGGTAAAATTTTCTGGTCTAATAACGGGACTCATTGGACAGCGCCAACACTTAATGTTTTTGGTAGCGGTGATACTATCAAGGGTATTGCATACGCTCCTAACGAATCCGGCCTTGGTACAGGCAACGGGCTTTTCGTAGCAGTTGGTTCAAATGCATTTGATCAGGAAAGGGTTGCCTATTCGGATGACGGAGGCGATACCTGGACTGCCGGAAGCGTGAGCGGTATCGGAGACCGGAACATTTTAAATAATGTCATTTATACTGGAGAAAGTACCGGAGCAAAATTTATTGCGGTAGGTAATTTTGGACAAGTTGTACATTCCGTAGATGGGGAAAGCTGGACACGCCTGTATGCAGACACTGCCGGTGGCAGACACCTCAATGGAATAGCTTACGATAATATAAATACCACTTTTGTGGCAGCCGGTCAGGGAGGTGTAGCAATATACTCCGACAATGGCGGTCTGGGTTGGGGATTCATAAGCAACGATCTTTTCAATACTATTGATAATGGTTCCGGAAGCATAGATATTACCGGTATTACTTTTGGTGCTGATAAATTTGTGGTAGTCGGCGGGAACGGCAATATTAAACTTGCAACTTCAGCCAACATTATCAGTTATGGCAACAAATGGTATGCGTGGGGTGATGGAAGCGGTTCGTCTACCAATCCTGTAACCAGCGGTTTTGGCGCTAATACTATCAACAGTATCACTTTCAATGGCAGCCAATTCATGGCTGTAGGTGCGAACGGTAGAATTTCAACATCAACGAACGGAACGGCCTGGACAGCCATTCCTGTTGGTGAAGCCGACGGGCAAACCCAATTTAACGAACGTGAAAACATTACCGCTGTCGGTTTTGGCGGCGGCAAGTTCATCCTGCACGGCAACCGGTATGAAAGTTGGGGTGGAGGCCAGCCTAACCCAAACATGGGAAAAATGGCGGCTGTGGAGTAAAGGTAATATAAAGAGGAGGAGTTGTGAAAAAAATAAAACTAACGGCTTTACTGGTAATCATTATATCTCTGTTCCTGACATGCGGCGATTATTATCCGCAATCGACTGAAGATTCGTATCCCCAAGGAACGGTAAAGCCCCCCTCTCTTCCCGAAGGCTCAGGTCCTGGCGGGGGCAATACCGGCGGTCCTGTTCTATCTCGCTGGACAGGGAACGAAGGCACCTGGTATCAGATTTTTACCATTGCATTTTATGACAGCAACGGAAACGGCAAGGGCGATTTACAGGGGATTATTCAAAATCTGTGGTATCTTTCCTGCCTTCCGGCCGATTGCGACAGGTCTTCTGACCCTAATCAAGAATGTAACAAGAGCCTCCACGTTGACGGCATCTGGCTGACCCCCATCATGACCGCTACATCTTATCATAAATACGACACAATTGATTATATGCAGGTCGATCCTGATTTTGGTGATTTGGATGATATGCGTCGATTGGTTGCGGCAACTCATGAGAGGGGGATGAAAATTATCGTTGACCTTGCGGTTAATCACTCCGGCTCCATGCACTGGTGGTTCCAGGCTGCTTTGAATGAATGGAAGTCGGGGACTCTGGGCAAGTATGCCTCGTATTACAATATCCGCGCTCAAAATAACAGTCCCGGAGACGGCTGGCATAGCAGCTGGAACGCTGGGTCAGATACTGATAATGGCAGAACCCCGGACGGCAGGCAAATCTGGTTTTACGGTTCTTTCGGCCCCTGGATGCCTGATATTAACTGGGATAACCCCGCGTTATTGCACGAATTTGATCTGATCAACAAATTTTGGCTCGTCGATATGAACCTGGACGGATACCGGCTGGATGCAACAAAGCACATCTACGAAAACGGTCGGTTTAACGGCGATACGGACAGAAATATCGCCTTTTGGACATGGTTTGCGGATAATGTCAGGAAGCATAAACCAAATGCCTACATGGTCGGTGAATGTTTGGATGACGAAGGGACGGTGCTGTACTACCACAAACCGGGAATGGGTTCTTTTGCCCTTGGCTTTGCCAATGACTACGGGCGCATTTCCGGAGCGGTGTTGAGGGGGGACGGCAGGAATTTCGCCGAAGGTGTGATGTGGATGACCAGGGAGGTAAAAAACCTCCACCCTCATGCTGTTTTTGCCCCATTCCTGTCGAATCACGATTTTGATAGAAGCTCCAACTGGTTAACTTGGGATGAAGAGCGTAAAATGGCGGCAAGCCTGCTCCTGCTCTCTCCGGGAACGCCATTTTTGTACTACGGCGAAGAGATCGGCCTGATAGGTTTCAAGGTGCCGGGCGATGAAATGGTACGGGGACCGATGATTTTTTCCATGCAGAACTCTACGGGCAGGCCGAATTCATCTAATTGGAATATGCATCTTGGAACGAATAATCCGCAGCAGGGCCTTCCTGCATGGCAGGAATGGCAGGGACTCGGGCAATACGGCGGCGGTGTAAACGAGCAGATCGCCAATGAAAGATCCCTCCTGCGCCACTACATCAAGGTACAGAACATGAAAAACAGGTACCCCTGGATTGCCTGGGGTAATGCAGACGCCGGCGGTATTGATGTTGACGGCAGAGGCCAGGTCTCCGCCTACCGCGTCACTGATGATAACCCGCAAAGCCCCACATTCGGCAAAAGCGTTGTTATTGCGCATAATGTTTACAAAGCCGGTGGTGAACACGGGTATATCAGCGTTCCCCGTGCAACGGGCTATGAGACGGCATCGGCAGTGCATCTAAACCATGACGAACAGCCGGATCCTGAACCTGTTATATGGGACTCCGGTCTGAGCGCATACTGGATAAAGCCGTATACCACGGTGATATTCAGGGAATATGAGTAAAAGTAAAATGTAAAAGTGAAAAAGAGAGGTGTGGAAATGAGAGAACAGAGAACAGAGAACAGAGAACAGGGGACAGAGAACAGAGCGAAGAGAGGTTTTCATAACTTTCTTCTTTGCTATCTGTTATCTGTTATCTGTTATCTGTTAATTACCTGCGATATGGCGCCGAAGTCAAAGCCCGCCCTTTCCCCGCTTTCCAATAAACCCAACGAGGGGACATGGTACCAGATTATGCCTGGCACATTTTACGACAGTGACAATGACGGCATCGGCGATCTGCGGGGAATAATCATGAAGCTGGACTACCTCAACGATTCCCATACGCTGAATCACGCACAAAACATTGCCCAGTACGGGGAATGCCTTGACAGCCTGCATGTAGACGGTATCTGGCTGACCCCGATTCATCCTTCACCCAGTTACCATAAATACGATGTCATTGATTACAAGGCAATTGATCCCCAGTTCGGAACAATGGAAGATTTCAGGGATCTTTTGAAAGAATGTCACCGACGGGGGGTTAAGCTGATCCTCGACCTGGTCCCCAATCATACTTCCGAGCAGCACCCCTGGTTTCAAAAAGCCCTTGAAGAGGTACGATCCGGCAAACCGGGCCGTTATGCCAGTTACTATCATTTTTATTACGGGCACACCCCGCCCCAGCGCGAGTCTGTTGAATACGGTGACTGGTATTGGGAATGGGATGCGTATTACGACCACGGCCTGGGCAGATGGGTTCCCACACGCGGTATCAGAAGCCGTTTTTTCCGCTGCTGGGGAAGAGTTATGGACGGGATATGGTATGAAGGAAGTTTCTGGACGGGAATGCCCGACTTAAACTGGGACAGCCATCATCTGCGGGAAGAATTCAGGGATATAGCGGAATTCTGGCTCGGCAGCGGCCTTGACGGTTTCAGGCTTGACGCTGTCCATTATTTATATGACTGGGAAGATATAGGGCAGTATGAAAGGGGGCATATACCGCATAATACCCATGAAAAAAATATTGCAATGCTTAAATGGTTTACCGAAACCTGCAAGGTAATTAATCCCAATGTATTTCTTATCGGGGAATGCTGGAGGGACGAGGATATAATAACAAACTATTTCCGTTCGGGAATGAATTTCTTTCATTTTGGGGCCAGCGGCGGCATTAAACATGCACTGAACGGCAATGGCCGTGACTGGGCAAACAACCTTGCGTACTGGAACTGGAATATCAAGGCGCGCAACCCCACCGGTGTAATTTCTACGTTTCTTTCCAACCATGACAAAAACCGGAGTTTTTACGACATGGGCGGGGAAACGGGAAGTTGGGATTCACGCCCTTTTCCTACCATTCAGGGAACTGACCGCCGCCGTTTTGCCGCATCGCTAAATCTTCTTTCGCCGGGAACGCCATTTATTTATTACGGTGAAGAAATCGGCCTTATCAATAACTATATTGATTACTGGTCAAACAGCGGGCAGAACAGCAACTATGAATTTTACGGCATTAACGACCTGCGGCCCTATGTGTACGCACGAGCCACCGATGATACTGACTTCCGGGGGCCCATGTGGTGGTCCAACACAAACAGCGCCGGAATCCCCAACGCGCCGGAACACAGGCAATGGTCGCTTGAAGCAAAACAATCACGCTATGGAAACGGTGTGGAAGAGCAGTTCCGGGATGAATGGTCCCTGCTGATGCATTATATCAGGCTGGGCAGTCTGAAAAGCCGGTATCCATTTATTGCCTGGGGCGAGATGGATGTTATTGATACGGGGAATCATCATCTGGCCGTTTACCGGTTAACGGACAGACGGCGCGGAAGCGCTACATACGGCAAAAGCGCTGTGGTTGCGCATAACGCCGATTATAACAACGATCAGGTGTTTCACCTGCCGGAATGGAGCGATACCGGCAATCCGTTGTTGCCGCAATGGATCGACGGCCTGTGTTCAAGAAACTATAACTGGCGTCCAACCATCCGTTCGGATGGAACAGTCAATTTGCCGCCTTACTCCAGCGCCATTATCGGAGAGTTCCCCTGGGAGGCCCCATGATGTACAATCCCCGATCCCTTATCGCGTTTGTTGTTTGCTGGTTACTGGTTGCCTGTCCCATGCCGGAGTCTGATGATCCCGGCAGGCAGCCCTATGATCCTGATCTTAACGGATGGAGAACGGCATCCTGGACGCCCTTCACTCTTGCTGATACTGTTACCGGTTTTGCTTACGGAAGAGTCTGTGATATAGACCATTATGTGGCAGTTTCATCCGGCGGAGTTATCGCCTGGTCGAATAACGGTGATGTATGGAACCGGGCGGGAACCGATCCAAATCCCTTTGACGCTCCATTTTATGCTGTTGCCTGGGGCGGCGACCGTTTTGTCGCGGCAGCTGACAGCGGAAAAATTGCCTTGACAACAGACGGCATAAACTGGATAGCAGGCAGCATTCCCTCATTCGGAACGGAGCCTGTTATGGGCATAACCTGGGGAAAGGGAATGTTTGTCGCGGTCGGCGGTAATGCGAATATTGCCTATTCAAGCGATGGAATAGACTGGACAAACTGCCGTGATGCCGGCTTTGGCTCATCCCGGCTTAATGACATTGCCTTTGACAGCATCAACGGCAGGTTTTACATTGTCGGGAATGACGGCAAACGGGGCTGGAATGACGATCCATCCGAATCAACAAATTGGAATTTCCTTGAACTGCCTACAATGGGTACGCCGCCATTCGGCAGAAACCACATACGAAAAGTTACCGTTGGTCGTTACGGCAGCGGAACCGGCATCGGCATTGTGTATAACGAATGGGGCGGCAGGAGAATCGCCATCGCAACAAATGCCAATTTCGGTGACTTTGATGCCGATCTGGACAATTTTCTTTTTCAAAACAACGATATTAACGGTATTGCCTGGGGAGGCGGCCGTGCCGGCGGCAATTTTATCGCTGCAGGAACAAGCGCCATGATTGGTTTTTGGCCCAGCGCCGAGCCGTCCAGGCAGGGCGAGCGTTTCTGGCGGGCGCTAACATTTGAAGAATTCGGATACTGGGAAATAACCGCCCTTGCAGCCTGTAACGGGCGTTTCTTTATCGGCAATATCGGCGGTAAAATAGGATACAGCAAATGAAAAAGAACAGTGAACAGGGAACAGTGAACAGTGAACAGGGAACAGGGTTGGTTGTGAGCATCGCAGGTTGTCAACAGACTTGGATTGCGAACAACAATCCCCGATCCCTGATCCTTTTAATAATAATCTCAGTGGTACTTGTGTTTAATGCTTGTTACCTCACCATTACACCGGTGCATCCCAGTCCGGCGGCTTTTAGGCAGGCGGAATCGCCGTTCCTGAACGGGCAGCAGAGAATATCCGGAATGGCCACTGACGGGACAAATGTTGTGGCAGTAAGTTACGAAGGAACGATCGCCTTTTCAAGAGATTACGGGGAAAACTGGCAAACCGCGCCTCTCGTGTACAACGCCTTTTCCGACGGCATTCGTTTTAACACCGTTACCTGGGGAGAGGGCTATTTTCTGGCAGGCGGGGATTTCGGAAGGGCTGCTTGGTCGCGGGACGGCGAGGTGTGGCATGCCGGAGTTATCGGCCCCATGAGTCCCAAGAATATATATGCCCTTAGTGTGGGTATAATGAAAACCCAGCTGGTTTTTGTTGCCGCCGGTGCAGACGGCAGAATAGCCTATGCGCTCAACTCTCCGGACGGCCCCTGGATTCAAGTGCTTGCTTCTCCGTTCGGGAACAAGGATGGCGAAGGTGAGTCGGTTAATGCCCTTGTTTTCGGCAGGATCAAGGGGGCCGGCATTTTTGTCGCTGCCGGCGATAACGGTAATATCGCCGTTATGAACGATTTTTCCGGAAAATTTTCCGGCCCTTCTGCGGCGGGTACAAGGGAAACACTTAGGGGCTTGGGTTTTGGCGATGACCGCTTTATTGTAGTTGGCGACAGTGCAGTCATGAAAATCAGCGCCGATCCGGAAAGCTATTCCTGGACGACCATACGGGAAAGGGATTTCGGGCTGCGGCCTTTTCTCAACATAGATTATTATCCATTGATGGAATTTTTTGTATTAATTGCCGAAGATTCGGCAGTAGGATTCTCCAAAAACGGAGAGTCATGGTCGGCAACAACTTTTGCCAGTCATTTTACCAACGGAATCAGCGCCATAGCATGTACCAGAAAAAAGATCGTGCTGGGCGGCGCTGACGGCGTTATAGTGTATTCAAATTAGGAGGAAAGATGCGTTTGGTAAAAGTAATAGTGTTAGCCGCAAGCGTCCTCGTTTTCTGTTCATGCCTGCAGGCAACCATAGAAGAAAAACTGTTTGAATATATTCCTTTGGCGCAGGACATACAATCCCGTTTTTTTTCATCCGATGACAGCGATATGCTGATTGTTACGGTTTATGGCGGAACGCTGCAGCCCTCGCTGAACCCGCTGCATTTTTCCCTGACAAAAGGCAGTGATGATGTTTCCCTGACCATCCCCATACGGGCCGATGACAACTGTGTTATTTTCAGCTTTGCCGATCCTCTTCCAAGAGGAAGTGATTACCGCCTGACGATAAGATCCCATGCTATACAAACCGGCGATTTTGCCAGGATGGTGACCGTTCAGGCAGTTACCTCCGGTCAAATGGCAATCACGGAAAATACCGGCTTTGGTAATACCGTCATCCGGACTGCGGGTTTTGGCAACGGCAGATTTGTCATTGCGGGCGATGCCGGAAGAATGGCCTATTCGATAGACGGTGGTGTAAGGTGGATTTCTGTACAGCCGGGGGAAGGGCTGGACGGAAATAAATTTGTTGATACCATTTACAGCATTGCCGACGGTAATAATGTTTTTTACGCAGTAGGAGCAGGAGCACGAATGTCATGGTCAAATTCAGGAATAAACTGGAGCGGCCATGATATACGGGACCAGGACAACCGTTTTATCAGGTATGGTGAAGCCATGTTCGACGGCCTGGATATTTTTGCCGTAGCTTACGGCGGAGGCACTTCGGGCGGACGTTTTGTGGCGGCAGGGGAAGACGGCAGGTCTATTTTCCGCTGGGACCAGGATGTGTGGAGGTGGGCAGCCCGCATTGAGCCGCCGATTGAAATCAACACTCTGGCCTGGGGTGACACCGGCGGTAACGGAGTCTTCATCGCCGCCGGTAACAACGGATCCCTGTTCTGGGCGGATGACGGTTTCGCCGACGGCGCCAGAACCTTAACCTGGAACCCGACAAACAGTTCATTCGGTAGTTTAGCCATTCACTGCGCCGCTTACGGAAATGATGTTTTTGTAATCGGCGGCGACGGCGGGCAGATGGCGATTTCTTTTGACGGTATGGGATGGACGGCGGTAGAATCCCCCTTTGGAGGTACAGGTGTATTAAGCATTGCCTTTGGTTCGGGAGTTTTTGTCGCCGCCGGGCATAACGGAAGAATTGCGGTATCCGATGACGGAACCATCTGGGAATTATTGCCGATAAATTTCGGTTTTACTTCGGATGAACAGATAACCGGCGTTGCCACCGACGGACGGGGCAGGTTTGTCGCCGTAGGTAACCGGTATGGAGACGGGAGGAGCAAAGCCATCTCCTGGTACCAGAAACCGGCAACGGCGGCAGTGGTGGTAATACCGGAAATACCGGCAGGAAGCTGGCAGATTGCCGCTAACTCCGCCGCCGCCATGAGCGCATCTGAAATCCGCGGTTTGGCATGGAACGGTCAAACCGGCGCAGACAGCCGGTACATTGCTGTAGGTGAAGGAAGAATAGCGTTTTCTGAGGATGGGGCAAGCTGGAATGAGATAACCGATAATAAATCCAATTGGAATACCGGCAGCGATCATGTCATTTTCAGGGATGTAATCTGGGGCGACGATCAATTTGTTGCTGTGGGTTATTGGTCTAACCGTCCCAATTACATCGGCGCAATTGCTGTTTCGGATGACAACGGTGCAAATTGGATGGTATATAACGCTCCGGTGCTTTCACAGTCAATTTCCGGCGGTACCCTGTATGTTGATCCCAGAGTATTCAGCGTTGCCTATAACGACAGTATCTATGTAGCAGTAGGCGAGCGGGGCTGGTCGGCATGGTCAGCAAATGCCATTGACTGGACACCGGTGTGGGTAGAACCATTCAGCGAGTTAAACCAGCAGGAAACAAATCAGGATATCATGGCAGTTGTCAGCGACGGTCAGAGATTTTTAGCCGGCGGTACCAGAGGTAAACTTGCCTGGTCGGCTAACGGGACTTCATGGGGATGGATCGCCAACGGACTGCTGGACGGCGAATTTAATGACATCCTCACCCTTGCCTATGGGAACGGTAGATTTATCGCCGCAGGAACGAACGGAAACATGAAGATCGCATCCAGAGGGCAAATAGGCAACGCCAACAACTGGACAGCAGTACAGAGCCGGTTTTTTTCCGATATTAACGCTGTAGTCTGGGGCGGCGGATGGTACGTTGCAGTCGGCAATTCGGGCGGTATGACCATATCCGGCGACGCCAGCCTGTGGTCCGCAGTGTCCCAGACAGTGTGGAATTCAAACGAAAATATTTTCAGCGTGGTTTGCGGCAGCCGTTTTATAACCGGCGGAGTTGCGAAAATCGTATACAGCGAATAAACAATCAAAGGAGATACAATGAAAAAGATTACGGTAATTCTGTTAAGTGTGTTGGTACTGTTCCCGCTCCATTCCCTGGAACTGGAAAGCGGTCTTTCTTTCAACGGCGGTGTAAAAACGGGGATTCTGATACGAAACCGCGACTTCGGCGGCAGGCTGGGAAATCTCGCTTTAAATCCCGATGAAAAATACCCTATGACCCTGCATTTTGCTTCCTACGAAAATCAGGCGCGCAACGGTGAAGCCTGGTTGAATGTTACCTATTCCCGTGAAATAGAATCATTTGGCACATTCGGACTTGGCTTGGGGTTATGGGCGCACGGTGATATACATACATTCGATGACACATTGCATTTGGGAGATCATTATTTATGGGCGAATTTTTTCAATGACCGTCTGCGGTTCATAGGAGGGCAGGGCGGCGGCGCCCCCATTTCTTCCGGCGGCTGGATCAACGCGGACTGGCTCAGTTATACCGGCTTGCGAATTTTCTGGGTTGATGATTCTTTGGGATTATCTTTTGGTATCAAATTCCCCGATCCTCAGGAGGAAGGGATAAAGCCGGTAAATTACCTTTCCATGCTTGGGATCGGCGCTTCTTTCAAACAGGATAACTGGCAGGTTTCCCTGCAGTTTGATAACAACCCTATCTATGATGATACGTATTCAAATTATTACGGCGGCCTTCACCGTCCTGCTGAACAAGACCCCATTGGGCAGGCAGGCAACATTGCATTTGGCGTAGGCTTGGAAAACCTGTACAGCGGTAAAGGCTTTCTTGTATTTGAAGGACTCTTTTCCAATTTGGGCGAAGATCCCCGTGAACCAATGGGTAACGGCCGCTATACGGTATCTCCTTTAACAACCACCTTTGCTGTGAAAACCGGCCTGCCATTGACAGAACAATTTTTCGCCGAATTCAAAGGTAAATACACCATAAGCAGAGGTCATCCTACGGACTTTGATACTGCTGAAAGCTCTGCCACCTGGGGTAAACTGGAACTGGAACCGTATGCCAGCTTCCAGCCGCTTGATCATCTCCGTTTCGATTTCTCTTTTTATCTGGCTTATTACGTTAACAGTTACTACCTTGCGCTTGACAGTGCGCCGACAAATATCCAGTTCTATGCCGGACAGGTACCGGGTTATGGCCCGCTGCTGGATTATCTGTCCCCTTACCAGATTGCCATAAAACCAAGGGTTAACTTCAGTTTAGCCGGTGTTGACATAGACCTGGGATATACCGGTTATTTTTCCCGTGAACATGTGGAGAATATCATGTACCTTGATTTTCGCTTTATGTTCTGATTGGGATAACGGTTAATAATAAATGATCCTGGGCTGAATCGAACAGCCGACCTGCCGCTTAGGAGGCGGCCGCTCTATCCACTGAGCTACAGGACCTTATCTATATGTACCCTGCCGGGCCGGTATTGTCAACATACCTTATTGCAGAAAAAGTGTATGTCCTCATTTCTGAACAAAATTTAATGAAATGTCAGAATGATACCAGAAAACACATGACAAATATTTTCAAATCCGTTATATTTAAGTTGTGATAAACACTGGGAATACTATTAAGGAAAGATCAAGGTAACCGTTGGTTACCTCCTTCCGGAAAGTTCAGGAAATTGGAGTTTTTATGAAGAAAGTAGTTATGGTTCTGTTCGTATTGGCAGTGGCCATGAGCGCTTATGCGCAAGTTGATTTTGGTGTAAGCGGTGGATTGATGATGAATTTCGGGGCAACACTCGATCTTGAAGACGATGACGCTGATGTCGCAATGATGTTCGATATGCTGAACAGCGGCACTTATATTGAAGTATCGGCTGAAATCGAAAATGCCAGCGCCTGGGTGAATCTTCAGAGTGACGGTGGTGATGATTTTACAGTTTTGGGCGATGCAACCGTTTCTCTGGGGGCTCTCGATATTTCGATTGGCAGAAACTGGATGCCCTGGACACGGTGGAGCAGCATAGACTTTTGGGGCGACAACAACTGGGGTTTTGGCGCCAGTGCCGCAAAAAGTATGTATATCCAGGCCAGTTATAATTTTGCCAATACTGTTATATATGCAGGTGCAGCCGAAGCCGGTTTAATGAACGCTGCGCCTCCTTTGGGCGGCGGTTTCTATGTTGGCACTGATTATACCGGTGAAAAAGGTTTTTCCGCAGGGTTTGCTTTTGCCGGTGTTCCTTTAGGGAAAGAAGCGGATAACCCCGAAGACAAATTCCCTTTAATGGCTAACCTTTATTTAAATTTTGATCTTAACTCCGCTTCAATCGGTTTCAATTTTGCATTCTACGATACTCCGGCCCTTGCCGGTTCTCTTTTCCACATTGTGATGAATGACCCTCTTTTGGGTGATTCAGATAATTTTATCCGGGGTGTTGTTTGCGGTCCGGATACCCCGGTTCTGGAAGCCATGTTTGATGTGGGATTGGAGCTTGATGTGTGCGACATAGGTTTTTCCTTTGGATTAGTAGCAAACTTAGCCGATGTAAATAATGGCGGCGGCGCCAACGCACTGAGGTTATCCCTGTGTGCAGCCTTTGGTCTTGGCGGCGGTTTCAGTATAATACCCGGTTTTGATTATATTAACGTCACTTCAAAAATACTTAATGGCAGAAGATGGGAAAATGAAAAAGCTTCTTTTATAAATCTGGGTCTTACTTTTGCCTATAGCTTCTAAGCGGGAAAACGGTAAGTAGTTATTGACTTCACAGGCGCAGGGTATAACCCCTGCGCTTTTTTTTTGTAAACAGGGTAATGTATATTATGGAACAAATCATCCTCGCTTCTGAATCTCCCCGCCGTCAAAATTACTTCCGTCTGCTGGGGCTGCCCTTTACCTGTGTCCCGGCCATGATTGACGAAACGCCCAAGCCAGGTTTAACCCCACGGGAAGCTGCCGAGGATTTAGCCATGCGGAAAACCCTCGCCGTTGCAGAAAAAATTCATTCCGATTACAGCAGTAAATGGATATTTGGTGCAGATACCATTGTTGTACTTGACGGAGATATACTTGGTAAAGCGGCGAACCGGGATGAAGCATGGCAAATGCTGTGCAGGCTTGCCGGAAAGCGGCATAAAGTGATTACTGCCATGGTCCTGTACAACTGTACGGAAAACACAACAGACTGCCGTTCTGTATTATGCGATGTAGAAATGGCTCATTTGACAAAGGCTGAAATAGAGTGGTACCTGGACACCGGTGAATGGGAAGGCGCGGCAGGCGCCTACCGCCTGCAGGAAAGGGGCGGCTGCCTCATTAAGCTGATACATGGTTCACCAAGTGCTGTTGCAGGTTTGCCTTTACACGAGTTTTGTACCATGTTAAAGGACAACGGTTTTAATGAAAACTGCTCCAATGGGAAGCAGTTTCTACGCTAACGCGCAGCGGAACACGCAGGCTTACCGCATGTTCCATTTCGGTTTTGATCAGTTCCGCTGATTCTGAAGCAGTGTCCCGTGGACATTCAAAGATAAGTTCATCGTGAACCTGGAGTAAAAGGCGGGCGGGGCTTTGCGCCGCAGCCAGACGCCTGTCCAGATTAAGCATGGCGGTTTTAACGATGTCTGCCGCCGACCCCTGAATGGGAGTGTTAACCGCAATACGTTCAGCCGCCGCTTTTTCGGTTTTGTTCCGTGAGTTTATCGTGGGGATGGGGCGGCGCCGTCCGAGGATCGTTGAAGCATATCCGCATTCTTCGGATTTTTTTATTAGGTCTTCGATAAAGGCGCGTACACCTGCATATGTGTTAAAATATGCAGTAATAAAATTTGAAGCATCTGTACGGCTGATTCCCAGTTCGTTGGCAAGCCGGAATGCGCTCATACCATACATCACGCCGAAGTTTATTGTCTTGGCGATGCGGCGTTGATCGCTTTGCACATTATCTTCGCTTATGCCGAATATCAGCGCGGCAGTGCGGGCGTGGACATCGGTGCCTTCGGTGAAAGCGGCAACAAGGTTTTTGTCACCGGAAAGATGGGCTAAAATTACCAGTTCTATCTGGCTATAGTCGGCGGAAATTAACAGGGAGCCGGGATGCGCGACAAAAGCTTCGCGTATTCGCCGTCCTTCTTCGGCGCGAATCGGTATGTTTTGCAGATTTGGTTCACGGCTGGAAAGACGGCCCGTTGCGGTGCCGCACTGGTCATAGTTTGTGTGCAGCCGCCCTTCGCTGTCCGCCATATCGGCAAGCGTGTCAACGTATGTGGATTTGAGTTTGGCAAGGGTACGGTGCCGCAGTATCAGCGCGGGCAGGGGATCCTCGCGGGCAAGTTCTTCCAGTGAAGCCGCATCGGTGGAATAGCCGGTTTTGATTTTTTTTCCCGGTGTAAGTTTTCGCTCGACAAATAATATTTCCTGCAATTGTTTGGGTGATGCAAGGTTGAATTCCCGGCCAGCCATTTTCCGGGCATCACGCTGAATGGTGTCCAGCTCAACTTCAAGTTCCTTGCCAAAATCGGTCAGCACTTTAGGTTCGATTTTTATTCCGATGCCTTCCATCTCGGCAAGAACCGGCACTAGGGGCATTTCAATTTCAGAAAATAACTGCATTGCACCGGTGGTGTGCAACTGAGGCTCAAGGATGCGCATCATTCTCATGCACAGGTCTGCATCTTCGGCGGAGTAACGTGCCGCTGTTTCCAGAGAAACCGAATCAAAAACACGGCCTTTAGGGACAATATCTTTGTAAACAATGGGTGTGTAGTTGAATGTGTATGAAACAAGTGAATCGAGTGAGTAATTGTTCCGATCGGGTTCGACAAGCCAGGCGGCAACCATGGTGTCCCATATTGTACATTGCCAGCGTTCCAATCCCCAGCCCCGGCTTACCTTGTAATCATATTTGGCGTTATGCGCCGTGATGGTCATTGCCGGATCGGATAACAGCGGGGCCAAAGACTTGCGGACTTGTTCCGGATCAAGGTGATCCGGGTCTGCTGCCGTGCCGTCTTCGGCAACGCCATGCGGTGCAAGCGGCACATAGTACGCTTCTTTAGGTTTCAGCGCCAGTGAAATGCCGATGGGGCGGGAGTTCCAGGCATCAAGGGAATCGGTTTCAAAGTCAAGGGCGAGGAGTTTTTGTTTTTTCGCTTCTGCAAGAATCCCGGTCAATTCTCCAATATCTTTGATAATATGATAATTCCCATCGCCCAATAATGATGAATCTACTTGTTGTAATCCTTCTTTCTTATTACTTTCTTCTTCAACATTGTGTCTTTGTGCCTTTGTGTGAACTTCTCCCGTGATTTGAGAGTCCAGCTGCTTTGCTCCCTGGCGTAAACCTTCGCGGAACAGCACCTTTGCGCCTGCCTGTTTGTTGAGTTTATCTGTGGAAAGTTCGTCTAAACTTTTAATTGGCAGGGGTACATTCGAATCCAGCCGTATTAATGATTGTGAAAAATAGGCGCTTTCTTTTCCTTCGGCGAGTTTTTTTCCTTTTGATCCGCTAATACCGGCGATGTTTTGGTAAATTCCGTTGAGCGAACCGTACCGGGTCATCAGTTCAATGGCGGTTTTTTCGCCTATGCCTTTTACGCCGGGAATATTGTCCGAAGAATCTCCAGCAAGAGAAAGTAAATCCAGAATTTTTTCCGGGGGTACTCCCCATTCAATTTTAACCTGTTCGGGCCCTATGATATCCCACGGCATGGCTGCCGTCTTCTGTGTTTGGTCTCTGGCAGATTTTACCGGGCGCAGTTGGTAAGTGCCTTCTCTCACCAGTTGCAGCAGGTCTTTATCTGAGGAAATAATGTAACACTGCCTTTTTTCTTCCCGGCATTTTTTTGCCAGAGTGGCGATAATATCGTCCGCCTCAAATCCATCAACCCGCAAAGCGGAAATGTTCAGCGCTGCAAGAAATTCTTCCACCAGCGGAACCTGCGCATGCAGTTCGTCCGGGGCCTTTTGCCGCGTGGCTTTGTACTCAGGATACATTTTGTGCCGGAAGGTGGGGGTGCGGGAATCAAATACCGCCGCGAGTAAAAATGATGACCGGGGGGAGGTCTGGTCACTGATCCTTGATTCACTGTCCAACAGCTGAATCACCGTGCGGGAAAAACCGAACAACGCCGAAACATTTTTTCCGGCACTGTTGCGAAGGGGGTTATTGAGAAAAGCAAAATAAAAACGGTAAATTAATCCATAAGCATCGATTAAAAAAAGGGGAACATCCTGCAACGGTTTTTACCTTACCGCCGCTTCGAACCGTGCCCTGCGTGATGCGCTGGTATCGGCGACATTGTGCCTGCCAAGTTCACTTCGCGCGTTGCTCAGACGGCTTGCCGGAGTAGGGTGGGTTCTGTTGAATCCGCCGGGGCGGCGGCTTTGCGTCCTTTCCAGTTCCTGCAGCACATTAATTAAGCCTGAAGGGTTGTATCCGGCGCCTGCAAGAAGCGCAAGAGCCGCACTGTCGGCTTCGAATTCCTGTGTCTGGGAATAGCCGTTATTAATCAGTGTTGAGACTATATCATTCACCGTTTCTTCGAAAATAGAGGTTAATTCATTCACATTGTAACCGGTGGCAACTCCCGCAGCGGAAGTGCCGGTTACCATGAGGGCCTGGGTGATACGGCTTGTCCTGATTGCCTTTATGCTGTGCTGTAGTTGCACATGGGCAACCTCATGGGCGATAACGGCGGCAAGGGCATCTTCCGACCCGGCGCCGGCAATTAGTCCCCGTGTTATAAAAATATGCCCGCTTGATGTTGCAAAAGCGTTAATTTCATCGGAGTCCAGAATAGCCACACGGTAGCCGCCAAAAATTTCCGGATTATCCGAATTAATTACAATGGCCTTGCAGATATGGTTTAGATATGCAGTAAGCGCCGGGTCACCGTCCCATAAGCGATAGTTGCTGAGGATTGTTGCGGCTACCGCCCTGCCGATGTAGTACTCCTGTTCAGGAGTTATTTCTTCTGCTGCACTGGAGATGGCTCTGGCGGATGAACTTATTGCATCAACCGTATTTTGATCAATTACACCTGCCGCACCGGCAACCTGAGCGCCTATATCCGCAATAGCGGTAATTGATTTACATCCCTGCAGAGATATACACAGGATAATGGCGATAATTACTGTTTTTTTCATGGTTATTCTCCCATTCGCAGCCGGCCTTCCTCAAGGAAGATGCGTAATACATCAGGAGACACCTGCATCTCCTCAAGTCTGTCTACAGCATCATAGTTCAGGTTTCCTGACGCTCTGTAAGAATTTTCGATTTCCTGATTAAAACCTTTTCCGGCAAGCGCTACTTCGGATGCTGTTGCTGAGGCTGAGTCACCCGGGACAACCCGTCTTGCCGATAGGCTCGCGGTTTTTACCCAGCCGGAATTTGCGGCATTTGCCGCAGAGCGTATCTCGGCCCAGGCTCCGTTTATCTGCAGAACGGTAACCTGTGCACCGTAATCCAGCCTGGCTCTTGTTGAGGCAAAAAAGCCGGTGGAAGATTTCAGATCAAGTGTTTTAACGGCAACCCACATTGTGCCTCCGGCTCTCGCTTGTGCCGGCAGGATTGCCGTTATACAGACGCACAGGCAAAACAATACGATGATTTTCTTCATGATAACTTCTCCTATTTTTCTGTTAAATTATCAATTCCGTCATCCCACAACAACTCGCCGGGGGGAGAGTCATTGTATTTTCTGCATCGATCATAATACATTTTAGCGGCTAAGTCAGCCCCGTCCTGCCGGAAAATTGCCTGAAAAATATTTCCTGCGGCAGGGAAATCCCTGCGTTCATACAGGGCAAATCCCTGTTCCCAACTCTTAACCATTTCCCGAAGCATGGGATCTGCTTCTTCCCGGATGTCCAAAAGTTCGTACAGGCGCAGCGGCGTGTTGATCCCCACTACCCGCACTCGGCTCAGGGGGCGTACAATAAATTCATCACCAATTTTGGCCCTTGTATACTCGCTTATCAAAATACCCTTTGTGTTGTACTGTTTGTTCACCCCTTCCAGCCGGGCCGCAAGGTTTACCGCATTTCCCATAATGGTATAATTCATCTTGTTGGGCGTTCCCATGTTGCCCACAACCATATCGCCCGTATTTATACCAAGCCGGGTAAACATGGGAGAGAGGTCATCAGCGCTTCGCAGCAGTCCTTTTTTTGCCATGGCTTGCATAACAGCTTCGGTGATGAGGCCTTTTTCCAGCGCCTCGCGGTTAGTGTCAGCTTCCGCTTTCTTCATCATTACCGCGGAGCGGCATGCCAGACTGGCATGGTTTTCCATGTGTACCGGAGCTCCAAAGAATGCAATTATCGCATCGCCTTCGTATTTGTCTATGGTACCTTCGTTACGAAGAATTATATTGCTCATCCTCGTTAAGTAAAAGTTCAGCAGTTCGACCAGTTTTTCGGGATCGCCCAGGGCTTCGCTGAAAGTGGAGAAGCCGCGAATGTCAGTAAAAATCGCCGTCATTTCCCGTTTTTCTCCTCCCAGTTTTAACTGAGACGGATCGGCGATGATCTGCTCGATGACTTTTGGCGATAGATACTGGCTGAACGCTGATTTTATAAACCGTTTCTGGCTGCCTTCGGTAGCATAGTTATACAGGGTCGCGCTGCCAAAAGCTGCTGTAATTCCGGTTAAATGCATAATCATGGGAAGCCAGAGGCTGCCCCAGAGGTAGGCTGCAAATGAAGCGGCTATAATTGTAATTAAGGCAAACGCTGTTCCGGCAACCGGCCAGAAAATACGGTGTGAAAAAAGGCTTATAATTACGGTAAAACTTACTGCGGCAAAGAGAATCAACAGATTGAGCCATTGTCTGCTTTCACGGTTAAAATCACCATTCAGCAGGTTATCCAGCATGGTAATGTGCATCCCCATTCCCGGGTACTGTGATGAAATGGGAGAGCTGAAAATATCATATAGCCCGGGACCGTACAAGCCGACAAATACATGTGCTCCGGTTAAATCTTCAGGGTGTACCAGTGGTTCTTCGCCGTTTTCGTATGCTTCAAAACTTGTAATGATTGTTCTGGCTGTGTAGAATGTATAGCGATCCAGATCGCCCCGGAAACGGAGCAGACTTTTTCCGTTTTTATCAACCGGAACGGTAAAATCACCCCATTGAATGGTGCGGTTTTTTGAATTATAGCTGACAGCAGTATCATGACCGGAAACTATAAGGGATGCGGGACCAAAACCCGGTATTACTTTGCCGTCAAACAATGTAAAAAGCCTTAGTCTTCTGTATATATCATCGGAATCGCGTATTCCGGTCAGGCTGCCCAGCGCTCCGGCTGAATCATGCAGTTCCTCAAGGGGAAAAACGGCGCCGGTTAATTCTGCTTCTTCCCCGCCTTTGCCGAATTCATCCAAAAAGCCGCCAAAGCCCTCAGGCCTGAAAAATGATGTTTGTACATTGGGCGGCCAGTAACGGACATTTCCGGACTGGCTGCTGAAGAAAATCCCCTGTACCACCTGGCCGAAATTCCGTGAAGCCCGTGCAAATTCTTCATCGTCTTCCGGACCATACACCGAAGGCTCTGAATAGATGATATCAAAAGCGATTGATTTTGAGCCGCTTAAATTCATGTAGTCGATCATTTCTGCGTATGCGCTGCGCGGCCAGGGCCAGCCCCAGCCTCTTTCACTCTGTCCCCAGTCAAGACTGTTCTGATCTACCAGGATTACCACAATATCGTCCGAGCAGCGGAGAGAAGGTGCAAACAGTCTGACACGGAGGTCATAGGATTTATTTTCCAGGAAATCCAATGCGCCGAAAATATGCAACATGCACACACCTGAAAAAACCAGAGCAATAAGAATTATTGCAGTAATTTTTTTGTTAGCCTTTTTTTGCGTCTTCCTTTTTTGAATAATACTCATGTATTTAACATATCACATTATTATTTATTTTTCTACTGGACAATTTATTAATAATTTGTTATTGTATGCAAAGCCACCAATCAAAAAAAATGAACAGGAGATACCATGGCAAGGACATTACAATCCCCCGGAGCTTTTCTTTCACAACTGCTGGAAAAGCATAATCTTAACCCTTTCAAACTTTCCAAAGATATCCGTCTGAGTCAGTCAGCGGTGCGTCTTATCGTACTTGGAGAAACCAGAATTTCCGTGCCTGTCGCGCTGAGACTTGCCAAATATTTTAACACAGATCCCGAATGCTGGCTGATAATGCAGATGAAATGGGATCTTGCCGAAGCTTCCAATGATAAAGCTCTGAAAAATACATTAAAAAGCATTTCCAGGTATAAGAAAGAATCGTCCGCTGCGAAAAAACCCGCTGTAAAGAAAACTGCCTCCAAAAAAAGTACCGCTTCGAAAAAAACTGCTGCCAAAAAATCTAACACAGGAAAATATGCGATTAAAAAGAAAGCAGCCAGGAGAAAATAGCAGGCAAATGAGAGTACTGCCGGTATTTTAGCCGCCATGATTCTTCGTTACACCGAAACCGGATATCTGGTGATTCTTCCGCAGGATGATCCTCATTATATTGTTAATGCCATGCTGGAAACCGGTTACAATGAGGAGTATTGTGTTTCACTGGATTTTTCACCGGATTTTATTGCACGTTTAATGAAAGCCGGATTCTTGGTGATGTCGGCAAAATTAGACGGTTTTGAAGAGGGCGACAGCGCAAGGATTTTTCCCCATTACATTCTCCTTCCCAGGCTGCACCTGAGCAGATCGGCGCTGTTTTTTGATAACCTGCATATAAAAAAATCCATTAAACCATATTTAGGCCGTTACGAACTATATTTTGATTCTGATTTTGATCGTATTGTCGAACGCTGCTTGGAAATCCACGGAGACGACTGGCTGACTCCGCCTTTAGTTGATGCAATTAAAGTAATCCGCCGGGAAAAATTGCATGGGGTATATCCCGCATCGTTTGCCCTGTACCGGGACGGGACACTTGTTGCCGGTGAATTTGGGGTTATTTCCGGCAGGGTGTATACTTCCTATTCCGGTTATTACGAAGAGAGCAACGCCGGAACGGTTCAGCTTATCTTCGCAACACGTTATTTACGGGAAAACGATTTCGATTTTTTCGATTTGGGAATGCCCCTTGATTACAAAACCGATCTTGGCGCACTTGATATCAGTCCCGATGAATTTGTCACGATTTTTCGCGCTGCGCAGGAATATTAATTTAATGCTCATTTGCAAACGAGGCCAGCCGACGGGTCCCGCGCAAGTTATAATAGTCTAACCCAATAGGAAAATGTGTATAAATTCAACTAATTACCATTGAAAAATGTGTGCAAAACGCTGGTTTTATGTTAAGATTATGTGTAAGAGGAATTAAATGAGGCGTTTGGCACTATGTGATCTGATAGCATGGAAGAAAAAAAAGGACAGGTTGCCTTTAATACTGAAAGGTGCGCGTCAGGTTGGCAAAACATGGCTCCTGCAAGAATTTGGAAAAACGGAATTTGAAGATGTACTGTATGTCAACTTTGAAAATACCCCGGGGTTAAAACAAGATTTTGACGAAGACATATCTGTGCATAGGATTCTTGATTTGCTTGGCGCACTGCATGGCCGGCGAATAAAACCGCAGGAAACACTTATAATTTTCGATGAAGTGCAGGAAATACCGCGCGCTTTAACGGCTTTAAAATATTTTGCGGAAACCGCACCGGAATACGCCATCTGCTGCGCCGGTTCACTGCTTGGTGTCGCTCTCCACAGCGGCACGTCGTTCCCTGTCGGTAAGGTTGATTTTCTTTCATTGCGACCGTTTAATTTTGAAGAATTTTTACTGGCTAATGAAGAAAGCATGTTGATTGATTTTATTAAAAAAAATGGAATACATCAGATCCCCAAAGCAATAACCGGCAAACTTACCGGTTATTTAAAACAATATCTCGTAATAGGCGGAATGCCTGCGGTAGTTATGGCATGGCTGGATTCCAGAGATTATTCTCTGATTGAAAAACGACAGCGCGATATTCTTGAAACGTATGAAAATGATTTTTCCAAGCACGCTCCCAAAAATATTGTCCCTAAACTGAGGTACTTGTGGAACAGTATTCCCTCCCAGCTTGCCAAAGAAAATAAAAAGTTTATTTACGGCCTTGTTCGTACAGGTGCCAGAGCGCGTGACTATGAAGAAGCTCTATTATGGCTGCTGGACAGCGGATTATTGCAAAAAGTTTCCCGGATAACAAAACCAGCTATGCCGCTTAAAGCGTATGAGGATTTAAAAGCATTTAAACTGTATCTTGTTGATGTTGGCTTGCTGCGTGTTATGAGCGAATTGCCGCCACAAGCAATAGTGGAAGGTAATAGAATTTTTGAAGAATATAAAGGCGCACTTACCGAACAGTTTGTCTTGTCGGAACTTGCCGGCAATGATTTTATTCGCAGTATCTATTATTGGGCTTCGGAAGCAACTGCAGAAGTAGATTTTGTCTTTGCAGACAACAATAATATTTATCCGGTTGAAGTAAAAGCAGGTTACCATTTACGCGCAAAAAGCTTGAAAGTGTACGGTGACCGTTATAACCCGAAACTGGTAATTCGCACTTCCTTAACTAATATACAGCTTAACGAAGGGGTGCTGGATATCCCTTTGTATATATTGTTTAACCTTGGCGCTTATCTTGCTTAATTCACCCGCTGGTTTTTCCGATGACCGCTTCGTAATGCTTAAGCAGCGTTCCGTTTTCGTGCATGATAAAAGCAGCATTGGCCTGTATCCGTGAAACCATTTTCGTGATAAAAATTGCCGCCGCTTTTTGCTTGCGTTCGCAATGATTGCCGTCACGGAGAAACAGGTAGCTGATAATCAAATCCGTTGCCATTTCTACCAGCCTTCGTGAATGATAACTGAGGAATTGGGCATGATCCTTGTTATTCCTGGCAAAATCAAGAGCTTCGGTAAAAACCGCGCGGCTTTCGCGAACCTTTGCCAGCAGATCGGGGCTGTGGTTAAACGCAATTTGGTCGTATTCATCCATTATTGACTGCGCCACGCCGGAAGTGACCGGGCCAATGGCTGCGACAATCTGCAGCTGGGTAGTGCCTTCGTAAATATTCGTGATACGCGCATCCCGCGCATGACGTTCAACGTTGAATTCTTTCATGTAACCGGTGCCGCCGTGGATTTGGATAGCATCGTATGTCACCTTGTTTGCCATTTCCGTATTAAAGCATTTTACCATGGGGGTAAAGAGTCCGGCAAGTTTTGCATATTTCTTTTTCTCTTCGATGATGGCGCCTTTTTCTTCCGGGTGCTGATCGGAATAATCTTCCAGTAATTCCTTAAGGTCAACAAACCGGGCAGTTTCGTACAGGAGCGTGCGGCCTGCTTCAATGGATATTTTCATTTCGGTCAGCATTTCAAACACCGGCGGCAGATCGCGTACCGGCGCGCCAAACTGAATCCGTTTTGTAGCATAGAGATCTGCTTCACGGTAAGCCGCTTCGGCAATGCCCAGACCCTGCCCGGCAACCATGAGCCGTGCATTGTTCATCAGCCAGAGCGTGTACTTTGTCAGGCCCCGCTGCCGCTCTCCCATAAGCTCTGCCGGTGCGTTATTGAATTGCAGCTCACAGGTTGGCGAGCCGACAATGCCGAGCTTGTGTTCCAGGCGCCGGATTATCATTTTGTCATCACGCTTGTACAGGAAAAACGAAAGCCCGCGCGCGCCCTTGCCTTTTTCTTCACTGCGCGCCAGCACAAGACCGATGGTTCCACAGCCGTTTGTGATAAAACGCTTAACACCGTTGAGGTACCATTTGCCGTCAGCATCCTGCGTCGCTTTAAGATTGACTGCCTGTAAATCGCTTCCCGCATCCGGCTCGGTCAGCACCATTGAAGAATCCCATTCACCGCTGCAAAGTTTGGGAAGGTAGTAATCCTTTTGTTCTTCCGATGCGAATTTGTTAATCGTCATGGCATTGTCCTGCTGCAGCCCAAGGTTGAGCAGTGAGCCGTCGGCGCGCGCCATAACTTCAGATATAACACTGAGAATTGTATTGGGCAAATTCAACCCGCCGTATTTGCGGGGCAGAGCCATGCCCATCATGTCTGCTTTTTTGAGCATGTCCATGGTTTTTTGCGTTGCCGGATGGAGCTTCACCTGATTATTTTCCAGTGTGGGGCCAACCTCATCAACAGCGGGAGCAGCAGGAGCCATTTGCTCACCGGCAATTTCTCCTATGATTGAAAGCACCATGCGGTATGAGTCTTTGGCATCCGCAGCATCATGGGGCGCATGGGCAAACTGCTGTGCCTGTTCAAAATTATCCTCTTTCATGGTGATGATGCGGTCAAGATCAAGATGATCGAGATGGAACAGAATATCTTCGTTATCGGTTAAAAAATTTTCCATAGTTGCTTCTCCCTGCCTTATACTCTGGCCTTGTAGGCTTTTATCATCTTGGGAATGACATCGTTGAGATCACCGACAATGCCGTAATGGGCAATACCAAAAATCGGCGCTTCGGGATCATTGTTGATGGCGATAATCCTTGACGACTCGTCCATGCCGGCCCGGTGCTGAATCGCCCCTGATACACCGCAGGCAATGTACAGCTTGGGTCTGACCGTTGTGCCGGTCTGCCCCACTTGATGTTCATGACCAATAAAGCCCTGGTCAACAGCCGCGCGGGATGCGCCAACTTCGCCGCCCAGGGTGTGGGCAAGTTCGCGGATAAGGGCAAAATTATCTTTACTGCCCACGCCCATGCCGCCGGTAACAATTATCTGCGCACCTTTAAGGTTTACGGATTTTTCTTCCATGACGCGCTCAATTATTTCTGTCATAAAATCATCGGCACCTAACTTTACCGGCAGTTTTATTGTTTGCGCTTTTCTGGATGGATCAGGTTCTGCCATGCGCATAACGCCCTCGCGGACGGTGGCCATCTGCGGTTTTTTCTCCGGGCAAACAATTGTTGCGATAATATTGCCGCCAAAGGCCGGGCGGATCTGGTAGAGAATGTCCTTGTATTCTGTACCTTTTTGTTCATGATCCCCTATCTGCAGATCAGTGCAATCGGCAGTAAGTCCGACTTTTAATTGTGATGCGACACGGGGAGCAATGTCTCGCCCTTCAGTCGTTGCACCGTACAGCGCAATCTGCGGCTTGCATTCATTGACCGCCTGAATCATTAATTTCGTGAAGGGGATGGGAGTGTAGTGCTTCAGCCGAGGATCTTCAACAAGATACACCGTGTCTGCGCCCATGCTTGCAATGCGGGAAACTTCCCCGGCGACATTGGCGCCAAAGAGCGCAGCGCTCACTTCTACTTTTAACCGGTCAGCCAGCTCACGGGCTTTTGAGACCAACTCAAGGCTTACCTCGGCGGCTTTTCCGTCATTTTGCTGGATATATACCATTACACTATTTTCGCTCATAAAATTTTCCTTCACTTAACCAAAAGTATGATCGGCAATAAGGCCGTGGATAAGTTCGTTGATACCGGCTTCATCGGGTTCTATGTATTGAATATCCGCAGCAGTCAGCACCACCGAATCAATTTTTTTTACCTTCGTAGGAGAGCCGCTGAGGCCGCATTGGATGGGGTCAGCATTGATTGCGGGAATGTCCCATAACGCCATTGGATTGCCATTGCCGGCTGTTTCGCCAAACGGATCGCCCGGAGATCCTGCTTCGCCGGAAACTGGAACTGCCCGTTTATACGTCATGGTCTTAATTGCTGACGGCGGCCGGGGCATTTCACCTTCTGCGGTAAATGTCAGCAGAACCGGCAGGGATGTTTTGACTTTTTCCCAGCCGCCTTCGATAGACCGTATGGCAACAATTTCTTTTTTGTCAAGTTTTTCGATTTTGGAAACACAGGTAATCTGGTTAATGCCAAGTTTTTCCGCTGTCTGCGGGCCAACCTGGGCAGTATCGCCGTCTATGGCTTGACGCCCGCATAGCACCAGATCGTAGGCGCCGATTTTTTTAATAGCACAGGACAGCGCGTAAGAAGTAGCCAGGGTATCCGCTCCGGCAAAGCCCCGGTCAGAAATCAACGCGGTAAAATCCGCTCCCCGGTACAGGCATTCTTTCAGCACCGCCGCCGTCGATTGCGGCCCCATACACAGCACCTGCACCGTGCTGTTCGGTTTTGAATCTTTGATCTGCAGCGCCGCTTCCAGGGCAAAAAGATCGTCGGGATTAAAAATTGCCGGAAGAGCAGCCCGGTTGACTGTTCCTTCCGGCGTCATGGCATCCCCGGTAACATGCTGGGTGTCAGGCACCTGTTTTACCAGAACAATAATATTCATGGTTACTCCTCAGTGGGTATGTATCAATTTATTATGACATTGTGAGTATTTTTGTCAAGGAGTCAGGTGTCTGTCACTTTTACATTGCCATGAGGACTACTTCATCACCATGGGCGCCGACCAGTTCACGGCGGATAGGGTCTACGATAAGGTCCATAAATTCCAGCGGTATCACGCCAAGGAGCGGTTTACCTCCGGGCAGTACTACGGCGCTTACTGAGGCAAAGCGGTTTTTCCAGTGAATATGCACCGGGCTGGTAACTTTACCTTCAATTTTTCCGCCGCCAGCTATATTGATAGAGCGTGTTTCTATTACTTCCAAGCCTAATTGATTGAAAAGGTCTTCGTTGATAACCAATGTTGTCGCGCCGGTATCAACCAGGGCGTTCAATGTTACGGCACGGATATTGTTTTCAGTAATATGTCCCGCATTGGCACAACTAACATCAAACGCGTTTTTAACAATGATTTCCGCAAATACATTTCCCATTGTTTGCTCCTTACTTAATAATACATCCTTACAAGCTCATCTGCAACAGCCAAAAAACCGGTATCACCCGTAATCAACTCCCTCAATATCAAAACCGTGAGCTGCAAGAAAATCATGCTTAAATCCGGCGACATCGGTTTCTTCATGCACATTGTCAGGATTAACCCGTTTCATTTTTTCCATGACCGCTTTTTGCACATCGGTGCGCATTTCCCAGTCGTCTATGCGGATGCGGCCTTTGCGGTCAACGGGCACCATTTCCGGGTCACCGCTTTCCGCCGCATACAGCCGGTCGCGGTACAGCCGGACAATTTGCTCGATGCAGCCTTCGTGCAGATCTTTTTCTTTCATCACCTTGAACAGGCAGGAAACATACAGCGGAATGAT
>Ga0099364_10000140_pt1 | contig 119404 bp, 88 predicted proteins | sample TergutTh196P3_FD_73070 | JGI IMG/M metagenome (GOLD analysis project Ga0099364, IMG submission 73070) | Microcerotermes parvus P3 segment gut microbial communities from Pointe-Noire, Republic of the Congo - Th196 P3 | ecosystem: Host-associated > Arthropoda: Insects > Digestive system > Gut ...
CCAATCCACTCAATGTCGCTGGCGGGTAATACTACGTTATTACAATTAACATAATATGTGCATCCAGTAACTAAATTAAAGTCAAATGAACCTGTGCCGTTAGGAGCATCGTCTTTAACTTTGAAAAACATAGATGCCACATCTATTACATGTACTTCGTTCCAAATCTGGCTTGGAGACCAAAGAGGTAAAGCATTAAGAATTGTATATGTGCCTCCGCCACCATTTGCATTTATAGCGTCGATACCCAACATGCCTTCTGATATGTTGTTAAAACGCACTCTATCTAGAAAGAATTCGCTTAGCGGAACATGTTCGAACATTGTTCGGTCGTATGTTATATGAGTAGCTATTCCCTGATTTCCAATTCCGGGCAAAATTTCATACGCTAAAGTAATATCAAAGTAAGCTCCGGGGTTTAAATCATAATGAGTTGAAGTTAACCACACTTTTGGTTTTGCAGCAACAAAAACGGTTGCAACACCAGACGTCACAGAAGCAGCCCCCTCAGCGCTAACCACGCAGTAGTAATAATATGTGTTTGTAAAAGTACCTGCGGGTATTGTGAAGTTTGCGCTTGTGGCTCCGTCAATAATCGTGCCGCCGGTGTTGCTCGCCGTTGTATTGCTATACCATTGATAAGTAAGCGTTGCGCCTTGTGTTGCGCTTGCTACAACTGACAAGTTGCCGCTATTGCCTACTATAATAGTGGTAGATGGGGTAGGATGGGTGGTTATTGAGATGACGGGAGTAGCGGAGGCAGCCTCCACCGTCAAAATCGAACTAACCGGCGCACCGGCAATATAGTGATTTGTTTCAGCTGTAGTAAGACTAATGTTGAAATTGCCCGGGGCTGTAACTGTCAAGTTTGAGCCGCTTATTGAGCCCACGCCTGTAGTACTACCGGAAACTAACGTATAAGTGCGCTCTCCTGCATTTTTGTTGATAGTAAACAAACCATCAATAGACGTCAAGTCTATACCTGAAGAACTGTTTGATACGGTTGCCGTTAAGTTGCCGACATTTACAAATTGTATTCTATTACCGCTGAATGTACCATTAATGTTTATTGTGCCCTGGTCTGTTATTGTACCATTGTTTGTAAGGGTTATTCCTGACGGGATGGTAAAAGTAGCGCCTTGAGGGATGGTTAGCGTTCGGCTTGCGGGGATGGTTACATTGTCGGTTAATGTTACGGATGTGCCGTAGAATGTTCCGGTATTTTCAACAAATAATATGCCGCTTGTTTTTCTGCTTGTTTCCATATCGCCAACGGTGTTGGCAAAAACTACGGCGTTGCCGTTTAGGGTGAGGGTGCCGGAGGAGCCGCCGTCATCTCCTCTGCCAATACCTTGTGCACCTGCGCCGCCGGTTGCAGTAGCTACTCCGCCAGTGATTGTAACAGTTCCGCCATTGGCATCACTTCCACCGCCAATGCCTGCGCTAAAAGAGCCCCCGGTTGCTGTAATTACACCGCCGGTTATATTGATTGTACCACCGTTGCCGATAAGTCCTGTACCATAAAAACATCCGCTTCCGATTGCTGCGCCTTGTCCGCCGCTAGTTGCCGTTACTAAACCGCCATTGATGGTAATTGTTCCGCCATTGCCTGCAACACCACCACCAATTCCTGCGCCACGTGTACCGCCGTTTGCTGCCACTGTTCCGCCGTTGATGGTAATATTTCCACCAGAGCCTTGATTTCCGCCGCCAATGCCAGATGCTGTAGCACTACCTCCATTTGCAGTAATATTTCCGCTGTTGATGATAATTTCGCCTGCGTTATTGCTTCCCGTTACATTGCTTCCACCAATGCCTGCGCTTGCATTGCCGCCGTTTGCTGTCAATGTTCCTTCTCCATCTATTGTGAGCTTTGCATTTACCGAAACTTGAATACCGGAACGACTATCGCCACCCGTTAGTCTGTTAGTACCAACAAGCGTGACTGTTGCATCAGCGCCGTTATTTATTAATAGTGGCGATTGTTGACTTCCAAGCCCTTCAATATTTACGTCCACAAGTGTTATTTTAACATTTTGTGCATTTGTCGCTACCACAATTCGTCTTTGGCTTGAAGCTGGTAATTGGTTTGACCCGGTGACAGTTAGGTTTGCGTCAGAATTTATTGTGTAGATATTATTTGAAAAACTCCAATTGCTACCGGTAGCGCCATTAGTGATGGTAGCATCGCTTAAATTTATCAAATTTCCGGGAGAAAGTACCCTTAGCGTTGTCACTGCCGACTGTTCGCCATCAATAATTACTCTAAACCAATATAATCCCGCCACAGCATTAGTCCCTGCTTGTATGGTAACAGTAGCCGCACTGTTCGAAACTGTGGAAACTGATGCGTTAGTAATCCACGTTGGCGTTGTCGTTTGATTAGTTCCTTCTGCATTTGAATACCACTGCACTGTGCCGCCGGTCTGTCCGTTGTTTATATTGCCAGTGCTTACAGTATATGTTGCCGTGCCTGCCGTACCTGCTATAATAGTACCATTTTGAGTTCCAACTGACACCATCTTGCGAGTGTCGTAAGAACCGTCTATAGATGTTGCGCCACTGTTAATCGGGTCGAGATATTGATGCATTCTTTGTGAGGAATTGCTCATTTGATCCCAGTGATACCATAGTTTTCCATAAGCATCTGTTGCTGTGGGGTTTTCACATTCAGAACTACCGCCGGCGAGCGTACCAACAATACGCTTGTTTTGATTGAATAAAGGAGATCCAGACGATCCGCCCGCTGTTACGCCGTGATTAGTTGTTGTATTCGCCCAAGTCACTCGCCATATAGAATTTGGAGCCATTGGCTGTCCACTAAGATTTGTGGTTCCTGACATAACTGCTGAAGTGAAGGTTGAAATCATTTTTACATCCCCTCCCGGGTGATGAATACCTACTCCGCTTTGAGCAGCAATATTTTGTCTATCCCAACCGTTATAGAAAACATCATAACTTTGCGGAATGGGTGAATTTAAACGCAATAGAATGCCATCTGATCCGTTTGATACCGGAACTTCAACAAGTTTTGTAGCTCCTGTGATTGTAGGTACCGGATCAGAAACACTTAATCTCTGACAACCTGGAACTTCATAATGGAAATAATGAATAGATTGATTTATCTGCGCTGCATTTAAGCTGCTATAACAGTGATAGGCGCTCAATAATAAAGGATCAAAGTCGCCTGCAGTATTGTTTACCATAGAACCGCTGCATAACGATACATACCCTCCTCCAGTAGGCGTTACAATTCGTACTACACCTTTTTTCTGATCTTGCCAACCATTGCCTTCGGGACAATTCACGAATACCATACAATCTCCAGATGGTCCAAATGTATGATTTTTGTAGCCGTAAACAAATCCTGTTATTATAATTGGCGTCTCGTCTAAACTGTTACCCTGCGCAGGAAGCACGTATTCGAGGATGAGCCTGTTTCCCGGCACAAATTCGGTTGCATATTCTTCTCTTTTCGGGTTATTGTTCGATGTATATGCGCCTAATATCCTCGTTCGGTCGCCATCGTAAATAAACAACCGTCCCCCAGCTGGTATTTCGAACTTGTCGTATGTAAGCATAACTGCTAATGCATCGCGAGCCGTAATGTTCAGCCTCCATATAACCGTACCATCTGGCAGTGTAGTCCACTCGCCTGAGTTTTCAGTGGTAAAATTTACCGGAATAATTTTACCCATTCGCGGCGGCATCCCAGCTGCTTCGCGTTCTACGTCTTCGGCTCTCAATGCCTGCACGTCAAAATTAACGGGGATATTTACCTCCGGCAGCGGCGTTAAATTTCGCGCCTGCATAAATTGAAAACTTGGCGGAGTACCGCCTTCGCTGATTTGCGCGTTAAGCGACGAAAGAGATACTGTCGCCATTGCTACGCAAACTATTGCACATTTCAGTGATGTGTGCAAATTCACTAACTGCTTCACGCAGTTCAATAAGTACAAAAACTTTTTCATCTTGTTCTACTTTATATATTTATTAATGTATGTATTTTCAATTTTTATTTGATTAACTTATTAATTTCTTCTACCGACAGATTTGTCATTTCGGCAACTTCATCTTTCGGCATCCCTTTTTCTAGGAGTTTAAGGGCAACTTCGAAGGCAACTTCGGTTTTTGCTGCTTTTGCTTTTTCTTCGGCATTTTTTGCTTTTTCTTCGGCATTTTTTGCTTTTTCTTCGGCTTTTACTGCTTTATCTTCGGCTTTTTTTGCTTTTGCTTTTGCTTTTTCTGTTTCTGCTTTTGCTTTCGCCATCGCCCGCTCTATTTTTCTTATGTCGTTCAATGTATCGTCTTCCAACTCCATTTTCCTCATCGTTTTAGGGTCTTCCTTCGCTTTTATCAGGCGCCTTACAATATCTCTGTATTCTTCGGGAAAGTCCGTATCGTCAATGTTCAATATGCATCGGTTGTCTGTCACGGCGCTTTGGTCAAAGACAGACAGCAACTTTTCGAGTTTGTTTCTTCTTTTCTCTTTTAGCTGTGGTATCTGTATTATCCACGAGAGATGGTGAAGCCCTTCGAGAAACTCGCCCTTTGCGGGATATTCATCGCCACTGAAAACGTCTTCTGCGATGTAGGAAACCTTCAAAACCGGAATTGGCGGCAAGTCCATACCGTAGTCAAGGATGTATATGCAGTAAATTTGCCGCGATTTGGTCTGTGTTTCAGGCTCATCGTGGTTTTCATCCTTTCTCTTCATCTTTTTCTTCGTCACAAGGTAGGTATTGTCCTGACTTGCATAGCGAACCGACAGGTATTTCCTGAACCGTTCTATACCACTCAGAAGTTTTGATTTTTGCAATTCTATGCCAACAGTTTTAAATCCCGTTTCCGTCTTTATTTTAGCCGAAAAGTCAAACCTGCATACCGTGAGAATAATTTTTTCAATCGTATCACTTCCAACCGGTTCAATCGCTTTTTTGGTTTCAGTGTCCTTAACATCAACATTCACCACGTTTTCCTGCGCGCTGAAGTCCAACTCGGTAATTGTCTCGCCTATTATCGCCGAGAGAAAAAGTTTGGCTACTCTTTTGTCTTCAAGCAAGTACTTGAAGGCTACATCGTATATTGGGTTTGCTATGTGCATAATATTTTTGAATATTAACTTGTTATATCATTGATTTTTGATTTGTTTCTATTAACTCATCAATTTCTTCTATCGACAGATTTGTCATTTCTGCAATTTCATCTTTCGGCATTCCTTTTTTTAAGAGTTTAAGGGCAACTTCGGTTTTGACATTTGCTTCGGCTTTTGCTTCGGCTTTTGCTGCTTTTGCTTCGGCTTTTACTGCTTTTTCTTCGGCTTTTACTGCTTTTTCTTCGGCTTTTACTGCTTTTTCTTCGGCTTTTACTGCTTTTTCTTCGGCTTTTACTGCTTTTTCTTCGGCTTTTTTTGCTTCTTCTTCGGCTTTTTTTGCTTTTTCTTCGGCTTTTTTTGCTTCTTCTTCGGCTTTTTTTGCTTCTTCTTCGGCTGCTGCTTTTGCTGCTTTAGCTTCTTTTGCTTCTTCCATTTCCGAAGCCAATCCTCTTTGAATACTCACAGCGTCCCAATATGCATCATATTCAGCTCTTTCTTCGGGAGTAAATGCACCTTCTTTGCATAGGTCAGCCGCTAAATTGATATTTTCGTCTTCTTGCATTTCCTTGGGCAGGTCAAACATATCCTCGTCTACTTCGGTCAAAAAACGAAGCCACAAAACAGCCATCTTTTTTATTTCAACACTGCTCAATGCTAACCCTTGTACTTTGTCAGGTGTGAATTTCTGTAACTCAACAAATACATATTCGAGACCGGGTAAAGATTTGTTGGGATTTTTCGTGTTTAGCACTTTGTAATGGTGGTAAAATAGATTTTTGTCATCGTCAAACGTTGAGTTTGAATTTAGGAGTACCAAAGTGTATACCGGGTACAATATTTTGTACTCTTCGCCTTTTTTTGCCTGCCTTGCATATGTTTTGCACGAGTTCAAAATTGTTCTATTTCTGAACATGCTACTCCATCTCACTTGCATCTCAACAATAAACTTTCGTTTGAAATTATCAATGCACCTTACCTCCACAATCGAATTTTTTCCTTCTTTATTGTCAGGAGGCTGTTCCGATGGAAGATATTCAATAGTTTCAATCATTGTTCCGGCGTCAAACGGTAGCAGAGCATTCAGGAAACTGATAAGCAGTTCGGGATGCTCGCCGAATACACGCTTGAAGGTCAGGTCTGCTTTGGGGTCTAAGTATCTTGCCATGTTTTTATTTTTTTACTTATATTTAAGACGTTTTAAACTGATTGATAAAATTTCAAAACGCAAAAGTATAGTAAAATTTTTATTTAGACAAAATTTTTTGACGAAAGTCCAATTTATTTTCGCATTGTTTGAACATTAAATCTTCGTATGTTTCTCGTTCGCGAATCGTTATTATTTTGTCTTTATCTATCATATATTCAGCTGGTCGCGGTTGAGAATTGTATTGGCTTGACATTACCATTCCGTATGCGCCGGCTGTAAAAATTGCTAACCGGTTTGTCGGTTCTACTTGCGGCAATTTTCGTTCTTTTGCTAAATAGTCGCCCGATTCACAAATCTGACCAGCTATATCGTATTCTAATAGTCCCTCAAAGTCTATATTTATTTTACGTTTGTCAACAGAAAACGATTTTCCGGGATTTATTGGCCAAATAAAGTGGTTGGCATTGTATAGCGCGGGTCTGATAAGATGATTCATTCCTGTGTCGGTGATAATAATGTCTCTGCCGTGATTTGTTTTTTTTACGTATTGAATTTCAGTAACAAGTACGGCAGCGTTTGCGGCAATTGCTCTTCCCGGCTCAATAATTATTTTAATACCTAATGGTTTTAGCAATTTCACTATTGGCGTTGCATATTTATCCCACGTTGGCGATGCGCCTGTTTCATAATCTGCTGCAAATCCTCCGCCAATATCCAAATATTCGATTTTAAACCCCTTATATTTCAATTTTTCTATCAGGCTAATAATCTTAGTTATAGCCCGTGTGTATGGCTCCGGCGAATAAATTGGCGAGCCAATGTGTATATGAATTCCAACAAGTTTCAAGTTTTCACTTTTACCGTGTTTTTCAAAAAAATCGACTACAGCTTCGTAATCTACTCCAAATTTTCCTCCTTTTTTGCCTGTAGTTGTTTTTACATGCGTTTTGTTGTCATATTCGTCAGGATTAACTCGCAGTAGCGCCGTTGAAGTCTTTTTTTTTCGGGCAGCCATTTCTTCTACCCTGAGAAATTCTGGTTCTGATTCTATGTTAAAGAAACCAATGTTGTTGTCCATTGCAAATTCTATTTCGTCTACTGTTTTTCCTACGCCGGCAAAAACAATCTTTTCTGCTTCAACGCCCGCTTTCAAACTTTGAAACAATTCACCTCCGCTAACTATGTCTGTACCGGCTCCTAATTTAGCGAGTTCTCTCAACAACACGTTGTTGTTACATGTTTTTACCGCGAAGCAAATCAATGGGTTTAATTCTTTAAAATTTTCTCTGAATCGTAGGAAATGCTCCTTAAAAGTATTCCAAGAATACAGATAAAAAGGGGTTTTTACGGCTGACATCTGTTGCATGTCAACATCTTCACAAAATAATTTTCCGTCTTTGTATATGAAATAGTCCATATAGTTTATTTTTTTTATTTAACATCTAATCTTATCTTCACTCCTTCACTCCTTCACTCCGGTGTATACGGTCACTATTCCGAAAGTCAGTGGTTTAACTTTTATATTTGAAAATCCGCAAGTTTCTATCTTTTTTCTCAGTTCTGTTTCTTGATGAAAAAACCTTACGGAGTTTGGCAGATATCTGCATGCCGGCGCGCCTTTTGATAACAATCGCCCGATGAAGGGCATTATTTTGAAAAAGTATAGATTAAAAACGGTTCTAAAAGTTTTATTTGCAGGTATTGTAAGTTCTAATATCACTATTTTTCCATTGTTTTTAAGCACACGAAACATTTCGTTAAGCCCTTTTTCCAGATTTTCGAAATTGCGCACACCAAAAGCAACCGTTACGGCGTCAAAGGTTTGTTCGTTGAAAGGTAAATTTTCTGAATCGCCGTACTGCAGCTTAATAAATTGCCCGAGTTTTTTCTTTTCAATTTTTTTTCTACCAATTTCCAACATTCCTTCCGAAATATCTACGCCAACAATTTGTGCCGTATTAAGACGTTTTCGTATTGTTAGCGCCATATCGGCTGTGCCTGTTGCAACATCAAGCACACAATCGAGCGCAAGTCCACGAAGTTCCTTTGCCGCTTTGTTGCGCCACAGCTTGTCAACGTTAAGAGAAAAAAGGTGATTCAAAAAATCGTATCTCCACGCAAAGCGGTCAAACATCGTTTGTACCTCTTCTTTAGTATTTATACAGTTTTTTGTAGTCACTTATAAATCCATACGAGATGTCGTCTACGCGTATTTCTTCGCGGGTGACGTGTCCTAATGTTATGAACGGCATATTTGCCTGTATCATGTAGTCTATAAAGTTTGTTTCGCGCGCGGCGGCAACACTTGCAATAATTCTCGTTGGACTTTCGCCAAACAGGAATGCGTCTTTACGTATTTCGGCATCAACGGTGACATCGAATCCAAAACTGCGCACCATTGCCGATTCCAGAAGCGCCTTGAATAGTCCGCCTTTGGAAACATTATGGGCAGAATTTACTAACTTGCGCGAGATCAATTGTTGCGCAGTGGTTAGGAGTTTTGCTTCTTCGTCTAAATCGACATTTTGCGGAGCGCTATCCGTAATGTTGTGGTAGTTACGGATATATTCTGATGCATTGATATTATTTGTCGAACTTCCTAACATGTAAATCATATCTCCTTTGCTTTTGAATGACATTGTCATTTGCAATTGCTTGTCGAGTATAAATCCAACCGCTCCCATTGAGATGTTAAGTCCTTTAGCTTTAACTTTATTGACGTTTACCCCCGAGAATGGTATTTTTATTTTGTTAGAAAATTCAGCAATGTGCCCGTTTATTGTGTCTACAACATTATTGTCAATATTTTCGCCATAGTTCAGGCATCCTGTCAATGCGCGCGGAACTCCGCCTGCACATACTATTTTGTGCAGCGCATCCGCAACGACAAGGTTTGCCGCTTGAGGATATTTTGCCAAATCGACATTGTTTTGACAAAAAGAAACTGCCACAGCGTGTCTTATACCTTTTATTTGAAGAACAGCAGCATCGGAAATAAAGTTTGTTGAAAGATGATTTGTGCCGATAGTGTTGTCAAACTGTTCGAAAATCCATCGTTGAGATGAAAGATTTGGCGTTGTTATCAATCGTTTGCCAACTTCTTTGTACTCTTTCGGAACAATTGTTTGTTCGGCTGTAATTTCAGGCAAAGTCAAGTCTACTTTATTTTCGGGCAGGCAGTCGTCAAAGTCGGGGAGTAATAAATCAACCACAACTTTTTTGTCATTTATCACAACTATTTTTCGTTCTTCAATAACTACGCCAATTTTCACGCATTGTACGTTCCATTTTCGGCTGGTTTTTTGAATTTTTTTACCGTACTGTTCTTTTATAACAATTACTAACTTGCCGAGTTGGTTATCAGCTATTTGAGGCGGCATATCCAGTTCAATACCGTTAGTTCCTTTTGCAGCCATAGCCGCACAAGCGCAGATTACGTCTGATTTTGGCTCAACTGTCTGCACGGCAACAATTGCCTTATCATCGTGCAGGTCGCAAATAAATTCGTATAGTGAACGCATACTGAAAGCTTTTGACGAAATCTGTTCTTCTGCTACCGGCGCGCTAATAAGGAAAACGGGGTTGTCGGCGCCGGCACAACAATTTTCATATTGCTCGAATCGGTCAATTAACCCGATTGACAGTATGTTGGCAGTGAAGTCGTTTTTTTGCGAATTAATAAAGCGTATATCGCCGCCAAGCACAGGTATACCGAAAGTATTACCATACGAAGAAATATCTGCTATCGCTTTTTTCAGGTCGGACTCTTCCGGCTGAACGCTTGTTGACATCGACACAAGCTTACATAGTGGTTGCGAGCCGCTAACCATCATATTCAAGTAGGCTTTTGCGCTTGTTTGTGCAAATATTTCCCCGATATTTTCTATACCTTCAACATACACCGGCTCGGTTTTGAACGCACAGGCATAATCTTCGGTTAGTTCTACCACTCCCGCTTGTTGCTCTGTTTCTGCAGTCATCAAGGTTTGTTCGTTGCTTCCTGCATCGTCTGCAAATTTTGCGAACAAACTTTTTTTGTTATTTTTCTGCAAAAAGTCTATAATCCTCTTTTCTAACGGGTTGTCTGTATCCATTACAATTTATTATTTTTCGCGTCTTTCTATTCTTCCGGGTCGTCGTTTCTAATAACTTTAATCATTTCTATTTCGAAAATAATTACGCTATTAGGTTTAATTCGCGGCGGACTTCCATGCGGTCCGTACCCTAATTCTGAAGGTATGAACACTTCCCAGATAGAGCCTTCGCTCATTAGCATTAAGGCTTCGCTAAATCCGGGAACAAGACCGCCTACGCTGAATTGTGCGGGCATTCCACGTTCTTTGGAACTGTCAAAAACTGTTTCGTCAATCAGAGTGCCTTGATAATGAATTTCTACCATGTCTTCTCTGTTAGGTCGCGCACCTGAGCCTTCTCTGATAATTCTGTACTGCAAACCGCTTGGAAGTGTGAATACTCCCTGCTTTTTCTTGTTTGCTTCCAGAAAATCCAAACCTTCTTTTAGAGCTTTTTCTCCTGCTCTGTTTTGCAACATAACAGAGAATTCGCTCAAAAAGACTTGCGCTTCCATCATCAAGTCTTCATCAACATCGCTTCCTTTCTTGAGAGCTTCCAACATGCCTCTCGCAAAGGCATTTAGGTTTACGTCTTCAAAGTCCCAATGGTGAAAATTTGTTCCGTAATTGACACCCAAATAGTAGCTTGCCGAGTCTACATCGTTTTTCAAACGCACCTTGTAATTGGGGGTTTTACTACCGCATGACGTCATAAATAACACTACAGACGCCAAAAAGATAAATAAGATTTTTTTATACATTTTTAAATTATTAATTGATTAAAATAAATCACAAAATTACTACAAATATTTTAAACTATAATGTTAAAAAATATTAATTGTCGATAGAAATCAGTTCGACTTCGAAAATCAGGGTCGAATATGGCTCTATACTTGGTCTTTGAGTATTTCCATAAGCCAAGTCAGACGGGATATACAGCATCCATTTTGAACCTACTGGCATCAGTTGCAACGCTTCTACCCATCCCTGAATAACTTGCGTAACGCCAAAAACTGCCGGCTGTCCGCGTTCTACGGAACTGTCAAATACTGTGCCGTCTATCAGCGTTCCATGATAATGCACTGTAACACGGTCAGATGGCGTTGGTCTTGGTCCTTCGCCGGCGGTGATTATCTTGTATTGCAACCCACTTGGAAGAGTGAATACTCCCGGAAGGTCTTTATTTTTTTCCAAGAACTCTTGTCCGGCGGTAAAATTAACTTCATATCGCCTCTGTAACATTTTGGCGTGTAGCGCATTGAGATACATGCTTGCTACATCGGGCGACATTTTTACTGCCGCTTCGTTCAAAAAAACGTCTTGAAACGCTTGAACAAGTATTTCCGAATCGGCTGGCGGAAAACCGCCTTGTTGAATATTTGCCTGTGCGCTGCGTGCAAAAAACACTCCGAAGGCATAACTCATAGAATCTACCTCATTTTTTAGCGTCTGACCGTAAATACTTAACGAAATACATGTCAGCGCTATAATAGCTTTTACTTTCATTATATCAAATTTAGTTTAATTAAGTCTTGATTTACGTTACGAACATCATCGGCGCTTTTGTTGAATAACGCTTGCTCATCGCCGTTTAGTTTGTAATCTACTATTTTCTCCCATCCGTTTTTTCCTATTACTACAGGAACTCCTATACAGATGTCTTTTTGTCCGTATTCTCCTTCGAGCGCTACGCAGCAGGGGAATATTTTTTTCTGGTCGCGAACAATTGCTTCAGCCAACAAGGCTCCTGCGGCTCCGGGTGCATACCATGCCGATGTTCCCAGCAATTTTGTCAATGTTGCTCCGCCAACTTTTGTATCTGCAACAACTTTATCAAACGCTGCTTCATCCAGAAGTTGCGATACCGGTAGTCCTTTGCAGCTTGCAAAACGCTTAAGCGGAACCATGGTAGTATCGCCGTGTCCGCCTATCACGGTTGCTTCCAAGTCGGAAGCCGGACATTTCAACGCTTTGCTTAGATAACATTTGAAGCGGGCGCTATCTAATATTCCGCCCATGCCTATTATTCTGTTTTTAGGCAATCCGCTTGTTTTCAACGCAAGATATGTCATAGTGTCCATAGGGTTGCTAATGACTACTATTATAGCGTTTGGCGAATATTTAAGGATGTTTTGCGTAACATCCTTAACTATGCCGGCATTTACGCCAATTAGTTCTTCGCGCGTCATTCCCGGTTTACGCGGTACGCCCGATGTTATCAGAACAACGTCGGAATCCGCCGTTGCGCTATAGTCGTTTGTTACGCCGATAACACGGGTATCAAATTCCAACAAGTCGGCTGTTTGGCTAACATCTAACGCTTTGCCCTCGGCATATCCTTCTCTAATGTCGAGCACTACCAACTCGCTTGCAAGTTCCTTTTGTGCAATTACGTCTGCACAAGTAGCGCCTACATTTCCGGCGCCCACTACTGTAATTTTACTCATTATCGTAGAGATTTAAAATAAAAATACAAAGGTACAATATATTTTTTGTAAGTCAATAGTTGGAATGTTAAACTTTGTTAAAAAAAATATTTTCACTTACTTCACGCAACGTTTTGAATTTTTCGCGTCTATCATGTATAGAATCAAAAACAGTATCAACTTTAAACACAAATTGAGATGATGATTATATTAGTTTTAGCAACAACGATAGGGTATTGGTTAGGCACACTGATATATGTTTCAGTGATAACCAGAGAGGCGTGACCCTAATGTCATTGGTGTTGTGGTCTTAGCAGGTCGTTAACCGTTTTCACAGGGTTGAAGGTTTCAATCGGCGTTTCCACAAAAACTGTGTTCCACAGCGCCATGGCGCCGTTCCATAAGCCGGGTAGTTCCTGCGCTTTCAGTTCAATTCCATCTTTAGATTTTTTGGAAATAAACCCCGTGTCGGGGTCGCGGTAGTCCGGCAGGTTAAAGCGTTTTCCGTTGCTGTTTTTTACCGCGCAAACAAGGTCAACAGGGTTAAAATGTGTTGCTTCAGCCGCCATTGCTTGCTGTCTTTGGTCGTTCGCATCTATTTGCGACGATTCGGCTATTTGCAACGATGTTGAGCCATCAGCGTTACGCACCCAAAACGGTCCGCCGCCCGGTTCGCCAACGTTTTTAACCATACCGCAAACACGAATGGGACGATTAAGGGTTTTTAAAAAATATGCTTTGAAGGTTTCGTTGTTCCATGATATTGCATCAGCAGGCATTTGAAATGATAGATTGTTTGACAAAAAACTCAAAATTTCCTCATTGCTGTAATTGTCCTCACGTATCAGTTTAGCGTAGTATGTAATTTTTTCCTGAAGTTCTATTAACAGTCCGGCTATTGCTTTCTTGTATTTTTCTGTTATTGATTTTAGCTTGTCTGGCACAACGTTATCTATATTTTTTATAAAAATTATATCTGCGTCTATTTCGTTAAGATTTTCCAACAGTGCGCCATGCCCTCCGGGACGGAAAAGTATTGTTCCGTCGTTATTGCGAATCGGTTGATTTGCACCGTCAACGGCAATTATATCGGTTGATGGCTTTTGTTGAGAAAAGTATACATTGAACCGAGTAGAAAATATATCCGAGTATTTCTTTAATTTACTATTAATCAGCGTTTGAAAGCCATGAAGGTGTTCAGGCGACACTGTAAAGTGCAGGTTTACCGTTCCATCGGCGTTTAAAGCGTAATTTGCTCCTTCAACGAGATGTTCCTCAATTGCAGTGCGTGAATCATCTTTATATTTGTGAAACAACAACATACCCTTTGGCATATTTCCGTAGTTTAAGCCGCTATTTAGCAAAATTGCTGCGGCAATTTTTTTCTTGTCGGAGGCTTTTATGTTTTGTTGAAGCAAAATCTGTTGCAGTTCGTAACTAAACGCAAAATCGTCAATTTTGTTGAATATTTCCTGAATGGCATTGTTTTGTTCATCTCCATCGGCGTGCAAAAATTCGAACAAGTCCTTAAACATTCGGGTTGCCGCTCCCGAAGCTGGTACGAATTTAAACACTTTTCGGTTTCCAACTTTTTTGGCGTATGTCTGTTCTAATTTTTCGATTTCCTGCGCATCTAACTTCAAAATTCCATCGCCAACTTTTGCCGGACGGTCAATTTTCAGGTATGGAAATCCACTTCTGAAGTACGTCAACTGTTGCTCAACAACTTCCTGATGTATGCCTTTTGCCTGAAATTGCTTTAAATCTTCGCTTGTAAACATGACTATTTTTTTTTTAAAAATCTCTCATTCGCTGCAACGGGTCTCTACGTCCAAAGATGACGGCAAGCGTTACAGAAAAACATTGATTTCGCATCAATATATTATATGTATCTCCGGGTATTTTCATGAAAGGCGTTTCGCTCAATCCAACGTCGTAAGCTAACAGCAATTGAAATCTGAAAAATTCGACTCCAAAGCCTGCGCTCAATCCATAATCAATGTTTTTCATGTCGGCTGAGTTTGCCGGTCTAAGCGCCGGCTCGTTTCCAAAATTTATTTTATTGTTGCTCAGTTCTTGTGTTCTGCCTCCTCTCACGTGATTGTGACGACCAAACAGGGCGTAACCGGCATACGGTCCGGCTTGAAACAACAAGTTTACGTCTTCGGCGACGTTCATGCGATATTGCGCGTATACAGGTACTTGCAGATAAAACAGATTAAACGTTCTAATATTTTGATGCTGTTGACTGTGTTGACTTGTACCACTCGACCACTCATCTTTGAATCCTTGCATTGCAAACCTAACCCCCGGCTGAATCGCCCATTCGTCGTTAATTGGGCAATCTGCAATAATTCCGGCTTGGAATCCCGACCTGAGTTTAAAATTATCGGGATTACCGCTTTCGGTTTTAAGCCTATAAGGCGTTGCGTTATCATCCGCAATAATTCCCCCGATATTATACCCCATCTTAAGTCCCGGTCTAACTTGTGCGTTGATGGAGTTGAAACATGCTACAAAAGCAAGCAAAAGAACAATATATTTTTTTGTCATAGATTATTTTTTATTTTTTTAATTAACGTTGCAAAGGTAGTTATTATTATTTTATTTGCAAAAAAAATATTTTTGAGTTTGCAATTCGATTATTGAGTTTCCGTTGCCTTTCGGAATAATCTCAATATGCGTTGCTATACGTTCCTTCAGTTCGCTCAAATGCGAAATCACTCCTATCAATTTTCCTTCGTTTTGCAGTTTTGACAGCGAAGTTAGCGCTTCATCGAGATAATCGGAATCTAACGTACCGAAGCCTTCGTCAATGAACATCGTGTTGATGTTCATATTTTTTCCTGCCATATTAGCCAAGCCAAGCGCCAATGAGAGCGAAACTATGAATTGTTCGCCACCCGAAAGGTTTTGCGCCGTTCGTTCTTCCCAATTTTGAAACTTGTCAACAACCGACAGTTCAAACGGGTTTAAGGCATCGTCAGCGCTTTTTACTCGTTTAAGAAGGTAGCGTTCAGACATTTTTTGCAATTGCCGGTTTGACATTATTAGTAAATGTTCAAAAGTCAATGCCTGTGCATAGTTGCGATATTTTTTGCCGTCTAATGAGCCTATTAAATCGTTTAAACAACTCCATTTTTCAAAAATTTGCTGTTGAAAATTCTTTTCTTCAAGTTTTTTGCGATTTTTTTGCATATTTTCTTCGTTGTAAATTAACGTTTGGCAGTTGGCGCCGATTTTTTGCGACAATAGGTCGCTTTGCGCTTTTTTTTCATCATATTGAGCTTGCAGCGCTTCTGTAGTAAAATTGCCGAAAGTATTTTCGGTATGTTTTTCTTCCAATTCTCTTAGTTTGGCGCTAATAATAGCCTTAGTTTTTTCGAGTTCTGTAATTGCTATTGCTTTTGAATTTTCGGCTTCGACTTTTGAATTTTCAGCTTCTTCGAACCTGTTTTTTATTCGTTTTTCCTCATATTCGGCAAGTTTATCGCCAAACAGGGCGAAACGTTCTGAAATAAATATGTTTTTTTCGGCTTTAAAGTTCTGTATTTCTGTTAATTTAGCTGCTATTTGCTTTGTATTGCTTTCTGTTTCCGAACTTGTCATTGCAAGCAAATGTTCAGATTTGTTGATGTGTTCTTTGAGTTCTGACATAGCTTTTTCGTTACTGTTCCAATCTATTAGGCATTTTTTTAGCGCATCAATATTTTCAACGTCATATCCTGCAAATATTTTTACAAGCGCCGTGTTTTCTTCCCTGTGCTGTTTGTCAGCCTCTTCAACAAATTTTGTTTCATTTTCTAATTTTTGTTCAATCAATTTTATGCCGGTTTTGATTTCTGTCATTGACTTTTCGGCTAATTGCTTTGAACGCTGCAATTGCGGGATTTCATTCTCTTGAAGTTGTATTGTCAAATTTTTTAGCTTAGTTCCTTTTGAAATTAATTCGCTGATATGCGTATATTCTTGCTGTTTTTGCTTGTGTACGGATTCGAGAAACGCTATCTTGTCGTTGCCCGACGGAATAGAAAAATCAGTTATTCGGCTCGTCAAGTCCTCTCTTTTTTTTATATTTTCTTCCAACTGTTTTTCTGCAATTTTTTTGTTTATCAGAGTATTATTTCTATCCGAACTCAATTTTGTCAGCGTTTTTTCATCGCTTTGAATGGCATTGCTGATTTGCTGCTCCTCTTCTCTCATTTTCTCTAATTTCGCTTCTTTATCGTCTGTTTGTGGCATGTTGCCCAAAACAAACGGATGTTCTGTTGAGCCGCACAAGGGGCAGTATTTGCCGCTTTCAAGCGATTTTCTATGTTCATCCAAACTTTTTATTGTTAAGGCAAGCTTTATGTTTTCGTCAATCAACAATAGTTGCTGTTTAAGATTTTCCAACGAAATTTTGGTTTCCGAAATAGTTTTTGAAAGTTTCTCTTCGGTTTTTTCGCAAGAAACTACAAATTCGTTGTATTTTTCAATAGCTTCCAAGATTTCGGCTATTCTTTTTTCCAATTCAATTAACTCTTTGAGTTTAACGCCAAACTTAACAATGTTTTCTCTTTCTATTGAATACGCATCGAGTTCTTTGCCTGATAAAACTGTCGATATTTTCTTTTTTATTCTGTTTAACTCTTCTTCCTTTTCATTTAGCTCTTTTTCCTTTTCAGAAAAAAGTTTCACAGCGTTTTCTGATGCAGAAATTTTATTTTTCAAATCAGTTTTTGTTTCTTCCAAATCAATGTTTTTTGCATCGAGATGCGCAAAGAGCTTATTTACTGATAATTGTTGGTTTTCAATTGCAGCCATCTGACCGTTGAGTTCTGCGTATTTTGCATTAATTGTAGCCCATTCGTGTCTTTTTGTCAGTATATCACGGTTTTCTGATAAATTTTGTTTTTGTTTTTCGATGTCTTGCGTTAAAATTTTGTTTTTTTGCTCTAATTCGTTAATTGTTTGTAGTACAGGATTTAACAATTTGTCTTTTTCAGCTATTTTTGTATCAAGTTCCCTAACTTTAATTAATATTTTTTCATTTTTTTCTTTTTCTTGTTTGGTCGCTTCCAAGTTAATTTTTGTTTGTTCAAGGGCATTTTCAGCAATTTCAACATTTTTTTCCAAGTTCGGCAATTTTTGTTTTGCTTCTGTGAGTTGTTTTTGTAGATTTTCAACATCTGCAAGCTGTTTTTTGGTCGTCTCAATTATTTGTAATTCAACGTCTATCCGTTTTTTTTCTACATTCAACTGAGATATTTCGTTTTTCAAGATTGCAATTTCTTCATTCGTGAGAATTTTAATAGATTCGGATTCAAAAATAATTTTTTCTAATTTATTTTTTTCTAACTTGCTGCGTTCGAATACTTTTCTTGATATTTCACCATAAATTTCAGTTCCGGTAATTTGCTCTAACAATTCGCCCTTTTCATTTTTATCTGCTTGTAAAAAGGCGGCAAAACTGCCCTGTGCAAGCAAAACGACCTTAGTAAATTGTTTAAATGTAAGCCCTACAATCTCAACAATTTTTTTGTCGCAGCCTGAAATTTTATCGGCGTGTATGTTATTATTAATGTCTGCAATCTGACGATTAACCGGATTTAATTTCCCGCTTCGTGTTCTTTCCTGCTGCCAAGACGATTTCCAGATTTTTCCGCCAATATCGAACACTATTTCTGAAAAACAATCATTTGTGCCGCGGGTCATAACATCGTTAATTTGACTTTTTATTTCGACCCGCGAAGTCCTGCCATACAAAGCCAGCGTGATTGCATCGAGTATAGAGCTTTTTCCGGCGCCTGTTTTTCCTGTTATTACAAAAAGTCCGTTATCTGTAAATTCAGGCATGGTAAAGTCAAGTTCCCATTTGCCCGCCAACGAATTAATATTTTTAAATTTAAGGCTTAATATTCTCATGGTCAGAAATTTCTATAGTTATCTCACGATAAAGATTTTTCAAATCTTCAGTTTGTTCGGCAGAAAAGTTATTTTTTTCAAGAATTTTTTCAAACACTTCAAATTCATCCAATTCATCTAATAATCTAATGTTTTCTTCATATATCAGGGCTTCATCCAAAAATTGTCTGTTTTGAAGTCTAATGATTTCAATTTTTGAATTTGCTACAATTTCGTTTGCCCAAACAGAAAAATTCGGAAAAACGTCATCGCCGTCGTAGATGATTTCTACCCATACAGATTTGTCGGTTTTGATCAGGTCTGTCAAACGATTGTGTATAAATAATTTATCGCCGCATATAGTTTCTAATTTTTGAAAAACAGGAACTTCAAGAGGTGTAATTTTTGGTATTTGTTCCTCAAATTCAACAATATATACTATTTTTTTCTGGTTTGCCTCTCCAAACCCCATCGGCATCGGCGAGCCGGAATAGTGAATGGTTTTGCCGATTGATGAAGAAATGTGGTAATGTCCGAGGGCAACGTAGTCAAATACGGGCGAAAAAGTCTCAGTTCCAACGCATTTTACGTCGCCCACGTAGGCGTCTCTAACTCCATCGTTGCCGGTTGTTTTGCCACCCGCAACCGACAAGTGTCCGGTAGTTATTACGGGTATTTTTTTGTTTATGGCGGCTCTCTTGCTTTCAGCTATTTGAGCAAGATTGTGAAAGTGTTTTTTAGTATTTTCAATTATTCGATTAGAGCGTTCTCTGTACGTTTCGCCTTCATAATAGCGGTTTATGTCTCTTTCGCGCAAAAAAGGAACTGCGCATACTATTGCTACCGGATGTTTGTTAATGTCTTTTATAACAATGACCTCATCTTCTGCATTTTGGCTTGTATTGCCAACAACAGAAACATTCAATGCCTCAAGTATATTTTTTGGTGCATTAATAAACGAGGGCGAATCGTGGTTTCCAGCGATTATTACGACATTTTGGCATCTTGTTTTTCGTACTTTTGTTAGAAAATCGTAGTACATTTTTTGTGCGCCGCTACTTGGCGACGTTGTGTCAAAGATATCGCCGGCAACAATAAGCAAGTCGATTGAATGTTCTTCGATTGCATTAAGCAACCATTCCAAAAAAAGCGTGTGCTCTTCCTGCCTGTCCTTCTTAGAGCATAACACCCTGCCCAAGTGCCAATCGGAAGTATGTAGTAGTCTCAAATCGCAAAATTGAAAATTTGTTAAGGCATAGTAAATGATATCGATGGAGATTGTTCGCTTTGGATGGTAGTGTTGCCTACCCTGTATACTGTACGTACTCTAAAGAACCATGTACTTCCTGACGACATTGGAAAATACATGTTGAAATTAACAAACCCTGAAATTCTTTGTGAATCGTCAACTTCGCCCAAGTACGTATACGCGCCGGTAGCTGATTGAGAATAGTAAACCCTGTAATGCGTTGCACCTTTTTGAGGTACAAGTGGAATACATATGCTTTGATTTGTCGGACTCCAGCTTAAAACGTTAAAGATATTTGTGGTAGGCGTTGGCAGGGGAATTGACGATGTTGAAAACATCGCGCTCTGATTTCTGCCGGAATTGTTTATTGCTACGACAATGTAGTGATTAATTCCCGGATGAGGATTTGAATCCGCCCAACTAACTGTCGATATTGTTGTTTGCCGTACCCATGTTGAACTAATCGGGTCTAATTTATTTATCTCATAACTTGTTGGCATTCCGCATCCTATATCAGTTGAGGCTCGCCACGACACATTAACCGATGTTATATTGCCGGTAGCAAGCGTATTAATAACAGGACATGGAATGTTTGCAGGAGGTATATAATTGATAGAAGCCGTGTAGCTTTGGGCGCTTTCGCCGGCGCTATTGAAAGCGGTTACTCTATAATAGTTAATTCCCGTACTTGGATTGTTGTCGGAGAAATGAGTATTCATTCCTGACGAAGAGCCTATACGCGGAAATGTTCCGGAAGGTATGCCACGGTACACTCTATAGCCGGTGGCTCCCGCTACAGCATCCCACGTAACGCTGACAATCCGTCCATTTTGAGAGGCTCTTACATTGACAGGAGTTGCAGGAATGGTTATTGGCAGACAGTTGTCATCGGTAAAATTTACTAATGCGGGGCTACTTTTAACGCCCACTAATGAGTTGTGTATTGCAAATATCCTGTAAAAATTGCTTCCATCAAGCGGGTTGTCGTCCGTAAAATCAGTTTCATCAGTGTTGCCTATTTTCGTGAAAGTACCGGTAGCAGCGCCGCTTCGTTCAATTACGTAGCCACCTGTAGCGCCTTCAACGGCATACCATGACACAACGATTATTGCACAGCTTTGAACTGCTGTAACAGATTTGGGCGCCGGTATAAAATCTACCACTACCGGTTGACTTTCCGGACCCATTACGTAGCCAACGCCATCAGCATCTATAAATTGAGCGCTGACAGTGTAGGAGTTGCTTCCAAATTCTGGAGATTCGTCGATGAAATAAGTTATATCAATTACCGCCCCCAATGGCTCATCACCGCGCATTATCCAGTACTGAACAGCAAAAACATCATCCGTTTCGGGCGATACTGTATTCCACGACAACCTTACCCCATCTTCTATTACTGCCGCACTGAGGTTGGTAGGCGCCTCAGGGTCAATTACTTCATCATTTATTTTCTCATCAGAACACGCATCAAACAAAACAACCGTCGCCATTACCAGCAACGCCACACCGAATATATTTGCTATCTTTTTCCTTGTCATCTACTATTAATTATTACTGCAAAACTATTTGCGCCTACTGGCGCGGGTTTGAATCAATACCGCACAAGATAAAACCGGTACTGAAACGAGCCGCAAAATTAACGCTTTTTTTTGAAAAAAAAAAAATAAAAAATAAAAAAATAAACCGAATTGGGACACATTGTCGTCTATTTTCAACTACACCATTCTCTTTTTCTGTTTTGAAGATTGTTTATGACGTCTATGCAAATATTGACATCTTCAACAACCTGAAAATCAAACATTCCAACGCAAATAAAGTCGGCGCCGTTTTCAAAAGCCCATCTGAAGCCGTTTTGAGGACGAATAGCGCCTGCGGCAAGCACTTTGAACCCCATAACGGGAATTTTTATTCGATTGACAAACTCAACGGTTTCATCAGGAAATGTGCAAAATAAATTGTCGTGAAACATGTTTCTGTCTCTACTGCGAGCGCCGTCAACTTCAAAAGGCTTACGATTTTCGCGCGGGTGTGCCGACCAATAATTGTCGTGGTGCATCGTTATCATGTAATAATCAGGTATTATGTCATTTTTTTCGCAGATAATTAATGAATCTATTGTGTGTGCTCCTATGCCGGCTAATACTCCATGACTACGAATTCTGTTCATCATGCCGTCTATAACTTCCAAGCGGTTGTCGCGCACTAACCAATCGCACCAGTTGCCTTGCAATTGTATTACGTCCATCCCGCTATCAACTGCTTTTTCAACGTCTCCGTACATATCGTCGGCATTTTCTCTAATACCTACTTGTGTTATTACCTTTATTTTACTTCCTGTTATTCTTTTGTACTTCATCATTGTTTCCATTGTCGGGAAACCGATATTTATGCTGTCAATACCTGCTTGTTCTGCTAACATTAGAGTTTCAAATATTTTTTTTTCGGTATTGTAGGCTTTTGACAAAGTGTCTACGTATATAAGGTCACGGGCGTGAGCCCATCCGCCTATCATGTTTCCGCCCATTACGAGGCGGCTGATTTCAAATTTGCCAAGTTTACCCTTTGGCAGTTCTCCTATAAGTTCGTTTATTTCTAAGCGATTCACTTGTATAGTTGCTCCAGACAATGTGTCTACGCCAAAAATTTTTCTGTTTTTTTCGGCGCTCCATCCAAATAAGCCCAATACGGGCAATACCGTTAAATCTTTAATCAATTTGCGTCTTGTCGACGAAGGTGTAGATGATTCCGAAACTACAGCTTGCATCTTGTTTCGAAGCAATTTAATTACATTCTCAAGTCCATATCCCCGCTCTTTGTAGCAAAAGAGAAATACCAACGCTATTGTTTCAATAAACAATTGATTAATGATAAATGCTGTATCCTGACTGTTGAATATTGAGAAACCAAAGGGAGGATAGGCAAAATAATATAGCGTAAGCAACAATGCCCCTGCAAGCGACGCCCATTTTGCTAATAATCCGACAAAAAGCGCTAACCCAATGAGTATCAATCCCCAAATGTTGATAAAATCTACAATAGCAAGGCTTACAGGCGAGGCTGCTAAAGATTGATAAAACCCGGACATAAAGCCGTAGGTGTTGTTCAAATACGTTGCCGAAGACCATTCGGAAGCAAAAAGTTTGATATATCCTTCATACAGGAAGTGCCATCCTATGGCGACGCGAATAATCGTTATTATTGTTTTCATACATTAATTAGATTTATTTTTCAACAAAACATTTTTTTTACTCTTTCTAATCCGTTACACAGGAAATCAACTTCTTCGCGTGTATTGTAGAAAGTCATTGACGCGCGTACTGTTCCGTCTATTTTGAAGCGTTGCATCAGCGGTTGAGTACAGTGCGTGCCGGTGCGAACGGCTATTCCCATCTTGTCGAGTATCATGCCGGCGTCGTAGGGGTGGATATCTCCCAAGAGGAACGAAAAAGTTGCGATTTTGTTTTCGGCGGTACCAAAAAAACGTATTTCGTCAATTTTTGATAGTTGTTCGCGCGCATAAACCATTAGCTCGTTTTCGCAAGCAGCAATATTTTCCATACCAATTGCATCGATGTATTTAATTGCGCTTTCGAGTCCTACAGCGTCGATGTAATTGGCTGTTCCGGCTTCAAATTTGAACGGCAGTTCGTTGTACGTTGTTTTTTCGAAGCGCACACATTCTACCATGTCGCCGCCACCGAGAAATGGCGGCATTTCGTCTAGTAGTTCTTTTCGTCCGTAGAGAACTCCAATTCCTGTGGGTCCGTATATTTTGTGTCCTGAAAATACAAAAAAGTCACATCCTATTTTTTGCACGTCTATTTTACAGTGTTGCACTGATTGTGCCCCATCTATTAATACGTGTGCTCCTGCGCGATGCGCCAATCTTACTATTTCTTTAACGGGGTTGACTGTTCCCATTGTGTTTGAAACGTGTGTTACTGCAACTAATCTTGTTCTGTCGCTCAGCAATTTTGCGTACTCTTCAATTATTAATTCGCCCGCATCGGTTATCGGGATTACTTTGAGTCGCGCTCTTTTGCGTTCGCACATCATTTGCCATGGCACGATGTTGGAATGATGTTCCATTACCGACACTATTACTTCGTCTCCCGGCTTGATAAATCGCTCGCCGTATGAGTGAGCCACCAGATTAATACCGGCTGTTACTCCTGAGGTAAATATAATCTCTTGCGACAACTCTGCATTCAGGAATTCGCGCACTGTTCTACGCGCGTTCTCGTATGCCTGTGTTGCCTGTTCGCTAAGATAATGCACTCCGCGATGAATATTGGCGTTACACTCCGCGTACATCCGAGACAATGTATCTATCACTATTTGAGGCTTTTGTGTTGTGGCGCCGTTGTCCATATATACAAGCGGGTTACCGTACACTTTTTGCGCCAAAATAGGAAAATCGGCTCGTATTTTATTTACATCCAATTTAGTTAGTCGGCTTAGGAACAATATAAGGTCTTCTGAATTGAATATTAGGCATACGCGTAATTTGCATTTCTTCAAAAAGCATGGCGTCGGGATAAATTATTGACGATTGCATTTCGCTAAAGCTGCTTATTCTTTCCTTGTCAGACGCTCCCAAGATACGATTGAACGGTCTGAGATTAGTGTCGTCTGAAATCATTGCGCCGCGCACTAATTCTTCACGCCCGTCTTCAACGTAAACTCTGTAAAATAGATTTATTCCGAAAAAGTATCGTCTAACGACATATGCGTAATCCAAATCTTCATCTTTTGCCGCTTCAATCAATTGTTTTCTTAACTCGTCATTGCTGTACGTATCTCTGGAGTTTATCAGTATGTTTCCGGGCATCACTTGCCATTGGTTCGAATTAAAATCAAAGCGGGTATGACCGTTTGAACTTTGAACTCTTTGAGTGGGACGTCTGCCACTGAGCAAATTACGCAAAACTCCGTCTTCAATTAACATCAATTCTTTATCGGGAACAATGCCCTCAGAATCAATAGGGTAATACCCATTGAGACGTTGTCCGTTGTGAAATTCCTGTCCGGTGATAGATTTAACGGTGATACTTCGAGACATAACTCTTCTGCCCATACTCAATTCGAAATCGTTTCCGGCTTGTCCCTGCGCCTGCTGCGCTGTGGGATTAGGTTGTGTCATTCGGGGCGAGGCAACTAATCTGTTGTTCATAAAAAAGGCTCGTCTGAAAATATCGCTAACGCCTTCACCCTCAAACAAAACGGGACCGTTATATCCAATGTCTATTACCGGAGCTTTTGAAAACGCAACAAGGTTTTCCATTGTTTTTTTGCATATTTCGGTAAAAGCGGCAAGGTCGGGCATTTGTTCAAAAGTAGAATTTTCTATCCATACTGTGTAATTGATGTCTTGACCATCATCGGCACGTACATTGACTAAAATTCTAAGTTGATAAAATGTGTTGGGAAAGGCGTATCGACTACCTTCCGTGTTATATGTGTACGTCATTACGTTTCGCACGAGTAGTGAAACTGACGAACTCAATATTTCGGGATACTGTTTTGCTACTTCCGACGCTTTTCGAAGATAGTTTTCCCAATATGGTTTGTCAATATTAACATTTTTTGGCTGCAAAAGCATGTTTACCGGCTCCATGCGTTGGAAATCAGGCAATTCGGCTTCTTCGGGCGTTTGAGTTCGTTGGCTTAGCGTAGCCAGATACGCCTTGTATCGCTCGGCTGCATCTTTGTACATATCGTCTAACCCTCTCCATATTGTGATTGGAACTCCTGTTGCGTTATCATGCAAACTTGTCACTGCCATTGGAAATGTTCGCGCCGCAGTTACTTTAGCTGTGTTGCGCATGTAGTCGCCAACAAACAATCTTGGTACGCCGCGACGGATGTTAAAATCCTGCTCGTTGATAATTGTTCCTAACGAGGCATTCAGGGAATAGAAGTTCATGTCGAGCACCGAATAACAAACGAAAAACGGTGGCGCCATGCCATCTAACCGGAGTTCTGCCATGTTTCTATCAACTTCTTTTTGAATAGCAGAAATCACAGGATTTTGGGTTTGTGCTGAAACGCCTGACGTGAAGATTAACACGAACGCCAGCATAAGTATATTTTTAATAGTATTCATTGTGAAAAAGATTAATCGTGTTTAACATTAAGGTCTTTGCAATATAGGCGGTTGTGTTTGCGAACGAGGTTTCTTTTGTGTTTCTACCATTCTAACAAACATTGAAGGCGCGAGGCACGACGAAGGTACTCCTCCCGATTCGGCGCCGCAAGTGCCATTAAAGATTTCAAAATCGTTGCCACTTGCAGCTATTTGTGAAAACATAGCTAACGGCGTACCTACTAAATCTACGCCGCGCACCATTTCATCTGGGCGTCCATCGGCAAAAATGCGATAAACAAGCAGTGGCGTGACGTTAAAAGCATTAGGCATGAATCGTCCGGTCACGGTGAAGCCTCCCGAAACCTGATCCATAAAGTAACCAAAATCTTTACCCTCGACTTTAAGTTGTTCTATCAACATAGCCCGCAATTGTTCGGGTGTTCTTGGGTTTGTGCTCTCTACTATCATATTTGACTGACGTGCAACCGTGTTGTACTGTATTTGTCCGCGTCCATGTCCGTTTGATTTTGGAAAATCTTCTATTGGCGTACGATTCATAAGAAATGATACCAAGCGTCCGTTTTTGACTATTTCAACTCGCTGTCCACGAACACCCTCATCATCAAAAACATACTGACCTACTAAAGGGAATCCATGTGATTCTTTCAGTTGCGGCTCGAAAATTACCGACATGTCTTCCGGCAACACAATGTCGCCGACTTTTCTTTTAAATGTTTGCGCATCTGTTTCGCTTTTTAGGCGCGCACCTTCTATGCGATGCCCAAAAATTTCGTGAAAAAATACGCCTGCGGCTTGTCCCGACAAAATCATTGGACCCGAATAAGCGTCTGCCACCGGCGCCAATCGCAATTTAGATAATGTTTCGCTGATATGTTTTGCATCTGCAATAATTTTTTCGTCAGACGGAAAGTCTTTGGGGTCGTAGGCATGATAACTTTGAAACAGCGACAAGTCTTCACCGTCATCTGCTTTAGCGACGGCTGAAACTGTCAAACGATACATCAAGCGATTTTCGAAAATTTCAGCGCCCTCTGTATCTACAAAGTACCTGTGAGTCAACTCAACGGAAAAGCCAACCGAAGAACTGATAATATCCTTGTTTTCAGTGAAAACATTGCTGAATTTCTTAACTTTTTCTTCCCATATTTTTGGGTCAAAAGTTATTTCAGAAAAATTAACAAGTCTTTCCACATAACGTTCGGGAGTTTCAACGCTGAAGTCGTCTGACAGGTCGTCAGAAGTTACTTTCACGGCAACGTTTGCTCTTACTCTCTCAAAACGTGTTGTTGCTTCAACGTAGAGAGCGTCCGTTTTTTGCCACAGAACTGTTCTCCACAACAGCGGATTGTCTTCCAGTCCGAGCGCTCCAAAGCCCGAGTTGTTATAGTTGGCATATCCCCGCTCGTTTGCTTCTTTTATTTCGCGGGTGTTATCCATTTCGTGTGTGCCCACTCGCACAGAAGCGTTAAAAACGCGCTGTTTGCCAAAGTTGTTTTGCATCAGATTGCCAAAACTGGCGCTGATAGAATGGGCATGCATATCCGCTACCCTGTAGCTTATGTAGTAAGCCGGAACTGGTTGTTTTTTCAGTTCAACAAGGTTGCGTTCTGCCTCGCTTTTTAGCGTTTGCAGAAGCAAAGCCTGCGCCGTTGTCGACTGCATCGTGCAAACGGCGATAAATAACAGTATTACAATGATTTTCTTCATGTTTTACTTTTTATGTGTTGTTAAAAAATGATTCCGCAAAAATACAAAAAAATATTATCATTAGCAAAATTTTGTTTTTTTTTTTTCAAAAATAATGCTTTAATTTTTCTTTAACTTCCTCGGTTGTAGGCGTAAAACCAAAAACATGCGTTGGCTTCAGATAAAAGAGCGATTTATTTTGTTTGAAACGTTTTTCGCCGCCACCCGTAATATTTAGCATTACAACTGCATCTTCGGGGATGTTTCCTACTGTTGCCTGATGGATAAGCGTATGGGTGGCTACCGCCGCTGCCGGATGAATATCAATACATTCCGCTTTTTCAAATATTTCGGCAGCGGCGTGTGCAGCTTCGTTAGTTGCAGACAGTATATTTCCGCCGCTGTCTGCGAGCGCATCGTATAACCCGCCGCAAATTGCGTATGGAGGTTTTCGGTTTGACAATACTTTTGCAGATATTTCTTCTACCTGTCTACGGGCTTCGTCGTCGTCAAGCGGAGGTATTTCACGCGAATTATTCTTCCATGCGTTGAACATCGGTAAGAATGGCTCGTTTTGCGAAACCATCAGTTTCATTTTTTTAGAGCCGAATCGTCCATCGGCAATAAGTCTCAAATTTGCTTCCCATGCGGCAATAGCTCCTGTTCCACTTCCTACCGCCTGAAAATAAAAGTCGGGAATACTGCCTATAAAATCAACTGCCGAAAGCACTGTTGTTCCCATTCCATCGCGTCTTGCAACGTTTTTAGCGCCACCTTCGGCAAAAAAACCGGGCAACGAGCAAATAATATTCGACAGATGAATAGCGTCAAAGTAGTCGCTTCCGCTGCAAGTAGAAAAAAGTTTTACGTTATCAGCTATAGGTCTGTCAAACCACAGAGCGTCAAGATTGTCTTGCGGTACGCATAGTACAAGTGGGACATTATTGTCTGAACATACTCTGGCAAAAGCTCGAGCTGTGTTACCTGCCGAGGCTACTACCAAAACGTCTTTGGGGTTTTCGTTCATACGTCCACAAACGGCATAAGCTTCCGTTTCTTTGAACGAACAGGTAGTCATTTTGGCTCCTTTTTCAGGAAAATACCCGCTGAAAGTTATATACAGGTTTGACAAACCAAGCGTATTAGCCAATCCCGTACTTTTGTATGTAATTGGCGCCGCCGACCCCTTCAAAAAGCGGCACACAGGCAACCAGTCGGCGAACCGAAATATTCCAAGCGCAGGTTCTTTAGGATTCATCTGCGTTTCCTTGTAGATTGCGCGTATCAACGAAGGCTCTGTTTCATCGTGCGCATCGAGAGTCCAACCCGTATCGGAAAATTCTTTACCAGTCTTTACAGACCGAAGAATATATTGAGTTGGTTGTATTTTTTGCATCATCATTAAATTAATAATTTTAAAAACCGCTACAAAGATAACAAAAAAAAATTATTTTACATTATTTTTATCGTTTTTTTTTTGTAAAACAAAAAGTTTGTTAGGGTAAAAAATATAAGATTTGGCAGATAATATAAACGTATACCTTGCCAAATCTAAAATAACAGCTCTTTAGGGTAGCACAAAAAATATTTTTCAACAATTTTTGACATACCGAAAAAATATTCAAGGTCTGAGGCTTTGGCAATATCCACAGGTTTGTCTTTAAGCATTACAAGAATATTTTCGCCGTTGTTGGCGCTATTGTAGGCATTGTTTGAAAGTACGCCGGTACGTGTGAAGTATTCGGCTTGTTCGATAGGTATTTCGTATAGTTTTGCCGTTCTGTGATGCAATTGTTCTATTCGTTCTGTATCAAAAGCTTCGTTTTGTATTTCAATTCGCAATAACCGACGGTTTATCAAATTTGTTGCAAGTCGCGAAAGCGTAGGGTCGCAGCTCTTAGTCCAGTTTTTTATTGCTATAGTCACATCGTCGTCATCAATAGCGGCGTAGTTGTCGAGCACGTCAGTGGGATTGCGTCTCAAATGTTCAAGATTGAAATCGCGCAAAAAATACAGTAGCGCCGGCGTTGCAAAAAGTTCATCGCCTTGCCGCAGTAGTTTTTTGGCGCGAGCGATTATACTAAGCAGCAACTGGTCGGCAGAAATAACTGTCTTGTGAAGATATACCTGCCAATACATCAGTCGGCGCGCCAGCAAAAATTTTTCGATTGAATAAATTCCTTTTGCTTCAACTACCAGTTCGTCGTTTGCCACGTTTAACATCTTAATAATTCTATCTGAGCCTATTATACCTTCGGTTACGCCTGTAAAAAAGCTGTCGCGTCGCAGATAATCGAGCCTGTCCATATCCAATTGGCTGGACACCAATTGACATAGAAATTTTTTATGATATTCTTTCTTAAAAATTTTGATAGCCATATCTAACTGTCCGCAAAATTCGCGGTTAAGGTTTTCCATGAATAGCAATGAAAGGCTTTCGTGCGATACATCTTCCATTATTATTTGCTCAAGATTATGAGAAAATGGACCGTGCCCTACGTCGTGCAAAAGAATCGCTATCATTGCAGCCTGTGCTTCATCGTCAGTTATTTCCAGTTTTTTTAATCGCAAATTAGAAATGGCTTCTTCCATCAGGTGCATAGCCCCAAGCGCATGTTGAAAACGTGTGTGATTAGCTCCGGGGTAAACCAAATTGGTGAGACCAAGCTGTTTTATACGTCGAAGTCTTTGAAAATAAGGATGTTCTATCAGGTCGTACAGAACGGGGAACGGAATATTGATGAATCCGTAAATCGGGTCGTTTACTATTTTGCGCTTGTTATTGAGAGTAGTCATATTTTTTTACAAAAGGTCTTTAATTTTCAAAAATTCTTCTTCAGAGAATAGCGCCGGATTTTTCATTTCGTGATTCAATACTTTACAGCTATTTCGTCGAGCGTTTCCATTAATTCGTTAACATCCAGAGACGTGACCAACTTCATTCTTGTCTGTTTGAAATCAAACAATCCCTTGAAATAGTTCGACAGATGTCTTCGCATTTCAAATATTCCTACCGGAATTCCTTTGTATTCAATTGATTTCGCGAGATGCATCTTTGCAAGTTCAACTTTTTGCACTATTGTCAATGGCGTCATGTTTTCGCCGGTTTGCAAAAAATGTTTTATTTCGGCAAATATCCATGGTCTTCCGCAGGTAGCTCTCCCTATCATTACAGCGTCGACACCGTAACGGGCGAACATTTCGTGCGCTTTCTCTCCTGAATCCACATCTCCGTTGCCTATCACGGGAATATACATTCTCGGATTGTTTTTTACTTCGCCTATTAGCGTCCAGTCTGCTTGTCCGGCGTATAATTGTGCTCGTGTGCGTCCATGTATAGTTATCGCCGCAACGCCAACATCTTGTAGCCTTTCGGCAACGTCAACTATATTTTTTGAATCGGCATCCCAACCTAATCGCGTCTTCACGGTCACCGGTATTTTTACAGCTTTTACAATAGCGCTTGTCATTTCAACCATCAAGGGTACATTACACAACATACCTGCACCTGCGCCGCGTGTGGCTATTTTCCGCACCGGACAACCGTAATTTACGTCTATCACGTCGGGCTGCGCCTCCTCGACTATAACCGCAGCCCGTACCATAGCGTCAATCAGATGACCATAAATTTGAATACCTATTGGGCGTTCGCAACCTTCTATTTCTAACTTTTTCAGTGTTTTTTGTGCATCACGAATAAGTCCATCCGACGACACGAACTCGGTATACATCATATCTGCGCCGAAATGCTTGCAAATATGTCTAAAAGAAGGGTCGGTAACGTCCTCCATAGGGGCAAGAAATAAAGGTTTATCGCCCAAGTTTAAAGAACCTATTTGCATGCCAATCGCGGGGCTTAACGCACGAAATCTGATGTCATTAGGAAATCGAAACTTGCCTGCACGTCTTCCTGAGGAGTGCCGTCATATCTTTCGACTTCTACGTACCAGTCTTGAATACCGTTTTCGTATGCCTGATTGAAAATGCTTCTAAAGTCCATGTTGCCGCTTCTACCAATAGCTTTTTCGTCTTTGATGTGAAGCGTTCTGATTCTGTTGGCATGTTTTTTTAGGTACTCAACAGGGCAGTAACCTCCAACTTGTGTCCAATACACGTCGTTTTGAAAGAATACGTGACTTGGACTTGTGTGTGTTTTCAACAAATCAAGCACGGGTACGCCGTCAATCTTGCTTTCAAGTTCGAAAGCGTGATTGTGATAGCCGAATGCAATACTTGCCGCAGCAGTGATAAAGCCAATATTGTTGAAGTATTCGCCATATCTCATTACATTTTCAAGCGTTGCGCCTTCGCCGCCAAGCGGCGACATAGGCATCACCATGTATTTGTAACCGGCTTCGGCATGGGCTTCGGTAGCTCTATCCCAGAAAGCTATATCCGCATCACGGTCGTCTGACAAGTAACGCCCTATGTGAGCGCTCGTAAGTATCAAACCTGCATCATCAACCATCTTTTTGAAATCGGCTGGCTCTTGTCCATAGATTCTACCTCTGCCATAACCTGCTGTTTCGATATTTACATATCCCATTTCAGCCACTATTTTAAGTACTTCCTGAATTCCAAGGTCGCGAACATCATCGCGCAACGAATAAAGTTGCAGTCCAATGTGTTTTTGCACCGGAGCCGAAGCCTTACAGGCAGATAAAATACTGCTGCTTACCACGCCACTGGCTACTAACATGGAAGCTTTCTTAAAAAAATCTCGTCTGTTTGTCATAAAGTATAAAAAAAATTATGTTACTATTTTATTAAAAGAAAATGCAAAGGTAATGTTTTTTTTTGTAAAAAAAAAATTGTTTTTTAATTAAAATATTACTATTTTTGTATAAAATTTAAATATAACTTATAAATATGTCTTTCACTTACAGGATTTTTTACGGAATTTGCTGGACATTAGCGCTTTTGCCGCTTAGTTGTCTGTATTTTATTTCCGATTTACTTTTTTTTATCGTGTGCTATGTTGTGCGCTACAGACGCAAAATAGTTATGAAAAATTTGCACGCAGCTTTTCCGGAAAAGTCGGAAAAGGAACGATGGCGCATTGCTCGAAATTTTTACAAATTTATGTGCGATTTATTCATCGAAACTCTCAAAATGACTAATATTAGCACAGATGAGATTCGTAGGCGCATCAAGTACAGCAACCCCGAAATTTATCAGGATTTGTATAACAAAGGCATTCAGTTAGTTATATTTATTCCGGGACACTACGGCAACTGGGAATGGATAGCCTCGCTCGAATCTACTATTCCTTACCATCAAGCCGCGTTGTATAGACCATTGCGAAACAAGATTTTTGACCGGTTTTTCTACGATATGCGCACAAAACGTGGCACTGACGCTATTCCTCATAAATTAGCTGTTAGGGCTATCAATAAATACAAAGATGAAAATCGCCCGACAACAATCTGTTTTTTGTCTGACCAATCGCCTCAACACAACGCTACAATACACTGGACAAATTTTTTGAATCAGGACACGGCAGTTTTTACAGGAGCCGAAAAGTTGTCAAAACGCTACAATATGGCGGTAGTTTACTACGAAGTACGGTACGTTAAGCGTGGATATTATGAGGTGGATATAACTTTAGTAACCGACAATCCATCCGGAACAACCAATATGGAAATAACCGAAAAGCACGTTCGACTGCTCGAAGACACAATCCGCCGTAATCCGCACTATTGGCTGTGGAGTCACAGAAGATGGAAACTTAAAAGAGAAAATAAATGTTGATTTTTAGAAAAAAAAAACCAAAAATTCATTTTTTATATCTATCTTCGCGGAAATTTTTTGTTTCATTTTAATTTGATAAAATATGTTGTCTATATTACTTTTAATAAGCGGTAGCGAAATAGGTATAATACTGATATTCATACTTATATTTTTTGGCGCCGATAAAATTCCGGAGATTATGCGCGTGTTGGGTAAGGGAGCGCGCGAGTTCAAAAAAGCAACGGATGATATTAAGCGCGAGATTAATGACAGTTCGTCGGGGGTTCTTAGCGAAATCAAGTCTATTGGTAGCGATTTATCTGACAGTTTTAACAAAGAAATTTCTGCCCCTGTGCATAAAACAGCAAACGAAACATTAAAATCTTTCGACGCCCATCGCGACCAGTTTGATTCTGACACGTATTACGACAATCAGGACACGATAGGTAGCTATGGAAATGAATATCAGCTGGAAACAGAAAAAAAAGATGATGAAATACCCGAAGAACAAAAAAATGAAAATTGAAAACATAAAAAAATGATAACAGGAAAAAATATAACCAAATCGTATGGCAGTCTGCAAGTTTTGAAAAGTATAGATATTGTTATACCTCAAGGTAAAATCGTTTCAATAGTAGGCGCAAGCGGCGCCGGCAAAACTACTTTATTGCAAATTCTTGGAACGTTAAGTCGTCCGGACACGGGAGAAGTTTATATTAATGATAAGGAAGTCAGCCGCTTAGGCGAAAAAGAAATATCACAATTCCGTAACCGTAACATAGGTTTTGTGTTTCAGTTTCATCATCTATTGCCCGAGTTTACTGCCTTTGAGAACGTTTGTATTCCGGCGTATATAGGCGGAGCGTCGAAATCAAAAACCGAACAAAAAGCAAAGGAGTTACTTTCATTCTTAGGCTTAACCGAGCGAATGAATCATAAACCCGACGAAATGTCGGGGGGAGAACAGCAGCGAGTGGCAGTTGCCAGAGCGCTGATAAACGACCCGATGGTCATTTTTGCCGACGAGCCTTCTGGAAACCTTGATTCGCAAAACAAACAGGAACTGCACGCTCTGTTTTTTTCGCTGCGCGACAAGTTCGGACAAACGTTTGCAATTGTTACTCACGACGTCAATTTAGCTGCAATGTCTGACATAAAATACGAAATGAATGACGGAAAAATGATTTAACATTACATTAATATATACTATGAACAAAAAATACATGTTTTCATCAGTTTTGGCGCTATGCCTGAGTTTCGGCAAAGTTTACCCTCAATTGCCGCCATTGATACCTATTCCGGCTGAAATATTATCAACCGGCACAGGTGTCTTTACTATCACCCCTGAAACACGAATAATTTTGAAAAACGCCACAACAGAAGTAAGAAAGGCATCAGATTTTTTTATTAATCTTTTTAATACAAGTTCAGGGTTTAAAATAGACTACGCAGCAACATCCACCTCGCAAATAGTAGTGGAAATTAACCAAGCTGTCACTCATCCGGAAGGTTACAAATTGAAAGTAACCACCGGCAACGTTCTCATTCAGGCTCAAACAGCCGCCGGAGTATTCTATGCGTTTCAAACGCTGCGCCAATTGCTGCCGCCGCAAATAGAAAGTCAGACAATAGTTTCGGGAATGACGTGGAAAATACCGGAGGTAGAAATAAACGATGCGCCACGTTTTCATTATCGCGGATTAATGCTCGATGTTACCCGACATTTTTTTCCGGTTAGCGAAGTAAAACGCTTCATAGACCTAATGGCGCTGCATAAGTTTAACCACTTTCAATTGCATCTTACCGACGACCAAGGGTGGCGCATTGAAATAAAACGCTATCCTAAACTCAATACTATCAGTTCGTGGCGAAGCGAAACATTGATAGGACATTTGGATAATTTGCCACATGAATTTGACGGAATTCCTCACGGTGGCTACTATACGCAGGTAGAACTTAAGGAACTTGTGCAATATGCAGCCGACAGATTTATTACTATTGTCCCCGAAATCAATGTACCCGGACACTCAACGGCGTTATTGGCTGCATACCCCGAATTTGCATGTATTGATACCACTTTTCAGGTTGAACGTAAATGGGGTATATTTCCTAATGTGCTTTGTCCGCGTGAAGATACGTTCGAATTTATAGAAAATATTTTGACAGAAATTTTAGAAATTTTTCCGGGAAAATACATACATATCGGCGGAGATGAATGTCCAAGAACGCAATGGGAAAGGTCGACACACAGCCTCGAACTCAAAAAAAATCTTGGCTTGGATACTTTTGACCAGTTGCAAACTTGGTTTATGCGGAGAATTTCCCAATTTCTGCAAACTAAAGGACGTACTGCAATAGGATGGGATGAAATTATTGACGGAGGCGTTGTTGATGGTGCTGTAATTATGTCGTGGCGCGGCGAACAAGGCGGTATTTCTACGGCAAGGCAAGGCAATCAGGTAATTATGACGCCACATCGTTTTCTTTACTTGGATTATTATCAATGGCGATTGAGAAATGAAGAGCCATTATCTATTGGCGGACACCTGCCCTTGAGTATGGTGTATATGTACGACCCTGTGCCTTCAGAACTAACAGAAGAACAAAAAAACCTAATAATAGGAGCGCAAGGAAACTTGTGGACAGAATACATAAAAGAATTTAAACATGTGGAATACATGGTATTTCCGCGTGCTTGTGCTGTGGCAGAAATTACATGGTCGCCTCTCGGACAAAAATCATACGACCGCTTCCTGTTACAATTGCGCGAATACAGCAAAAGGCTTGATATATTGAACGTAAATTATGCAACGCATTTTCTTGGCAGATAAGACTAAAACAAATATTTTTATAGTATGGAAATTTTTAAAAGCAAAGAAACAATTATTAAAACTCTACAACACTATCGCAGCAAATCAATAGGTTTTGTGCCAACAATGGGAGCGCTGCACAGAGGACACATGTCCTTGATAGGCAGGTGTAAAAAAGAAACAGATATTACTGTGGCAAGTGTTTTTGTGAATCCAACCCAATTTAATGACAAGGATGATTATGCAAAATATCCCCGCGATTTAAATAAAGACTTGGAAATGTTGATAGATTCAGGATGCGATTTTGTTTTTGCGCCTTCCGTCGACGAGATGTACCCTCCACAGGAAGATACGCGCATATTCGACTTCGGTACGCTTAATAATGTTATGGAAAGCAAATTTCGACCCGGACATTTCAATGGAGTGGCGCAAATAGTTTGTAAACTTTTTGAGGTAGTTATGCCAAACAAAGCGTATTTTGGAGAAAAAGATTTTCAGCAGTTAGCAATTATTAGACGTTTAGTTACGATGATGAATTATCCAATAGAAATAATTAATTGTGAGACAGTTCGTGAAAACGACGGCTTGGCTATGAGTTCGCGAAATGCCTTGTTGACATCAAAACAACGAGAAAATGCTGCGACAATTTACAAAACATTAATTTTGGGAAAGAAAAAAATTGGCACAATATCATTAAATGAATTGCAACAATGGATAATTCAACAAATTGATAATGTAGAAGATATGAAAACAGAATATTTTGAAATAGTTGACCGAAACACGTTGATGCCCGTTAATGAATATAAAAAAAATACGCTACAAGGTTGCATTGCCGTAAAGGCAGGCAATGTGCGACTTATTGACAATATACAAATTTAAAAATTATGCAAATAGAAATCTTAAAATCGAAAATTCACAAAGCAACGGTTATAGAAGCAAATTTAAATTACGTTGGCAGTATCACAGTTGACGAAGATTTGATGGACGCGGCGAACATCGTTGAGTATGAAAAAGTGTTAGTAGTAAACAACAACAACGGCGAACGATTTGAAACCTACGTAATAAAAGGCGGCAGAGGCTCGGGAATGATTTGCCTGAACGGAGCAGCCGCAAGAAAAGTAGCCGTAGGCGATACCATTATAATTATGTCTTTCGCTTTTATGGAGTTTGAAAAGGCAAAAACATTTAAACCGAACATCGTTTTTCCGGACTCGGTAACAAATAAATTAGTCAAATAGTGGGAAATATATTTAGTAAGTGCTTAAAGTTTTTTTTGTTCCTGTCTGCAACTGTTCTACTGTTATATTTTGCTTTTCGTGGTTTAGATATGAACGCGATGTTAATTCAGATAGGCAACGCAGATTACAGATGGGTAGCCGCTTCGTCTTTTTTCTGCATAATTGCATTAGTATTCAGAACTTTACGATGGCATTTGCTAATAGAACCATTAGGCGACGATTCTAAAAAAATCAATATTTTTCACGCAATAAACATTGGTTATTTAGCTAATTTCTTTTTCCCCCGCATTGGCGAAATAACGCGTTGCGCAGCGCTCGCCAAAACCGACCGTATTTCCGTTGATAAGTTGTTTGGCACAGTTGTAGTAGAACGAATCTTTGATTTATTAATGACAATTTTTTTGTTGTGTCTGATGCTTATTTTGCGATTTCATGCAGTCAGTTCGTTTATTGAAGAGTATGTTATTTTAATCGTAATTGAAAAAATAAAAAGTCTCGAAAAAGTTTTTTTTATAGCCGTTGTGTTGATTTTATTGTTAATTTTCGTCATTTATAAACTATTTCTAAAAAAAATGATGAAAACAAAGGCAGAAAAAATATTCGTTGGTTTTGTCGAAGGGGTTAAAACAATAACTCAACTCCGAAAAGTGACGTTGTTTATTGCATTAAATTTTCTTATCTTCGGAGCCTATCTTATGCAAACGTATATAATGTTTTTTGCATTAGACAGCAGTTCCTCATTGGAACTTGTCGATGCGTTGTTCGTGCTTGTGTTGAGCGCTTTGGCTATAATAATTCCCGTACAGGGAGGAATAGGGGCTTATCACTGGATTATTTCAATAGGTCTAACCGTGTTTGGTCTCACACGCGAGGAAGGCATGGCATACGCAACATTGTCACATACAGCTACTTCTGTTCTATTCATTATCTTGGGTATAATATCCGCAATTTGCATATTGTGCATACAAAAAACCAAACAGACAAAAACCAAGCCGCAAGAAAAAATTTGAAAAAAAAAATCAACTTTTTTTCACTTTTTCGTAGGGATTTTGATTTCTATTTTGTCATATAGGTAGAGGCGAAATATTTTCAAGCCTCTGTTGTATAAATTTAATGCGTAAAAGAAAATGGATAGAGTGTAAAAAATGAAGTTAACAAGAATGATGATTGTTTTAATAGGCTTATTATTGTCTGTATCGCTTAGTTTAAGCGCTCAAACTTGGGAAATCGGCGCGGTAAACCGCTCAGACATAGTAGCCACACTTAGTCCTGACAGTACGCTTACAATAAGCGGAACGGGATCTATGAGAGACTTTACTTCTTACAGATTTCCTTGGTACGGATTTAGATATTCGATAGCGAAAGTTATCATCGAACACGGTGTCACTACCATCGGAAATTATGCTTTTAGCGGAATGACCAATTTATCTACGGTTTCGATTCCGAACTCTGTGACCAAAATAGGAGAAAATGCTTTTGAGGGCAGCAGTGCATTGAACAGTATAGTTATTCCGAACTCGGTTACTGAAATAGGAGAATCGGCTTTTGAGTCTTCAGGAATAAGCAAGGCGTATATCGGAAATTCGGTAACAACAATAGGGCGCTTGGCTTTTCGCTCTTGTTATCGCCTGACTGAAATTGATATTCCCGCTTCGGTTACAGAAATAGGGGATGGCGCTTTTGCTTTTTGTAGCTTTTTAAAAGAGATTATTATTCCAAATTCGGTTACAAAAATCGAAAATGAAGTTTTTCGTGACTGTATAGCCTTAACCAAAGTTACTATTCCTTCTTCGGTTAGAATAATCGGCGAGAGCGCTTTCGAAGATTGTATAAGCTTGACGGAGATAAATATTCCCAACTCGGTTACATCTCTTGGAAATAATGCCTTTGCAGGATGTGTCGGTTTGAGTGAGTTAATTATTCCTGCGTCAGTAATTGCTATCGGTGATGGCGTATTGGGCGGCTGCACAGGTTTGACTGCAATAAACATAGCGTCGGATAATACTGCGTTCACTTCTGTTGACGGCATTATGTTCAATAAAGATAAAACCACGTTGATACAATACCCACCGGGCAAAGAAGGCGTTTATACTATTTCCAACTCGGCTACAACAATTGGAGGCGGCGCTTTTAGCGGAGCCGTTGGCTTAACCCAAATAAATATTCCCAACTCGGTTACATCAATTGGCGCCGAGGCTTTTAAAAACTGTTCCAGCTTAATTCAGATAAATATTCCCAGCTCGGTTACATCAATTGGCGATAGAGCTTTTAGCGCTTGTCGCGGGCTGACCGAAATAATTATTCACGGTTCGATTAAAACTATCAGTGAGGGCGTTTTCGAATATTGTAACAGCTTAACTTCAATAACTATTCCCAATTCTGTTACTTCAATAGAAGATGAGGCATTTCGGCATTGCAGCAGCTTAACTGAGATAATTATTCCAAATTCCGTAATAACTATTGGAAAAATTTATGACCCTGAGGAAATAATACCTCCCGGAAACGGCGCTTTTGGACTTTGTACTGGATTGACAGCCATTGCCATTCCCAATTCGGTTACAACTATAGGAGATAACACCTTTAGAGGTTGCTCCGGCTTAACGAAGCTTACTATAGGAAGTTCGGTAACAACAATTGGATACAACGCTTTTGAAGATTGTGTCAATTTATCCGAAATATATAATTACGCATCGCTGCCACAGCCACAACCGCAACATTTGAAAGGAACGGATTATTTCCGAGCTGTTGATTTCTTAAACGCTACCTTACATGTTCCCGCAGGTTCTGTTAACGCTTACAGAAATGCTGAGGCTTGGCGATTTTTTGGAACAATTGTTTCAAACGACCCAACGGAAAAAAGCTTACTGTCTGATTTTCCCGCAATTCCCGATGCACTTAAAACAGACTCCGTCGCTTATAAAATATTTCGGTTAAACAATCCATCATCAGATGGTTCAAGTCCTCGAGTTAATGCCGTACTTGTAGAAAGCGAGGCAGGAGGGGTCTATATGGACATGGTATACAGTCATGTTTGGACAGCAAGCTTTGGAGGCGTTTCGTTCAATAGTGGCAATGTCACGATTCTATCTGGAAATCCCGTAACAGATAAAACGGGCTCAAGCGTTTTAAGTTACGGCTTTGACCGCACAACTACTGCGCTCTCTGCATCATTTGTTACCACCGGCGCATGGGTTGCTGAGGCTTCAGAAAATTGGGTAAAATTGGATGCAAAAAACGGAAATGAAGCCGGTTTACACCGAATTATTATTGATGTTGAGCCGATAACTGAAGAGGAAAATGTTCGCAGGGCTACGCTTAAAATTACCTGCAACGGAACAGATTTTGTAGTAAATATTACACAGTGGTATATATATCATTGGTGATGGATAGAAAAATAGTAGTTAAATATAATAGTATTCATGAAAAAAATAATCATTTTTGTTAGCATTTATTTGTTTTTTTCTGCTGCTGTATTTTGTGTTGTTGGGCAGTTAAACTCTTCATTATCTTCAGCAAACGAAAAAAAAGAATCTCTGTCTAAAATTCAAGAATTAATGCGTCAGGTATTGAAGCAGGCAGACAGCGGGAATAGGATTGAACTTTGGGCTTCGTTAATTAACAGAGGTAATGTTTATGTTGGATTTGATTTGGATAAGCATAAAACAATTTTATACAAGCTAAGAGCTACTGGCTTATATGCTGAGGAATTTGTTGAAAATTTCAATCAAATAGTTTTGTTTTATGACAAAATGCTCCGTGATGGTGAATTAGAATGGTTTACCGGAGAGCTCATACCTTTAGCAAATGGCGCAAATCCATGGTGCAAATGCCAAGACGTGCCCTACGATGAGCCATGCCCTTGGGAAAACATTGAAGTAGAAATTACTAAATTAACCAATACCACTGCAGAAGCTGTTTGGCGATGGGGTTTGCTCAGAAGCGATTCGCCCTGGAACGAGTTCCCATACCACTTTAGAGCAGTAAAAGAAAATGGAAAATGGAAAATTTCTTATCTTGAAGGTTTCGATTTATTTCACAAAGATATTATTCAAAATGCTGAAAAATTAAACCAATGACAATACTCTTCCCTCACCACTACCAGAGCAACAGATAGGATTGCGGATTCCAAGAGGTTGTTGACGATAGCTGCGCACTAAAAATGCCACTGACAGTTTTTGCGGATAGAGTAGAGATTGACAGTTCGATTTTGGCTGAGAAGATTTTGCAAATGTTGCAAAATCCCCAAAAAACTCGAAAAATGGGAAAACAGGGACGAAAAAGATTCTTGTCAAAATATTCATCGGAAGTATTTCGAAAAAATATGCTAAAATTGTACGAATCGTTATTTTTTTATTGTTTTTTTTAAAATAATTGATTTACTTTGTGCCGTTGAATTTAATTTGCAATTTACGGATATGACAACGGCATTTGAACATAAAAAAGAGGAATATAAGCTCAAATATGCAGCTTACTATGCTAAATTGGAGTATTACGTGAGTAAATACGGTATTCCGAAAGGCGCTGTTGAGGATATATTCCACGATATTTTAGTAAAATTGCACAGTGACGCAGAATTGATGAAAGGCATCAAGAGTTACGATGCGTTTTTTAATACTTGCCTTCATAATGGCTGTCTGAACTACAAAAACAGCGCAAGAGAAAGATATAAGCAAAGTCTTGATGAATGTGATGATTTGCCCACAAACGAAGACTGTCCGTTTTTAGGATTAAAGAAAAAGGAAAGCAGAACAGCCGTCAGAGGTGAAGTTTACAACTTGCAAAAAAAATACAGAGACGTCATAATTTTGCGGTATTATTTCGGCTTAAAAAATAAAGAAATTGCTGAAACGCTTGGCATTTCTGAGAAAACTGTCGAAGGCAGGATGAAACAGGCAAAGGTTATACTATGGAAAAAACTCGAATATTTGTTGAAGGAATAAATTGTCTTAGAATTAATTTGCAGAAAAAAACGGCTTTATAGTCTGCATTATTCATAAACAACGTTACAGAATGCGACATTGCTAACGTCATTGCGGGTTTGATCCCATAGCCATCAAGTTAAGGATGTAAATAGCTTATTATCAATGGTTTTTTATCTGTGCTTTGCTTACAAAGTGGAGGTAACTCCGATGGAGTTCAACGTGGATAACTCCGAGTAAGCGTAGCGCAACTCGGGGAATGTGACGGCTCCACCTCCTCAAGAACTCCGATAGGAGTTCAACAAAAGAAACAAGGTAAGGTATTGATTTGAACAAAAAATAATTCTCAAAAAAAGTTGAACTCCGATATTTGTGCCAAATGGCATTTTGGACATTTGCACAAATTTTCAATTTTGTAACTCCCTGTAAAAATGACATTTGGCACAAATACAGATCGCGACATCTTGGCATTTTTAATGCCAAATGGCGGTATCTAACGGAGTTCGCAAAGATAGTCGTAGTCCCTATCCCCCGAGTTGCGCTACGCTTACTCAGGGTTATCCACGTAAAAAGTCCTCCGGACTTACATATAATAAATAATATTCTGAATATATGCACATTACATCCTTAGCTTGATGGCTATGGGGTCAAGCCCGCAATGACGCCCTCGATGACGCGCTCTATTAAGAGCCTTATGAATAATGCAGGTTATATTTTGCGACTAAAAAAAAATCAACTTTTTTTCACTTTTTTTGAGGGATTTTGGTTTCTATTTTGCCATATATGCAGAGGCAAAATATTTTCAAACCTCTGTAATATAAATTGATAAATGTAAAAAAATGAAAAAAGTATTAAAAAAAACGAAATTAAGTAATTTAGAAGTAAAACCGCCGTTTCTGTTTTTTGTGGCGCTCTTTTGTTCTTTCGGCTTTTCTTGTTCACAGACCGACATACGCATTTTCTCTGTACAAAATGGCGTAATCATGCCTGACAATTCATTCATTGGCGAGATTTATGATACAAAACGGTCTGATAGCCTAACATACGATGCTTCAAATGCGACGCCGATAAATTTACGGGTGGGTAATGTTTCTTACACAGCCAAATCCGTATCATTTTTCGGATGGGATGATGAGCCGGGTTATAACGTCATTGAAATCTCAAGAAACAACGATGTCGTTTTCGTTCACAAGCAGGTTTTCCCGATAATTGATTTTGATGATTATCGATCGGACGGCACACGTAATACGCTATACGCAACCACGCTTCGTCCGTTTTCTGATAATAAATATTTTATCAAAGCGCCCTTATCAAACGAGGCTACGGCTCTGATTTATGCGGGATGGCCATACGGGACTGAGCCGGCTCCACAATTGTTGATTATCGTAGTTACGCCTACCGATGTTAAGATAGTTTTTAATCAAAAGATGAATATCGATTCTGTAACACAGTCTGATTACGAATTTTCAATGGCTACACGCTCTGAGTTGTGGTTGGAAAATAAAGCTCTTATTCCTTCCCACACAACTTATCAGCAAAACGGCGTTTTATACCTTAAGAATAACTAATGTCACGGCATTAGCAAAATGACGGCATATTGGTTAGAGATGGCGACGCAGTCTACCAGTAAATATTAGTGGCAAGTCCTTTGGACTTTTTTCGAGCGCGTAACGCACATAATATGAGCACATTAGAAATAATCTACAGAATGACAAAAAAAATCAACTTTTTTTCACTTTTTTTGAGGGATTTTGGTTTCTATTTTGTCATATAGGTAGAGGCGAAATATTTTCAAGCCTCTGTTGTATAAATGTAAAAAAATGAAAAGAGTGTAAAAAATGAAGTTAGCAAGAATGATGATTGTTTTAATAGGCTTATTTTTGTCTGTATCGTTTAGTTTAAGCGCTCAAACTTGGGAAATTGGCGCGGTAAACCGTTCAGACATAGTAGCCACATTTAGTCCTGACAGTACGCTTACAATAAGCGGAACGGGACCTATGCAAAATTTTACTCTTTCCAGATTTCCGTGGTACAGATTAAGATTTTCGATAGCCAGTGTTATTATTGAGAACGGCGTTACTACCATCGGAAATTATGCTTTTAGCGAAATGACCAATTTATCTGCGGTTTCGATTCCAAACTCTGTGACCAAAATAGGTGAAAATGCTTTTGAGAGCAGCAGTGCATTGAACAGTATAGTTATTCCAAATTCGGTTACATCCATAGGCAACAGTACTTTTAGCGGATGCACGGGATTATCAAAAGTAACTCTTCCAAATTCGTTAACTTCTATTGGCAGTACGGTTTTAGTTGGTGGCATGATTGATTCTGATAATTTTGGAAGCGGTGTTTTTTCCAATTGCACTGCGCTTACAGAAATTATTATTCCAAATTCAGTTACTGTGATAGGAGACTACGCATTTTCTCGTTGCGATGGTTTGACTAATATTATTATTCCAAACTCGGTTACAACCATAGGTTGGGGCGCTTTCGAACATTGTGTCGGATTAAATTCCATTATTATACCTAATTCTGTTACAACCATTGGACACCTCGCTTTCAGTAATTGTACTAATTTGAGAGAAATAATTAATCATGCCGTAACTCCCCAACCATTAGACGCTCAGTATGTTTTTAGTAACATCGAACTTAATAAACTCACGTTACGAGTGCCGGCGGGGTCGGTTTACACGTATCGAAACGCTCATATTTGGAGATTTTTTGGAAAAATAGTTTCTGACGATTCATCAGAAATATTGGGTCGGGAGCCTATTTTGTCTGATAATCCTTATTTGTGGGAACGAGACACTTTGTTTTCTGTGTTTCCTTTAAATTTTCCTCCAACTGACGGCTCGGTTCCAAAAATTTATGCTTTACAAACAACGTGCAAAGATGGTTTGGTACATGTTAAGAACGTTACCAGCGAGGTTTGGCTTGTTGCCCTTAATAGTCCTCCCGGCGTAAACACACATATCATTCCCGGAAGGCTAAATGTCGATTCAAAAGGCTCTATTTCAAAAACATATAGACTTGGAATGCTTTCTGCAGATATAACCTTTGTTGCAACCGGAGCTTGGAACGCCGAAACAAATGTTGATTGGATGAGCCTTGAGCAAAAGCATGGAGATAAGGAAGGAACGTACACAATTCGCCTTAATATGGAACAAAAAGAGCAGGTAGGCTCCAGAATAGGAACTGTAAAAATATCATGCAAGGAAACAGATATAAATTTAACTATACAGCTAATGTAGATAAAATATTTGAATTACACACAGACGAATAAATTTTTTGAAAAAATGTAGGGGAAAAATCAAAGATTTTTTCGAACGACCACATTATCTATAAAATAAAAATCCGCTTAGTCTGCTGATGAAGATACTGTCTTTGGGTGGATAGTATTCTGCGGAAAAAGAACTGATAAATATCGTAAAATCATCTCCTTTGAAAGTCCATTCACGCTCGTTTCGCAAAATTTCATCTGTGGTTATATATTCCGAAACGATGTCTCGAATCGGAAGAATAAAAGTGCGGTTGTCGGCGGTAATTTCAATTGTGTCTTCCTGTTTCAGATGTCTCTGCGCATCGCTTCTCCTCGTACTATTATTGTAGTCTATTTGTTTAAATTTGCTGTAAATTCCTATTTCCCACGTTTTTTCTCTGTCAGCCTCATAGTAAATCCATTCCCTTTTATCATTAATCGTTTCTCTAAGTTCTAACTCTGACAAAAAACTCCAAGAGCTATCCGATATTCTGTCGGTAAAAAACGGTTGAACGCTTTCTTTTCCAAAAGTTTTGTGTAAATATTCGAGTTTGCTTCTAATGTTGTCTTTTTCGTCTTGGCTCATTTCCGCAAATATTGCTTTTGCCTCTTCGTTAGAGAGTTGTCTGTTCAATACAGCGCTCACTTCTTTTGTCAACGAGTTTTTGGTAATATTTGCCATCCCCCACGCGCTAATCGAAGTAATAAGAGCTATTGCGACAGGCGAAATCAAAATCCATTTTATATGGCGTGATTGGGTGAAAAACAGATAGATATAAATGCCGTAAAACCAGAGATTTAAAAGCAGAACATAACAGCGATTGATAGTTATTCCATAATCGCCAATTCGACGGAAAATGCCGATTGTCATCAATATTAGAAGAGGTAAAATCAACAAGCCAAACCAGCGGGATATAAAATAGACTATCTTGTTTTTACTCGCCTCCCTAACAGGGTATAACACTGTAATAACTAATAATCCACCCAATGCAAGCGCCGATACAAGCCACGTAACCCATCCGTTAGGCAGTTCCCACGCAAAAACGATTTTGAACAAATAAGCGTACAAAATTGCGGCATAGACCGCCAAAATAGGGGTAAGAATATATATAGCGAGTATTTTTTGCACCTTTGTGTAAAAAATTTCATCGTTTCGTTTTTCTGTTTTTTTAGGAATATTCGCCAAAAAATAGAGCGGTGCGAATATTACATAGCAAACTACCGCTAAATTTCCGTACAGTTTAGCATCAATCGAAACATTGAACAAACTGTCAATAGCCAACAATGCCAGACTAAGTCCGCCAAAAAGAATTGAGCCAAAAATACAGGCTAAAGCCATTTGAAAAAGCGTATGCGATGTAAAATTCCAAAATGCACGGTCTTGTCCGGTTTTCAAAAAAGAGATGAAAAACATTGCAAAAAATGCCGTCCAGCTAATAGCGGATATTTCTATCCATTTGCTAATCTGTATATTATCCGTTTCGCAGGGCAGGAAATAACAATACGCGCCCCATAGCAAAATTACGAAAAGCGACGTTGCGCACGATTTTAAATAATCAAAAAAATCTTCGGCAAACAAAGTAGCAACGATAGAAATAAAAATACCTGTCGAAAAGAAAAGCCAAAGTTTATACGAAATTTTGTCTAAATCGTCGTTTATTGCAATAAAAAACAGTACTGAAAGCCCTCCAACAATGAAAACGCTAACTGGAAATCGCTGAACTAAAAGCGTCAATTTTTCGGTCGCGGAACTAACAGAAAAAAAAACGTTTGCTCCATTTGACGCCTGTTTCCTCTTCATCATAACGGTAGAAGTCGCCACTACCGCAACCAAAATCATCAAAAGAAAAACGATACTAAACATACAATTATCTAAAAATGTTGCTATTATTCAATGCTCTATGGTATGCCTGTGCGTTTCGGCTGTGTTCTTGCAACGTTCGGGCAAAACTGTGATAGCCCGAAAAGTCGGCTCTGGCGCAAAAAAACAGATAATCGTGCTTTTCGTAGTTCAAAACTGCATCGATAGTGATTATTGACGGAATACAGATAGGTCCCGGCGGCAAGCCGACGTATCTGTACGTATTGTATGGCGAATCTATAGTCATATCTCGGTTTAGCAGCCGTTGAATTGTGAAATCGCCTAATGCAAATTTTAGCGTAGGGTCGGCTTGCAACAACATTCCTCTATTAATTCGGTTTACGTAAACTCCTGCCATTCTTGATTTTTCGCTATCTTGCTTGGTTTCTTCTTCAATTATTGAAGCCATTGTAATTACCTGCAATGGAGTAAGATTGGCATTTCGTGCTTTTTCGAGGCGAGTTTCCGTCCAAAATCGGTCGGATTCTCTTTTCATTCGGTCTAAAAAACCTGAGGCAGATGTGTTCCAAAAAAACTCATAAGTGTTTGGAATACACATAGACATAATGGTCTGAGGATTATGATTGAAATTCTCCATAAGGTAATCGCTGTCGGTAAGCAACGCTATGATACTTGCCGAGTCGGCTTCAATGAAAGTAGCCACCGCTCCCGCTAATTGAGTGTTGAAACGAATGTTGTTGAAAATAACATTTACGGGAACTTGCTGCCCTGAGCGTAACATTCGCACTAAATCTATGTTGCTGATTCCGTCTGTGATACTGTATCGCCCTGACCTTACCCTGCTCGGATAGTTCATTTTGTTAGCTACCCAAAGAAACGACGAAACATCGCGCAAACCAATTTCCTGAAGTTGTGACAGAACGAAATCGAAATCGCTGTCGGTAGGAATATACATAAAAACGGTTTTCTTTTCCGATGTATTCATGTTGTTTCCGTAAATTCGCCCATAAAGCCGGTAACCAACAACGCCGACTGCTATTAATACTAACGCTGCTACAACGCCGACAAACTTCAATATTTTATAAACTGACATTTTATTATAAATTTTTTATGTAAAATTCGCTGCAAAATTAGATGAAATTTTTGAGAATTACAAATCACAGGAATGAAAAAATATTTACAACTGTTTTGTAAAATTGATTTTTTGTTGTTTCTTTGCGGCTTGAAAATTACATTGTAAACAACCATAGTATAAATATATTATCAACTGAAACTATGCTTTATATTTTTTTATTAACAACGATGCTTCTTGCCTCGTTTGGCAGTATTAAAGCGCAAACAACGACCCGCCATCCGGCTGAGCCCGAAATGATATTTGTTGAGGGCGGCACATTCATGATGGGTTGTACGAATGAGCAGGGCAACGATTGCCGTAGCGACGAAAAACCGGCTCACAGCGTTACGCTCAGCAGTTTTAATATAGGCAAATATCCCGTAACGCAGGGACAATGGACGGCTATCATGGGCGCTACCATACATCAGCAACGCGATTTAGCCGGAGTTAATCAGCGTCTTAGAGGCGAGGGCGACAATTTTCCCATGTATTATGTAAGCTGGGACGAAATACAGGAATTTATAGGTCGATTAAACGACTCAACAGGTATGAACTATCGTCTTCCCACAGAGGCTGAGTGGGAATATGCAGCACGCGGAGGTTTACAAAGTCGAGGATTTAGGTTTAGCGGCGGCAATGTGCTTCTGAATGTTGCCGTTTTTGTTAACAACAGCGCTAACAGTACCCATCCTGTAGGCACAAAACAGCCCAATGAACTTGGTATTTACGATATGACCGGCAATGTATGGGAATGGTGTCACGACCGTTATGCGCTCTATACAGCCACGCCAAAGACTAACCCTCAAGGCGCAACGTCCGGCTCACGACGCGTACTGCGGGGCGGAAGTTGGGGAAGTCCCGCAGCGCAATGCCGCATCTCGTATAGATTAAATTTTCCGACCAACACTCGCAACAGCAATGATGGCTTTCGACTTGTATTGCCCGTTGATGAAGAAAATGAAGAAGATGAAGAAGATGAATAAATAAAAAATCATAATTCCTTTTTTGGCATGACAGTACGTAAGCCTGAGTGGCTAAAAATTAGATTAGAAACCAAAGGAGAGTATTCTAAAATTAAGCAAATTGTAGAATCCAACAATTTGCACACAATATGCAGCAGCGGCAGATGTCCGAATATAGCGAAATGTTGGAGCATGGGCACCGCCACGTTTATGATTCTAGGGGATATTTGCACACGCTCATGCAAGTTTTGCGCAACTCAAACCGGCAAGCCGCTCGCTCCGGAAGCAAACGAGCCCGAAAAAATTGCTGAAAGCATTCGCAAAATGAACCTGAAACATTGTGTTATCACGTCTGTTAGTCGCGACGATTTACCCGACAAAGGCGCGAGTTTTTGGGTTAAAACGATTTATGCCGTTAGAGAAAAAAATCCTAAAACAATCATAGAGGTCTTAACTCCTGATTTTGACAACATTGACGAGCATTTGAATATAGTTTTCGATGCCAAACCCGATATATTCGGGCATAACGTGGAAACCGTAAAAAGATTGACGTTGCAGATAAGAAACCGCGCTAAATATAAAAATAGTCTCGATGTAATACGAAAAGCTGCATCTAAAGGATTAATAACCAAATCGGGAATTATGGTTGGACTTGGTGAAGCTGAAATTGAGGTAGAAGAGGTTTTAGGGGATTTAAGAAATGCAGGTTGTAAAATGATAACAATAGGACAGTACCTGCAACCCACTAAAAACAATGTTCCTGTTAGCGAATACATAACTCCCGAACAGTTCGAAAAATATAGAAAACTCGGACTTGATATGGGATTTAACAGTGTGGAAAGCGCGCCTTTAGTACGTTCGTCATTTATGGCTGAACGCAGTTTCATTTCTTCCGAAATTAGCAAATAAAAAGAAAAAATAATGAAAAAAAATATTGTATACGTCGATTGGGGATTGATAGACTACAAAGATGCATGGGAAAAGCAAAAAGCATTGTTTGAAAAATTAATCGAACAAAAAAACAAATCTGTTCCCCAATGGTTTATTGTGTGCGAACATTCGCACGTTTATACGCTTGGAAGGATTGGAAAAATCTCTAACATGTTGATAGATAAAGATTTTTTGCAAAAAATAGACGCGTCATTTTTTCACATTGAACGAGGTGGAGATATCACTTATCACGGACCCGGACAAATTACCGGCTACCCTATTCTAGACTTAGAGCGTTTGAAATTATCTGTTAAGGACTACGTTCACAGTATTGAAGGCGCAATAATTCGTACTCTGTCGGACTATAATATAGACGCTTCGCGACTTGCCGGCGCCACCGGCGTTTGGATTGCTCCCGAAGGAAATAATCCAAGAAAAATTTGTGCAATTGGCGTACGTGTAAGTCGTTATGTTACAATGCATGGCTTCGCTTTAAACGTCAACACAGATTTATCCTATTTTTCACACATAAACCCGTGTGGATTTGTAGACAAAGGAGTTACATCGCTGTCGCAAGAACTGCAAAAAACGGTAGATATAGAAGAAGTAAAACAAAAAATCTACAAATATTTTATATTAGAAATTCAAAACTGACAATACAATGTATCATCGAATAATAGAATTACGTAAAGAACTTGAAAAACACAATCATTTGTATTATGTGCTTTCACAACCGGAAATAAGCGATAGCGCGTATGACCTCATGCTTCAGGAATTAGAGCGTCTTGAACGAGTTCATCCCGAACATGCCGACCCTAATTCTCCTACACAACGCGTTGGCAGCGACATTAACGTTGAATTTGTTCAGGCTCTGCACAAATATCCGATGCTTTCGCTTAGTAATGTCTACAACGAAGTAGATTTGTGCGATTTTGACGAACGTGTCAGCAAAGACCTGTTTGAGCCATGTAGCTATGTCTGCGAACTTAAGTACGATGGAGCGTCTGTTAGTTTGAACTACCGAAACGGCGAATTATTTCGCGCAGTTACACGTGGCGACGGCGTTCAAGGCGATGATGTAACTGCAAATGTACGCACCATTCGCAGTGTTCCGCTAAAATTGCAAGGCGATGGTTATCCGGAAGAATTTGAAATTCGCGGCGAAATAATTATGACGCGTCATGTGTTCGACAAACTTAACGAAGAACGCGTCAAATCGGGCGATACTCCATTTGCTAATCCGCGCAACGCAGCCTCCGGTACGCTTAAACTGCTAAATTCGGCACAAGTAGCTAAGCGCTCTCTGCAATGTTATCTATATTACATACTTAGCGACAATCTACCTTCTCAATCGCATTTCGAAAATCTTCAAATGGCTCGCAAATGGGGTTTTAACACGCCTGAACACGCATTGCTTTGCAACAATATGCCGGATGTAGTGAACTTTATTAGCCATTGGACAGAAAAACGCAACCAACTACCTTATGATATTGACGGTATTGTAGTAAAAGTAGACAATGTTTTACAGCAACGACAATTGGGCGAACGCTCGAAAAGTCCGCGATGGGCAGTTGCGTATAAATTTCCTGCCGAGCGCGTGCAGACGCGTTTAAATTCAATTTCATATCAAGTTGGGCGCACCGGCGCAATTACTCCGGTAGCAAACCTCGAACCCGTTCGCCTTGCCGGAACAACAGTTAAACGCGCTTCGCTGCACAATGCCGACCAAATTCAACTGCACGATATTCGCATCGGCGACACGGTGTACGTTGAAAAAGGAGGCGATATAATACCAAAGGTGATTGGCGTGAACATGGATAAACGTCAAACTGACGCACTGCCAACTATTTTCGTAGCTTGCTGCCCTGAATGTGCAACCGCATTGAAACGAAACGAAGGCGAGGCGGCATGGTACTGTCCAAACTATGATGGTTGTCCGCCGCAAATAAAGGCGCGAATAGAACATTTCATAAGCCGTAAAGCTATGAACATTGACAGCTTGGGAGAAGGAAAAATTGAAATGCTGTATGACAGTGGATTAGTGAGCAACATAGCCGACCTGTATTCGCTGAAATATGAGCAATTATTTGGGTTGGAAAAAAATATTGTAGACGATGACGGAAACATCAAAAAAATAAGTTTCAGGGAAAAAACTGCCGAAAAAATTATCTCCGGCGTCGAAGCGTCAAAAAAAGTTCCTTTCGAACGAACCTTACATGCTATAGGTATACGCTTTGTTGGCGAAACTATAGCCAAAATATTAGCGCGCGCTTTTAAAAATATTGACAATTTAGCAAATGCAGGTTATAATGACTTAGTAAACGTTGACGAAATTGGCGACCGCATTGCAGCAAGCGTTGTCGACTTTTTTAGTAATCCGGTAAACGTCAGTATCATCGAACGTTTGAAACAGGCTGGCGTTACGTTTGAATGTGAGGAAAACGAAAAAACGGTAAAATCTGAAGCGTTAAACGGCAAAACAGTTGTTGTAAGCGGAGTGTTCAGCCTACCTCGCGACGCTATAAAGACAATGGTGGAAGAGCATGGTGGAAAAAATTCAAGTTCGATATCATCAAAAACTGATTTTGTACTTGCCGGAGACAAGATGGGCCCCGAAAAACTTAAAAAAGCTGAAGCCTTGGGCGTGGCGATAATTTCGGAAGAGGAGTTTTATAAAATTTTAGGCGACAACAAAACTGATTAATTCCTTGCCCTAAAAAATTCAGCCAAAGATATCCATGAAAACTGTGCCGAATATCCAAAAGTTCTTAAACTCGACACTTTTACATCTGCTTCGTTTTCGTGAGGTTCCCATCCAAAAAGGTGGTCTAATGGAAGGAAACCGTTGTGGAAATATCTTCTAAAGCCAAAGTTTAAGGTAGTAGAAAATGCATCTATGAAACGGTATGTATTGAAAATATCGTGTTTGTAGACTTCTACCCATGCCCGCAGCAAACAGGCATCAAAATCGGCTTTGCCGGTAGTGTTTTGAGGGAAAACAAAATATCCGCTTTTTATGTTTGGGTCGGCAAAAAATCGAAAAGACGACTCGGACAAAGCCGCTATTTGCGCACGATATCCGGATTTTTTCTCTCCGTCTGTAATAACGCGATACAAGTCGGCAACGCCTGACAGCGTAGAGCCTGAATTATAAGAATACGCTGTGGGGTCTAATCTTCCGTGAGCATTAGTGGTTTTTAGTCCCGCATTTGGTCCCGTTTCGGGAATATTTGTTGAAACGCCAATCATATCACCGTAAACATTGTCCGAACGTCTAAAGGTATTGTAAACAAAATCGTAAAGCCTGACAGCATAATCAAGATAATACTCGTTTTTTAGAGTGGTTTCTGCGGTAACGGTATTTGTATTGTAGTCGCCGCGTACTAAATGTTCAATTGTTTCATCAGAATTTTTGTAAATTTCGGCTAACCAAACTAAAGGAGATATGAACGGACTATTGGAACATGTATGTTTTGTGGCATATCCTGGACCCCAAGGTATTCCTCCCCATTCTCTACCGTCTTGTCTTTTGCTTTGGTCCCATCCGTCTAAACAATACAGGGTTAGATACTCGGCTACTTCGAGATACCATTTACTGCGTTCTCTGTTTGTTTCTAACTCTGCGCCGGTCAGGTTTTCAGCCTCTTTTTCAAGAATGAAATATATTTCAAGAAAACAACGAATCAACCACATCTGGTCGTCGTATACATTCTGTATGCCGCTCACATCATAATTTTCGGGATTTATTGTTGTTTGTCTTGGCACTCCGTAGATGTTTTCCCATCTGACGTTTGCTTGCGTTGTAGAGGTTACTACGGCAAATCCTTTGTAAAAATCAAGGCTTATTGTGCTAGCGTCCCACAAAAGCTGCTCATAATAGTTAAACAGCTGGGAATATATTTCGTTTTCTTCCGGCATATCCTTGATAATTTGAAGGCTTTTCATAGCCATTAGCAGCATTTCAATGATGTTTGTGTATTCATACAAATTATTGCTTTCGCCTTCGGTTTCGTAGGTATGAATATTGTAGTAGGGACGGGGATTTAGTACGCGCGTATTTTTCCACTCGTCAAAGTCAGTATATTTCCAAATCGTATTGTTTGCTATTCTTATAGCATGCAACAAGTTAGCATATCCGGGATTTTTAGCCGGCAGTCCATAAATGTCTATGCCGTGCTCATAGATATTACGTGCTGTTGTTGTGCCCCAGTAAATATTTCGGCTGTCAATAAAAACCGGCTCCGGCTCTACGGCAGTTTCTATTGCATGTTTTGCAGCGGCTGCGGCAACAGGTGAAGAATAATGGTAAACAATCAGCGAGTCGGAATCTTTTGTAATAAACAGTTTCAAAAAATCTGTTTCATCTTCCGAAACGACTGTAAAACCATTAATGTCGAAGATGCCTCTAATTTCGCTTAAGGTACGGTCGGTTTGACAAAAAATGTCGGTCAAAAAAAATACGTTTGCTATTAAAACAAGTATGTAATTACGCTTCATTGTCTTTTATTGTTAATTTTTTATTTTTATGTTATAACTTCATTCCAAGTTTGTGGAATACAAAACTCCAGATGTCTGTCGCCTCGTCTATTGCTTTTGATACCGGCTTTCCGGCTCCATGTCCTGCATCCACTTCTATTCTAATTAATATTGGATTGTCGCCCTTATCCATGTTAAGTTCTTGCAGTGTTGCGGCAAACTTAAACGAGTGTGCCGGAACAACACGGTCATCGTGGTCGGCAGTAGTGATGAGCGTTGCCGGATATGCCACATTTTTTCTCACGTTGTGCAGAGGCGAATAATTGTAAAGAAATTTAAAATCTTCTTCGTTATCACTCGAGCCATATTCAACTACCCATGCCCATCCGATTGTAAATTTCTGAAAACGAAGCATGTCTAACACTCCTACCGCCGGCAATGCAACCCTGAAGAGTTCAGGGCGTTGGGTCATAACCGCGCCTACTAACAGTCCACCGTTAGACCCTCCGCTTATTGCAAGTTTTTCCGACGATGTATATCCTTCGCTGATAAGATATTCAGCGGCGGCAATAAAGTCGTCGAACACTGTTTGTCTGTTTTCGCGAAGTCCGGCTTTATGCCATTGTTCTCCATATTCACCGCCTCCGCGAATGTTTGGCACAGCATACACGCCGCCATTTTCAAGAAAAAGCATGCGTGATGCGCTAAAAGACGGCGTAATATTGATATTGAAACCACCGTAGGCATACAGAAATGCCGGATTTTTACCATTTAGTTTTACGCCTTTTTTATGAACTATGAACATAGGAACATCGGTTTGGTCTTTACTTTTGTAAAAAACCTGTTTTATTTCGTAGTCGTCGGGGTTGAACTGCAATTCGGGACGACGCAAAAGTTCTGACCTGCTGTTTTCAACATCGTAACTGTAAATAGTTGAAGGGGTTGTAAAACTTGTAAAGGAATAAAACAACGTGTTGTCGGTACGTTTTCCGGATAAACCGCCGACAGTACCAATTTCGGGCAAATCGATTTCGTTCTCAACGTTTCCGCTGTAGTCCATTTTCAGAACGTATGAGTTTGCATCCTTCAGATAAAAGGCAAACAATTTACCTCCGCCGGTAGTTACGTTTTCTAATAATTGTGGTTTTTCGGCTATTATGTCCACCCACGATGCTTCAGGATTGGCGGCGCTTGCCAAAACAAGACGGTAGTTGGGAGCGCCATTGTCGGTTAATACAAAGAATTTACCTTCGTGATGTTCAATAACTTGAGAGTTGTTTTCAAAACCGGTTATCAATGGCATAAATTTACTGTCGGGTTGAGATAATGATTTGAAATACAACTCGTTTCCTGAAGTGCCTTCGGTAACATACAATATTAAATACTCGCCATCTTCGGTTACCGATGCATAAATGTTGCGTAAAGGGTGGTCTTTGTCCTCATATATCAGTATATCATTATTTTGCGGAGTTCCTATTTTATGAAAATATACCTTGTGAAACTGGTTTTGATTCGAAAACTGACCTGTTTCTTCAGGTTTATCGTATCGGCTGTAAAAAAAGCCGTCGCCGCTCCATGCTGCACCCGAAAATTTTATCCATTGCAGGTGGTCGTCTAATTTTTCGCCGGTTTCGACGTCTATAACAAAAAATTCATTCCAGTCTGAGCCGGCTCGCGAAATACCGTAGACCATATATTTGTCGTCGTTAGAAAAAGAAACGTTGCTCAAGGCTATTGTTCCATCTTCCGAAAACGTGTTAGGGTCTAAAAAAACTTCGGGAGAACTGTCCAAAGATTTTTGCCTGTACAATACCGATTGATTTTGCAGTCCATCGTTTTTGAAAAAGTAGTAATAGTCTCCCCGTTTAGAAAACAAAGAATAACGCGGGAAATTCCACATTTCAGTTAAACGCTCCCTGATTTGTGTTCTAAAAGGTATTTGAGACAAAAAATCTTCTGTTACATTGTTTTGAGCAATTACCCATGCAGCCGTTTCGGGCGAATAATCGTCTTCAAGCCATCGATAGGGGTCTGATACCTTAACGCCAAAATAATCGTCTACTACATCCGATTTAGCTGTAAATGGATACGGCAAACGATTTATACTCTGCTGTTTACAAGAATATGCCATGCACATACAAATGCTTATTATAAATATTTTCACTATTCTTATCATAAATTATCTTGCTCCCGCATTTCCACGTCGCCTTTGCGGATTATTCATTGTGTTTATAGCCTCAACAAGGTCTATGTTATCTTCTGTGACGGTGTAGCGCGCCGAAATTTGACTTGTTGTACCGTTTTCATGGACGCCTACAAGTCGTAGTTGATATGGCGCTAATTCCAATTCACTCAAAGTTATACTAAATTTGCCCTCGTCAATGGCTTTCGTCATCCATGCCTTAGCATCGTAGTCGCCCTGAATATCAAGGTTGTCGTTGTATGCAATAATTCCGATCAATCCGGGGACAGCATCTACAACGCGTCCGGAAAGCGTGACAGTACGTTCTCCGTTTTCGTTAACCCCTTCTTTTGCCGTAATATCAGCTACTTCCCAACTTCTTGTTCTTCTGTCGTAATCTGAATCTCCTGCGAAAGCGCGGATAGTCGATAGTCTTAACGCCGATGTTTCATGCAAAAATGTTCCTCGCCCCTGTCCACGCAGTTCTCTGCCATAGGTATGATTTCCGCTGCCCATCAGCGCGTTACCCATTGTCTGACGCTGAATGGTATATTCCAAAACATGAGGCAAACTAAAAGCGTGTCCCAACTCATGCGCTACTCCACCAATGTAATGAGTGTTAAATTGCCCTATAGAGACGTTACGGTGGTAGTAGCCGCCGGGCTCAGTGTTGGAAAGTAGATTTGCATCCAAGCGGTGATCGTCATAAACCCATGCCGTACCCGAAAAAGCTGTACCGCTCCCTACGTAAGGACCAAGTTCGACAGAGGTTACGCCGTCTTCCTCAATTTTTAATAAGAGTTGGAAGATTACTAAATATTCATTATCTACGTTGAGGCTGTGCTGATTTTGCAATGCATCCCGCACTTCGTTACGGATAACAGACCAATCGTTGCGCCCGTATTCTTCCTGTTTTTTTTGTCCCCGCACTTCGTAAATTTTTAGTTTGTCGGGAGAATCCCATTCGAGCGCAAAAGTCATAGGACCATAGCCATTACGCTCCATCTCGTTTCGAAAAAAATCCTGAACGTGTCTCATGACGCGCCCAAGACGCTCTGACCTGTCAGCTATAGGCTCCATATCGGAAGGAACGAAGTACGCAATCCTTAAAGGCGGAACGCCCTCAGAATCAACAAAAGCGCTTGTGCTTGCAATACAGATGAAAAGAAATAGCAAAATAAATAACCGTTTCATATTGTTTAAAAATAATTTAAAATTTAAAACCGCAAATATAGCATTTTTCTTGTTTATCAAAAAAAATATTGTAATTTTCCCCTATAAATTTCGCTTATTATTTCAAAGAAAGTACACCTGCATTATTCATAAGGCTCTAAATAGAGCGCGTCATCGAGCGCGTCATTGCGGGCTTGACCCCCATAGCCATAAAGTTAAGGACATATAAAGCTTATTATCAGGAGTTTTATGGATAACTACACTGTAGAGGAACTCCGTATGGAGTTCAACTTTTTTTGCGAATTATTTTTTTTTCAAATCAATACCTTAGCTTTTTTCTTTTGTTGAACTCCATACGGAGTTCCAGAGATGGTAGACATTCCGTATCCCCGAGTTGCGCTTCGCTTACTCGGGGTTATCAACGTTTGAACTCCATATGGAGTTCCCCTACAGTGTAGTTATCCATAAAACTCCTGATAATAAGCCTTTTATATCCTTAGCTTGATGTCTATGAGGCTTGACCCGCAATCTCTTTTATTAATAGGGAATTAACTTCGTTGAGCTCGCACTTTCGTGCTTCGATTGCGGGCTTGACCCCCATAGCCATCAAGTTAAGAACGTAATGTGCATTTATTCAGAATATTATATATCCTATGTAAGTCCGAAGGACTTTTTACGTTGATAACCCCGAGTAAGCGAAGCGCAACTCGGGGGATAGGGACTACGACTATCTTTGCGAACTCCGTATGGAGTTCAACAAAATATTTTTGGAAATCTCAAAAATTTCATCTATTTTTGTCGGATTATTTGAAAATATAATTTTAAATTTATGTCAGCATATCGTCAAATATTGTATCACATCGTTTTTCGCACTAAAGGAAGTGAAAAAAGTCTTAATCTTGAACATAGTACTGATTTGCATCAATACATCTGGGGTATTATAAAAAATAAGAACTGCGTTTTGTTTCGTATAAACAGCATGGAAGACCATATTCACATACTCTCGGACTTACATCCATCAGTTGCTTTGGCTGATTACATTCGGGATATTAAAGTATCTTCAACAAAATGGATAAAAAATTCAGGTTTTTTCCCATATTTCAAGGGTTGGGGAATAAAATATTGTGCTTTAACTTATTCTTATAATGAGAGAGATAGACTTATCAACTATGTCAAAAACCAGCAAGAACACCATAAAAAAGAGAGTTTTCAAGATGAAATCAGACGACTTTTTAAAGAACAAGATATTGATTTGGACGAAAAATGGTTTTGGGTAGATAGTTGAACTCCATACGGAGTTCGCAAAGATAGTCGTAGTCCCTATCCCCCGAGTTGCGCTTCGCTTACTCGGGGTTATCAACGTTGAACTCCTATCGGAGTTCTCAAGTAGGTATGCCCATCTTACTCCCCGAGTTACGCTTCGCTTACTCGGGGTTATCCACGCTTGAACTCCTTCGGAATTCCCAAAATGTGTAATAGTGACGTGGATGCAACTTGCTTATTGTGGATGCCCAAAATAATAAAAAAAAAATTTGTTTGATAAAAAGATAGTTACTATCTTTGCAGCGTTTTTTGAACCAAAAATATAAATTGCAAATAAAGAAGTGAAGACGATTTTAGACATATTGAACAATACTCTCCGGACGCTCGCGAGTGGCGTTGTAAAGTTACAATGCCACTCCGGACACTCGCGAGCGATGTTGTTTATCAACAATGCCACTCCGGACGCTCGCGAGCAACGTTGTTTATCAACAATGCCACTCCAGACGCTCGCGAGCGGTGTTGTAAAATCACAATACCTATCAGGATATAAAATCACTAATCATAATCATAACAAAAAAAATAAAAACAAAACCGATATGATAAATACATTTGGATTAACCAACTTGCGTAATGCAGAGCATTACAAGTTTATAAGCAGCGTGTGCGCCATTTTTGAAAAATACGGCGTTGAACACGAAACAATAGCCATGTTGTTGGAACAGATGGCTACGTATGTTGCAGATGCTGAAGCGGCAATGACGTTTGAGATGCAAAACGAAAAAGTTCGTGAAAAAAACGAACTGTGCATTTATCGCGACAAGCTGCACAGCAAACTCTTCAACTACCTTAAATCAATACTCTACGATGAGTTCGACGAGCGGTTTGACAATGCGCAAACGATAATGAAAATCGTTAAAGACATGGGAAACCCGGCAAGAATGCCCGAAAACGTTGAAAGCGTTATGCTGACAACGTTAGGAACAAAACTCGAACCATTTGCCGAACAAATTGACGCAATAGGAGCTAAAAGGTTGGTTGACGACCTGATGAACGCCAACAAGCGGTTCATCGAAATAGAAAGGCAAACAAGAGAAACGGCGGCACAACTGAAAGCCGCAAAACCAACGTCGATAGGCGAACTGCGAAAAAAGGCAGACCCCATTTATAGAGCGCTAACAGGAATTATCAACGGATATGTAAATATCCCAGATAATAAGGATACGTGGAAAAACATCATAGATGAAATGAACGTATTAGTTGCAAAGTACGACCATCTTTTGGCAACAAGAAAAAGAAGAAAATAATTTCATAATTCATAACTCATAATTTATAATTCATAATTCACATGAAAACTTTATATTTTTTAGTAGTAGCGCTGATGCTGGCAACGATGCCGCTACAGGCGCAAACAACGTCCACTTCCTACATGGATTTGGGCTATTCGCAACCCATACCGGTTAATGGTACGCCGGTTGCGCAAACGGTAAACTCAAGCAACGACCTCTTTATTGGTCCCGGAGGCTATGAGGTGACAGGTAAACCGCTCCACTTTATTGCGAAAGCAGGAGCTTTATACGAAATTACCATCGAGTTCAACACCCAGCAAAGCTTTGACTGGTACTTAGGCGCTTATGTGATGAAGCCTGAAGAGGACTGGACAGGCGACGGCATTGATATTATGCATAGTATCTTTAGCAGTAGTTTTGGAAATCAGCAAGTCGTCATGAGCAATCGTTTTATGGTTACTACTGGCGGAGCAATACCAATTATTGTTTACGACTGGTCGCAAAACGATTACAGTTTTTCTATCTCAATAGAGGAAATTGGCGTATTCGATTACTACACCGGTATAAACTATCCCGTTATAAGCAATAATCAAGCTTCGGGATCTTTTAATTCCCACGATGATATGATTGCAATATGGGATGCGGTATTAGCCGGAAAGGGACACAGTTTTTCAACGGTAGAAGGTAAAATGTATGCTGTTACGTACAATTTCCAATTTAATAAGCCCGTTGATTTCGATGCAGGGATAATTTTCTTAACCGGTGGCGACATGACGGGAGATGAATATGACAACTTGGGCGGCAACGAAATAGGGGACGAAAACATGACCGAAGCCTCAGTAACGGCTTATGCCATTGCAGATGGCAATAGTTTGCGTATATTAGTGTATGGATTTTTTGACGACGACGATGGACCCGTTACAGTAAACTATACAATTTCGATAAAAGAAATGGATGCGCCACCGTCGTACGCCAATATTGATTATACTAATCCTATTGCTGTGGACGGTACGCCTGTTTCAGGCTCTCTTTCGGCAGATGAACATATGGTGAACACCGGCGAATATTTTATATTAGCGCGAGGATACAGTTTTAATGCCGTAGAAGGAAACCAATATCTCATTTCTATCAAATTTGAAGCCGCGCAAGATGTTGACCTTTATGCCGGAGCGTATATTTTAGGACAAGGCGCGCTGCAAGGTAACTTATGGTATGATCCGATATGGGACGCTACGGATTATGATTACGGCTCCGAGTTAATGGTAACAGGAATTTTTACGGCTGCCAACAGCGGCGTTTTCCGTTTAATGCTGGGAAATTTTAATATGAATGAGCTGACGTATACCATTACTGTCAGGGAACTTTCATTAACGTACGTTCCCGAACTTAATTATGCAGGCAGCCCTATACCCGTTGATGGTACCGTAGTTGGAGGCGAGTTTAACGATTATACTATAATTTGGGGAGACCCGCGCTTCTGCGCCCCCCGCAGCTTTGAGGCTGTTGCAGGCAAAAGCTATCGTATTACTTGCACGTTCAAAGCGCCATCGCAAAATAACTATAGTAACGCATTGTTCTGGATTTTGGACAACAATTTTAATACAATATGGGAAAATGGCGCTTGGTTTTCTGGCGAAGGCTCGTTCACAGGCGTATTTACATCTAACATTACCGCTACTTTGCCGGTTTTATTAATAGACTATTACGCAAGCGGACTGACCTATACCATCAGCATCGAAGATATAGGCGTAATCAAGCATTACTACGAACTTGATTACAACGCCACCATAGCCGTGAATGGCGCTCAAGTGGGGGGACAGTTTACAGAATTGTTTTATTTGGAAGAAGGTAACAACCCCGTTAGCGGAGCGGCGTACAGGTTTCAGGCGCAAGAGGGGGTAACTTACAAGATTTCAGTCACATTAGACGGATTGTCGGGGTTTGACACCCGAATGACATTTTTAAATGAAACGCTGCAAAACAGCTACTGGGACGACCGTTTGGAAGAACCATGGCTGTGTTGGAATTCTATGGCGGGTAGCTGTGAGAGGTCAATTATGTTTACTCCCGAAGTTAGCGGTCTTCTGCATCTTCTGATAACCGACCAGTTAGTGTCCCCGGTAAACTACACCATGCGCATAGAAACAAGCCTAAAATATACCGACCTTGCTTATAGCGATGTGTTGCCTGTTACAGGCGCTGTGGTTTCAGGCTCGTTCAACGTTGATGACAACAGTTTTGCTGTCTGGTACGATGACCTTATGGTAGGAAAAGATTTTATATTTACCGCAGCAGCAGGCATGATGTATGAATTTAGCTATACGATGACACCCGCGCAAAGCGCAGACAATATTGGCAGCAGTCTGTATATATTGAAAGGAGGTCAACTATCAGGCGAGTGGTCTGATATTATAAGACGCGAAGGTAGCTGGGGACAGGACGAAGCTACGCTCACTTTTGTTTTTATTCCCGAAGCTCCGGGCGATTATCGTATACTGTTAGAAGGCTCGGGGGCAAATGTGATGAACTATACCATTAGCGTAACCCAAAGAGCCGCGGCGGTATCATACATTAATATTGATTATACGCCTCTTACGCCCGATGCAACTATATCCGGCAATGTTTCCGAAGCCGCCAACGCTATAGTAACCCCCGAAAACAGGTACGCAACCGGAAAAGGATACGTGTTTTGGGCGCAACAGGGCAAAACTTATCAAATATCATGCCGATTTACATCTGATGGAATTTATAATCCTTCGGATGTAGGATTTTTTCTGATTAGAGCCAACAACGAGGTAATAACGCGAAGTACCATGGGTTGGTTTAATGAAACAGAATTAACAACAACGCTTTTATATAACGCCACATTTACCGGCGATGTACGTATACTGCTGTATGATGAAAGTTTACGTGATGTAGGCTATACGCTCGAAGTGAAAGAAGTAAACTTAATTACTTTGCGCCAGCTGTTAGACAATACCACTGAAACCATCCAATACACGCCAGAGTTGCAGTTTGCCGACCGTGGTATTTTATCCGATAATCTTGTGGAAGGCGACGGGAATTTAGATTACATGTACTCCGGCAACGCATATTATGCCCAAGCTTATAAAATGAGCCTTTCGCAAGGAGATGAGGTTAATATAAATTCAAGAGTAGAAAATGTTTGGGTGTATATTCACGTATATTATAAAACTAATAGCGACTATGAGAGAGTGGAGTTCATGGGTGGATCGAATATAAACACGAATTTCACAGCAAGTTCTGCGGGCGATTATTATTTTGTGGTAAACTCCGAAAACCCGGTTCATCAGACACGTTACTATATATCCCTTTGGGGAAGTTCTGCTTCGCAACCCGCAAATGGTTTAAACGACCCCGAAGTTAGTAACGTTGAACTTCTTCCCTATTTTGCCAATGTAGGTCAGGGCGAGACGTTTCAGTTTGCCGCCGATATTTGGGACACATACGGAGCTTCGTCCTTGCCTGTTGTATGGTCGGTTATTGGCGCTTCAGCCGGAACATCTATCAGCGAAACGGGACTACTTACCGTTGCCGGCGATGAAACGGCTTCAGATTTTACCGTTAGAGCAACGGCTTCTAACGGCATATTTGGCGAGGCGCAAGTAACAGTAATCAGCTACAGCATAAGCGCTTCGCAGATATCCTCCTTTGGCGCTCTGCAAACTCCCTACACGCAGCCTGCCGCGCAAACGGTAACAATTACCAATACCGGCAACGGCGCAATAGACCTTCAGCAGCCCACTGCCAACGATTACGATATTGGGACGCTTTCGACGACCACGCTACCTGTCAACGGCGCCACGGCAACCTTCACGGTTCGCCCGAAAGCCGCCCTTGCAGTTGGAACGCACAACGAAACCATTACCATCATAGCCAACAACAATGCAGTAGCAACAGTAGACGCAAACTTTACCGTAAGCGGCACACCGACGTACAATATCACTGCTTCGCCGCCTGCCGTTTCGTTTGGAACATTAACAGCGGGCTATTCGCGCCCAGCCGCACAAATGGTAACAATCACCAACGCCGGCGATGGCGCCGTAACGCTGACGCAACCCGCCGGCATAGCCAATTACGAAATCGGAACGCTTTCTACAACCGCGCTGCCTAACAACGGAGCTACGGCAACCTTTACGGTTCAACCAAATGCAGGCTTGTCTGCCGGAACACATGATGTAATAATCACCATCACTGGTACCAACGGAACATCGGCAACGGTGAACGTAAGCTTTACCGTAACGCCTGCGCTAACGTACACTATCACCGCTGCGCCGCAAACATTGCCGTTTGGCGTTCTGTCTACGCCCTATGCGCGTCCGAGCGGGCAAACGGTGACAATCACTAATACCGGCACGGGAACCGTGACACTTGAGCAGCCTGTCGTTTCAGCAAATTACGAAATTGGCGCGCTTTCGACTAATATTCTTGAAAGCAACGCCACAGCAACCTTTACGGTACGTCCTGTAGCGGGACTGCCTATAGGCGACTATAGCGAAATAATTACCATCAGCGGCAACGGCGGCGCAAGCGCCACTGTAATTGCAAACTTTGAGGTTATTGCTCCGTTAGAATATTCTATCAGCGCCGCGCCTGTGACTGTTCCCTCGTTTGGCATCCTTCAAACGCCCTACACGCAACCTGCCGCGCAAACGATAACTATAACCAATACCGGCACGGGAGCTGTAACATTGACGCAGCCCACCGCAACGAACTACGATATAGGAGCGCTTTCTGCAACGACGCTTGCTGTGCAAGGTTCGCAGGCAACATTTACAGTTCGCCCAAAAGCAGGCTTAGCAGTAGGAACGTATAATGAGGCAATAAGCATCATCGGTGATAACTTAACAAACGCAACTGTAAATGTCAGTTTTCAGGTAATATCAGCTCCAACGTACACTATCAGCGCATCGCCGTCGCCAATTTCGTTTGGCTCTTTTGTAACGCCCTACACACAGCCTGTCGCGCGCACGGTAACTATTACCAATACCGGCTCGGCAGCAGTAACGTTAGAGCCGCTTGCAAGCGTAGCGGACTACGAGATTAGCGCTCTTTCGACGACCACGCTTTCTGGCAACGGCTCGCAGGCAACCTTTACTGTTCGCCCTAACGCTCAATTACCGGCAGGTACGTATAATCGAACCATCACCATCAACGGCAACAACGGCGCAACGGCAACAGTAGAGGTTACATTTGAAGTAACCGAAACCATTACCTATAGCATCAGCGCCTCATCGCTGACTGCGTTTAGTTCTATGCAGATTGGTTACGCTACGGCTCCTCCCGTGCAAATAGTAACTATTACCAATACCGGCTCGGGCGCGGTCACATTGACGCAGCCCACCTCAACGAATTACGATATTGGCGCGCTTTCGACAACGAGCCTGCCTAACAGCAATTCAGAGGCAACCTTCACGGTACGCCCTAAAACAGGCTTGGTAGTGGGAACGTATGACGAAGCAATCACCATCAATGGTAACAACGGCGCTACAGCAACGGTAAACGTAAGTTTTGAAGTTACAGCCGCGCCGCTAAATTACACTATCAGCGTTGCGCCGACTTCAATACCTTTTGGCGCTCTGCAAACGTCCTACACGCAGCCCGGCACACAGTTGGTAACGATTACCAATACCGGCACGGGAGCCGTCACGCTTCAGCAACCTACGGGCGCTCCGAATTACGATATTGGCGCGCTTTCAACGACCCATCTTGCAACCGGCGCCACGGCAACCTTCACAGTGCGCCCGAAAGCCGACCTTGCAACAGGTAATTATAACGAGACGATAACCATCAGCGGAAACGATGGCGCAACGGCAACAGTAGAGGTTACATTTGAAGTAACAGCCGGCGTTGTTTCAAACATATCCGAACTTGCTACAGCCAATCCGCTCAGAGCATGGATGCGCAACGGATTGCTACACGTAGAAGGACTGACCATCGGCGAGCCGTTAAGCGTTTTCAGCATAAACGGAACATTAGTGTATCAAAGCATCGCTGCAAACGAAGAAGCTGATATACAACTGTCGACACAAGGAGTGTATATTGTGGTTTCAGGTAAAAACTCTGTGAGAGTGGTGTATGAACTGTGATAAGAGATGAACTAATATATTTAGGCAAGAGTACAGCCGAAGGCGGTACCCTTGCCTTTTTTTATTTTTGTCAAATTCCTTTTTGTCAACTACTTTTTACTAATCCTAACCCATTTTGAGAATGGCGTTGCCTCATTGTGATAAAAAAAAGATAAAAAAAAATCTCACATTTCAAAAACTATTAGTATCTTTGCGGCGTTTTAATAATTAGTTTATATTTTTTTGAAAACTTATTTCAGATGAAGACAGTAGCTATTGTTGCACGTATTTTGCTCGGAGTAATGTTCATTTTTTCCGGGTTTGTAAAAGGAATAGACCCTTGGGGGTCGACCTATAAATTTATTGATTACTTCACTGCATTCGGCATGACTTGGATGCATCCTACGGCATTTATGCTGGCGCTTTTGCAGAACGCAGCAGAGTTTGTTATTGGTTTTGCGTTAGTGGTGGGACTGCGAATGAGGGAAACAGCTTGGGCTTCTACGCTCTTTATGGGCTTCTTCACATTGCTGACACTGTTCATTGCTTTAACTAACCCTGTTAGCGATTGTGGTTGCTTTGGCGATGCACTGAAACTCACAAATTGGGAAACATTCTTCAAAAACGTGGTAATGATGATTCCCACAGCGATAGTTTTCTTATACCGGAACAAATATTGTCCGGCATACAAACCCGTAGCAGAATGGGGATGGGCGACGGCAAGCGCAGTTATTATGATGGCAATTTCTATTCATTGCTACCGACATCTGCCTTGGATAGATTTTCGTCCGTACAAGATTGGAGCCGACATAAGGCAAGGCAGGATCATCCCTGACGATGCCCCTCATGATGAATTTGAAACTACGTTTTTGTACAAAAAAAATGACGGAACTGTCAAAGAGTTTACATTAGAAGATTATCCGTGGGACGACCCCGACTGGGAGTGGCTGGATACTCAAACAAAAATTATCAGAGAGGGTTTCAGACCGCCTATACGTGATTTTAATATAATGGCTGCCGATGGATGGGACATTACCGATGAAGTTCTTGAAGATGAGAAATATACGTTTCTCTTGATTGCATACGATTTAAACAAATCCAATAAAAAAGCGATGCAAAAGGCGATGCAAATAGCCAATTACAGCGCTGATAACGGACATCGTTTCCATGCGCTAACAGCTTCAATTTCCGGAGTACAGGAACAAATCAAGTCTGAACTAAAATTGAACTATGATTTTTACTTCACCGGCGATGTGACGCTTAAAACCATCGTTCGTGCAAATCCGGGACTCGTATTGTTGAAAAATGGCACTGTAATTGGAAAGTGGCATTACAACGACATGCCTGAGGTAAGTCAATTGAAGCCCAACCTGATGAGCTTCGCATTAGACGGGCAAGCCCAAAAATCAAAAAAACGACTTAACAGGGGTTTATTGTTGTCATTTGTGTTCTTTGCCTTCGTATTTTACCACTTCCGGAGCGGAAGAATTGAAAATTGAATGTACTATCTTGTAGCTATATATTTTGCTGTGTTGTTTGTAACAACGTCGTTGGCATTTTTTCCGATTGCCGTATTCTTGAGGTTTGTGGTAGGGTTGTTTGATCGTCGTTTAATAGCGTTAAACGTCTTTACGTGCTTTTGGGCTTCGGTCTACACGTGGTTAAGCCCTATTTGGAGCGTAAAAATAACCGGACGCGAAAATATTACTCCCGATAAAACCTTTGTTATAGTTTGCAATCACCAGTCGATGCTTGATATTCCCGTTATATTTCGCACATTTTTAAATTTCAAATGGGTTGCCAAATCTTCTCTATTTAAAATTCCTGTCATAGGGTGGAATATGTGGCTCAATCGCAGTATTAAAATTGAGCGTAGCAGCACAAAAAGTCAGCGCAGGATGCTCAACAAATGCGCCGAACACATCCGAAACGGCAGTTCGGTGATGGTTTTTGCCGAAGGCACACGCTCGCGAAACGGCGAACTGCGAAAGTTCAAGGAAGGAGCGTTTGTGATAGCTTTACAGGAAAAAGTCGATATAGCGCCTATGGTAATTGACGGCTCTCACAAGGCGTTACCCGAAAAGGGTATCATTCCGAAAAACTCACAAAAGATATACGTAAACATACTGCCGCCGGTATCATACGAATCATTTAAGGATATGAACGCAAGTCAACTGTCCGAACATATACACGCAATTATTGCTGCTGAACTTCAAAGGATGCGGCGTTGACCCATATATTTCTTAATTCAATAGCCTCTGAGTTTTCGGGGTCAATTATCAGTACTTGACTGTCGAGCGAGTAAATAGCCGCCTCAATGAAACCGTCTTCGTAGAACTTTTTCGACGCTTCTATGCCACTATTTATTTCGGTCTCTATTCTTTCCTGCAATTGTGTTATACGCGGCTGCAAGTCGGGTAATTGCAGGTCGTATCGGTTGGTCAACTCATTTGCCTTTTTATATCCTGCCAAAGACTCCATCCAAGTTGTTTTGTCTAATTCAGAAAAAATTGCATCTGCTTTTTCGATCAAGCTAATGCTTTCGTGCAACATTGGATTGTTTTTCGACCCTGCCAAACCAAAAACAAACCCGGCGCACAAGCCAACGATAAGCGTTAGGACAACCGAAACAAAGAAATATTTTTTACTTCTTTTTTCGGGCGGTCTGTTTGGTTTCTCTAACATATCAAACTCTACTAAATAGTCCGTGTCTGGCGTCCATACGGCAGAAATGTTTGGCATGAGCAAACACGGCATATTCTCAAACGTTTCATACTGTATACCTTCGTTTTCTGTTCTGTTAGTATACACCTTTATTGCTACGAGCAACCCGGTTTGAAGGTCGTCTGCCAGCCAAACTTCGGCATGCTTGTAACGTTCTAACAACCGTACTATCCAATAGCGGTCATCTTCGCCAAAATAGGCATTTTCTCGTATTTGATATTTAATCATACTTGATTTTTTATTGTACATTTTTAAGACTACAAAGGTACAAAATTTTAACAGAAGCAAAAAAAAAAACATCTTTTTTTTTGATTATTTTTTTTTGAAAAAAAAAATATTATTAATTTTGCGGTTTGAAAATAATTAGTAATCTAACATTAATGTAAATGGTACAAGGACTATTCACCGTCGATGAGGTGTGTACAATGATAGAGTCGGGCAGCAATCTGTTGCTTGCGGGCGATGCCAAGTTGCTATCCAGATTACCGGCTGGCAACTGGATAGGCGGCTCTACGCCCTTTTTCATTGTTCACCCCGAAAACAGAACTACCTGTTTCGACAAAATATTTGTCAATATGTTGCCTAATTTCGTCACTAAAGTCGAAATCAAGGAATACGACGAAACAAATATAAAGAACATTTTTAACGATGGGCCAAAAAATGGATTTACGGTACTTATTTTGCCATGGACTTCTCCGGTGCAAGTAGAATATTCGATGCACGCCACACACTATGAAAATTTTGCGGCGCATCCGGTCTGCGGATGGATAACAGGATTGCCGTTGGATATAATTTTAACGGAGAAATCACACACAGCATCAGGGCTTACTCCCTGCATTTCGCATGAAAAAGCGTATGCAATGCACGTATCTCTGCCCGATAGCAAGTTCGCCGAGATACATATATTCAATCCATACAAGGAAGGCAAAGCAGATTGTATACAGTTTGAAAATGACGGCGTAATGATAACCGACGCCCTCATCAACGGCAAAAAACAAAACTTTGCCAAGTATTTGCGAGATATAAACTACAATCTGTTGATGCCGTTAGCCGCCAACTATTCGGGAGCAGTTGTAAACAACGTTGTTTGCGCAATAGACGGCGATGTAGTGCCAATGTCGGCGCCCGTTTTCAAGAACGTTGAATATCGCATAGCAGAGATAGACGACAACATATCCGAAATTTCGCTTTTGGGCGAAAAAATAGTCTTTTCGATAACATGTATAGGCAATTTTATACAGCCGGATATATGTTCGCAGTATCTCAAAAAAATGAATGGACCGGTTGTGTTTGGAGAAATTGCATACCAGCATTTGTGCCAAACAACGGTATATGTGACAATAGATGATGTAACACTTAATACTGAATTGAAATGACAAATATAGCCGACACCATAGACAGTATTTCAAATGACATGTTGCTACATGTTATTCGCAACTCTAATGAGTTTACGTGGAACTTTTTTGCAATGAAAATTATACTTACCAGATTGAAACTAAAAATTTCGATGACGGAAGGAGATTGCGGAAAATCAATTTTATCGGAATGTTGCGAAGAACTTAGAAACTTATTGAAGAAAAGTGTAAATGTTCCGAACTCTCAAGCCGACTTAAGACAAATCTTATCAATAGTAAACGTATGACACTTAAAGAACTTTATGAGCGCAGTTGCTCACAGTATTCCGACCGCATTGCTATTTCTTTCGTCAATGGCGAACCTATGACGTACGCTTATGTTAAAAAAGAAATAGACCGAATAACAGAATTAGTTACACGCTTAGGCATACGCAAAGGCGACCGTGTAGCAATACTTAGCGGCAACATGCCCAACTGGTGCATCACATATTTTGCTATTACCGGCACTGGAGCTATAGCTGTGCCTATTCTACCTGATTTTCATCCGGAAGAAATTCAAAGCATATTGCAACACTCCGGCAGCAAAGCAATTTTTGTTTCGACAAAATTGCAGCACAAAATTGAAAATCTGCAAATTGAAGATATAACGCATCAAATTTTGATAGAGGATTTTTCAATATTATCAGGCGAATTGATAGACAAGCCGTTACCTGCGGAACAACCCGAAAACAACGACACGGCAGTAATAATCTACACTTCCGGCACTACCGGTCGCTCAAAAGGCGTTATGTTGAGCCATCACAACATCACCATAGACGCCGAAATGTGTTTATGCCTGCAAGACGTAAACCTCAACGATGTGTTTCTTTCCATACTGCCGCTGTCTCACGCCTACGAAAAAACCATATCTTTTATTCTGCCATTTATGATGGGAGCTTCCATATATTACTTGGAAAAACCACCAACGGCAAGCGTTCTGATTCCGGCGCTGAAAAAAATTCGTCCTACAACGATGTTGAGTGTTCCGTTAGTAATCGAAAAAATTTATCGCAATCAGATTTTGGCTAAATTCACTCGCACAAAACCTGTTCGTCTTTTATACGAAAAAGTTACTCCGTTTAGAAAAACAATGCACTATCTTGCCGGAGTGAAGCTTCGTAAAACATTTGGCGGCAGAATGCGTTTCTTTGGCGTCGGAGGCGCTAAATTAGACGCCGTTGTTGAACGTTTTCTCATTGAAGCCCGTTTTCCCTACGCAATAGGCTACGGTCTCACCGAAACGGCGCCAATGGTTGCAGGAGCAAACCCGTCGAAAACAAGATATCAATGTATCGGACAGGTAATGACCGGAATAGAAGTCAAAATTGACGAGCCAAATCCTAAAACCGGAGTTGGAGAAATACTTGTAAAAGGCGAGAACGTTATGCAGGGATATTACCGCGACGAAGAAGCAACCAAAAGCGTATTTACCGATGACGGATTTTTCCGTACAGGCGACTTAGGATGTTTCGACAACGAAAAATGTCTGTACATTAAGGGGCGACTAAAAAACATGATATTAGGCGCAAGCGGCGAAAATATATATCCGGAAGATATAGAATCGGTGATAAATAATGTGCAAGGAGTGATGGAATCCTTAGTGTTAGAAAAAAAAGGCAAATTAGTGGCAATGGTTTGCTTAAACATGGAAGAATTAGAAAAAAACTTTCACCAAATGCGCTCGTATATAAACGACAAAAAAGAAGAATGGGGCAAACATAAGGAAGAATGGAACGAACACATCGAAACATTCCTCGAAGAACTGCAAGAGTACGTAAATAACCGTGTTAGCAGGTTTTCTCAAATACATTCAGTAATTGTTGTTCCTACGCCTTTCGAAAAAACGCCAACCCAGAAAATAAAGCGATATTTATATTACTAATTAGTTAAAAAATTGCGAAGTTATGGAGCATAACATTTCTGTTGAAGAGCAGTTAGCTCATTTAGAAAAACAATACAAAATGGTGGTAAACGCCTTGTTTCCCAATTTTTTTTTCGTGTTTGACGAAAACTTCCATTTCGTCGATGTCATCGTGCCATCAGGACTGCGTTTGTTTCATAGTCGTGAAGAACTCATAGGAGTCGATGCGCGCAAATTCTATACGCCCGAAATTAACGAAATATTTATTACAAATATACAGGAGTGTTTGAATACAAAGCAGTGGAAAGAAATAGAATACCATCTTGACATAAACAACACGCGAAGTTATTTTCAGGCGCGCATAGTTCCAATAGAAGGAAACAAAGTGATGTGTTTTATTCAGGACATAGGCAACCGTGTTAGACGCATGGAAGAGCTTCTTGCACAGCGCAAAAGAATAGAAGAAGCAAATTTGCATAAAAACGCTTTCCTTGCCAACGTTAGCCACGAGATAAGAACGCCTCTCAACGCTATTATCAGTTTCTCCGAGTTTCTAATGAACGAGGAATGTCAGGAAACTAAACAGAGCTACATGGAAATAATTCGCAATAGCAATTCAATGGTATTGCAAATAATTAGCGACATTCTTGACCTCTCGCGATTAGAATCGGGTATGAGCGAATTTCATTTTGAAGAAATAGATATAGTAGCCCTTTTAAAAGAAACTGTAGAAATATATCAAGCAGAAATTAAGGATGGAGTGCGCCTGATTGTAGAATTACCAAACGCCAGCATACAGGCGCCTACAGATGCAAACCGCGTCAAACAGGTTGTATTCAACTTCCTGTCTAATGCAATGAAATACACCGAACAAGGAAGTATAACATTAAAAGTGGAAGAAGAAGAAAATTTCCTTAAATTTTCGGTAATTGACACAGGTTGCGGAATACCCGAAAGTAAGCTTGAACTTATTTTCAATAGATTTGAAAAAATAGGACGTCGGATTAAAGGCACAGGACTTGGATTGGCTATTTGTAAATCGATAGTTGAACAATTGGGAGGAACAATTGGAGTGTCGTCAAAAGAAGGCGAAGGAAGTAAATTTTGGTTTACTATACCCTACAGACAATGTATTATTGATTTAAAAAAATCAGACAGCCTTCGTGAAAACACTCCAACGAACAAGAAAAAGAAAATTTTAATTTCAGAAACAAACATGGATAATCTTCAGTTTGTTAGAAATACACTGTCAGATAAATTTGATATTGTGGAAGTAACTGAAAGTGAAAAATTATTTTCATCATTCATTCTTGACAATCCTGACCTTATTTTAATGTGCATTGAGGCTGCGTACAAAAATGACGATTTAATCAAAAAAATTCACGCAATATCACCTAATGTACCTATTATTGCCATAACCACAAACGACTTCTATCACGACCAGAGATGGGCGCTCGAAAACGGATGCAACGATGTGATAGCAAGGCCTTTCTCTGCAAGTAAACTGATAGAATCGATAACAGCATACATGGCTTAACGTGAAGATTAATTAATTAAAAAAAAAATAAAATAAATATGTTCGACCTGCTCTTATATATAAATTGGAATGTAAACCCTGATGCGTTCAGTGTTGGTTCATTTTCAATACGCTGGTACGGAATACTTTTCTCCTGTGCCTTCATAGCGAGTTACTACGCCTATAAGGAACTACTGAAATTCGATAGAGACATACCCGAAGATTTTGCAGAACGCTCACTAACATATATGGTTTTAGGAACAATAATAGGCGCCCGGATTGGCGACTGTTTTTTCTACAATCATGAATATTATCTGCAAAATCCTTTGGAAATATTTTATGTGTGGCGTGGAGGACTTTCAAGTCATGGAGGCGCATTAGGTATTCTAACCGCATTGTTCATCCTTGCGCGTACATCGAAAAAACCTTATATATGGGTGTTAGACCGTGTTGTAATTGTAATTGGCGTTGCCGGATTCTTTATCCGCACCGGCAACTTGATGAACTCCGAAATATACGGACACGCTACTTCGGTGCCTTGGGGCTTTATTTTCGAAAAACGCGGTGAAACACAGGCAATGCATCCCACCCAAATTTACGAAGCGTTGTATTATGCGCTGACATATATGGTTTTGCGTTATATTTATCGAAAAAATGATAATCGCCCAAAGCCTTACCTTATTTTTGGGCTGTTTCTGATAATAGTATTTGGATTTCGCTTCTGCATCGAATTTATTAAGAATCTGCATGATTCAGAACTCGAAGACAAAATATTTTCGACAATAGGCTTAAACATGGGTCAAATTTTGAGTGCGCCGTTTATTATTTTAGGCGCTATAATGCTAATTGTCAGTAAAAAACAAACACAACCAAAGCCTGCAACTGTAACAACTAACAAACCGGAAAATATCATCCACCCTAAACAAACACATAAAAAAGACAAACATTCCCACACAAACCAGCGCAATAAGAAAAGTTTTAATAAAAAAGTAAAATGAAAAATTTATTGTGAATAATGCAGTCTAATACTGTTTCGATATCTTTTGTCCGGTTGATAATACTGTTATTTCAATTGTATCGCCTTTCTCAAGAATCCAGTTTAGCAAAAGCGTTACCTTGTTTTCTTCGGTTTTGAAGTATCTGAATCCTAATCCGTTTCCGTTTATTTTTACGGCGAAGCTTGTTTGTGCGTTGTCTACCGTAATTTTGTTTGCGTTGCTAAATTCAAAAACCGGTAATATTGGGGTTTCGAACATTATATTTTCTGCATTGCCACTCACGGGTTTTATTAAATCTTCATCTTCGGGCGTTCTTACGGGTTTTTTCACGCCTCCTTCACGTAAAAAGGGATTTAGAAAACTTTTAGGCTCTTCGGAATCGGGATAGTAGAGTATACCTCCCAGAAAACCATAGTTGTTGTCAGGAAAATCGGAATTAGTTGAAATTTTTCGGGTTATGTCGTATATGGAAGGCGTAGCCCACGACACCCAATTTACGGCATGGTTATGGTAGTTGTTATAGGGGTCGTTGCGAAGCGTTTCAAATACGGTACATCCCCATGCTATCAGGGCATTTTCACTGTCAATTTTCAACTGTTCGCCTTCGCCATACAGTCCATGCTGTAAAGTAAGATATGCGTTTAACGCTTCGTCGTATTGCAAATATTTCCAATCGCCCGGCAATACTCTGTAGTTGGGGTTTCCTACCTTATTTTCGTACCATAAGCCAAGGTCTCCAGACCAGAATAGTCGTTTGAACGCTTCAAACCCCCACGGGTCGTACCTGAATAATTCCCATCTGTTGCTTACCGGCGTCCACGTGCCATCATTGGTTCCGTCTTTAGATTCGCGCATAGTTCCGTGCCAATAGGTAGAGCCTGTTGAAACGTACTCTACTCTGTTAGCAAGATATGCGCCAACATTGTTTTCGTCGTAGTATCTTCTTCCGTTTTCTTGGCTTCTTGCGGCATTATGTGCTGAATTAATATTTGTGAATATCCATGGCGCATAACTGTTTGCTCCTGTGTAACTGTCTATTCCGTGTCCTCCTTCGTGGTACAGCAGAAATTCGTTTTTATATCTTGTCATGCTGAAGTCGCGGGTGATGTTATTTGCTTGGTCTTGAAAAATATTTCCGCCCCAGCCTTCAACGTAAAGTCCTGAATGGAAGTTATTTGCCTGCTGTCCTCTTCTTTCAGGTTGCTGGTTAGAGTGTTGTCCTTCGGCAACAACTAACATTCCACCGCCTTGTCTTGTAGCAAAATCTGCTATTCTTTGCCCCGGCTTATCCCAAATTGCATACTCGCTTAATTCGGCTTGAGTGTACGGGATGCCGCTGGGCCACAAGGCGTATTCTTTATGCAAGTTGTTGGTAAACTGAAGGTCTAAATACATACCTGAAAGTATTAGTATTTCCTTAGACACATCGGTGTCTCCGTATACGTAAATGCCTGTAAGGGGACTGCGATAAACGTTGCTAACCCATGGCATAAATTTTAGCGTATGCGTTCCTGTATGAAGTTCATTTCCAGCCCAATCGCGCACCGGAGTTTTTCCAGTGAATATTATTCTGAACATGCCGTTAATTGTTGCTCCATGTTCGTTAATGGCTTCATTCAAATCGATGTATTGTCCTTTTTCTAAGGCGGTTGGACTTGGAGTTTGAGTATCGGCTATCCATCCGCCTGCAGACATTTTGCGTTTATTGATATCTTCTTGTGAAAATCCGCGAAAACTTCGTCCAAATGCGCCGGCAGTCAAGCTAATATCTCTAATTTCCAAAGTAATTGCCCGCCACAAATATCCGCCGAATCTATCCATTCTATGTTCTACGTCTTTCCAGCTAATGCCGCCATCGTAGCTATGTTGCACCTTCCAGTTTTCTATATCATAAAGCGCAGAAATGTCTTTGACCTCCCTATTGAACTTTATTTCTATTTGATTTTCGGCAATAATCCATGCGTGTTCTATGTCTAATGGCTGATATGAACGCGATGTAATATCGAAATTATCAGCCTGTGAATGCCAAAACCATGGCATTGCCGAGCGCACTCCATCTCTACCTCTATCAAAACCTGTGTTGTTTTCGCTCGAAAAGTATTCCCATTCTCCGAATATTCCGCATAGTGGACGATATAGGGCATGGTCGTACATCTTGAGTTCTGCGCGCGTGTTTACCGGACCGTCATTGAAGGTCCAAGTTCCATCTGCCGATTCGGGAATAAATTCGTAAAATATCATCGTTCCGTACACGAAATAATCTTCTATGCTGTTCATCATCTTAGAGCCCGGATACATATTTTTTGTTAATGCCTCTCTGTAGGCTGCAATCACGTGTTTGTCATATCTGAAATCGTCAGGATTATTGTATACGCTTCGCGGCATACGTCTGCATCCCATCGTTACGCCGTTTTCAGTTCCGTCAACAGCCACGCGCCAAAACATTCTCGTAAAAGCTTCGCCGAGATAAAAAAAGTCGCTTTTGGGGCGTTGCATTTCGCCGGCGCTTCTTTGCCGCATCACATCATCGGCAGTAGCAACGATTATCGGTTTTTCTATTGTTCCTTCTATCACGCGTCGTGTTTTATAGTCGGAGACATCAAAAAGTTCGCGCCATTGAGGCGCTTCATAAACCGATTGAGCTGCTCCAACAAGCATTATTGTAACGCCGTAGTCCACTGCGTTTTGAGTAATCAACTCGGCGCGTCCGGTCATACGGTGTATACCGCCGGCAGCGTAGTCTATCACATGTTCGTTGCTATAGGCTACTCCCAAATGTTCGTCATTTACGGCTAACGTGCCGCTTTCGGCTGTTCCAGTAACTGAAATTTTTGATTTTGAGCCTATGTTTTTGTAATCATAAAAAGGCTTCCATTTAGCTGTAACTTCCTGATTTTTTGTTCTTACAATCAATGTTGCTGCTGCAATTGCGCCCATTTCGGCTTGAGTATTTTCGCCCGGCGTTCGCGCATTACCGGTTTTTCCTCTATATGTACCCACGTTTAGCGGGTTTGCGAGACGTATGTTAATAACCGGCGCTTGATAATATTTCCCGAAATTAAAATAAGACAGATATGTGTATTCCACTTCAACGCCATCAACGGTAACCGCAAAGTTTTCGTAAACTTCTTTTGCATTTTCAGGTTTTGAGAAGCACACAATTTCAATCTCTCTGTCGGTTATCAGATTTACTGCTATGATGTTAAATTCGTTAGCTTCGTTGGCATTTATTTGATTTCTGACAAGTAATGTCAATAGTCCTAACAGTAGCACGAGCTTAATGTTTATTGTTTTTTTCATTTGGACGTAAGTATTAACTCTTTATCTCACTAACCCTTCATTACTGAAGTCTATTTCTTTGATTGTATTTCTCAAAAAATCTTCAAATTTAGCTGAAAATTCTCGTCTACGTAGAGCATATTCAACCGTAGTTTTAAGAAAATCAAGCTTATTGCCTATGTCGTACCTTTTGCCTTCAAATGTTGCTGCTAATATCTCTTCTTGCTTTAGTAATAGTCTGAGTGCATCGGTGAGTTGTATTTCGTTTCCTTTTCCGCGTTGCGTTTTTTCTATTGCCTGAAAAATTTGCGGGGTCAGGATATATCTGCCAGCTATTGCAAGGTCTGATGGAGCTTTATCCATAGCCGGTTTTTCTATCAATTCTGACAGCTGTATTATTCTGTCGTTCAATTGATTTCCTCCAACGATACCGTATCGCGAAACATTTTTTAGAGGAACACGCTCAACAGCAATAACACAGCTACAATATTGTTCATATACATCCATTAATTGTTGTGTAACCGGAATAATTGAATTTATTAACGTGTCTCCCAGCAACACGGCAAAGGCTTCGTTTCCACAATGAAATCGTGCATGATATATGGCGTCTCCCAAGCCGTTCAGTTCTTTTTGTCGGATAAAATGTATATTTGCCATATCCTCGATGTGACGCAACTGATGATACAGCGTTTCGTCCTCATATTCCTGAATACGCGCCTCCAATTCCGGATTTCTGTCGAAGTGGTCTTCAATTGAACGTTTCCCTTTTCCGGAGATAATCAAAATATCTTCAATACCGGAATCGACACATTCTTGTACAACGTACTGAATAACAGGGGTATCAATAATAGGCAGCATCTCTTTTGGCTGCGCTTTAGTGGCAGGTAAAAAACGTGTTCCTAAACCTGCTGCGGGAATAACTGCTTTTTTTATCATATTTGAAAACTGAAAAATGAACTATTCTATATAGGGCTTAATAACTCTTGCATTTATTTTATTTAGGTTGACAACCAACTTTCTCAATGATTCATCATTTTGATACATTCCGATGATAGCGCCTCCTGAACCCGAAAATTTAGCTGAAACGCCTGATTCTCGCGCCAATCTAACTAATTCCATGTTGCTTTCGGAGATGTTCATAATTTTGCATCTAAGGTCGAAATTGTGGTCTATCAGTTGGTTGAGTTTTTCATAATCTCTGTTTAAGATTGCTTCTTTACCTTCAGAAGCCACATTTGCCAGTTCTCTGATAGTTTTGTGAGTTAGCTCGTCGCCGTTGTTGAAACGTTCTTTTAGATTGTTGAACACGCTACCCGAGACTTTGCTTAAGTCGGTTTTGTATGCTAAATACAGTTTTGGCAGCAACGCCGTATCTATTCGCTCGTATTTGCCATGATTGTGTTTTTCGAGATATTTTTTGTCAAAATCCATATACACGCATCCCTCATAAGTTTGTATTACTCTGTCTTGCAATCCGGCATTTATCGCCAATTCTTCTGCTTCGGCGGCAAGTACTATGCTGGGGACTATTTCGATGGGAATCTGTACGTTATAAAACTGCATCAAGGCTCTAATAGTAGCCGTTGCAATGGCGCTTGAGCCAGCCATACCTACTTGACGCGGTATTGAAGACTGATAGCGAATAGTAAAATTTTTGTTTGCCAATCGTATTTGTTGCGTATCGCAATATTCACAAAAGCGCTTTATAACGGCTTTTATCAAACGTCGCCCTCCGTAGTAACCATTGCGTCTGATAGTTTCGGTCAGATGGTATATATTTCTAAAATTGTTTCTGTCTACATCCATCTCTTCTATCACTAAATCAGGGGTTTGATAGAGTGAAACTTTGGCGCCGAAATTTTTGATAATTATCGAAACAGTTTTTCCAAAATATCCGTCGGAAGGGTTTCCGAGTAGCCCTGCCCGCGCGTATGCTCTGCTTTCTATAATCATCACTATTGTTGAAAACAAGTTAACGAACAAGGTATTTTTTCATCAATCCAATTAGCTTACTTGCGTCTATCGGTTTTGAAATATAATCGTTGCAGCCGGCTTGCAAGGCTTTATATTCATCGTCTTGCATTGCGTAGGCGGTTTGCGCTATTACCGGCAATTGTGGACGTATCGCTTTAATCTGTCGGGTGGCGTCTAAACCATTTACGTTTGGCATCTTGATATCCATCAAAACCAAGTCAATAGTAGGATTGTTCTTTACCGTATCAATTGCTATCTGTCCATCGATGGCATGTATTAAAACTGCTCCGGTTTCTTCTAAAAGAACCTCAAGAAACATGTAGTTAACTATTTCGTCTTCTGCAATTAGAATAACCTTTCCCTCCCAAATATTATTTGTTGTTGGAAGTGTTGGAGATGTTTCAGCCGGTTCGTTGTTTGCCGGAACATCATTTGCGCTTTGCTTTGAATCTTCCATTGAAGCAGCTTCAACGGTATCAGTTTGATACGCCAAATTGAAAAAAATTGTGGTGCCCATTCCTGACTGCGATTCAATTCTCAGTTTACCGCCTAGAGTTTTTACTAAACGGTCTACATCTTTCAAATTTTCTATCAGAACGCCTGAATCTTTTTCGGAAGAAGCAAACAACATAGACAATTTTTCGTGAATTTCATGGTCAAAACCATTGCCGGTGTCTTCCACAAAGAACTGTAATACACTATTTTCCAAAACATGGTAACCTATTTTAACAAAGCCTTTGTCAGTGTATTTTACGGCATTTTTTATCAAAACATCGAAAACGGACTTCAAGATGTCTGTATCAATGTTTATACACATATCCGGAGTAAAATTACGCTCATCAAGTAGAAACATTATTCGCTTTGATTGCGAGGTTGCGTACTTGCTGTACTCCGGCTTTAACCCCCTTAAAAAATCATTCAACTGGCACGTCATTACATTTAAAACATTTTTTTCGATTAAAACTGCAAAAAAAAAATCGCGTAAAGATACTTCTTTTTTTATTAATCGACAAATTTTTTTGTTTTTTTTTCGATACGATTATCCCAAAAACATTCTTTGCGCCCGCATCATATTTCGTGCTTGCAGCATCATTGTTTTGGTTTCGCAAACTATATCAAGGAAAAGCATACTGTTGCGCGTGGTGCTTTCTTTGCTTTTTACACGTTTAATTTGCGATTTAATGTTTTGAACAAAAAGGTCAAAAATGTCATCGCGTTTTGCAAGTGTATTCTCAAAATTTGCAAAATCGGAAGTGCGCAACATTTCCACTATACTTGAATAAACATCTGATACAGCTATTTCGATTGTTTCAAGGTCTTCCAATTGCTTTTGACTTAATCCTTCGTGATTGTTGTCGATGTATTCGAAACTGCTATTGGTAATAGCCATCAGCGATTTAGATACTTCGTATAGATAATCGTTAACCTGTACGAAATAATGTCCTGTTTCAACGGCGTCTTCCTGCAAACGCGCGAGCGTGGGAAGCATTTCGAAGAGCCGACGTTCTTTTTCTTTATCGTATAGTTCTCTTGCTTCTTTCGAAAGTTTTTTCAATTTTTTTCTGTCTTCCATTGCAAGTCCTTTCAATGTTTCGGAATATATTCGGCTCATTTGCTCGAAAGAATTACAAATCTCATCGTTACAATGTTTTATGATAGAGCTTTTTTCTAATACGCTTTCTTCTTTTTCGGGATGTTTGGTCTTAATAATTTTTTTATGCAACTTTGTTGTCTGCAATAGCGAAAATGCACATAACAACAACAAAGGAAAAATCGCAAATTTTCCGCCCCACATAAGCAATATAGCTACTATTGCTCCGGATGAGAATGCCACAATAGCTGTTACAAACCAGCCTGAAACAACCGTCAATACCCCTGTTATGCGGTATACTGCGCTTTCGCGTCCCCATGCTCTATCGCTCAAAGAGGTTGCCATGGCTACCATAAAAGTTACGTATGTGGTTGACAGCGGTAATTTTAAGGACGTAGCAGAGGCTATAAGCAATGCGGCAACGGTGAGGTTGACCGATGCACGTATTTGATCGAAGGCGGCTTTGTGCTTGCGGTCGTAGTTTGATGGTTTGAAGCGACTGTCTATGAAACGATTAATCCTTTCGGGCAGTAACGCCGAAAATTGCTTGTTGAGCGTCATTGCGCTACGAACTAAAGCCCGTGATGCGTGTGTTGAGCCAAAACGCTCATCGCCATCGCCTTGACGCGCAAGATTTACTCCCGTTTCGACCACCGTTCTTGCTTTTTTAGATGTCCAAAGCGCAATAACCATTAACGCTCCGGCTATCAACATGAATGCAGGATGCGCTCTTACCGGCTCACGAAGTATTTCCATAGTCATGTTTACGTTGCCGGTAGCAGATGCTATTTTGAACGAATCGATACCAGCCATTGTAACGCCGATGAAGTTTACAAGGTCGTTGCCGGCAAAAGCTAACGCTAACGCTCCGGTGCCCGCCAATACTATTATTTTGAGGATATTTATTCTGAATACAAATTGGAAAATACCCATAAATATTGAAGAAATCACGAAGAACGATAATGACAGTATTGCAATACGTTCAGACAGCCATGCCATTGTTTCTTTTGATACTACGGTGCTGTCTTGCATTCCTTTAAAAAGTGCAAAATAGGCGATAGCAGTAAGTGAAAGCCCGCACCACATTGCGCCAAAACGTCTGAACGCGCGCTTGTAGCGAAACGAAAATAACAGTCTTGAAATATACATGACAATAGTGCCGCAAATGAACGCCACAACCACCGAAGCGAGTATTGCGGCAATCATAGTTAAAGCCCGAGCCGAGTTGATATATGAACTTAGATGTTCAACCGCTTCGGGCTGTGTCCAAATTTTAAACAAAGCTACAAATACCGCCGCGCCCAACAACTCGAAAATCAACGACACCGTAGTAGACGTTGGCAAGCCAAAGGTGTTGAACATGTCTAACAGCACTACATCGCAAATCATCACCGCAAGAAAAATAAACATAACGTCGTGAAACGTGAACATACCCGGATTGAAAATACCCTGTCGCGCTACCTCCATCATACCGTTGGATGTGAGTGTTCCTATGAGTATTCCCACCGAAGCAACAGTCAGAATAACCCATCTGCTTGCTACTTTAGAGCCTACCGCCGAATTAAGAAAATTAACCGCATCATTGGAAACGCCTACCATAAGGTCTACTACGGCAAGTATGACCAAAACTACTACTATAAATAAATATATACTATCCATCAGATATAGAGGTAAGGTGTGAACATGATTTACTGCTTTTTAATTGTATTCAAACAAGGCTAACATTTTAAGTACATCTTCTGAAAACATCGATTTCCATCGTCGGGGTAGCAAGACTCGAACTTGCGACCCCTTGCACCCCATGCAAGTGCGCTAGCCAACTGCGCCATACCCCGATTTCAGAAAATAAAACGCCGCAAAGTTAAATATATTTTATGAAACTACAAAAAATTTTTATACCTTTGCAATGTTTTATTTTTAAAAAATTATGACTTCTAAAGATTTTAGCCCGCAAGAATTAGAAAAATATTCTTCTGCCTATACGCTATCGGATATGGAAATTTTTATTTTTCCAGAACTGTTTTATTCGTTAGCTTTAGCAAACATTATGTCGCCTGAAATATGGAAATGGCGCGATGCTCCATGGTTTGCAAACATCGAAAATAAATCCTTCACATATAGGGTTAATCGTGTGAAGCAATACATTATGGACAACTTTTCGTTCAACCTCGATTTAGATACATGGGGACTTACCGATAAAGACGTTGAAATGGCGCGTTTTAGCGATTTTGTTGATACGGAAAGTTTGAGTAAAAGTAACGCTCTTTTCGGATATGAGGGCGACAAGTACTACTTCGATATTGACATTCGTCGACATTTTGGTTTAGACAAGTACACAAACAGCATCATTCCCTACTGGAAAACCGAAACGGTAGAAGCTATGATGGCATTCAAGTACAAGGAAGGTTATGCATCGGGCGCCGGAGAATGTGTGTCGCTGTCGTCGCTTTATGCAGCTGCAATGTTTATCGTAGGTCGAATTCCGTTAGAAAAAATATTTCTTATTGCTACGCCGTTGCACTCACAAAACTTTATAGCCGAACGGGATGGTATTCTGACAAACAATAGACGTATAGTTACAAAAACGATGTGGTATAACGGCACCGAACTGTCTGCAAAGGCGCGCAGAGCAATCGAAAACGAAAAAATAACTATTGTGTCGCACATTACAGGTTATATTCATACATTATATAATAGGGCAACAATCGCTCCCGATGTTTATGAAAACTTCGGTAAAAGCCTACGGAGCTTCCTTACAACAGACTTTACCTTTGAAGTATTCACAAATTTTTTGCGTACAAAAAATGAATTTTGGGACTGTTTTCAGTACCGACACATGCGTAATAACAAACAGTGTTTCATCGACTTACGCACTATTTTCAAATACGAACATTCGAGCAAAAACAAGTTTACGAGTGATAGTCGAAAAGCTTTGTTTGAGGAAATTGACCCGCAAGATTTCTATTTTTCGCCAAAGGATAGCAAAATAATCATCAATGATTTTGAAAATTTTTTGAATCAAAACAAAGACTTGACTTTTGAACAGAAAAAAGAATATTTCATAGAGCAAATCATGCAAGAGCGTTGCATACGGATGCGCGACATGTTTGATGAACTACGCGAATTTATTACCGTTGAGCCTCAACTGCCCGATGTTAACAAAGATTTTTTTGAAGAGCCTGAATTGCAAATAACTACGGAGCTAACCCGCGAAGAAATTATGGAACATATTTCTCAAATGGCTTCAAAAAACGAATTTGCTTCGCTCACAAGCTACGTATATCGCGATATGAGCCATGTTAGCTGGATACCATTCACAAAAGCGGCAATTGAGCGCAATCCCGTTTGCAATACAGCATTGAAAGGAAAAACTATTGACGAGGCATTCCATATTTTGAATGAAATGCCACAAAAATCCATTTATAGCGATAACCGCTTTGCCCAGCCTGACGAGGTCTGGAACTACGGATTGGGCGATGGTATCGAAAAGGCGTTTGCCCTGCTAAACTATATGAACTATTGTTTTCCTCACAAAAATGTAACTCTTGAAGCAAATGGCGCGAAAGTGTCTGTGCAACAAGATAATGGCAGTATATTTAATTTTGCTGCCAAAAAAGAAAACCACAAGAAAATTATTGTGCGTGGAAAATTTATTGAAGAAAAGTGAAGTTTTTTTACTAATTTTGCGGCATGAAATTCAAAAATATAATACATTTTTTGGGGGTTGTTAGTGTGAAGCGGACGTATGTTTTTATGTTTGTCTTGTCAAACTGTCTTTGGGTATTGGCGCAATCGCCTTCTGATAAGGAGCCTGACGAAATTTCAATCTATTTCGGAGGCGGTTTTTCTTCATTGCATCATAAATCTGCTTCGCGCGAAAACTTTTTCAACGGCAATGCAGTTGAGTTTGGTATTGGTTATAAATACTACTTCAATCGAGATTTGGGAATATTTATCGGTGCAGGACCATCGATTTACAGTACGCACAAGTTAATTGAGCACGAAGTATTTACCTCGGGTTTGACCGACAAAAATGGCTATGTTTTTGATTTACGCACTCAAACAAACTATGGTGAGACTTTTAACAACATATTTTTGACAATACCGGTAATGGTTTATTACCAAACAAGAGAAAATTTTCAGACATGGTGGCTAAGACAAAAACGATACGCTGGCACTTACTTCATGGCTGGCATAAAAACATGTATTCCTCTGAAAGACACATATGAAGCAGAAATAAACGGTATGAAAAATTTGGCATATTATCCTCAAATGGACAATTGGGCAGCAACACAGGAATTTGCAGGACTGGGAACATTCGCTCATAGCAACTTGACAGACGGAAACATGGACTTTAACATTTCCTTGCGGGCTGCACTCGAAGCGGGCTTTAAATGGCGGATGGGTAATAATTTATTGTTATACACCGGATTGTACTGCGATGTTGGAATATACAAAACAACCAATAAAGAGCGAGCGCCGGTGTTAAACCACGTTGCAGTTGACCATCTTACAAGTTTTACCTTGATGTCTTTTTCAGAAAAGATGAATGCTATGACGGCTGGCGTTATTGTGCGTCTTTCGCTTTCCCGTCCTCCCAATAGAACTCACTGTCCATTTGACTAAAAGTAAAATACTCAAAAATATTCATTATCAGGCTTAGAGAAAATCCTTGATGGAAAATTTAGAAGATTTTGTAGCGTATCTTAAAATAGAAAAAGCACTGTCTATTAATACAATAGAGGCATATATTGATGATATCAACAAATTACAAAACTATCTGCATGAGATTGGTTCGACGGCTACCCTACAAGAAATTACGCCAAACATGCTTTCTGATTTTCTTGTATCTGAAAGCAAACGAGGTATGAGCGCAAGGTCGCAAGCACGTATATTGTCGGGTATACGCGCATTTTTTAAATTTTTGCTAATTGACGATGTAATAGATACAAATCCGGCACGTTTAGTCGATTCGCCAAGTATTGGACGTAAATTGCCCGATGTGCTTACTATTGATGAAATAAAAAAAATACTTTTTGAAATTGATTTAACCCAGCCGGAAGGACATCGCAACAAGGCAATACTGGAAACCATGTACAGTTGCGGTTTACGCGTATCGGAAGTTTTGACTTTAAAAATATCGGGAATATATCACAAAGATGGTTATATTAAAGTCAAAGGCAAAGGCTCAAAGGAACGATTAGCGCCAATCGGTGAAAAAGCTTTACAAGCCATAGAGTTGTACATGCTTGACAGAAAAAAACTGAAAATATCTAACGAACATAAAGACTTCTTGTTTCTAAACAGATACGGCAAACCGTTGACACGACAGATGGTTTTTATTATACTCAAAAAACTTTCTGAAAAAGCAGGAATAAAAAAAACTATAAGCCCTCACACGTTTAGACATTCGTTTGCCACGCATTTAGTCGAAAATGGAGCCGACTTGCGAGCTGTGCAGGAGATGCTCGGACATGAATCTATACTCACCACCGAAATTTATGCGCATTTGAACAGGGCGTTTCTAAGAAGTATTATCGAAAAACACCATCCCAGAAGCAGAAAGTAAATTAGAGTTTTTTGTAAAAAAAAGCGTTGTTCCTGTGTTTGCTGACATTGGAACAACGCGCTGTTTAATTTCTATGTTTTGCAGTTAATTAATAGCGTTCGTAGAAAATTGGGCTTCGTAGCCTGTTTTGATACGGCGCAATGAAAAATTTCGCACAAAAGTATATAGTTGAAAAAAGGAATACAAAAATTGTTTGTACTGTATTTGACGAAATTAGTCCTAATTTGCATAATTTGTTGATTATGTGCTAATAACCTCTTTGTCCTGATTTTTGTAATTTTCGTCCTGTTTCTGAGAAATTTTTACCATTTTCCCCGGATTTGCGCCGAACTTTTCTCTAAAAAGATTGTAAAAAGTATTTCTCGATTTGAATCCCGAATCGCGCGCTATAGCTTCAACTGTCATCCTTTTACCTTTTTCTAAAAGCAGTTCCCGCGCATACAACAATCGCATGTTGTTGATGTATTCGCTAAAGTTCATACCCGTTTTGTTTTTGATACAATTTTGCAAAACTTTTTCGTTAATTCCTGTTTTTTCAACAACATCCTTCAATTTTAATTCGCAATTGGTAAAGAGCAATTGGTCTTTCATAATATTTTTCAGCGATTCAAGCATTTCTTCGTCTTCATCTTTTTCCCATTTTCCTATTTTTTCGCTTTTTTCAAGTACCTGAATATATCTATTTTTCTTTTCCAATTCTTTCTCTAACCTATACTGTTCCTCTATTTGACGATACAGTCCATGATTCACTTCGGCAATTTTTTTTCGGCTCCATGCCGTCGATGCTGCAATCATCATAAGCGCAAGAAAAGCAATTGTTTGTCCGGTTATGACGAACTGTTGTTGACGTATTGCCTCAGAGCGGCGATGCGATTCTAACTGTGCCTTATCTAATTCATAAATTGTTCGAAACTCGTTTAATTGCGCATAAAACTGCATTTTGTTAAGTTCTTCTTTTCTTCGCATCATTTGACCGCACATTTCGGCTGCAGTTTTGTGGTCGCCCATCTCAAAATAAATTTGCGCCATATTTTTCTTAGTGTGATGTATTCCGTCTTCAGAACAATGCGTCTTGTAGTATTCCAATAGCTTACTGTAATGGTCGAGCGCCGATAAACGTTCGCCGATAGAATGAAAATACGCGCCATACATGGCATTAAGGATAACGCCAAAATAACTGTTTCTTTCTATCCATCGCGTATCGAAAACTTCTTCAGCTTTTCGTATAGACTGTAACGAGCGCTCCGACCTATTCAAACTTGCATACGCGATTGCACGATGATATTCGTTTTGAAAAACAAGACGCTGCAGCTTAACGCTTGGCTTCTCAGTGTGAATACGCTTAATTGTAGCCTCGATACTGTCCGAGTACCTCAACACCTCTTTCGGACGGTCAAGATAGCGGCACATATATGCCAAAAAAATGTAATTTTCGAACATAAAAAGTTCATTTTTTTTTCTTATTTGCGAGGCTAACTCCACACTTTCAGTCATATAGCGCATAGCCTCTTCGTATTGCCCAATAGTGTGATAAATATTTGCTATTATACCAAGCATCAGAGCCATAGGTAACTTTTCTTGAAGTTTTTTTGCTTCTTCGTAAGCTTCCTGAGCTTCTCTAAATGCGGTAAGTATCTGTCCGTCATGCTCATAGCGCCGTATTACAGTACGTTTAGCGTAAAACATAAAATTGTACTGTTTATGTTCACGATTAAAACTTATAGCCTTTTTTCCGTAAACAAAAACGCTATCAGTGTCGAACTGCGAAAAATAAATTCTTGCAAGCGCCGTCAGCGCCCAGCCTTCAGCCCTGACATTTTTTTGATTTTGCGCTTCTTCCAAATACATTAACATATAATGAGATTCTGCCGCTAAACCGATGCTAAGATTGATTAGCGAATTTAGCGCATCCAACTTTGCCGTATCCCGCAAATGCGGCAACATAGCAACGAGGCTGTCTATATTAGAAGCTGTTGAAGTTGTTTGCGTAAACGCAGAAACAACAAATAAAGACGCACAAAAGCAAGCCGTTATGATGTGTTTTTTCATATAATTTTGTTAAAAAATGTGAGTGCAAAGTTAAGAAAAAAAAAAAATAAAATTAGAATTTTGATAAAAAAAACGTTTTTCAAAAACATTTTTGAAACCTTTTTTCCAAAAAAACGTATAAGAGCAGTATAAAACATAATACATTATAATAATATAGATGAGCGAAAAAAAGAGTACATGCAGGATTTTCAGTTACGGCATAATTTGTCTGCTTTTATGTGTTCAGTCTCATAAAATTAAGGCTCAAGACGCAGTGTATTCGCAGTTTATGTTCGACGCTCTGCAGGTTAACCCAGCATTAGCAGGTATCACTGAATATAACAAGATTACCGTTGGTTTTCGCGACCAATGGGTACAGATACCTCATGCCTACGTTACATTTTTCGCATCCTACGACCAAAAAATTGAACTATACAACAGCGGCATAGGCTTTCAGCTCTATCGGGATGTTGCCGGCGGCGTTTTTTCGCGCACATCTTTTGATCTGTTCTACAGCTACCAGTTTGAATTAAGCAATCAATTTACTGTCTCAACGGGTCTCCAGCTTGGGTTAGTGCAACGCGCATTAGATGTTTCGGATTTAACTTTTCCCGACCCTACTTCTGTTCCTGCGCTTGAATCGCGTTCGGTTTTATTCCCCGACTTTGGCGTTGGCGGTTTGCTTAATTATTCAGACAGATACAGCTTTGGCGTTGCGGCTCACCACGTAAACGCACCTGTGGAAACACTATCCGAAATAAATCGAAAACGAACTCCTATGGCTTTGAGCGCGCATTTTATCTCATATTTTCCGTTTTATTTCGGATTTTATGACAGATATCAATTCGTTTTTTCGCCGGGTTTCTATTTTCGTCAGCAACAAAGTCACAATTTTCTGAACGTTGGTATGAACATGGCTTACAACCCTGTTTTTATTGGCTTGTGGCTGCGCGCTGCAGGTGATTTTGTTCCGGAATCGTTAATTTTTATGGCGGGTTTGGAACTTGATGAGCTTAGACTCGTATACAACTACGATTACAAACTGGCGCACCTTCAAAATGAATTTCCGGGAACGGGAGCTCATGAAATCGTAGTTTCGTGGAAAATTCACCCTCCACGAAAGATGCGGGCAATAAAATGTTCAAAATTTAGTTTAAAAAAGTAATCAAATTAAAAAAAAATAAAAAAAAAAATAAAATTTATTTGTAAAAGAAAAAATAGTTATGTACCTTTGCCAAAATTTTTTTTGTAATATGAAGAATAGATTATCAAGTATCGCATTGCTGCTCGTAGCGGCGTTTTGCTTCTCTTCCTGCAATTTTTTGCCTTTTGGAAGAAAGTTTGAGCAATCGGATAAAACCGGTTGGAACTATAACGACCCCGACATGGGTGGATTTGAAGTAAAATTGGACTATCGCGACCAAGAGACCGGTCCCGGGTTAATTTTCATTGAAGGCGGGTCGTTCACTATGGGACGAGTGACTGAGGACGTAATGTTTCAGTGGAACAACGCTCCCCGCAGAGTCACCGTGGAATCCTTCTACATGGACGAAACTGTAGTAACTAACAGAAATTACAGAGAGTACTTAAACTGGGTCAAACGTGCATACCAATCGTACCCTGAGGTATATCGCAATGCATTGCCCGACACATTGGTGTGGCTCAGACAATTGGCGTTGAACGACCCTGCAATGGAGGGTTATTTCCGTCATCCCGGCTATGACAACTATCCCGTTGTTGGGGTAAGTTGGAGAAAAGCAGTAGATTACTGCGATTGGCGCACCGACAGAGTCAATGAATGGATTTTGATTCGCGAGGGCATCCTTGAAAAAGACCCTAATCAAAGGGATAGAGAGGTTTTCAACACGCAAGCCTATCTCAACAACCAATACGAAGGCGTTGTACGTCAGAACTTGCCAAGCCTTGACCCTGACCAAGAATCAAGACGCGTAAGATTTGAAGACGGTATACTATTGCCGAGATATCGATTGCCTACCGAAGCTGAATGGGAATATGCTGCGCTCGCAACAATCGGAAACTCCGTGAACGAACGTATTTACGAAAGACGTATGTTCCCATGGAACGGCGATGTATTGCGTAGACACGATAAAAAAACGCGCGGACAGTTCATGGCAAACTTCAGACGTAGAGGCGGCGACTTCATGGGCGTTGCAGGTTCTTTGAACGATGGCGGAAGTATAACGCAACATGTAAAATACTACTGGCCCAACGACTATGGACTGTATGGCATGGCTGGAAATGTTAACGAATGGGTATTTGACGTGTACAGACCGTTAAGCAACGAAAGTGTTGACGATTTTAATCCGGTTCGTGGTAACGAATTCATGGTGTTGCAATTAGATCCCGCGACCGGCTTACCGGTGGAAAAAGACGATTATGGACGTTTGTTTCGCGAACCGCTTTCGGAAAACGATGCTATTAGTCAACGTAGACATATTAGAGGCTCGGACTACCGAAACTACTTAGATGGCGACAGTATTTCAACAGTGGAAGGATTGGATATGTACAACCCTGCAACTTCGCTGATAACCAATACCGTACGAGTGTACAAAGGTGGCTCATGGAGAGACCGTCCGTATTGGTTGAGCCCCGGCACAAGACGCTTCCTCGAAGAATCCGAATCAAAAGACGATCTTGGCTTCAGAAGCGCAATGAGCAGAGTAGGACCACAAACGCGTGGAACTGCAAGCGGCAGATAAAGGGAATAAATTTGTTATTTATGGTTTTTATGCATAAAAAAGGCGCGGATTTTCAAGAAAATTCCGCGTCTTTGTATTAATAGAAAATGAAAATTTACGAAATTTTTAGTAAATATCCAAAAATCATTACTGATTCGCGACAGGCAGTTGCAAATTCTATTTTTTTTGCTCTAACTGGCGAAACTTTTGATGGCAACAATTTCGCAGCAAAAGCGTTAGCTGGCGGATGCAATTATGCTGTAGTTGACAACCCAAAAGTTGTAACTGACCAACGATATATACTTGTTGAAAACGTTTTGATAGCTCTGCAGGACTTGGCGCGTACGCATCGCAAGGAATTAAATATTCCAGTAATTGGCATAACCGGCTCGAATGGAAAAACAACAACAAAAGAGTTGTTGAACAGCGTATTGAGGGAGAAATACACAGTGTTTTCTACATCCGGAAATCTAAACAATCATATAGGTGTGCCTCTCTCTATTTTAGGAATAACTAAGCAAACGCAAATTGCCATCATAGAAATGGGAGCTAATCACGTTGGCGAAATCAGAGATTTATGCCGGATAGCACAACCAACCTGCGGACTCATAACTAACATAGGAAAAGCTCATTTGGAGGGATTTGGCGGTTTGGAAGGCGTAAAGCGAGCAAAAAAAGAATTGTATGATTATCTTGACGAACATTCCGGAACAATTTTTTACAATGATGAAAACAAGTTGCTGAAAAACATGCTCGAAAATTCGAAGGCTCAAACCATTAGCTACAGTTCTAATTGCAAAGGACAAGTTCTAACAGCCTCGCCTTTATTGAATATAAATTTGCAAATCAACAAAAACTCATATTCTGTTTCAACCCGAATTGCAGGCGCTTATAATCTTGAAAATATTTTAGCGGCAGCCTGTGTTGGCGTTCATTTTGCAGTTTCCGAAAAGCAGATAACATCGGCAATTGAAGCGTATACGCCGCAAAATAATCGTTCTCAGATCTACAAAACAGAGAATAATCAACTTTTTCTGGACTATTACAACGCAAATCCTACAAGTATGAGCGAATCGCTAAACAATTTTTTTAAACAGATTCGTGGCGCAAAAATGGTTATAATTGGCGATATGTTTGAATTAGGCGATGAAACACGCATGGAACACGAAGCAATAGTAGATTTAATTTTACGACACGATGCAGTCAGGATAGTTGTAGGCGAAAATTTTTATCAAGCCGCAAAAAATAAACCCGAAGTCATGTCATTCAGAAAATTGGAAGAGCTAAAAGAAAAGCTTGCCACAGACCCGCCAAAAGATATGTCTATTTTGTTGAAAGGCTCCAGAGGCATGAAATTAGAAGAATTGACCGAATTATTGTAGTGTTTAGCTAACTCATTCGTTCCAAATTTCCCACGCTCTATCTGCCTGTAGATGCAACATTCGTTCGCCGTTACACGCGTACGCTCCATTTGCAAGTCCTTTGTTCATGAACATCGTTGTCGGTGGATTGTAGACCAAATCAAATAAATAATGTTCGGGAGTCAGATAAGAGTAGGGGATTAAGGGATAATGGTCAACGTTGGGATACATTCCCAAGGGCGTTGTGTTGATTATCAATCGATGCGCCCCCACGTCGGCTGCCGTCAAATCTTCATATTTCAACAGCGCCGCCCCGCCTTCTCTACGTGAAACTAAATTTGAATGTATTCCTAAATTTGACAGCGCGCACACCACCGCTTTGGAAGCGCCGCCTGTTCCCAAAACTAAAGCCTGAGAAGGTAAGTCGTGATTGAGAGTTACAAACCATTCCTCAAGCGAACGACTGAAGCCGTAAACATCGGTATTATAGCCTTTTAACCTTATATTGTTTCCGTTGCGTATCACTTTAACAGTATTCACGGCGCCAGTTTTAGCCGACAGCGCATCCATTTCACCAATAAAAGGTATAATTTTTTCCTTATAGGGAATGGTCACGTTGAAGCCCTGCAAATCAGGCTGTTCCGCCAACAACCTGTCTATTTCTTCAATGCAGGAAATTGGAAAATTTTTATAACAAAACCCCCCTCTTCCTTCTTGAGCAAACTTTTCAGTGAAATATTTTTGCGAAAAAGAATGGGAAAGAGGAAAACCTATTAAGCCGTACAGCATAACTTTTCACTGACATTTTCGTTTATCAGTATTTTTTGCCAACATGTCACTAACTCGTTGGCGCTATGAATCTTCTTTCGGCAATACGCGCTTTCTTACCCGTCAGTTTTCTAAAATAGTAAATCCTTGCACGTCTTACTTTTCCGTACTTATTGACTTCAATTTTGTCGATAAATGGCGACGCTAAAGGAAAAATCCTTTCCACGCCTATTTCGCCCGACATTTTTCTAACGGTAAAGGTTGCCGTATTGCTTCCGCCCCCCTTTCGTTGTATCACAACCCCTTTATATTGCTGTATACGTTCCTTGTTTCCTTCCCTTATTTTATAGTGTACGGTAACAGTGTCGCCGCTTCCAAACATGGGAAACATTTTTGAGACTTGGTTTTGTTCTTGAACAAATTTCAGTAAATCCATTACTAATCAATTATTTAATGTATAAAATATATATTTTTTTCGGACTGCAAAGTTAAAAACTTTTTTTTTAATTGACTAATTTTTTTGTTTTTTTTTGTTGTTTAAAAAAAAAACTATATCTTTGCTTTTTTATTTTAATAATTTAATGAACGTAGTTTTTTGTAAAAACCAAACTTAATGTGATACTGTTGTCTCAGGAAAACTGAATTCCGGAGATAACCGGAGTTCTTTTTTTTTACCATATATTAATAATATGACTAAAATTTCGTATGTTACAGAGGAAGGCTTAACCAAGATGAAGAGAGAATTGGAGCAAATGATAGGCGTTGAGCGCCCCGCCATCTCAAGACAAATTGCCGAAGCCCGCGACAAGGGAGACCTTTCAGAAAATGCCGAGTATGATGCAGCCAAAGAAGCGCAGGGATTGCTTGAAGCCAGAATACACAAGTTGGAAGAAACTATTCGCCACAGTCGTGTATTAGACGAGACGCGCGTTGATACCTCGTGTGTCCAAATTCTAAATCGGGTTAAACTAAAAAACCTGAAAACCAACGTTATTGTTGAATACTTATTGGTTGCCGAGTCGGAATCTAATATAAAAGAAGGCAAAATTGCAATAACAACGCCTATCGGGAAGGGATTGATAGGAAAAAAAATGGGAGAAGTGGTTGAAATACAGGTGCCAGCAGGAAAAATGAATTTTAAAATTCTTGAAATATCACGTTAAATCTTATAAATGGTTATGGCAAGCATTTTTGCAAAAATAGCTAAAGGCGAAATACAAAGCTACAAAATAGCTGAATGTGAGAAGTATTATGCCTTTTTGGACATCAACCCCGTTGCGAGAGGACATGTTTTGGTTATCCCAAAATTAGAAATCGACTATTTCTTTCATCTCAACGATAATGATTTGTGCGGAATTATGCTGTTTGCCAAGAAAATAGCATTAGCTATTGAAAAAGCAATTCCCTGCAAACGCGTGGGTATAGCCGTCATTGGTTTTGACGTGCCGCACGCCCATATTCACCTTTTGCCAATGCAGGACATGCAGGACATCGACTTTAGTCGTCAAAAATTAAAGCTATCACCGGAAGAATTTCGGTCTATTGCCGAAAATATTTCCAAAAACATAGTTAACGACTAACAAAAACTTTATTTTTTGTCTTTTCATTCCCCTATAGCTTTTACAAAGGCTTCATATATTCTTGCTCTCAAGCCAAGTTCGTTCAACTTGTTGTTTGTATCGTCGGGACACACACGATTTGAGAGAAATATGTACAACAGTCCTTTATCGGGGTCGGTCCATACCATAGTTCCTGTAAATCCAGTGTGTCCGTAACTCATTGGCGATGAGTTTTTTGTTAAGGTAGTTTGATTTCTTGCGGCGTGGTCGGGCTTGTCGAAAGCTAACGCTCTGCGATTTCCATGTCTTAAAAACGGGCTTGATGTAAATTCCATCACAGTTTCAGTTCTGATGTACCTTTCGCCGCCGTATGTTCCCATATTTAAGAACATTTGCATCAATTTTGCAAGGTCGTTTGCATTTCCGAATAGACCGGCATGTCCGGAGACGCCTCCCATTAGCGCTGCGTTTTCATCGTGAACATAACCTTGTAACCATTGTCTTCTGAAGACAGTATCGTTTGAAGTTGGAACAATACGTCTGTGCGGAAAATGGTCTAATGGTTTGAAACATAGCGTTGAAGCGCCTAAGGGAGCGTATATAGTCTGTGAGAGGTACTCGTCTAATGGTTTTTCGCTGATACGCTCTACAACTTTTCCAAGCAATATAAATCCCAAATCGCTGTAAACCATTTGTCTTCTGGTCAACATTCTAACGTTACGAATGCCTCTTAACATAGTGTCAGGAAATGTATTAACAACAAACAGGCTGTCGGCGACTTTTATACTAAAAAAATCGGTTTTTTCTTTCGAAAAAATACCTTCTTTAAAGCGACGTTGGCTGTTAAGGAATGTTCTAGGTCCCAAATATATGGAATGTAACGAACTATGCTGCGGAGCAAGTAGTCGTTCGGTATTGTCCAAAGGTTCTTTTGTTCGAAGATAAAAAGCGATGTGCGAAGGTAGACGTGATTGGTGCGTCAGAAGGTATATCATCTGAATATTTTCTTTATCGCTGTCTTCCATTTCGGGCAGGTAATTGCTCAGTCTGCCGTGCAGTGAAAATAGTCTGTCGTCGTAAAGTTTCATAACAGCTGGAGCAGTTGCCGCCACTTTGCTTACCGAAGCCAAATCGTATATATGTTGTGTTGCGACGGGTCTGGCATGTTCATCGTAGCGTGTTTGTCCATACACTTTGTTGAAAAACACTACTCCGTTTCGTGCAGCCAATATCTGGCAGCCCGGAAAAGCTTCCTCTCTAATAGCATTCATCACCATCGAATCTATAGTCCACAGTCTGTCTGAAAATACATCTACTTCTTCTGGAATTGAGTATTTAAGCCTTAATCCGCCGCGAGTATTTACCCCCATTCCTATATGAAAAACAGAATCAACAGAAACTGATAGTCTGCCCTTTCCGTGAATTGCGCCATATAAAAGCTGTGCAGTGTAGTCTTGAACAAGAGATGTTGCCTGATAGCCTACAACTATAGCCGCCATATTTTCGCTGTTATTAAACTCAGAAAGCGCGTATGGCGGAGAAAAAAGACAAAGAATGACATTTGTGACATCTGCAAGTCTGTCAACAAACGCGCTTATATTCGGGAGAATGCCATAATTTGAGGCAGGATTTAAATTTGTATTGTGTATTCCTACAATTACCCGTGAATACGTTGATAGTCTGTCAAACAGGTCGATTTCCTGTTGTCGTGTCATTCCTCGAAAGAGAAAAAAATGACTATTTTCTTCGTACAGTTTCAATGTATTAAGAAATTGATTTTCCATCGACACGCCTGTCAATAATATTGCAGTTTTTTCCTTATCTAAACGCTTCATAGGCAGTATACTGTCTCTATTTTTCACTATCGTAAGCGATGCTTCAACTAATTCACGATTCAACAGTTCTGCCTCAACGTTGTTCAATCGGGAACGCAAACCGCTTATTTCAATGGATTTATGGTTGTTAAGTCCTGCCCTTTCTTTAGCTGCAAGTATTTTTCTGCACGACAAATCTAATTTTCTGCGGTCTAATCGCCCGCTGTCTAAAGCCTCGTTTATTGCTGTAATTGCTTTTGGTATGTCAACCGGCATAAGCAGCACGTCAACGCCCGCTTCGAGAGCTTTTACTTCCAATTCGCCCGATTTAAAATGGTCGGTAACCCCTTTCATGTTTAGCGCATCAGTGAAAATAAGTCCTGAAAAATTTAGTGAATCACGCAAAATATCTGTCAATATCTTTTGCGACAGTGATGCAGCCAAATTAGGAGTATTGTCTATCTCCGGCACATGCACGTGCGCTGCCATGACACCGGTTATATTGAATTTAAAAAGTTCTATATATGGAAACCATTCTTGTTCAAACAATTCTGAGTATGTTTGCGTAACTACCGGTAATTCGTGGTGCGAATCTGTGGTAGTGTTTCCGTGCCCCGGAAAATGTTTTGCCGACGTTAGTATGCCTTGCTCTTGCATTCCTCCCATCAACATCAATGCACGTTGAGCAACGTCGCGTTTGTCTTCTCCAAACGAGCGAATACCGATAACGGGGTTAAGCGGATTGTTGTTTAGGTCAACAACCGGCGCAAAATTTATGTGCACTCCCAACTCTCTACATTGTCTACCTATTTCAGCGCCAAGCTTGTGAATAAGCGTCATATCTTGTATGGCTCCCAGCGCCATTTGTCTTGGAAACGAAATTGTGCTGTCTAATCTCATACCTAACCCCCACTCTGCGTCCATTGCAATTAACAGAGGCGTTTTTGAAATTGATTGATAACGATTAACGAGATGCGCCTGACGCACAGGACCACCTTGAAAAAATATCAATCCGCCAATTTGATGTTCGTTGATAAGTCTGGCAATTTCTTCAAAGTGGCTTCTACCTTGATTAGAGTACGCCGGAGCAAAAAAAAGCTGTCCTATGCGCTGGTCGGGCGTAAGACTGTAAAACACAGAATCGACCCACGTAGAGTACAGATTATCAAACGTATTAGTCGCTTCCGAGAATAACGGCAGCTTAACGGGGCGGAATTCCTTGCTGGGCGATATAATCGCGCCAAAAAACACTATTATAATTAACCAAAAAAAAACTTTTTTCACTGAAATAAATTTCCGGCAAAGGTAAGATTATTTTTTCGAAAATTTAAAGATTTTTTGTAACCATTTTGAAAATAATTCGTAAAAGTATATAGAAGTGATAAGATTATAAACGATTAAAACATAAAGACATGAAAAAATTATTAAAAATTTCGTTATTCTGTTGCGCTGCTCTTCTGACAGGTTGCAACAAAGATATTGAGCCCGATGCAATTCATCACAAACAGGAAAGATTTTCGCTACTCAACGGGGCGATTATTATCGACCACAATCCAAGAGTTACTATTTCGAAATTTAACGAATACCTAACGCCAAGCGAATCTGTTATTGGAGCCGGCATAAAAACCGGAGTTAGCGCCATCGCTCCCTTGTCTGAAGACGAGGTCTTGGAAGCTCGCAACTATCGTTTTAAATTGGTAGCCGAAATGGACGCTCTGATAGTGACCGATTCAGAAGGCATAGAACGCAAAGTTCAGGCGGCGGAAGTAAAAATTTCTAATGATGGACATGTATTTGTCGCCTACAACCATAGAAACGAGCCAAATATTGGCGGACTTGTGGTATACAGATACACGGTAACTAATGGCGCGCTGGCAGATGCAAGCGTTGAACTAACGCCGGTGTCGAGCATTGAGCTCCGCAACGCGCAAATCAACGCGTTAGACTATCACAACAACAAACTGTACATTGCCGGCGCGAGCGAAGAAACCGAACTTGGTTATGATGGAAGCGCTCCCGCGTTCTACATGGTTATGGAACTAGAAACCGACAAAAGGTTTAAACCAATTGTCCCTGATAATTTGAAGTATTTAACATCGTTTCAGGCAAACTCTATTCGCATGTTTGGAAACCATATCTATGTTACTACCGGCGATGGTACACAAGGCACAAAGGGTGGTTTGTATATTTTCGATGCAAACACATACGAGGAAGTAAATTTTATTGAAATGGAACACGCGCGTTCTGTTGATATAGACGAAAGCGGCGTATATCTTATGCAGTCAAATCATGCACGGGTTACCAAATTTGATTTTTACGGTGGCGGAGAGACGCGTTTATACGGTGTTACCGGCGAAGCAATGCAAAAAAACGCAAGGTCGCAAATACTTGCATGGAATAATTATCTGTTCCTTGCGCAGAATGAAACGGGGTTGAAGATGTTGAACAAAACAGGATTCAACAGTGTTAACGATAGACTTGGTCCTCCAAATAACAACGACCACAAAGAATGGGATGTTACAAACGGCGTTAGCGTAAACAGCGACCCCAAAATTAGCTCTTCGAATACATTAGTCAGCTCAAAATTGCTATTAGTAGCAAACGGAAGACAGGGATTATACTGGTATGACATTATGTCTGACGACAATGTGATAGTGAAACCAAGACGAAACAGAATACTTGCTCAAACCGGACAAAATTCAACAAATTTTGTGGTTTCAAAAGAGAACGTAGTTTTTGTAGCTAATGGATTAGGCGGTCTAAAAGTTTTATACATAGGCGTTAGAGATAATGATGAAGAAATACAAGGACCTGAGCCGGATTGTCAAGCGCCCTGCGAATATCACATATACGCCGATGGAATTGCAACAGCAATTATCAACCAGTCATACGTTGGTATAACACGATTCAGACTGATTGACGACTGTGATAACATTCAACATGCGTGGTGCGCCAATATGGGTATAGAAACATGGGATGGGTTGCGATACAAATGCGTATCTGCCGAAGAACATTTCCTGAAAGACGAAGATACCAAAATAATGGCAGCTTTTACCTACGTAATGAACAACCACAAGCAGATGGAAACGTCTAACGTGCATGGTTACAGACAGATGAAACAGTCAATTGTCTGGAGAATAATTCACGATTTTCAGGTAAATGATATATTCAACGCGCAAGGAACTCAAATTCGTAATGTGATAAATTTCGTTTATTCAAACATTAACACCATTACTGCCGCCTATAGAGCCGGAGTGACTATATCGGGCAACCCTGCGGCAGTTGGCGACGGTCTTTTCGGACCATTCACAATTGATGAAAACATTTTGTTTGCCAACATATATTTTGATTTAAGTTCAAATAATGCGGAATTTGTTAACCAAGCCGGCGATGTTGTTACTCAGGTAATGTCTGGCGTTCAGTTTTATGCGCGACCTGTTAATACTTCTGAAAATATAAATATTACTGCCGTTGCTTCTGAAACGCAGCAGTTATGGTATGTAGATAATTACAGATTCTATGTTGAAATGGGAGATGAAGTACCTCATCGTATAACATTCCAACCATTGATTCAAGAGCTTGTGCATCCAAACCCAATACCTGCGTTTTATACAGTCACAAGAAGTTTCAGCGTCAATCCGTAGAGTTGGCACGAGAAACGGCGACTATAACGAAACCTATAACCCTGCCAAAACAAGCGATCTAATCTGTATTTCAAACAGTTTTGACCAATTTTTGCCGGTTACGAATATTCGTTTATTTTCGGCATCGTAGGCAATACCGTTCAATACGTCTGTTTCGGGGGTTTTGTCTCTTGCATGTAACAAGTTGGACATATCTATACGCCCTGTGACTGCGCCGGTAAGCGGGTCGATTATAAGTATATCATCGGTGAGGAAAACGTTTGCCCATAATTTTCCGTCAATATATTCCAACTCGTTGAGTCTGTGTACCGGTCCTTTGTCGTCGCAAATTTCTATTCGTTTTATTTCTCTTAAATCGTTTTTGTCTAAAAAATAAAGATTTGCACTGCCGTCGGTCATCAACAAATGCGTACCGTCAAAGGTTAAACCCCACCCTTCGCGTATGTTGTAATTTATTCGATTGAGCAATGTGAAATCATTTTTGTTATACACAAAAGCTACCTGATTCTTCCAAGTCAGTTGTATCAGTCTTTCATCCACTAATGCCAAGCCTTCTCCAAACATTTCAGTTGGCAATTCAACTAATTTTTCCGGTTTTCCGGTATGTAAATTGACTTTGCGAAGCGTTGATTCGCCCAACAGTCCGGTGCTTTCGTAAAGATATCCATCATGGAAAAGCAATCCCTGAGTAAAAGCTTTGGGGTCGTGCGGAAACACGTTTATCACCCTAAAGGAGTATTGTACGGGAGAGCGGGGTGCGAGTAATATAACATTAGTAGAGACAATATCGCGTTGTCCCGACGAATAATGAGCCGCAGCTTCTATGCGTTGAGAGCCGGTGGTTTGTTGTCCGGTGTCCCATTCGGCATCGTTGCCCTGAGTTGTTGTCAGCCATATTCCGTTAACAAACCAACGCACCGAGTCAATTTTTTCTGCATCGCTGAGAGCTCTCACAGACAAGTTAACTTTTGCGCCTAACGGTTGCTGTTCATTGTTTCTTGGCGAAACTATAGCCACTTGAGCCCGTCTTCGATTGCGTTGCTCGGAAGAGGAGCCCGATTGCCTCTGGTTGCATGAAAAACAGGCATACAACACTAAAAAAATAAAAAAATAAAATCTCATACTTTTGACAATTTTTTACACAAAAATAAACATTTTTTTATTAACATCAAAAAAAAAATAAAAAAAATGCACCTATTTTGAAATATTATTTGTACCTTTGCGGCGATTTTATTTTTCATTGATGAGGAAATTAATTTTGTATTTGGCTGTCATAGTCATTGGAGTTGCATCATGCAGTCAATTTGAGAGACTGCGTAGAAGCTCCGATTTTAATTTGAAATACCGCAAAGCCTTTGAGTATTACGATGCGGGCGACTTTGTCAGGGCTGGGGTGCTTTTTGACGATATAGCACACGTTTTTCGTGGCACAATCTGGGCTGATACAGTAGCGTTTTATCAAGCTATGAGCCATTTCAGGCAAAAAAACTACGACCTTGCCGCCCTGTATTTTGGTAGACTTTTTCGCGAAAACAGACACTCGCCTTTTGCCGAAGAAAGTGAATTTCTTGTTGGATACTGCTACTACATGCAAAGTCCGCGTCCGCAGTTAGACCAAGGATTTACCTTTTCTGCAATAGAATCTTTTCAGATGTTTTTGTTGAGAAACCCCGGCTCTGATTTCACGGAAGACGTTGAAGTCTATTTGTCTGAAATGAGAGACAAATTGGTAGATAAGTCGTATCTGACCGCAAGGTTGTACTACGACCTTGGACAGTTCAGAGCTTCAATAATAGCGCTTAACAATAGCCTTGAGGACTACCCTGAAACAAAGTATCGCGAGGAATTGATGTACTTGCTGTTGAGGTCGAGTTTTCTGTTGGCTGAAAACAGCATACCGGCAAGAAGATTGGAGCGTTTTCAAGCCACAGTTGACGAATATTATTCGTTTATAGGCGAGTTTCCTACAAGCCAATATGCAAGAGACGCACAACGTATGTATGAAAGAGCAGACCGCTTTCTGCAAACGCGGGGCGAAGAAGATTAGTAAATTAAAATTTTAAAAAATATATAAGTATTTAAGAATCAGTATGGATTTAAGAAAGACAAAAGTTCCTGTTACAACAGTCACACGCAATTTAGACACTTTGCATGCGCCCACGGGCAACATTTACGAAACGATTATCATTCTTGCCAAGCGCGCTAATCAGATTAACGTTGAGATGAAGCAAGAGTTAAACAACAAGTTAGAAGATTTTTCGAGTGTTGCAGATAATCTTGAAGAAATATTTGAAAACAGAGAACAGATAGAGATTTCGCGCTACTACGAAAAACTTCCTAAGTCATCGTTAGTTGCATTGCAGGAGTTTATGGACAATCAAATATATTATCGCAATCCTGCAAGCGGCGTAGAGACTGTAATGCAATGACCCTTGCGGGAAAAAATATTATTCTGGGCGTTACCGGAAGTATAGCCGCCTACAAGGCAACACTGCTAACGCGTACACTCATAAAAGAAGGTGCGCGGGTAAAGGTGATTATGACGCCATTGGCGCGAGAATTCATTACGCCGCTAACTATGGCTACGCTTTCACAAAATACTGTGTCGGTCGATTTTTTTGAAGAACAGAGCGGGGCGTGGGATAGTCATGTAGAACACGGCGTTAATGCCGATGCATTGTTGATAGCTCCGGCTACCGCGAATACGATAGCCAAAATGGCAACCGGCATAAGTGACAATCTTTTGCTTGCCACCTACTTGTCGGCAAGATGTCCGGTGTTTATTGCTCCTGCTATGGATATGGATATGTTTTCGCATCCGGCAACAGTTCAAAATATCAATATTCTGCGTGGGCATGGAGTTTATATCATAGAGCCGGCTGAAGGTGAATTAGCAAGCGGTTTAGAAGGAAAAGGACGAATGGAAGAACCCGAAAATATTGTTAAATTCCTAAAACAATCACTAAATACAGGAGATTGTAAGCAATTGAAAATTTTAGTAACCGCCGGACCAACATACGAAGCTATTGACCCGGTGCGTTTTGTGGGCAACCGCTCTTCCGGAAAAATGGGCTTTGCATTGGCTGAAGAGCTTGCGCAACGGGGAGCGCTTGTGACGCTGCTGTCGGGTCCCGTTTCTCAACGCGTTAAACACCCAAATATTTCCGTGATTAACGTATGCTCGGCAGAAGAGATGTATAATGCGGCTGTCAGTACTTTTCCGGAGGTTGACGCAGCAATAATGTCTGCTGCTGTTGCTGATTTTAAGCCGGAAACAATAAAAATAGAAAAAATAAAAGAAAAAAAAATAAACCTGAAGCTTGTTCCTACAAAAGATATTGCTGCAGAATTGGGCGCTATGAAGCGCGCTAACCAAATTTTAGTCGGGTTTGCCTTAGAAATTGAAAACGAAATTGAAAATGCCAAAAACAAACTCGTAAAGAAAAATTTTGACTTTATTGTTCTCAATTCATTAAACGATGCAGGAGCGGGCTTTGGCTACGACACAAACAAAATTACGATAATCGACAAAAAAAAACAAATCACACATTTTTCTCTTAAATCCAAGCGCGAGTCCGCAAAAGATATTGTAGACAAATTGGTTGCATGTATGAAGCGCTGTTAATTTAAGCTTCAAAGTCTGAACTTCAAATACTTAATGGATAATCCCTGTTCGGTAAACTTTTTTTCGTAATAAGTTTGCACAGACAAAACGTCGTCGTCTATGTTCGAATTATACAAGTCGTCTGTACGTTCGAGTATTTGATAATTATTTGATTCAACAATTTTGCAAGTGTAGTCAAACAGGTCTTTGCTGTCTGTTTTCAGATGTATTATTCCTTTTGGTTGCAAAATTTCGCTGTACGATTTAATAAATCGCGGCGACGTTAAACGTCTGTTTTCTCGACTATGTTTGATTTGTGGGTCAGGAAAAGTAATCCATATTTCAGAAATTTCATTGCACGCAAAACACGCTGTAATAAATTCAATACGTGCGCGTAAAAACGCAGCATTAGTGAGTTTGCTTTGCAAGGCATCGGTAGCTCCTACCCACATGCGCGCACCTTTGATATCCACCCCTATGAAGTTTTTTTTTGGATATTTTCGCGCCATCGCAACAGTGTATTCGCCTTTACCACAGCCAAGTTCCAAAACTATTGGATTGTTATTTCCGAACACGCTGCCAGCCCAACGCTCTTTGAGCCTAAAGTCGCTACGAAAAACTTCATCGAATTTTGGCGTTATCACATTCGAATAAACGCTCATATCTTCAAATCGCTTGAGTTTGTTCTTTGTCATTAAAAATCAATTTATTTTCAATATTTTTATCGCAAAGGTACGATTTTTTTTACATGCAACACCGGAAAAAAAAATCAAAACAACAAAAAAATAAAAAAAAATATTAACTTTGCATTTTTTTCACTTGATACATTATATAATATTATGCGTATAGTTAATTTATTGTTTTTGTTGGTATTCTTTGTTATAGCCTCATGTAATTCACCTTCGAAATATAATTCACCTTCGAACGAGGTTTACATGTTTTCCTATTTTACCGGCAATGGCGAATCGGGCTTGCATTTAGCCTACAGTTATGATGGGCTTGTTTGGGAAACGCTCAATGATGGACAATCTTTTTTAGCGCCTCAGCTGGGGTCAAAACTTATGCGTGACCCAAGTATTTGGCAAGATGCCGATGGTACGTTTCATCTCGTTTGGACAACAGGCTGGTGGGATAGAATTATCGGGTATGCCTCGTCAAAAGACCTTATTAACTGGTCGCATCAAAAAGAAATACCGGTGATGACGCACGAGCCCGAAGCAAGAAATTCGTGGGCGCCCGAGTTGTTCTTCGACGATGCCACTCAATTGTATTACATCTTTTGGGCTACAACCATTCCCGACAGACACAGCGAAGTGCCTACAAGCGAATCGGAAAGAGGTTTAAATCATCGAATGTATTACACCACCACAAAAAACTTCGAAACTTTTTCGGAAACACGTATTATGTTCAATCCTGATTTCTCTGTGATTGATGCTGCAGTGATAAAATGGAAAAACGAGTACATCATGTTCCTAAAAAATGAAAACTCGGCGCCACCGGAAAAAAACATCCGTTATTCTAAAAACGCAACTATGGGCGACAATTTCCCGCTTAATGTGTCTGAGCCTATAACGGGCAACTATTGGGCAGAAGGTCCATCGCCATTGATAATAGGAGACTACCTCTATGTCTATTTTGACAAATATCGCGATCGACGGTATGGAGCAGTTAGAAGTACAGATGGCGTTATCTGGGAAGACGTATCAGAGCAAGTGTCGTTTCCGCAAGGCGTAAGACATGGCACAGCTTTTAAAGTAAATAAAAAAGTCTTGGAAAAAATAATTAATGAAAAATCCCAAGAATAACCGAAAATCAATTGTAACGAACAAGCGTCGTGCGGCAATTATACTTTTAGCCGCATCGTTTTTGTTCGTGTCTGCATCGTTGCGTCTATCAGACAGGGACTTTCAAATCGTGAAGAATATAGACATATTTTTCAGTTTATTTCGCGAGTTGAATCTTTTTTACGTTGACCAGCCCAACCCTGAACAGCTTATCAGCAAAGGCATAGAGGGCATGCTAGAAACGCTCGACCCATATACTGTTTTTATTCCCGAATCGGAAATAGAAGAATTTAAAACCTCTACAACAGGGCAATATGGAGGAGTGGGCATGGCTATTTTAAATATTGACAACGTTATGACGGTAGTCGAAATTTCTCAAAACTCTCCTGCCCAAAAAGCCGGAATCCGAATAGGCGACGAAATAACCAAAATTGACGGCAAATCGGTTAAAGACCAATGCGATGATAATGTGAACGAATGGCTAAACGGAGTTCCAAACACTAAACTCGCCGTTTCATTTGTCCCATCAAGCGGTATGCGTGAAGCAACACGTGAACTGACCCGCGAAACGATAACAATACCAAACGTTCCATACTACGGACTTTTAGATGAAGCCGGAAAAACAGGTTACATAAGACTGTCGGGTTTTTCCTTCAATGCTGCAAGAGAAACAAAGGAAGCGTTGACATATCTGAAACAAACTTACGGAATTGAAGAGTTAGTGCTTGATTTGCGAAATAATCCCGGAGGACTTTTATTGGAAGCCGTCGAGGTTGTAAACCTTTTTGTAAATAGAGGACAGGAAGTAGTTAGTACACGCGGGCGAATAAAACAGTGGGATAACGTATACACAACGCGACACGAACCGGTAGATACCCTGATATCACTGGCAATAATAGTAAACAGACTGTCGGCTTCCGCAGCCGAAATTGTTGCAGGAGCCATTCAAGATTTAGACCGCGGAATTGTAGTTGGACAACGAACTTTTGGTAAAGGCTTAGTGCAAGCAACCAGACCGTTAAGTTACAATACCCATCTCAAAGTGACGACGGCAAGATATTATATCCCCAGCGGACGTTGCATACAGGCGCTCGACTACGCGCATCGCGAAGCAGATGGAAGCGTTGGATATATACCCGATTCTCTTATACGTGAGTTTAAAACGCTTAAAACCAACCGTACTGTACGCGATGGAGGCGGAATTAGCCCAGACGTGCCGGTATTGCCCGAAACAATAAGCAGAATAGCAGTAGCTTTATTCAGGCAAAATTTGATTTTCAAATATGCTACGTTGTATGCAAATAAACACGATTCGATTGCTCCAGCAAAAAAATTTCAACTAACAGATGAAGAATATCAGGAGTATATTGAGTTTTTGCATGACAAACATTTTGAGTATCAAACCGAAACTGAAATTGCTTTAAACAGATTGATAGAAACAGCAACACGCGAAAAATACGTGGAAACAGCTGCAAATGAATTGAAAGCCTTGCAGACAAAATTATCAAGCGTTCGTTTGAATGACTTGACGCTCTTCAAAAACGACATAAAGGCATTGTTAGAAGAAGAAATATCATTCCGATACTATTTAGACGCAGGACGTGTTGCCAATACTATACGCAACGACAGGCAAATACAAGCGGCAGTGGATATACTTCGTGAACCAAATAAATACGCGTCTCTGTTAAACATATTACAAATGTAAAAAATGATAAGTATGAAAAGAAAGAATATTCGTCAATTTATATATTTAGTTAGCGGCATCGTTTTAATGTGCTTCATATCATCAAAATATTTTTTCCGTATCGACCTCACCGCAGAAAAACGTTATACTTTATCGCCCGAAACACGCCAATTATTACGTCAATTAGATGAACCGCTTTATGTACATATTTTTCTGCACGGCGACCTGCCTGTTCAGTTTCGAAAATTCAGAAACACGATTCGCGAAATGCTTGACGATTTCAGAACTTTCAGCGGAAGCAGAATAGTATACAGCTTCATAGACCCTACAGATGCAGCAAATGCGCGTGAACGGGAAGAAAATTTTGCAATACTTGAAGAAGCGGGAATAAACAGAATTAGCGTTTTCAAAACCAACAGAGACGGCAGTCAAACACAGCAAATAATATTTCCGGGCGCAATTATTTATTACAAAGACAGAGTTGCGCCTGTAAACCTACTGAGCGCAAACCAAAACATTCATTGGGAAATGAGACTGAATGCTTCTTTTGAAACGCTCGAATATGAACTGATAAAGACGGTAAACATACTAAAAACCGACAGTATTGGGCATATAGCCTTTATTCACGGTAACGGCGAACTTAGTCGAACAGAAACTTTTGACATTGGCATGGAACTTGCAAACTACTACGAAGTAAAACGCCAAGCCATAAACGGACAATTAGACGCACTCGACCCATACAAGGCGATTATTATTGCAAAACCGCGAGAAGCCTTCACTGAAAGCGATAAGTTTGTGATTGACAGATATATAATGCGTGGAGGAAAGGTTATGTGGTTGATAGACGGCGCCTACGTCAACACAGACAGTTTGTACAATCTGTCAATGACCGTTGCCCTGCATCAAGATTTAAATCTTGACGATATGTTATTTGTGTATGGAATGCGCGTTAATCCAAGCGTGGTGCAGGATATTGTTTCAAATGAAATAGCTGTAACGCTTACCGATGGCTCATCCACAGCAGCACTTGCTCCATGGCTATACTATCCTTTGGTTGAGCCTTCTCAAAATCATCCAATTACGAGAAATCTTGACTTGGTATGGCATCGATATCCGGGATATATAGACACAGTGGGACGTAACAGCGAAGTAAGAAAAAGCGTGCTTTTGCAAACCTCGCCCTTTTCGCGAATAAGAACTCTGCCTACAATAATAGATTTGGTTGAGGTGCAGCAAAATCCAGAACAAAGACATTTCGTAAACCCTTATTTAATCACAGGTGTTTTGCTCGAAGGGCAATTCCCGTCGGTATTTCGCAATCGAAACGCACGAAACCTTTTCCCTGAATTGCAAGAACAACAAGCCGAAAAAAGCGTTGAAACTAAAATGATTCTTATAGCAGATGGCGATATAGCCCGAAACGATGTTCGCAACACAGCACGGGGACTTGAACCGTGGCATCCGCTCGGCTACGACCGACACACGCGTGTAACCTACGCAAATAGAGAATTTTTGGTAAACGCGCTACACTATCTTACCGACGATGCAGGGCTTATGAGCCTGAGAAATCGTGAATTTAAGCTGCGTCTATTAAATAAAGGTAAAGCAAACGACGAACGTATTAAGTGGCAGATTATCAATCTTGTACTGCCTATGATTATACTTCTAATAGGCGGCGTTGCATACAATAGATGGAGACAACATAAATACGGAGAATATAAAATCATTTAAGAAAATGCCAACAATCAAGCAATTATCTGTTTTTTTGGAACGACGAACGGGAAGTCTGCGCGGAGTAATGGAAACATTGACCGAAGCTAAAATAAACATAACTACGATGAATATTGACGGAACGCCGGAATTTAATATCGTTCGTTTGCTTGTGTCAGACCCCGAAGAAGGTTATAGTTTGCTCAAAAAATGCGGATTTAATGTTTGTATCACAACTACAACGCACGTTTGCGACAGCGTTGAAATGCCGCAGTCATGCCTTTTGAACGCAAAAATGCTGAACGGACAATTGCACGTCAGCGGATTGACCCCCGGTAGAGTCTGGAGCGTATTCAACATGTACGGAGACGTTGTGTTTCAGAGCGTTGCAGAAAGCGAAAATGAAACAATTACATTAAAAGAGAAAGACTTGTTCGTCGTTCAAACAGACAATAGAACGGCAAGAGTTAGTTATTAAATAAATATTAAAAAATATGACAACCATTAAACAATTATCGGTTTTTTTAGAAAACAAATCAGGACGGCTTCACGAAGTGTTAGAAGCGCTTGGCAGCGAAAAAATTAACCTCACAGCGTTGACCGTTGCCGATACACAAGAGTACGGTATTCTGAGACTATTGGTTTCAGAACCGGAAAAAGCCTGTCAATTGCTGAAAAACAACGGTTTCAGAGTAAGTCTGACAGACGTTGTTTCATTTTTTATCTCACATCAGGCTGGTTCATTAGCAAAAGCGCTAAAAGATTTTTCGGCAGAAAATATGAGTATCGAATACATTTATGCCTTCAGCTTGGGCGACAAGGCTATTGCGGTGTTGCGAACCGAAAACTGCCAAAAAGCTTTTGAAATCATCAACAAAAATAATCTAAAATTAATAACCGAAAACGAAATAAAAAATCTATGATTTGGAATGAAACCTTTGAGTGCATGTCTCGCGAAGAGATGCGAAGATGTCAAAGCAGACGACTTGTAGACACAGTAGAGCGGGTATATCACAACGTGCCTTTTTATCGCCGTAAAATGCAAGAATTGGGCGTATCTCCTAAGGATATACAAACAATTGACGATTTGCCAAAGCTGCCGTTTACAACAAAATTGGACTTGCGTGATAATTACCCGTTCGGTCTGTTTTCAACGCCTATGACAGAAATTGTACGATTACACGCCTCGTCGGGAACAACCGGCAAACCCACCGTTGTGGGATACACGCGCAAAGACCTTGCTACTTGGAGCGAAGTTATGGCGCGAACTTTAACATCTGCGGGTATTACCCGCAACGACTTTTTACAGGTTGCATACGGATACGGACTGTTTACAGGAGGATTGGGAGTACACTACGGCGCCGAAACAGTAGGTTGCTCAGTAATACCCATTTCGGGCGGCAACACTAAAAGACAAATACAATTCATGTACGACTTCGGAAGCACGGCATTAGCCTGTACGCCTTCATACGCGCTATATTTAGCTGAAGCAATAAAAGAAAGCGGACTAAAACGTGAAAATTTCAAATTGCGGGTTGGAACATTCGGAGCTGAGCCATGGACAGAAAATATGAGACGCGAAATTGAAGAAAAACTTCAAATAAAAGCCATCGATATTTTTGGCTTGAGCGAAGTAATTGGTCCCGGAGTTTCATGCGAATGTATTAATCAAAACGGTTTACACGTTTTTGAAGACCATTTTGTGCCGGAAATAATTCATACCGAAACTCTTGAGGTTTTGCCAGAAGGCGAGGAAGGCGAATTAGTCTTCACTACCATCACAAAGGAAGGACTGCCACTGTTGCGCTATCGTACCCGCGACCTCTCAAGTTTAGACCGTTCGCCGTGCCGTTGCGGACGCACGTTAGTAAGAATGAAAAAATGCACCGGACGTAGCGACGATATGCTTATAATTCGCGGAGTAAACATGTTTCCTTCGCAAGTTGAAAGCGTGCTGCTCGAACTGAAGGAAACAAGTCCGCATTACATGATAATAGTAGACCGCGTTAATAATCTCGATATGCTTGAACTACAAGTAGAAATGAGAGAAGATTTTCCGGTAGACAGTATAAGCGAATTGCAAAGATTAACACGCCGTATTCAATCAGCAATGGAAAGCGCGCTGGGAATAAGCCTCACGGTAAAACTTGTAGAGCCAAAATCAATTGCGCGTAGCGAAGGAAAAGCAAAAAGAGTAATTGATAACAGAAAAATTTAAATTATAAAATAAAAAAACATTTTTTTTGGTTATTAAATAAATGTTTGTTAACTTTGCGGCAAAATTGAAAATGTACTAAAAAAATAAAAGTGGATATATTTGATAAAATTCAGGAAAGCGAAGGTCCTTTAGGACAATATCGCAAAGATGCACACGGGTACTTTATGTTCCCTAAGCTTGAGGGTGAAATAGGCGCACGTATGAAATTTCGCGGTAAAGACATGATTGTGTGGAGTTTAAATAATTACATCGGACTCGCAAATCACCCCGAAGTGCGCAAAGCAGACGGCGATTCAGCAGCCAGATGGGGATTGGGTACCCCTATGGGAGCAAGAATGATGTCCGGACAAACAAATCAGCACGAGGCATTAGAACAACAATTGGCTAAATTTGAAAACAAAGAAGACGCCTATTTGCTAAACTATGGCTATCAGGGCATGATTTCAATCATCGAAACGTTAGTAAACCGTCACGATGTGATTGTGTACGACGCCGAATGTCACGCATGTATCATAGACGGGTTGCGGTTGCACTTGGGTAAGCGTTTTGTATTTGCCCACAACGACATGGAAAGCCTTGATAAACAGTTGCAACGCGCAACAAAACTTGTTGAAGAAGCCGGACAAGGCGGCGTTTTGGTTATCACCGAAGGTGTATTTGGAATGTCGGGCGACTTGGGTAAATTAGACGAAATTGTTGCTCTGAAGGAAAAATACAACTTCCGCATACTGTGCGACGACGCTCACGGTTTTGGCACTATGGGCAACACAGGGGCGGGCGTTTCCGAACATCTCGGCGTTATGGACGGTGTTGACCTTTATTTCGGAACTTTTGCAAAAGCTATGGCTGGAATAGGAGGTTTTGTTGCCGGTCCAGAGCCAATTATAAACTATTTGCGCTATAATATGCGCTCGCAAATATTTGCAAAATCGTTGCCAATGCCAATGGTAGAGGGTTCTCTAAAACGTCTTGAACTTTTGCGTAATAAACCAGAATTGCGAGAAAAATTGTGGACAATTGTAAACGCTCTGCAAAACGGCTTGCGCGAAAGAGGATTCGATATAGGTAATACTAATTCGCCGGTAACGCCCATATTTATGAAAGGCTCAGTACCCGAAGCAACGAACGTGATACTCGATTTGCGCGAAAATTACAACATATTTTGCTCAATAGTGGTATACCCCGTTGTTCCAAAGGACGTTATACTTTTCCGACTAATTCCTACAGCCGAACATACACTGGAAGACGTGGAAATAACGCTGAACGCTTTCTCGGAAGTTAAGGAAAAATTAGCGGCTGGAAAATATGTCGGCGATAAAGTCAGAATGGCATAGTCAATTGAAAATTTAAATTTAAAATTGAAAATGTTAGCGACTGTTTTTGAATCTGTTCACAAGGCGCTTGGCGCAAAAATGATGCCCTTTGCGGGATATAACATGCCCGTTGAATATTCGGGTATCAACAACGAACATCTTGCCGTGCGCAATGGCGTTGGTGTGTTCGACGTTTCGCATATGGGCGAAATATGGATAAAGGGACAACAGGCGTTGCCCTTCATTCAACGTGTTACATCCAACGACGCTTCAACCCTTGTAGATGGGAAAGCGCAGTATTCTTGCCTACCCAACGGTAAGGGCGGCATAGTAGACGATATACTTGTGTATCGCTTCAACGAACAAAAGTATCTGTTAGTAGTTAATGCCGCCAACATAGAAAAAGATTTTGCATGGCTTCAGGCAAACAACACAATAGGAGCACAATTGGAAAACGCGTCAGATGAAATTTCGCAATTAGCCGTGCAGGGACCAAAAGCTTTAGAAATTATGCAACGCCTTACATCTGTTGATTTAGCAGGTATTCCGTATTATTCGTTTACTACCGGCGATTTTGCCGACGTAAAAGACGTTGTCATTTCGGCAACCGGATATACCGGCTCAGGAGGCTTCGAACTGTATTTCAGCAACAACGACGGCATAAAAATATGGAACGCACTGTTTAACGCCGGCGCTCCGGAAGGAATAATGCCAATTGGACTTGCAGCGCGAGACACCCTGCGTCTCGAAAAAGGTTTCTGTCTCTACGGAAACGATATAGACGAAAACACATCGCCAATAGAAGCCGGACTTGGATGGATAACTAAATTTGTTGAAGGCAAGGACTTTATTGACAGAGAATTGTTGATGAAACAAAAAACCGAAGGCGTTACACGTAAACTTGCGGGCTTTCAAATGATAGACAGAGGCATACCCCGCAATAGTTATCAAATAACCGACGCCAACGGAAAAGCAATTGGAACAGTAACCTCAGGAACTATGTCGCCTTGCGCAAAAAAAGGCATAGGCTTGGGTTATGTGGCAACAGACAGTTCAAAAACAGGCTCGGAAATATACATATCAATAAGAGACAAACATTTAAAAGCCGAAATTGTTAAAACGCCCTTTGTGTAAATGATGAAAAAGCACGTTGAGACGCCGATGATGAAACAATATTACAGCATCAAAGCAAAACACCCAGATGCAATATTGTTATTTCGCATAGGCGATTTCTATGAAACATTTGGCGATGATGCAATCTTAACGTCTGAATTGCTGGGAATTACCCTTACACGACGCGCAAACGGAGCCGCTGCATTTGTCGAACTTGCCGGATTTCCGTATCATTCATTGGATACGTACCTGCCTCGCCTTGTGCGCGCCGGACAGCGTGTGGCAATATGCGAACAACTGGAAGACCCTAAACTTGCAAAAACAATTGTAAAACGAGGCGTTACAGAGCTAATAACTCCCGGCGTTGTTCTCAACGACCAAATTTTAGACAACAAGGAAAATAATTTTTTAGCTTGCGTATCTTTAGAAAAAAATATATCAGGAGTGGCTTTCCTTGACGTTTCAACCGGCGAATTTTTAATTGCAGAAGGAACAGTTGAATATATTGACAAACTGCTTAATGGCTTTAATCCCAAAGAAGTATTAATAGAACGCAGCAAACAGACATTATTCAAAGAAACCTTTGGCTCCCGATTCTGTATATCAACACTCGATGATTGGGCTTTTGTGCCAGAAACAGCAAATGAAAAACTTTTATCACACTTCAAAACACTGAGTCTAAAAGGCTTTGGAATAGACGGACGAAATGCGGCAATAACAGCCGCCGGAGCAATCATGCAGTATATGGATATTACACGGCACGAACAGCTAAAACATATTAACAAAATATCCCGCATAGACGAAGACGCATACGTGTGGTTAGACAAATTTACTATCCGCAACCTCGAACTTCTTCACTCTGCTAACGAAGGAGGACGCACGTTTTGCGAAGTTATCGACCGTACATTATCACCTATGGGCGCTCGCTTGTTAAAACGTTGGATTACGCTGCCATTGAAAGATTTACGCCGTATTTATCAACGTCTGGAAGTGACTGATTATTTTTACTGTAACAACGATGTTACAAGCGAACTGCGTGAGTATCTGCGACAGATAGGCGATTTGGAACGTATTATTGCCCGAATGGCTGCCGGACGCATTAACCCACGAGAGTTAATGCAACTTAAAAATTCGTTGGATATTATTGCTCCCGTGAAAACACTTTGCGGTCAGGCAGAAAACAATTCACTGAAAAGCCTTTCGGAACAACTCAATCCATGTATCACTATCCGCGAACGCATAACCCGCGAAATGACAAACGAGCCGCCAAACGCAGTGAACAAAGGAAACGTGATAGCAAATGGCGTGTCTGTTGAATTAGACGAATTGCGCCAAATTCAAAGCTCAGGCAAAGATTATTTGGCGAAATTGCAACAACGGGAAATTCAACGTACCGGAATACCATCGTTGAGAGTTGATTTCAACAACGTATTCGGTTATTTTATCGAAGTGCGCAACACACATAAACATAAAGTACCGAAGGACTGGGTTCGCAAACAAACGTTAGTTAGCGCAGAACGGTATATTACCGAAGAACTAAAGCAATACGAAGCAAAAATATTAGGAGCCGGCGAAAAAATTCTGTCTTTGGAAACAGAAATTTTTGCGGCATTAGTAACCGCTGCATCTGAATATATCCCTGTAATTCAACTCAATGCATCGCTAATAGCCCGAATTGACTGCTTGCAATCATTCGCCTGTATTGCTCGCGAAAAGAACTATGTGAAGCCCGAAATAAACGAATCAGACGTTATTCGCATCGAACAGGGGCGTCATCCGGTAATTGAGGCGTATTTGCCTCCCGACAATCCATACGTTGCAAACGATTTGTTTTTAGACAGTTCCGAACAACAAATGATAGTTATTACCGGACCAAACATGTCGGGCAAATCGGCGCTGCTGCGTCAAACGGCATTGATTACATTGATGGCGCAAATGGGCAGTTTTGTACCCGCTAAAAGCGCAGAAATAGGCTACGTTGATAAAATATTTACACGTGTTGGCGCTACCGACAATATTTCTCAAGGCGAATCAACATTTATGGTAGAAATGACAGAAGCGGCAAGTATAATGAACAATCTATCGCCGCGCAGTTTGCTGCTTTTAGATGAAATAGGACGCGGAACAAGCACCTACGATGGAATATCTATTGCATGGGCAATGGCAGAATACATACACGAACATCAAACGGCGCGCGCTAAAACTTTGTTTGCCACCCATTATCATGAACTCAATGAAATGGAAAATTCTTATGCGCGAATAAAAAATTACAACGTTTCGGTTAAAGAATTGGAAGACAGGGTTATTTTTCTTCGAAAATTGGTGCGTGGAGGCAGCGAACACAGCTTCGGAATACACGTGGCGCAAATGGCAGGTATGCCTAAAAGCATAGTTATAAGAGCAGAAGAAATATTAAAAGAATTGGAAGCAGGACGAGAGGATAAGGGAATAGCAGCGAAACCGGTATCGGCATTGAGCAAAAAACGCGAAGGATATCAATTGTCAATATTTCAGCTGGACGACCCGGTGTTAAAGCAAATACGAGACGAAATAAAAAAAATAGATATTAACAATATGACGCCCATAGAAGCATTGCAAAAATTGAACGATATTAAACGATGGGTAGGTTTAAAATAACTAAAAAAGCCCGCCTTTGTTAGGCAGGCTTTAATTTTGTTGAAGGATTATTATTCCTCTAAATATCGACCGAATAGAGCGAACTCTGCCATCATTACGAAATTACCGCTCCCCCTATGTTTCTCATCAAAGTACAGCCTAACATAACGCGCCTTTGGAAGAGGCTCTTCTTCGTCATCAATATATGCTAACTGTTCATCGTTAATATTCGGATTAAATTCGTATTCACCGACAAATTTCCAATCATACCCATTGACAGGATCATTCGGGTCGGTAGGTTCTGTTTCACAGGTATATAAAAAATATCCTCTTGCAGAACCGCCGTTGCCTTGTCGCCGTTGAAACATCACAGCGTGAATTTCAGTAAGTTCATTCAAACTAACTATAAACCACTGTGGATAATTGGTGCCACCGAGTCCATCTCCAGCATTCGCCCCCCATCTGGAATGCCAGAAAGTATTTGTAGCACCATCAAGCATAGCGATAACTCTTCCATTAGGAGTGCTTCCTTCATTATTTGCTTGAGAAGAGTAGCCGATTTGCCCGGCTTGGCTATTATCAACGTATCCAGGGAATACCCATTTTGACCTGTCCAATCTCACAGGAGTTACACGCCTGCTAAAGGTAGTTGATTGTTGTTCAATACCTTCTACTGTTGCTGTAATGGTAACAAATTCGCCTTCATCTCCCCAATAGGTAACCCATCCATTGTCGAGTATAGATGCAACGCTTGGGTCTGATGATTCCCAGTTAATATTTACTTCTGATGCGTTTGGAGGAATTGGAGTAACAAATATTTGAAACCGTTCGCCCCATGCCACATATCTTCGTAAATTTCCGAGCGTAAAGCCTTCGAGCGGTACCCATTCACGTACTCGAACATTAACAGAGGCTACATGACTGCCGGAGGCAACGGTTATTTCAGAGAATCCTTCAGATACTGCTGTTACTAATCCCGTCTGTGATACGGTAGCTACAGACGGTTGCAGGCTTGTCCATGTATATTGCGTTCCTTCCGGACTGCTTGTCAACTGTATACTGCCTCGTCCTTCAGGGACGCCGTCTCCTATAAACAGTTCAGCCGATGTTACGTTGATAAAAGGAACTTCGCTATACTGTTTTTCCTCAAATTCAGGGCATCCGCACATTATTGCGGCAATTACTATAAAACTAATTTTTTTTATATTGTTCATATCTATACGTATTAAAGGTTATTTTACTTCCTGTCTATATTCAATTTTCAATTCTTCCTTCATTAGGAGTGTTTGACCATTATCGCCTTTTTATTTTTCTCTTCAGATTTTTTCCATAGGCATTAAGGGGGTTTAAATGAATAAAAAAACCGAAGCCAACGCACAAGCGCAACTTCGGTTACTAACTGCCCACAAGCTAAAGACTGACGACTACAGACTAAAAGCTCTCTCTCTCTCTCTCTCTCTCTCTCTCTCTCTCTCGACCCCTGCATTTTGACATGCAGACAAAGTGCGACAGAGGTAAGCCAAATCATACTATAGCAACGATTTGAGCGAAAAAAGGTCAGTTTTTTGACTTCGATAAAAGCCATCAAAAAGCCAAAAAACGCCAAAGTTAGCAACCCAAATCGTACCCCTACACGAGGGGAAAAAACAGGGGGTATGA